>Ga0172368_10001174_pt1 | contig 36512 bp, 30 predicted proteins | sample Lak11m_FD_114540 | JGI IMG/M metagenome (GOLD analysis project Ga0172368, IMG submission 114540) | Freshwater microbial communities from Kabuno Bay, South-Kivu, Congo - kab_022012_11m | ecosystem: Environmental > Aquatic > Freshwater > Lake | place: Democratic Republic of the Congo: South-Kivu... | reverse complement strand
GCATACTTTGGTATACTGTTTCTCGGAATTGTTGGATTGGCATGGTTTTAGCAACAATGCTTTTACCAGCAATTCCACTTTTTGTTAAGGTTCTACTTCCTTTATTGGAACTCTAAAGTCAAGATATTAATGCCTGATTGGAAAAAAAATTAAGCCACAAGCATCTAATAGCCAATAATAAAAACTGGCACGATCGATGCATTACTTCCAATTCGCAACTCAATTCTCTGATAGCTCATCATCAATGAAATGGTAGATATCGATGAACATCTAGAAATTAAGATCGTCAAAAAACTTCCAGATACTGGATAAGGTTATCTAAATAACCTAAAACCAATTCCGAACAAATTGGCTCCTAGTATTGTATATCTTATCCATTGTGGAAGAGAAAGATGGGGTCGATTTATTAGTACCACTAAAAGAGAACCCTAGTGGTGCTAATAATAACTCATTTTCGTCATCTTTACTCATCACCTTCATCATCGGTCAATATTTCAACTGGCAAGATCTGTTCAGGTATTGTTCCACGATAATGTTCGGGTATTTGACCCAGATGCCAACCATTCGCAGTTGACTCACCATAGAAATAATATCTTCCTGTTTTAGGGTCAACAATATAATCTCCTTTAAGTTTCTCTGCTCCTGCAATACCGAAACCAAGATGATGAGTATTAAATTTCGCAACAGGAGGAAAGAGCAGTAAAACCACCTGAAAACCAAGTCGTGCGATCAAGGCTCCACATAGGATCGCTACATCTTCACAGTCGCCAGTACCTTCCATCAAAGTCTCTATCGGATAGCGTGCCCAATCCTTGTGGCCAGTCGTATCTTTGTCAGATGAGTAATGGACACAGCTTTGTACAAATTTCAGAACGTTGTAGGCTTGATTGAAGGTGCTCCACTTGTGACTGGCATGCAATCTCTGGAACTCGCTCGCAAGGTCGCGAACTTCAGCCATTTCCAATTCAGCATAGACATTCCACTGCCCATTCAAACGTGGCTGACGGCGGAAGTATTCAAAGCGTGAGCGGCTGATCGCCAGTTCTATCTTCTGATCTATTTCTTTGCTGGAGCCTTTGGGTTGAAACTTCCACTGAAAGGTTTTGTGGACGTAATCCGGACTGTCAGGGTCCACTGTTTCCAACATCGATCGCCTACCCTCATTCAACCCCGCCAGTAGATCATATGCCCGGCGTTTGTCGTCGGGCAAAGCTTCCAGCCTGCGACGGGTGCCTTCGAAGCTGTCCACCAGCGAGTTCAGAGGGATGTTATGGAACACCTGCAGAAACATCGCCAGGAATGGATCTCCGGTAAAGTTAGCCCTCCACCTGGTAGCGCCTCCCTGGGCAGGAGGCAGACAGCAGTCCTTCCACTCCGGGTCTCCAAAAATCCCCAGGAAGGTCATACCGGCTCCGTTGGAGCCGCCCACTGCGTCGAAATTGGGCCGGACAGGCGGGATGGCTGCCAGCATGGACTCCTTGATCGTTTCCAGAGATAGGAACTTTTCAGGCGGAAAACCATCAGTCTCCTTTGCCCATAAAGCGAAGATCGCATCCAGCGATAGGTTCCAGACTGGCTGATACGTCATGGATGCCTTCTCCTCGATCCAAGCGGCGATGTCTTTCACCTCAGCGGATCGCCAGTCATCGAACAGGGGTTTTGCTGCCAGGAAGTCCTGTACCCAGGTGTCAAAGTCCGGCAGCCAATTCTTGTAGATCCACTCGGTTAACACCTGGTCAGCAACTGGCCGGCGGAAGAGTTCATCCCACCCATTCTGCTCCGGAGCCTGTGGGAAAGTGCCCCAATCCGATGGGAAGGTCTCCATTGCCTGGTCGAGTTTATCCTCGAAAATACCCAGGGCAGTCTTTGTCTTCTTCACTTGGGCTTGCAGTTGGGCAGGGGTTTTCATAAGCAGGCTCACTGCTTGTTGCGCAACCCGTAAACCGCACATGCGTTGAAGTAAAAGGATGCACTCTTCCTTCAACTGTGTGGCCAGGTAGATCTTGTGACCGTAAGACCAGGTCATCACCAGGGGAGCCAGCCACTTGCGCACAAAGGACGGCAGGATGCGCACCCCCCAGGGCAGGTTGGGCGCTGCTGAGAGCAGTTTCGCCATGGCCTCGGATTGGGAGGCGAATTTGGCGCTAGCCGTGGACATGTCTTCCGGTAAACGCGCAAGCAGGTTCTTCAAATCAACATTGATTCGTTTGAATTCTTCGGTCAGGTAATCCAGCACACTTAGGGAGTTTTGCAGACCGCCCGGAAACAAAACCGTCTCCAGGGGTAGGCGATCAAATGAAGTCTTCAATATTTCATTCAAGAAAGTTTTAAGAGTTTCCTGGTTGGACACCAACTGCGTTTCGACTTCAGGCAGGGTAACTTTCTGGAAGTTGGCATCATATTCCTGCAACTTTTCAGACCAGGGTGTCTGGTTGACCTTTTCGTAATCCAGCTCCGGTACACTGAGGTCGGTGAACATTGCGACCATCTCCGACAGATCCGCTTGGATGCGCAGCATGCCCACCGGCGGCGGTAATGGAGAACACATCATTTCCAACCAGGCGTAGATTCCCCCCAGTTTTTCCTGGATCTGGCCTGCCAGCTGAATGGCTGCCTGGCCATCCCGGGCCGGGCACAGGATCTTCTCTTTAACAAACGTATATCCGCTGTGACCTGCGCAAGCCATCTGTAAACCGTCCGGGTCATACACTAGGGTGGAGGCACCAATGCTGCCGTAGTAGCTGTCCCGGGCATAAATGGCATCCATGTCACGTTTCCCAAAAAACTCCCCTGCCAGGTTTTCCTGCAACAAGGCCAGCAGGGCGTTACCCAGGAGCCTTTCCAGGCTGGCCGGATCTTTTACCAGTGCAGTGCCTTCCTTGCGGCAATCGAACAGGAAAATCGAGAAATCGGGCGCCTGGCTGGACTGCAGTTGGAGGGCTTCCGCCAGTTTGATGCGCGGCTCAGACTCGGGTTGTAGAAAATCGTCTAAAGCCTGCATAAAGCTCCAGACCGCCAGGTCCTGGTCTGGTGAGCTTTCCGGGAAAACAGCTATGTCAAGCAACCAGTGCGCCTGGCACAGGCCGATCGTCTCCTGAATATCATTCATGATAGCCCCCAGCGGCAGCAGGAGACCGGAAACCCAGGGGTCGTTGATATTACCAATGATAAAGATATTGAGCGGAATGTCGTATTTCTCTCCCCAGCCGGCCAGGATCAGACGGTCATGGATACGCTGCTCATGCAAGGCCAACTCCATTTGGGTTTTCAACGCCGCCGCCTGCTCTATTGCACTTTGCAGGGCAGCCTGGCGTGTTTCCAGAAAATCAACCGCGGTGGTTGGCTCAGGCGAGGCCACTTCATTAACTCCGAGTTCTGCCAGTGCTAATGAACCCGTTTCATCCTGCATGATTTGAAAAAAGGAACTGGAAGCAACCCGGCGCGCATCCCCCCGCAGATAAATATGTTCAACCTGGCAGGTGATCCGGACGGCAGAATCTCCCACTGCGATCACGATCGCAGGATAGGGGTGGGTTATCTTATTTTCTGGTGGTAAACCAAAACGGTTGTGCATTTTCAACGCCTTTTATTTCGGTAAGAAATTTCAAGGGTGCAGCAGACGGTCTTTGTGGAAAAATCAATCCGTCTGCTGCACTTCTATAAATTATTAGCCGATCTTGCCCAACTCGCGTTGGAAGTCCTGCAAGGATTTCACTTCCCTCTCAAGTTGTTTGCGGATGCTTTCTTCGCCTGTAGTGGCTGCAGCGGTTAGCTTCTTGAGCGCTTTGATGGATTCCTCCAGTTTTTGGATGGCAGCCTTGTTACCCATGTCAATCACATCCTTGTTGATGGATTCATCCGCCAACCCTTGCCAGTCATCCCGGTGGGAAAAGGCTTCTGCTGAATTCTCGCGACCATTAGCCAGTTTAAACTCGCGGCCTGGTTTGATGCCATCTTTTTCGTAATCACGCTTGGGGTCGAAGTAAAACCAGTTGACGAGTTGCACGATGTAACCAAATGCCAATGCCCGGGCGAAAAGATCGCGACCACCCCGGCCTTGTTCAGGGAACACATCTGGGGCAAGATCCATGTCCTTAAGGATGTGAAGGGGATCCCATCCCTTGCGCAGCTTTTCATAATCGACTCGATAATCTTCCATACCTTTGAGCAAAAAAGCTGGCATCCCATGAGCTGTACGAAGTAGATCAATGCGATCAAGGAAACCGGTTGTCTTGATCTGAAACAGTCTGTTCTTTCGATAGCTGGATGGGATCAACGGGCTATTCTCATCCTCGATGCCCAGGATGCTCACGCCATCCGTGGCAGAAAGGCCACGGTTCTCCTCAAACTTCCAGAATGGGTGGCAGTATTTCACCAAGCGATCCAGATGGGATTCGATCAATGCCTGAGGTTGGATGCCAGCTTTTTCAGCCATCTCCTGGAGAGTGGATAGCAGGGAGGTCTTCTCCAAAGCATCAAAGAAGTATCTATTGGCATATATCACAGCATTTTCTTTTAAAGAATCCGTGATCCAGTCGACCAGTTTTCCCATATTATCAGTAACAGTGAAAGGAATCATGCCACTAAAGGCTTCATTTGCTTTGGCCTGTACGGCATGCTTTCCGTAGTAGTCAGAGAAGTCGATTTTGATCTCCTGGGTGAACTCGAAGGTGGTAGCCTGAGCTGCAGATGTTCTGGAAAGATCACCGTAGGCTTCTTCTAGTTCGTCGGAGTATCCGCTGGTTGAGGTGATTGCCCCAGCCAGGCGGGTATCCAGAGTGCCGGTGTAAGCTGCCAGCTGGTTGTAAATATCCACAGCCTTCTTTTGGGCAGCTTGTTGGAGAGAGACCTCGTTCGTATTCTTCATTTTATTTACAATATCAGCCTTGGCTTGTTTGAATTTCTTTTTCCAACCATTGGGGCTGATAAAACGTTCAGCCATGTCTTCAAGTCCGTCATCCAGCTTGTTGAGAATAGCCCGCGCAGACGCATACTCCTGCATGGTATTCTTCAGATCATTTTCATAGATACCCTGTTGGTGCAAGCGGTTTTTTAACCCGTTAAAAGAGAGAACATCAGCATCTGCTGCGGTATCTGGAGTAGTCGCCAGTAATTTTCCAATGACTGCCTGGGCAAATGCCAGGCCACGGGTGGAGGCCAGGCGGGTAATGTCCTGGTTCAAGCCTTTCTTAAGATTTTCAAGGTGTTCGTTACTGATTTGATCCAGCTGTTTACGTGCCTCGTCACGGGCGGTTTTATTCACGATTTCCTGGCTATCCACCTGGGTCAAGGCTGTCCCAACTGAATCGGCTTTTAGAATGGCTTGTTCGCGATCCATCTTGATCTGGATACCGGATAAAAGATCGGCCATCAGGTCCGCATCACCCAGACGCAGTTGCGATTGCAGGGAGGCGGTATCCACTTTAACCTGTTGATCGTTTGGCTTGCCGAGCAAACCTTCACGAAGCAAGGCACTGCCAAAACGATTGGCACAATAATCAAGCAAGCGCTGCTTGGGATAGATCAGGGAGGCGGCTGCCATCGAACTGAACGATCGAGGCATATTAATGAAATCGTCCTTCAGTACATGAGCAATAGCGTCAAGCCCCCTCATCTCTCCGCCAATCGATGAGCCTGTTTCCAGAAAGATAGCCTGTGAGATCATGTCAAAGACATCCTCCTGCGCATCAAGCCGTTGATTGGCCTGGTTCTCGATATCCACCACATAACGGAAATCAAAAGGCGGGGAAGAAACCTCGATAGGCGCACCTTCCGGATACTGTACTCTCCAGAACGATTTCTCGGTCAGATAATTCTCCTCTCGGAACCAGGCATAAGTATTGGCGCGGACTTTCTCGATCTGGCTCTGATTCTGGTTGGTCATTCCTTTAGCAATAACAGACGGCAGGATAGCGATGCTGGTAACATTTGGATGTTTACCATCCAAGAGGTGCTGACAGAGATAAGCAATGTCAAAGCAAAGCGCACTTCCGGATCCCCCTCCGGTCGAATGAACGATCACCACCTGGCAGCCTTCCCCAACCGAGTATTTGATTTTTTCGGTCGATTTAGCGATCGTACCGCTGGTGTTCTCAATCTCGAACATGGCTTCAGTGGCAGTTTTCAACTTGTCTATAAGAGCCATACCGCGCACGCGTTCATTGTACATGCGAAACAACGCCAGGCGACCAACCAGACGCATTTGCAGATTTGCCCCGTCACTGGTCAGTTTGCCAGCCGAAACTCGCGACCCGGTCGGCCACCAATCTTTAATAGCAGGATAATAATTAAGATTTTTTATCACTGCTGCAGGTTCAACCCCGGATAATTCAGCCCGCTCATCTCCCCGGAACAAAGGCCGGGCTTGTGGGATGATCTTGGTGTCGAGGTCCACCCACAGGTGACGGAGAACCGGTACTTCACCATAGGCGCGGTTGAGCAGTTTCTTCAGCCGGTAGCCCACCTGGCCTGGCGTGGTACCCAGGTATATAAAAAGGGTGGGTTGAAAGGTGACTTGTATGGCTGTCTGACCATCTTTGGGTTCGTTTTGAACAAAATTATTGGCTTCTTCAGTTTTGTTTTGCATGTTATTTTCCTTTTTTTTTTATTGGCTTGATTATGCTTCGAAAATGAATTTGAAAATTATGTTTCCCATTGTGTATTCGATAGCATCCTCCAAGGTAATGTCTTCCGTGTATTTCCGATATCCTCTGCTAATGGAGGCCAGAGGGTGCAGGGTCAGGCTCATCGCATTATTTTCATCCCGTTTCGCCAGGATCAGGATGTGCTCATCCTCCAGGCTGGCATCCGGTATGATGACGTCGTTTTGTGAGCCTTTTCCAATTTTGATCTCCGGCTTGTTGTACTGTGTCAGGTAGACTGGATTGGTCTGGCCTGGGGTCTCCTTGTTCCAATAGATGAAAGTGCCTTTAACTATGAGCTTGGGAGGCGTCATCCTCTTTATGATCATGATTAATATGATAATCCCAAATATGAGGGATAAACCTGAGATAATCATAGGTTTCCGGCAATTCACCCACACCGTAGTGACTTGGAATTTTATGCTGGAATCCCCGATCACCTTCAGCCCGGGTCGGGCAGCATCCATGACCAGCCTGGCAGCATAGTCTCCAGGCTTAAGGGTGTTTTCGCCAGGAGTTATGATTAATTCAACCTGACTTGATCCGGGTGGAACAGTAATTTTTTCCAGGTTGAGAGATGCGCCGGATAGATCTTCAAGGTGTAACTGGACCTCTTCATTCTGAATGCTGTTTGACTCCAGGTTCAGAACCAGGCGAACCAACATCGGATCCAGGCAAGTGCCAGTGGAAACAGTTGAAGGAACCACCGATTTAAGTCTTATCGTCGGTTCAAAAAGATCCAAAACCAGGGAAATATCTCCACCGACCAGGTCAACCCCATCAGATGTATGTAAGACCAGGCTGCCTTGATGAGTCTGTGGCAACAAAGCAGGATCAGCCAGCAGGTGCAGTATCATGGATGTTCTTCCATTCGCAGTTACCGATTGCTCACTATTCTCCAATAATGTAAAGCCTGGAAGATCTGATAACTGGGTCGTGATCATCTCAGCCCGGTTTGAATTTGAAGAGAGGGTAATAAGCAAAGGAATACCTTGTTGAGCCTGTAAAAGCTCAAAGCGGGGATTTTTGCCACTCGCTGGCGGTGTCAAACCAATTTGCACATTCTCTACCAATATAGTGGGGACTATACGTATTTCAACGGTCATTTCCAGGAAGTGTAAATATGGTAAGCCCTGGTAGGTTGCATCTTTTGGTTCGAAACGGATTGTATATAGTCCATCTTGGGCAGGTAGAAAAGCACCGGTGTAGCTGTTGCCTGTGTTTTCTAAAACCACGGTCTCAAAATTTCCATCCGGTTTGGTGATCGCAGCGATCATGGAACCGCGGTCGAGTTCATTGACCACAGTATCAGATAGGTGAATTTGGAGAGGAATGGCATTCGTGCGAATGTCATAGTACTTCAGGGTTGGCTGATCCAGGATTGGCATTGGAAAATCGATGCCTTGAATTTGAGTCTGATAAACCACCGGTATCGCCCCTTTGTAACCCTGGATCTTCACCTGGTAAGTGCCAGATTGGTTGGTGTTTACATATAAGCGGGTAAACAAACCATCCCCGGCAGTAACGTCGCCATGGGTTCCATCATCATAGAACTGATCCAGGCTGTCCTGTGAGCCATTCGGGAGAGTGATCAAGGCTGAAAAGCTGGCTTCACCGATTATGGTGACCGGTACCTGCCCTGGCTGTTCTTCAACCAACTTGACAACAATGGGAAGTGGTTGACCAGTCTCAAAAGAGCCTGCTGGTGAAACCAGGCGAACACGTAAGCGGGAGTACAGGATGGCACGCACCTGAGCCTCTCCTGTACCGGTTAGTTCTATGTTCCAATCTCCGCTGGCAGGCTGCTGCAAGGTGTTTACTACAAAACGCTGATCCTGAATGGAAAATTCTATACTGGGGTCATCAGACGGGATCGTCTGCCCACCCGGAGCAATCAAACGAGCGCTTGCAGTTGCAGGCTTACTGACTACGAAGCTGACTCGGTCCACATAGGGCATCAATGAAGGATCAAGAGGAAGGCTCACCTTATCAGGGGCACTGACACTTCCTGTACCAATTACAGTTCGATCTTTGAGATTTCCCAATATTTGCAAGTAAATATCCAGCAAGTCTGCGGCAGAGTTTGCAAAGATCACCTGACCATCCGACTCATTGGCCACCTGATTCAGGAATGTTGATTGCCCACCAGTTGTTAAGGCAACAGATAGGATCGGATTACCCAGATTTTTTGCCGCGTTGAGTGCTTCCTGTTCATAAGACGTGTAAGAGTTTGAGATTTCAGGATGACCATCTGTCAGAAAGATGATGGCTACTTTGAAATTATCCTGAGTGAAAGCGGTCTTCATCCGGTATGCTTCTTCAAAGGCAGCCTTGACATCCGTGTAACCTGCCGGAGTAACTGGCGATAGATTTTCAACCAGCCTTGTTCTTATGTCAAGGCTGGTAATGATCTCAATGTTATTGGTGATCGAGGTTGTTGTGGTAGAAAAGCGCAAAGCACCAACCGCATCACCCTCATCCAACAGGGAAACGAAGAGCTGGGCAGCAGTGTAGCGCAGATCTGTTGGGTCGCTGGTTTCCATGCTGCCTGAGTCGTCCAGGATCAAAATTACAGCCAGGTGTTCTTCAGCATTGATTTGGGCGGAAACGCTGTCACAAGGCAATCCCTGCGCTACGAAAACCAGTAACATAAGCAGTATAGGCAATTTGGAACGGATAAAGATGCGGTAATTCACAGTATCTCCTCACTGAAAAGCCAGGAAAGGTCTAACAACAGTATAACCACCCCCAGGTTTTCGCAGCTAAGATTATCTATGATATTCCCCACCGATTAACCCTTGTTATAAGATTTCTTCAATAACAGGCAAGGTAAGCAAGTGGAAAGCCAGTGTTTCTTTATCTTTGGCTTTCTTTGATTTTGTTTCTTCCAGATGTTCGAGCGTTGTCTTTAGATGGGTCATCACAACCGGGTAATTGCTGAAATAATGATCTAGAACTGCTCCCTCTTCCAAAGTATCTTCGAGCATATCGTTCAACCCAATTTTTTCAAAAAGTGAACTTACCACAATATAAGAATAATCTTCAGAGATCCCCGCTTCATCTGCAAATTCGTGTCTCTCCATGCTGAAAATGAAAGCCATTTGAGATCTTTTTTTCTCTAGATTATTTAATCTTTCAAGAGCGATCGGTTTGCGACCGTCCAAGATCAAGGATCCTGGAGGTAGAACATTTACCTTATTAAATAAATTACGGACACCTGGGGTGACGATAATACAAGGTTCCGATGCCATGGAAACTGCCCAGGCGATCGAATTACAGATCTCATCCTTTAGAACATAACCGGCAAAGTTGGCATGCGTTCGTAGATTGGCAATCTGCAAGTCCGGCTCTACACCTGTAAACAAAACTCTTGATTCGGGGCTGTTAATTTCCAGGCTGCGCAAAACTTCCGGTAGCCAGTTTGGGTTGTACGGAATATCTGTGTCAATAATTACCAGGTCAACCCGCTCGTTATGTTTTTTTAAATCTTTGATGGTACTGTTTAATTTCACAGGATTGCTTACCTCTCCAACCACCCTTGTTCGCCAATCCCGCCGGAGTAATAATTCCATCCAGTTACGGGCATAGATATCGTCCTCAACAAGTAGAACTTGGGCTTCTTTGGTCATATTGCCCTCCGTTAGGTCTATTATATATCCATATTGGATTTCATATTTGTCAATTCTTTATAAACAGGTTTAGATCTAAGGAATTAATAATAAGAGTCTATCAAGAAATTCTCAAATCGATCATTTAGAAACTTTTTTGTCAATTTTATTTTTTGAAATCAAGTGCTTTTTTAGCAAATTTACACCAATTAATAAGTGTGGATCATCCGTCTTTTCTAAGTAATCAAGGTAGTCTTCAAGACTTTCAGATTCTAATATCCCTTCCAATTCTTCTGCAACGTAATCCACTTCATCTTCTTTCAAAATATCCAACTTTCTTATCATTGGTTCCAATGTTCTTCTATCTTTAAACTCAAGAAAAATTCTAAAGTAAACGATTAAAAAAGCCCGTTCTTCTTCTTGATCAAAAATCCCCAACATATCATCAATCAAAAGTGGGTTTTTATAATATTCCAGCGATCTTAATGCTTCAAGCGCTAATTCTCGATCATCCTCTTTTATTATCTTCAGCAAAGAATCCAATCCATCCTGGATCTTTAATTCCCCTACTCCCTTTATCGCCATTATTCGAAGGCGATCATCTTTTTCTGAAAGGAGCAAATCGATGAGAAATGGATTAACCCGGCTATCCGGTGATTTTATGATCGCATGTAAAGCACTCATGCGTATCTCGATCGTTTCAGATTGGTTAAAATATATTGTCGATAAAAGGTCAAAAACATTTTCAAATTTGAGACTCGACAGGGTATCCACTGCAGCTTCTCGTACAGATTCATATTCATCCGTGATCAATTGCTCCAGAGCGATCATTGCCCTTCTATCATCAAAATCCTTCAGGCTAATTGCGGTCAACTCTCTAATATAATAATCTTCATCCTTACTTGCGAAAATCAACGGATCAATAAGCAAAGCCTCATACTCTGTGTTGTTTTCTTCCTCTAATTCTTTCAAATCATCGAGCATGATCCAAATAGCTTTGATGGCAGTAGCTCTCACCTGTACATACTCATCTTTTAATGAAAGGATAACCAGATCCCAGGCTTGTTTATTTTTGTAAGCTCCTGATAATGCCTTGAGAGCGGCGCGTCGTTTAATAGGATCTTCATTCCTTATTGCTTGGATAACAGGTTCAAGCGAATTCATTTGATTGAGCCACTTAATGATATGTTTTGAATACTTATCATCATTTTCCAAAACAGTCAAATAGGTTTCATATACGCGTGGATCTTCGAAATGATTGATTATCTCCATTGCATTCAATCGGATGCTTGAAGATTGATTCAAATCCAAAGCGTAATGGCATAGTGGTTGTATCACTTCCGGTCCCCAATTACTTAAGGCTGTCATGGCTGCAGATTCTGCTTCAGAAAAAATTTTAATATCCTGTTTCACATCGAAAAGTGATGCGAAACGATGGAAATTTGTTCTGGATTCGATATCCATGATTGCCAGTAGTAATGGATATATGCTCTCCAGATTGTGTATTCGAGTTAAGGCTTCAATTGCAGCACACCATACAGCTAAATGTTTTTCATCTTTCAGATATTTGATGATTTGCAGGAACTTGTCAACATCCTTTTCTTTTTCCCAATAGAGGAGGTCTTCATCAGTCAATGGCATTAGTTTCTGGTCCGATAGGTTTTCAAGAAGACATCAGCTTTAACTATTAATTTGAAAGGCTTTCAAGGATCATTTCTTCCACCTGTTTTCGCGGACGGTTGAATTTCTTCCTTGATATTTCACGCACCTGGCTGGCAACCTTGGGGTCTGGTTGGTTGGGAGGTAAAACTGTCTGTAAAGTGAATGGCGGTAGGCCTCTGCCGTGAACGGTTGTTTTAGTGGCTATTTGCCAGTTGGGCAGGTTGGTTAGATCGGCACGATCAAAATATGGCAGGAATTGCGGTTCGATCACCATGGCATCTTCTCTTCCCAGGCGGAAAGAAAGATATGTGCCCACATTTCCAAATACTGATTGGATAATGCGCTCGTCCTTGATCTGCGATATAAACTGATTTGCCAGAACAAGCCCCAATCCAAACTTGCGTGCTTCAGAAAGTAAAACGGTAAAGTTTTCAGTTGCCAGTGATTGGAATTCATCTACATATACAAAAAAGGGTCTACGCTTTGCAGTCGGGATCTTGGTTCGTTTCATTGCCTCTGCCTGTAGTTTTGCCATAAGCACCAAACCCAGAAAACGGGAGTTGGATTCACCCAGCAAACCTTTGGCTAAATTGATCAGTAAAATTTTTCCGTTATTCATTACATCTTGAAAATCGATCGAGGAATTTGTTTGTCCGAAAATGGCTCGCAGGCGAGGGTCAAACACAAAATCTGCAAACTTCCCGCTGATCCAACTGCCGGTGGAGACTTCTCCCGATTTTGTTTGTGTGTAATCCGTATGTTGCAGGGTATTATCAATCCATAATCTTAGAATTGCATCATCAGTCTTTAGCGGGATCCATCGTTTCCAGTAATCTCTGGATTGAAATATCTGGTAAAACTCCAGCAAAGTTCCTGTCCTGTCCGGGTCAGACATGGCCAGAAGCATATTCATCTGGATGTGCTGATAAAAAACAGGCCCGGCAAACTCCTTGCTGTAGTATCCATATTGATCTTCCAATAACCGCCGCATGATGGCTTGCATTTCTCTGACTACAAAGTATTGCTCGTCATGCCCGGTTGCATCCAAAAGGTTTAGCCCGACCGGATAATCGCTGTCTGAAGGATCAAAAACGATTACATCTTCCATTCGTTCGGGGGGAATAGACCCGATGATTTCTTCGAAAAGATCTCCGTGGGGATCTATCAAGGCACAGCCATTCCCAGCTTGAATATCCGAAAGAAGCATTGTTTTGAGAAGTGTGGTTTTTCCAGTACCCGTTTGTCCGACCACATACATATGAGTAAGGCGGTCCTTTTCCGGTAAAAACACTTCCTGTGGAACCCCCAGATAGGTATTTGTACCTAAAAGCAGGTTTTTTGCAATCAATTTTTGTTTAGGATCAGGCACCAGCTCTGGAGGAATTGAACGCATTCTCTGGTTATGAACATTGATCCCTGGTAACCCTTCCCCTGGATCTTCCGGAAATCGAAAGGCATTAGCAGCTTCATGGCCATCCATCATAAATCGAAGACGCTGCAAATTTTTATTCGCCAGGGCGATGCCCCATTCGTCCTGCCTTAATGTGGCAGCATTATTGCGGGCAATATTTTTTTCAACTTTATTGGCTGGAATGATCACATCATAACCACCCATTTGAATGAACGATGGCTCCGAGTAAACAGAACTCGGGTTTTCGCCTACCGAGGCTGAAACAGCCACTCCGGTTGCCTCTGTCATTGTTTTGGTTATGGGGCGCGGACTGGCGATGGAGATGGTGATTAGAAACGGCGCATCCTGTAACCTGAGCATCTGACCCATCAATCCCTGACATATCATGTTTGCGCGTTGCTCCTGAATTCGTTGAATGTTTATTGAATGGTCAGGTTGGTAGCCTTCGCTATGTGCGATCTCATCCAGCATGGCCCGTTCTTCTTCCGGAGAAAAACGAACGGGTGTCATCGTGGCTGTATAAACCAGAGGTTCCTCATGCAGCAGCATCATTCGTAACAGGCGTTCCATTTGACCCGGGTGAGGTAGAAAAGGGTGCACATAATATACTGGAAGACCGGATTTCTTTTTATCTAATTCTTCATGGCTGGAAAAACCGATATTTCGACTTGTCCTGATGGTATCCAACTCAACCAATTCTTCGCGACGACGAATTTCGATCACATTGGCACTATCCCATTTAAAAGGCTGCCATAAAGCCTGAAATTTAGCTGAGTCTGATACGGTTGTCCAGACATAATCAGGCAGACTGCCGCATAATTGGATCAGTAATTGTTCGGTTTGATCCTCCGCTCGGCTGCGTGCATCTTCCGTGGAAAGACCTGTGGTTTTACAGAAAATGCATATTTCCATCCTGCCCCCAGAAAATGAGGCTGGATGGGGATGTGATATATAACGAATGCTGTACGAGACATTGGAATCGGGTTGATACAGCGTATTAATGAGATCAATTTGCCTTGTTAGGAACGAAACAGAATAACCCTGGATGTTGATTTCCCGCAGCCGACTGGATGGACAGGAGTGGAGCAGGATGGCTGAAACTGCATGATGTTTCAGACCGCCATTTGAGTCTTCGGAAGTGAATATTTCTATATAAATTCCCGCAGATAATTTCATGTCTTACCCCTTTCATCTTTATCCTGAGATATGTCATTATAATACACACAAGGAAAAAAACCAAATCAGGTGTACGGTTCCCCTGGCCTCCGTACACCTCTTGGCTTACACCCTTGTCCATTATCGATTATCCAGTGATGCGTTTCTGATATTCCAGGTATATCCACGCACCCAGCCACCCAACCAGAGCGCTACCCAGGGCATGCAACGGTGCAAACAGGCACAAGTATGCCGCTCCACCCAGTAGTGAGAACCCGAAGCTGGCAACCCCCAGGATAATAGCCAGGATCGTATTGATGATGGTGGAACTGAGCCACAGGCGGAAACCGGCTGAACGCCCAATGGCTGGTTGTGGTTTCGGATCCTCTCCATCAAATTGGGCAAATTTGGCTGCCTGGGCACCACATAAAAGGTAGATCACGATCAGCACAGGAAAAGAAAAGACCAGTGCGCTTCCGGCGGTATAATAATGCAGGGCATCCACCAATGTGAATGGAATGACAAACAAAATAACCGCTCTACTGACTGGGCCGAAGCTGTTATACAGCTTATAAATAGAACTTGCTTTGAATTTATTGGTATCTGTGTTCATGGTTAATCATCTCCTTACCGATTCATCGGTTAAACTTAGTATCTCCCGGATCGCAATTTTTGGTCTTAGAAAATCTAAGGTGTTTGCAATTATTGGAAATGCCGGGTTTTCATAACCTTGAAATGGATCGCAGAAGAGAGAATACCCTTCGCAAATGGAGTTGGTATGAAAATCACCATGAATCACAGAAATGACGAGAGTTCAAATGGATACTGAAACGTTATTTTTAAGAGGTTTTTCACGAATTTGTCGTTTACTTACCAATGGTTCGCAAGACCTGTACAATCCAGACCAAAGGCAAGGTATAATAGGAATTGAAAGAGTAAGAAAGAGCTTTTTAAGACAGGGTCTGAATACCTAAGCCCCATGTATGGGGATTGAAACGATCCAGGCCATTATGGCGAGGAATCCCGCGAGGAAGTCTGAATACCTAAGCCCCATGTATGGGGATTGAAACCGCGACCGTTACTACACATTTCACTCTCCCGTAAAACAGTCTGAATACCTAAGCCCCATGTATGGGGATTGAAACACGCTTGGAAGGTCGTAATCTCCTGTAAAGTAAAAGTCTGAATACCTAAGCCCCATGTATGGGGATTGAAACCTGTACAAGTTTCGGGGTCTTTCCATCCATCTTCATCGTCTGAATACCTAAGCCCCATGTATGGGGATTGAAACATGCAGCCCGAAAGTAAAACGAGGGCTACAACCACGTCTGAATACCTAAGCCCCATGTATGGGGATTGAAACCAACACTTTCTGCTGTTGGCAACGGTGTTTCCGTTGTCTGAATACCTAAGCCCCATGTATGGGGATTGAAACTTTCTGCAGTCGTGGTGATATAACTTGGATGATCCGTCTGAATACCTAAGCCCCATGTATGGGGATTGAAACTTGGCTCATCGGTCGGTTCGGACACGATTGGCTCATGTCTGAATACCTAAGCCCCATGTATGGGGATTGAAACATTGTCTCCTGTTGCATCTCAGCAACTGCCCAGCCGGTCTGAATACCTAAGCCCCATGTATGGGGATTGAAACTTGAGAGAAATTTTTTTAGAAGCGGAATCGCTTCAGTCTGAATACCTAAGCCCCATGTATGGGGATTGAAACTTACTTGCCCAGACCAGACCTACTGCAATCAGGAGTCTGAATACCTAAGCCCCATGTATGGGGATTGAAACTTTCGATCGTAAACTTCAGCGATTACAGACTTACAGTCTGAATACCTAAGCCCCATGTATGGGGATTGAAACTTGGATTCAACATCAAATGTTGAATCAAAATACCAGTCTGAATACCTAAGCCCCATGTATGGGGATTGAAACAAATATATGTGTCTCGAATCAGTACCATCGTTGAGTCTGAATACCTAAGCCCCATGTATGGGGATTGAAACTTCCGTAGCTGGCGCGGGTGCCGGGTTGCGCGTAACGTCTGAATACCTAAGCCCCATGTATGGGGATTGAAACTTAACACTAACTTAGCACACAAAATAAACTTCATGTCTGAATACCTAAGCCCCATGTATGGGGATTGAAACAAAAGTTCTGCAGACAGCAGAAAAACCATAGAAAGGTCTGAATACCTAAGCCCCATGTATGGGGATTGAAACTACGTACAGGGTCTTTACCGAGGTCAACGAAGGCAGGTCTGAATACCTAAGCCCCATGTATGGGGATTGAAACTCAATAATAATGTAACCAGAGACAACCAGTCCAATAAGTCTGAATACCTAAGCCCCATGTATGGGGATTGAAACACGACGTTTCCTTCGCCAGGCTGCAGGGTGCTAAGTCTGAATACCTAAGCCCCATGTATGGGGATTGAAACTCACAATCTCAAGCATACATCCAATGCCAGTGCCACCGTCTGAATACCTAAGCCCCATGTATGGGGATTGAAACAACTGAACCAAATACTGACACGTTTCATAATCCCAAGTCTGAATACCTAAGCCCCATGTATGGGGATTGAAACGTTAGCTGTAAGACGATGGAATAGTTCCCTAGACCCGGGTCTGAATACCTAAGCCCCATGTATGGGGATTGAAACTTCTGGTTATCAGGTAACATTGTACAATCCTCCTTAGTCTGAATACCTAAGCCCCATGTATGGGGATTGAAACCAACACCAGAAGTTGTTCTGTATGAGAATTTGGCGAGTCTGAATACCTAAGCCCCATGTATGGGGATTGAAACTTGAGTTCGTGTCCAGTCCAAAAGGGCTGACGGGTCGTCTGAATACCTAAGCCCCATTGATGGGGATTGAAACTTCTTTCAGCGCATCAACCAGTTCTTTGATATTTTGAGTAAGAATACCTAAGCCCCATTGATGGGGATTGAAACCATCAGCAGCAGCGTTGGCAGCAGCTTCATCAGCAGCGTAAGAATACCTAAGCCCCATTGATGGGGATTGAAACATATGCGTGATATGCTGTAAATGTAGCCGTGAATGTAAGAATACCTAAGCCCCATTGATGGGGATTGAAACTCTTACGACCAAACTCCTGACCTTCTTCGCCAGCAAGTAAGAATACCTAAGCCCCATTGATGGGGATTGAAACTAGATCTGCATTGACCTTTGCCTGGGCTTCCTTGATTGTAAGAATACCTAAACCCCACACCTGTCCTGGTGCTTTTACCAGGATTGATGGGGATTGAAACTTTCTTCAGATACTTGCGCCTGGCCTAATAACGTTCGTAAGAATACCTAAACCCCACACCTGTCCTGGTGCTTTTACCAGGATTGAGGGGGATTGAAACCCATCTCCACTATTGGTGTTACCAGCGCCAGATTGTAAGAACGCCTAAGCCCCACACCTGTCCTGGTGCTTTTGCCAGGATTGATGGGGATTGAAACTAATAAGAAATTAATGGTATTAGAAGGTCGCTTGGGGGTAAGAATGCCTACCCCGCAAAAAGAAGGCGGGGCAAGTAAGCCCCACACCTGTCCTGGTGCTTTTCCAGGATTGACGGGGATTGATTCTTAATGATTTTTGAGTGTATTTAAATTAGAAGGATCTAATGCCAATTCGAGTAGTCGTTCCAGATCAACATAAACAAAAGAAAGGTAGTCCCCCAGCTTGGGACTCGATGATCAAGGCGTTGAATAAAATAGCGAAGGATGCTGCCGAGCTGGATAAGCTTGAAAGTGAAAAGCTGGATGACAAGCCGGAAAAAAAGGATGAAACATCCCCGGCAGATCAACAGCCTGCTGTTGAAACCCTTGCAACCGAAGATCAATAGATTCCTCCGGATTGAGCCTGGTTAAAGGTCAACCTTCCATTAATCTGTTTAAGCGCGGCTATCCTGCACATGTGTTTTCCATTACCATGTGCTTATTTTTGTTTAATGGGTGGTCATTTTATTAGATCTTTATTCATAGCTCCCCAACCTCATTTATAAGTATTCCCGGATATTGGATTATCTGATATTGGAGAATGATCCTTACGTGCATAATGGATGCATCGAGAAAGGAGAACAGGATGATCCAGTACACCATGCACTCTGAATACCGGTCAGCCCAACGAGGGCTTTCCAATGAAGAAATTGAGTATGTGTATCAGTACGCTTCCCACCTTCACCGTGGGGGAGCCCTGATCTACTTCCTGCGGGAGCAGGACCTGCCCGAGGCAGACCGCCGCTGGGACTGGGCCGTCCACCTTGTTGGAACAGCCCTGGTGTTATCCAGCGATGGAAAGACCCTGCTGACCGTCTGGCGAAACCGGCGTCATGGTCTGAAGCTGATCCGCAAGAAATCACCCTACTATTTTCGAGATCCTGAGAAATGGCAGGAAAGCTAAGAACATTACCTGTAATTCGGGAAGCGAAGGTGTGTTGAGCGGATTTTACCCGTCCAACACTCCCAACTCAACATCACCAGCCAATGATTGGATAGCTACTAAAACTGGAGAAGGTTTTTGATAATGATCGAGATCTTTGGCAATTATGAATCCACAACCATCCGGGCTGATTTTGAGGCTGTGCGCACCTGTTTGAAGGAATATCCAAGCCGGGGAGAGAAAATACTTAAGAAAGCTGGCGAAAATGGTTATGCATGGCTAATGCCATATGGACCTGCAAGGTTTTTTTGGCTACCTTATCATTAATGAAGATACATGCTGCTTTGTAGCCTGGTGGAGAACCGGATAGAACACCTTCCATGTCCTTCGTGTTGAAAAGCACGCTGAAAACACACTCATGGTAACCCTGTTGGCGTACCTTGAGTATACGATAAAAAATCCTGCTGATCGTTGGCCTGACGCTGATCTTTATCCTGACCGTTCTACTCTCCCCGCTGTACTGCTAGGCAATCAAGACGCAAACGCTGCGGGCTTTCCGGGTCTATCTGCCAACCTTTGCAAGGAAAATGGAGGAAGTAAAATATAATATCATTACCACTTCAAGTTATGATAAAGCTTTATCGAAGGATATAGGATGTAAATATGCTTTTCAATTTGCCCTTTAAACATTTAATATTAATCATGGCAATACTTTCGTGCATTTTAGTATCATGTAGTTCAATTAATCAGGAGCAAATTCAGACAGCCATAGCTCCTGTTGTTTCTACGGCATTATCAGGTGCAGGGAATTATGCTCAGACTCAAGCTGTAGAAGTAAGGGAAACAACAATTGCATTCGCTGAGACGGAAAGTAACAACTTCAAAAAAACAGCTGTCGCAGTAGTTGGTACACAAGCAGTAGCATTATTAACTCCTGAACCACCAAATATCAACTAAGAATTTAACTCGATGGAAATTATTTTATACAATGTGGTTGATGAGATTGGTTTATCAGAAGTGTCGAACCTATATACAATTCCCAGCGAGCAAATTATTTCCCAAAACAATGGTAAATATCCATCAATAACTAGTTAACAAAGCTTCCTTCAGCCAGGATGGCGTCTGGTTCTTTATAACGGATCACCTGAATATTCTGCTCTCATTCCTAATAGTGATGATTCTTGGAATGACATCGCTGGATGCCTTAAATCAGAAATTCCTATGATCAGTGTGATCACCTGTAATGAATATGCATTAGATTTTGTTTCAGACAAGGGGTTAAATTTTGGTTGTATATCCTTTGATGGCAATCCACTCGGTTATTATTTTGTGCAATCAAGGTATCAAGGCAAGATACTTTATAATGGAGGAGTGCCATTTATTTATAGCTTGTTCTATGATGTAGTTGAGGAATCTTTTGTGTTGGGTCCTGCGATTATTACCTACAAACAAGGAATTCCTCAATGCGGAATCCCAAGGAACCCATGAAATCTCATTATCTTTTCATTAAATGAACCGACACCGTGAACTGATTGCTCCTATCAGCCTAATGTACCAGGATGACGATCCCTTTCCAGAGTGATCTGGACAGGAATGGGTGACTCGCCTTTGAGTGGATCACCGTACTCATCCCGCAGGGTTTTCATATATTGCATTTTTCGATCAAGGGTAAAGCACGCCAATGCCATGCCGGCTGTCATCGGTTTTAGCCCACCAGTAATATCAGCTACAATCTCGTTCTCGGGCAGTCCATAGTCCTTGGTGCCAAGATGGAAAATCAGATCAACTTTATTAAATGTGCTTTCAATATTTTCAGGATCTACCAGACAATCATCGGGATTATTTACAATCACGTTTGGAAAACGATTGTTTATCGCAGCTTTTACTTCCTGAGCTGTCGCTAAGGATTGGCTGGTGGCTATCAACCAGCAATACTTCAATTTAGAAGCATGATGGGTGACTGACCGAAGTGGAACCTCGGTATTCTTCGGGCTGATAAGCAAAATCAACCCAGGATGGGAATCTATCCCAAGATCTTGGATCGGCTGCATTACCTTGCGTAACCATCTGCGTTCAATATATATAATGGATAGAAGAATCAAAACTAATAACACCGCCAGTCCGATGCCTCCCCAAAGACCTAAGTATTCTTTAAAAATATCATAAACGATCTGAATAAAAATCGTCAGGGCGGCTGTTCCTAAGAAAAAGTAAAGCAGGGAACGTTCTGGATTAAAGAAATCCTTCAAAGATTTCATATATTACCTCTATTCTTATAATCAATTCCTGGTTTCTCTCGCTTCATCGCGCACAGCTTGTAAATTCAGGATCTCCGCGGCTTCAAAACGCGGAGGATTGGCGTTCGCCACCGGTCGCAGGCGAATGATGGCAGGAAAATAACCCATCCGACCATGCAGATCAGCCAGCAGCACGGCTGTGATGAAATTCAGGGAGGGCGGGACAATCAGGATGGATTCGGTCTGCCACTGCTCTGCTGAAAGCGGAATATCTGCCAGTAAAGTCTGAATTTGCGGAGAAAAGGGCTGATCGGAATCAAATTGGACTGGGACGGGAATCACCCGTCCCAGGGTTTGACTGGTCATTTGCTCAACCTGCGATCGCTGTTCAGTTGTGAGCGGGTGTGAGAAATTAAGCAGGATCATTAATTTTCCGGCTCCAGTAAGATATACACATCCTGGGCTTGATCTTTTCCCTCATACTGCCCAATTACATATTCAACAACCTGGCCATCCTTTAAAGACTTCCCACCTTTTTTCACCTGGTTGATATGCACAAATAATTGTTTTCCTCCACGGGCAGGGTTAACTCTTCCGTAGCGGTTACCCTGGACATTAACAACTGTCCCGCGAAGGCGACCCACCGTTGGGTTTTCATTGAGCAGTTCCCTTTTTTGCATCTCATATGATTCTAGGGTGGAGTTGGATGTTGATCCTGTACCCTCGAATTTCAAACGGCCATAACCGCTGGATGTCTTGGCGCCAACGCCTTCATTTTCCAGAGCCAGGGTCAGGATTTCAAATGCAACGTTGACCCATTCAGAATCTCCTGATAAGGCGACCAGGTAGCTGCCGGTGGCGGTCAGAAAAGGAATTGGGGTGGGGTTATCCCAATCTGCGGCAGGGGAATTGCCGGTCTGGTAGTAATCCGGGTGGTGAACGGTGATGATATCCGGCCAGAGTGGTTTTCCTTGATGCCCATTACCGGGAACATATAAAGCGTCGAAGAAAGTGACATACCCGGCATCATTTGTATCACCAAACAGGGTGCGATAAGCCTGGCTGTCCTTGCCCCATTCTGCTTCTCCCAATTTGTTTCGGGTATAGTTGGCGGCCAACCCTTTCAGGGCACTGCCAGGGATGTAGGGAACACCGTAAGTGCGGTGCAGGGCGATCGAGGTTTCCAGCACGGATTCAGCGCCGAGGTTGATCGCCATCCGTCCGGTAGTCTTCGCTTCCCTGCAAACTGCACCATTATCTAAAAGGGCTTTCTTCCAGCCTTCATAGAAAAGTGCATACACCTCATTTTGTCGGTCCTGCGGCTTGATCGTTTGAACGATCTCGTTGACCAGTTTCTTCTTTGCCTCTTCGCCATCCCCTTTAAGAAACTTGTCCAACCACAGCCCGGTATGGGTGCTGGCTTGAGGATCCACCGATTTCAGAATATCATAGCGATTAGGAAGCATTCGTACCTCCTGTTTTATCGTTCGCCGTAGCGTCAACTTCCAGGACAGACTGGGCAAAACGCTTGAACCATTTCAAGGCGATCAATGTTTTGCGGGTCAGGTAAACATAATCCTGCAACCCTGAGTTCCTGCTCAGTTCCAGGTAATGGGGCTTGTCGCATTCCGCTGTCACTTGTGCCAGGTCTTCGAGCAGGGAGTGTTGAGCCGGATTACCGCGGCTTTCCACAAAAGCCAGGGCTTGCGTCAATCCGGATGTGTATACCAGGATGGGTAATTTATGGGCCATGCTGCCGTATTGTGTCCGTTCAGAGCTGTTCTTGTCCGGGTACCTGCTGGCGTAAGCAGAAACACGGTCATAGATTAGAACTGCAAATTTTTGTTCAAGGGTTTGCATGGCAGCCTCCTACACCAGAGTTGTCTTGCATAAACCGCGGCCGACCGTGGCTTTACCGCCAAATTGCAGGCTTTTCGAGGCCAGGTCTTTCACTGTCTTGAAAACCTCCTCGGGTTTGGCTTTGACAGGCGCAGCCACCACCAGGCTCGCCAGGATCGTTTCAGCCGGTAGGGCTTCTTCGTACCACAAAGCACCCTGTTTAACAGTTTTTGTGTCTTCTTCCAACCGGATACGGGCGGTGATTTCTGTGGCTGTTTCCAGCAGAAAGCTGAGCACATCGTCTGAGACAATGCACAGACGTTCTTTCAGGGTGTTTTGCCATGGGCTGCCAGCCGGGAAGAGCACACCTCCCAACGAGGTGGCACAGGTTGTCAATTCAGACGAAGGGATGGCTGTCAAGGGCAGATCTTCAAGGACAACCAGACTGGCCTGCCCCTGGGGGATGGTTAACCCGCAGCCCTGCTCAATTACAAGGCAGGTTTCATCATTTTTGGGTAATGGGATGGGGACTGGTAATGCCAGACCCGCCACATCCTGTGCATCGCGCTGGATGCGGCGTAAAAGTAATGGAGAAGTCACCCAGGCGAATACACCCCGCAAACTGCGTACGGGCAGGAGTAACAGGCGGGCATCCCCAAAGGTGACAGCGCCGGCATGATCATCTGCGTTTTGGGTCATGGGACCGAAAATACGGGTGCACAGATCCCCTTCACCACAGGCATCCCGAAAGACACCCTTCAGGCTGGAGCCTGGCAGGAAGGGGATCTGGGTGGCTTTTTCACGGGCAATTGGCAGGTCGATCACGCCCACGCCCTGGCCAGTGCCAGCGTGCAGTGGAGAGAGTGTGTGAACAAGTAGAAGTTTAGTTTCCATGGATTGGTTTCTCCTGGTCAAAGGTAGGAAATCAAGGAAGGCTTGCAATATATCCGGCTGACCATTCAGCGGTTGAATGGATTTGGCTTCATCTGGGATAAGGTTGCTTTGTACGGGTCGGTCCCCAGGCGCACCTTTGAGCACCAGTCCACCGGGAGGTGTGTAGGGCTCATCCCCCGGATTCAAGGGCTGCCACTCAAGGATGGCTGCCAAGCCAACAGCTCCATCTGCACAGGCGATTGGGCGCAGAATGAGTGGGCTGGCGAGTCGGTCAATTTCGGGACCTTGAAGGGTGGTATCGCTGGGATCAGAATGTTTATCATGCGGATTGTGCCGATTTGAATCCTTGAAGTGAAATATGATCGGTAATCCGAATTTTGCACGCGGAAATTTGCCGTTCACACGTTTCAAGGGTTGATGTTCGGAGTAGCGCTGATCTGTTAGATCCCGAATTTCTTCGGGCTCCGGCCAGAAACTTCGGCCTGGGCGATTTCTTTGCCTTCCTTCCCGTCGAAATTGCCGAAAATTCTTAAGTCCATCCAGCAAGAAATTCAAGGCAGAGACAGGATTAACGGGTCTTCCAACCACCCGATATCTTCGTTCATCTATGGAAAGATGTGGCACACCTGCAGGCCATGTGCTATTCATATTATTAAATTTTAGAAGTTCACGGTTGATGGTTTGCATGACTTCTTGTGATGTAAAATAAGGGAGTGGAACACTATTAACCGCAGTACACTGGAGCGCCCCAAAACCTCTGCGTGTTCGTGCACCAATGCCTCCAAAAGTCTCCCAGGCCCACAAGGCTTGCTTTACATCCTCTTGGAAGTTCTCTGGATATCTCAGTTTCAATGTGAAGGCGACATCATTTAACACAGTCTCTGTTTCCATCCCTACGCGTGCATCCTGCTGTTTCGGTTGGAGCGGGAAGGCTGAGTAAGGATGTGCATTGCTTCCTCTGCGAGGCCTGATCTGGGGTCGCCCACTGGCGTTTGCTGTAACTTCAAATGCATGATCTGGTAAACCTACATTGTCTACCTCAACCATAACAATTACTTTGGAAGGCCCCGGTCTTCCTTTCTCTCCAGGTGAACCCCAGATCTCTTCTTCGCGGCGCCTCATATCCTTTAGGCTGCCATCCACAGAACCACCGCGCGTGGCCCGCCACCAAAAACGCAGGTGGCCGCGCACTTCCGTGGTGCGTACTATTGTGACGGAATCTGCCTTTGCAGGTTCTTCTCCACCTCCATATAAAGGAGTGATCACTTTATAATGCCGCGTTTCCTCGATGAGTTGGGAATTTTCACGGGGTTTTACATCCGGCGGAGGGGCTTGAGGCGGTTTTCTGGTCATGATTTCACCTCCATTTTCTTTAAATTTCCATCCCATGTTCCAAGCAAAGCCATTCCAAACCCATCCAGACGGGATTGCTCATCATCGCTAATTGTATGCATCCAGATTTCATCCAGAAATTTTTCAGATAGCGATACTCCACTCTTTGGTTTCAGAAAATAAACACTGCCGGTTGGTGTCAAACGCCGGGTAGGCTTGGGGCTCCTTAATTTGTAATCCCAACCGGAGATGGTCTGGTATCTCGGCACAGCCGCGGCTACCACTTCTACACCATAGGTTTGTTCCAACCAGGCGGGGAGAAAACCTTTCTCAAATAAGGCGGGGGTGGTCAGGATCAACCTGCAACTACCTTGATTCAGGATTTTATTCCTGGTTTCGGCTGGAAAATCTGGCAGTTTCACCTCTGATTTCTGCCAGCTAGCAAACCGGCTCTCGCCACCCAGGAATCCGACTCCATCCTGCAGATCTGCACTGGTTTCAAGCGCTAGCGCAAGAGATTGCAGGTCCTTCAACGGTGTGGTGGAGTTGTTCTTCTCCCCTGATTTGACGAATTCCATCCCGCTGGTCTGAAATAATCTTCCGGGAAGCCCAGTTTGCGAAGCAGCGTCTACGCTGACGTGAGTGCGATTTTCGCGTTCGGGACCTTTGATTCCCAGGCTTTTTAGTGTTATCTGCTCATCTAATGGTTCATCCAGCCATGCCTGGTACTGGATCCAATTCCAGTAACGTGGCGGTTGGGAAAGGGGTTTCCCTTTAATATTCGTTGCAGGGCCAACCGGATTCAAACCTTTCATATCTGAAATAGACCCGGCGGGTATTTCGATTGGTGATAGCCAATACCGCCAGGGTTCTTCTCCAGGCTGTTTTTGGACAAGCAGAGCATCCGCAGGGGCAGGGAAAAGCCAACCATCTTTCTTGAATTTTCCGTTCTCATCCATTTCCACCAGGATCGGCCCACGGATTGGAGTTTGCAGCAATTCAGGAATGCGATTTGATGCGAATTTTCCAGTGCTGGGATCCGTCCCGGCCCGTGTCCGTACAGCGCCTGTCGTGGTGGACGGAAAGGGAAATACCATGGATTTGGAACGTTCCCCGGGAATCGAGGTAAAAGGCTTGCCATCCCGGAAGATCAAGGGGTCACGCGGTACAATCAACCAGAGTGTCATGCTAGCACCTTCTCCTTTTCCTGCTTTAATGGCTCGGCAGGTATTTCGCTTCCGGAAAACATTCGGGCAACGATCATTTCAGTAGTCAATTCATCTACTTCGATCCCATCCACTTCAAGCCAATCTTTGAACGCTTCTACTACGGCTGAGGAAACCTTTTGACCTCCACCCGATTCCTGTTTGCGGCCTACAATGCGTAATGCTTCCCGGATGATCCCTTCAGGCGGAATGCCTGTCCCGGACAACACCCTGTGCAGTTCCTGCAATTCATAAGCCGTACCGGCACTGATGGCATCCTGCCGGGCAAAAGAAATCAACCGTTGGATTCGATCATTTAAATCCTTATATTTTCCAGAAATGGTTCTATCTGCCCCACTGCGTTTGCTGACTGTAATTGCCATGCCGTTCTTGCCGTCTACCTTTTTTGCTTCTTTTTCAGCAGCCCGAGCCAGTTCGAGCACGTCGGAGAGGGGCTCAAGGTGGTGGGCTACAACGATCCCTGTTGATAGGGTTGGAGAAATGTCTTTGTCATCTTTTTGAGCTTTGAATACCTCAAGTTTTTTACTAAAAGTATTTTCCAGTTCTCTTGCACAATTCAAAGCGGTATGCAATGGCAGGTAAGCCAGCACATCATCCCCGCCAGCATAAACGGTAACGCCCTGGTATTTTTCCACGATGGTATGGACTTCTTTAGCAAATTCACTCAACGCATGTGAGAGATTTCGGTGTGTAGCTGATCCTTTTTGAGCATCGATCACGACCCCCATATTGTCGCCATCCGCAGCCAGCAAAGCATAATAAGGGCTGGGTCGGGATTCGCCCACATATTTTTGAAGGATCATTGAGAGCTGTTTTCGTAAAGCCTCCTGATCCGAGCCAGCCTGTACCCAGTCTGTCAAACGACTTTCGTACAGCAATGCGCCACCTTCATGTTCACCGATATTCCAATTTTGGTCTATGAACAATTTTCGAATCTCAGTGATCATTTTGTCAGTGATTTCTTTTCCCCATTTTTGCATAAACGGCAAAGCAGCGATATGCGAAGTGCTGTGGAATTTTGGAGCAGCTTCCGATTCGCCGAGGCGTTTGAGAATATCCACACCTGAAAGCTGTTCCCCCTGGCGGGCATGGTAATGCCGGTAGAGATTGATGATCTTTTCCTTTTTTACATCTTCAGTTTCAAATTTACCTGGATATTCATTTTGATGGATGACAGACTCACGGGCACCATCCAGCGATGATTTGGCGGCATTGGTTCCGACGGCTTGCAGAAAATCACGGGTGGTCTTGCGGGCTGCCAGCAGAGCTTCCGCCTGATTGCGTGCTCCGGGATATTTTTCTTCAGTTTCGCAAGGGACAGCCACCCAGTAAAATTCGGGCAGGTCAGCGATCTGTTTTTCTGCCAGGGAACGATTAAAATTGCCTGCTACATGGCTGAAGGCATCGTCCCTCAATTCACCCAGGCGGGTAATAATGGCTTTCTTGACCTTATTCCCGACCTCTTCTTTGAAAGTCTCTGGATCAGCTTCAAGGATGGCAACGATCTTGTTGGGTACGTTAACCCGTTTATCTGGACCCTCCTGCTTGAATGATTCTGGATCGGGGAAGATGAGTGAATTTGGGGCCAACTCCAGGATCTTTTGTGCCGCGGCTTTGGACAATTCGCTTAGCATCCACGAGCCGTACCACAAGTCGCGGCTTCGGCGGGCAGTGGCAATAAAATCCTGCACAGGGCCGATGGCACAGATAAATAAATATTTCATATTTAAATGCCTCCTCTTTGTAAACGTACTGGAAAAAACCGGATCATGTCATGGTGATCATTAAATAATGGGTGGATTATGCTTGAAAGAATTAATCAATAAACAGAGTCCTTTAAATAATGGTATAGAAAGATACCCATCAATTAGCGGGTTGAATAATTTCTTTGGGGAGTAATATGTGCGGCTTTCCGTTTCACCACCTCCGACCGCGAACGAAATCCAATTAGATTGAACTCTGTAAAGATTATACAATTATTTTCTCGAATCATACAACCCCTGTTCTGATGATCAATTTGCTGGAATTCTTAGAACCGGGGGATGATGATCCTTTCGATCGTTCAGCATTGATCTACGAACATATCTGAATTATGCATGCTACAGAGCTTCCAGACCCTTAGATAATCTTAGGCTTTGGTGATCGCCGCCAGATCACCCATTATGGATCGTTTGATTTTCTTAGGTTTCACAAAAGAATATTCAACATAATAAGTTCTGATAATTGGCTAAATTGGATTTGAAACAATGAACATTCGCCTGCCCATCCGGGTTGGATTAATGGATTGCGATTTCTTTGCTCTCAAATGGCTATCCAACCTCCTGACCCGGGACATACGTACAACAATTAGTTTTGAAACAGAAACACCGGCTGATTTGCTTGATGCTCTTCAGAAATCCCGGGAGATTGATATCGTCCTGTTGGATGCGGATGAATATCCAATTAACTTCCGGTTGGATGAATTGATCCCGGCCATACACAAGATCCATTCAATTTTAGTGATCGTTTGTCTGTCTCAACACGTCTCACCAGAGGCATTCCGTACCGCAGTAGTTTGTGGAACCCGAGGATTTTTAATAAAGAATGAAATAAGAATGGCGATAAGCTCTGCAGTAGTGCAGGCAATGCAGGTCAAATTCTTGGTTTCGCCTGGAGTTCTTCCCCTGATGAGGAAGGATTTCAGTGAATTTTCCGAAAAAGTAACCACGATCAATCCCTGGTTGCCCAATCCAAATTTATCACCGATGCTTCGCCAGGTATTCTTGCATCGTATCCTGTATGGAATGAATGCACCTCAGACCGCTCAGGCTATCCATTTGGCCCCGGGAACAGTAGAAAAATACATGCAATATGTGTACCAGAAACTATCCATCAGTTGGGGAGACGAACAATACCTGGCTGGAGTAAATATGGATGAACTTTCTCCAGAATTGCGATCATTTTACCGGTTCAATCTTCCTCCAAAACACATTCTGGAATAGCAATGCTAAATTTATGAATTGCTATATAATTGCTTCAATTATGTGAGGGAGTATATGGACCTTTTTTCCACAGTCATTCACTTTCGTCCCCGGCAGAATATATCCAGACTGGTTTTTTCAGGCCGGCAAGTGCAGGCCTGGTTTTTAAGGGAGGTCGGCCGGCATGATCCAACTCGTGCGGCTCAACTGCACTTTGAAGAGAATGAAGATGAAATTGATGAGGATGAATACGATAGCTTTGAACAGGCAATGCGGCCTTACACCCTTTCAGCCTTATGCAAAGGTCCCTACCCAGTCCGGAATTTGACCAAAAATGATTGGTGCTGGGTGCGTCTAACTTCGCTTACGGAAGACTTAAGTAATTTTCTCACCATCTCTATGCTCCCTAATTTATTGAAAGAGGCTCGCATCGGCCAGGCGGAATTTGATGTGGAACCCTGGAAAAAAGATGCTTACAAAGATCCGTGGTTCGGAGAAGATACCTACTTGAACATCAAAAGTCAAGCTTCACAGTCGGATGAAAACCGACTGGCTTTGGAATTCACTTCCCTGACATCGTTTAAGAAGAAGAGTAAATTTAATGATACTGATTATGACGGTAATAAGATCAAAAGGATCGAGAAGGATGTGCCTTTGCCCATTCCGGATATGGTTTTTGGCAGTTACCTGAGACATTGGGCAACCTTCTCCGGTGAGGAAGTACCCACCAACCTGGGTGATTTTATTGAGGAATGCCTGGTTGTGAATGAAATGAGCATCCACTCAGAAAGGGTTCAGTTTTCTCACAAGAATACGAAGAATGCGGCCACAGGATTTGTCGGACAGGTTCGTTTCGCCATCCTGGGGAATGCAAACGAAGGACATTTTAAAGCGAACTGGGAACACTACTCAAACATCACCCGCATGCTGGCTCACTACTCCTTTTTCTGTGGCACCGGCCAAAAAACTACCCGGGGGCTAGGTCAGACTCGCCTTTTGGACCAACAAAAGAGATACAAAAAATGAATCTTGCTTGTAGTATGTTCATCTGATATTCTCCTGGGAATTTTCTCAACCAAATCCGCCTGTGAAGGCGGATTTTTTATTCCTCAGCAGAAACATCAAAACTATCCTACTTTCCTGGATATGCACAGCCTCCAAAAAGTGGAAAATAGGGAGCAAGCAAGCAATTCAATGCGAAAGGAGGCAAACGAAGGTGAATACAAGACATACGAAACCTGCCGGGAAGATCCGCATCTTCACTGATGGCGCCATTCGACCCGAGCAGGGTATCAGCGGACTGGGGGCAATTGTGCGTGACGAAGCTGGCAAAATCTATTATTGGTGGAGTGGCAAAGCTGGGTCCATGACTTGCAATGAAGCTGAATATGCCGCCGTCATCTTTGCCCTGGAACAGCTTCGGCGTTTAAAGGAGTATCAGCACATCCCGGAGATCGAGATCGTCAGTGACAGCCGTGTGATGGTGGACCAGATGTCCGGTCAGGCGGATGCCCATGCTCCAAACATGCGCAAGATGCAATGCCGCTTGCAGGGGTTGGTGGCAGGTTTTCGCAAAGTTTCCTTTCACCACATCTCGCGTGAAAAAAACCGCCTGGCAGACGCCCTCGCCTTCGAAGCTGTCAGCGGAGATTATTCCCCCGGGTCCAAACCGGTGTTGGAATGCCCACACCCTGAAACCTGGGATCAACTCATTCAACTATGGAGTAAACCATGAGCAAAGAACATCCACGTTCCATCCCTTACCTGTGGCCAGTTGGCAAAGCCGGGCTGGTTGCCCCGGAGCGAGTCATCGTGGCTGGCCGCTGGGAATCCGCACCGATCAAGCGGGCGGCGCGCAAAGCCAAAATAGAAAACCGGTTGATCGACCTGACCTACGGCCGAGCCTGCAAATGGGTCCTGTTTCTCGATAGCGGTCATCTGGTGCTGGCTGCCGTGCCCATGCCGGTTACTGTATTAGATGATGCTGATTTTGATGAAATATTTTTTAATATATATGGAGAATATTAACCATGCAAACTCAAGAAGATCTTATGGAAAGACTGGCTGCGCCAGAAAATTTATTAACTGCCTGGCGGATGGTGCGAGGCAATATTCCTGGTTACCGCCGGCAGCGCAGTTCCGGGCCAGATGGTGTCTCACTCACGGAATTTGAGCGTGATCTGCCAGCCCAGTTGGGAACACTGCGGCATATGTTGCTCAAAGGTCGCTACCAACCGCAGGCTCCGGGGTTGTTTACAATTGCCAAACGGAACGGAGGCACACGCCAGATCGCCATGCTCAATGTAGTAGATCGGGTGGCGCAACGGGCTACCCAGCAGGTGATCGAACCACTTTACGAACCGCGTTTCCTGCCATGCAGCTTTGGTTTTCGCCCGGGACGCTCCATTCAGGATGCCGTTTACTGCACCCGTCAACTGCGAGGGCATGGCTATGGTTGGGTGGTGGATGGCGATATCGCAGCTTGCTTCGATAGCCTGGATCACAAGCTGTTGATCAACCGGGTTGGCAAACAAATAAGTGACAACCGGGTCTTGGATCTGATCCAGCGCTGGTTGGGTATTGGGATTATTGAGAACGGTTTGCCAGCCGATCGACCCAACTGGGTGGCGCATGGTTGCCAGAAAGCCTCCCGTGGTCTGCGCCGGGGAGTGGATTGGGCTTTGAATACCTTCACCAGGCCAGAACCGAATTACGATCCTTATTCCAGTGCGCGCTATGAGCCATCCAATTATGTTGCACAGGACGGCGATGAATACCCTGAAACCGGCGAAGATAGCTTGGAAGAAGCCGAAGATCGTTTCTACCAATATCCCCGGGAAGATGAAATGAAGCGTCGAACTTTGCAGAACAGGGCTATTCAGCAGATCGCCACTGGCGGACTGTTCATGGGTACAAGTTGGGCACGCCGCTCCCTTACCAAAGCCGCTCCGGTGGCCATCGCTGCCCTGAAAAGTCCGGCTGGCCAGCTAGCCCTCAAGCGTGTCATTCTATCCGGTGGAGGTGCACTTGGGGCAGCTGCCGGCGTGGCAGTGACAACCTATTTTTTATTCCGTAAAGTTGTGCCCGGGCAGGTGGGTGTTTTGCAGGGCAGTCCCCTTTCGCCTTTGCTATCCAACATTTACCTGCATTCATTTGATGTTTCCATCACCCAGGCAGGTTATCGCCTGGTGCGTTATGCAGATGACTGGGTGATTCTGTGTCCCGATCAGAAGAATGCGGAAATCGCCTTCAACCAGGCCACCTTGGCGCTGGATCGAATTCATCTCAAGATCAACCGTGAGAAAACCCGCATCCTGACCCCGTCCGACCGGCTGGATTGGCTGGGGGAAACAGTTGAGTAGATCAGAAATAGGCGGATGGGCAGAAAATCCCTGCCTGTCCATCCGCAAAACAATGTCATGAAATGTCTGGCATATATCAAGGAGCCCAAATAAATGAGCACATTGTATGTAACTGAGATCGGCGTTCAGGTCCATAAAGAAGGCCAGCGTTTGCTGGTGAAGAAAGGGCGTGAAGTGCTGCAGGATATACCGATGATCAAAGTGGATCGAGTCATTTTAATGGGTAAGGGTACCAGCATTACCACCCCAACCCTGTACGCCCTTACGAACCGCAAGGTGGGAGTGTTTTACCTTAACAGCACGGGAAGATTTATTCTGCGCACGGTTGGGAACGAGCATCGTCACAGCCAATTGCGCCAGGCACAGACCCGGGCCTGCGATAAAGCTGAACTTTGTATGTCAGTCGCCCAATCCATTGTGCGCGGTAAGTTGACCAACCAGCGTGTGTTGGTTCAAAGACACGCCGAAGGTGCAACCTGGGCTCGTAGAGCGCTTGTCCAGATGGACGCCATGCGGCGGCAGGTGGATGGGGTTCAAAACCTGGATGAGTTGCGCGGGTGCGAGGGCCTGGCTGCCAAAGAATATTTCCAATTGATGCGCCAGTTCTTGCGCCCACCCCGTGACGGGCGCACCTGGGGCTTCGAACGCCGGGCATACTACCCGCCCACCGACCCGATCAACGCCCTGTTATCTTTTGGGTATACCTTGCTGCTCAACGACCTGGTGGCAGCTTGCCAGCTTTCCGGGCTGGACCCGGACATTGGTTTCTTCCATGCCATGGGATACAACAAACCCTGCATGGCACTGGACCTCGAAGAAGAGTTTCGCACCATTATTGTAGACTCGATCGTGCTGACAGCCATTAACCGCCCTCTTTTTGAGCTGTCCGATTTTGAAATTGGCCAACCCTGGAAAAATCGTGCTGACAATGACAAACCTGATCACACCATGCCTCCTTCATTATTAAAAGAGCATGGGGAAGAAAATAGAAAAAACATTCGCCCGATCTTCCTCAAAGAAGCCTCGCGCAAGAAGTTCATCAGCCTGTATGAAAACCGGGTTAACGAGCAAGTCTATTACCCTGCCACCGGGGAGCAAACCAGCTACCGGCGTATCTTCGAACTCCAGGCCCATGCCATGGCCCGTCTCATCCTGGGCGAGAGCACTGACTATATTCCCTTCACGGTCAGGTAGCCGGAATGCGAAAACAGTTTATTGTCATCAGTTATGATATCACCAACAATAAACGACGGACGAAAGTTGCCAAAACACTCGAGGATTATGGGAAGCGTGTGCAATACAGTGTCTTTGAATGCCTGCTTCTGCCGGCAGAATTGGCAAAATTAAAGAAACTGCTGAGACCCCAGGTGCGTGAATCCCAGGATACCATTCGTTATTATTCCATCGGGGCGGAGGATGTGCCCCGGATCAGGGTGATGGGATTCGGAAAAATCACCGAAGAAAAGCCTTTCTTCATTCAATAGGATGCACAGGATGCGTCATGTAGATCTGTTGCCCATCGAGATCATCTTCAATATTCTAAGTGTACATCGCCGCAGCTGGGGCGAACCTGCCCAATCCATCCGGGTTGCCATACGGAAGCGCGGGCTGCACTCCCTGGGTTTTGACCCGCAAGAGACTCAACGTCCGATCCCGCGGCTGCCGCTTTGGATTCGATTGTGTCAGTCTGCATCCTTATTAGATGAAGACACTTATCCAACGTTGTTGGCTGATGAATGGTTTGGTTGGTCTTATTACAAACAGATGGTCTGCCTTATCGAAGCATGGCAACGGGCTCCCAAGAATAAAAAATTTCAAAAAGTGCGGGCAGACTTGTTGCAGCGTTTGCAACAGAAAGTAGCGATAAGTGTTACTCTCCGCAAAGAATTGATTGGATTGCAAGCGCTGGGAATCTGTGACGGAGAGATGTTGTCCCCGTTAGGTTGGGATCTGTTAAATGGGTCAAATCCAGATCTATTCGCTGTGTCTCCGCCTGGGCTGTGGAGCATCGCCGGGGACGACTTGACTGTTCCATTTCCTCCTGATTGGAGGCTCTTGTGGGAGTTGGAAAAATATTTGGATCCAATAATCATCACCGCACAAGATATTGTCTCCGGCACAGATGAGAGTATCCATTATTCACTCAATCCACCTGCCTTACGTTTTGCCGCCCAACGCGGTGCTATGGACAGTTCCTCAACCTTGCCAACCATTCTGGAACGCGGCCTGACAAAACCCCTCCCGGTCAAATGGCTTCATCAATTGGCCAAAGAACCGACCATCCGGCTGATCCAGGGTTTTGTACTGGAGTTCACCCACCCGGAAGAAATTAAGCGGCTGCGCCAGTTTCCAGGCTTGAGACGCCATCTGGATCACCTGCTCTCCCCGCGCCATGTAGCGCTTGACCCTTATGATGCGTATCAGATATTCCAACGGCTGCGCCAGAAAGGTGTGCTCTCTGAACGGGACCTGGCCTCAATTCGATCCCTTGAACGGCCCGGTATCCGCCCGCCCCGCTTGAACACAAATCCCACCCGCCTGGCAAGATCCGAGCAGACCTACCTGCTCAGTCTGGTGCTCCTGGCTGAGGAATTGCAGAAAGTAGCTGTGCCGCCTCCGGGTTTGCTCAGAAAACTCACAGAAGGCATGCCTGCCTCGCTGCAAGCTGCTGCAGCCCGCCAGGCTGCAAAAACCTTGAATCAGGTCCATCCTGACCCTCCCTGGCAACCGGAAGAATCTCATCCAGATTTGCCTTCTGAGGATTTGATCAGGATGTTACAATCGAGTATAGACCGCTGCGAATTCGTAGATATCTTATACCAGGCTTCTGGTCGGCATTCTCCGGAATTACGCCACCTGAGTCCTTTAATGATCGAATCTCGCGGAGAACGCTATTACCTGATCGCATACTGCCATACCCGCCGTGCCAACCGCACCTTTCGCCTGGATCGGCTAAAATTGTTGCAGGATTGATCTTTATGAGACGAGCTGGTTTATGAAATAAATCACATAAGGGCGAATACCCTTCGCAAATGGAGTTGGTGGACGGTTGAATGTAAACGAAAGAGGAAAAGAGAGGGTTACTGGCAGATGAAATGGTTAATTTGAGTTGATTTGATTGGTTTTATAAATTTTATCCATATGGTTCGCAAGGCTGGTACAATCCAGAGAGAAAAAGATGTATAATAGTGATAGAGAGAGTAAGAAAGAGCTTTTAAAGACAGGGTCCGGATACCTAAGCCCCAATGATGGGGATTGAAACTTAAATCTGGCGTCCCAGTCAAACTGTCACGAAATTCGTCCGGATACCTAAGCCCCAATGATGGGGATTGAAACGTAATGGTGTCAAGTGTCCACTTTTCGACAGCCTGTGTCCGGATACCTAAGCCCCAATGATGGGGATTGAAACGAGAATATAGGGTGGATTGGACGTTCTCTACAATATTGTCCGGATACCTAAGCCCCAATGATGGGGATTGAAACTTTATTTAGCTAACTTAAAATTCTCTGCAAAAGCCCAGTCCGGATACCTAAGCCCCAATGATGGGGATTGAAACTGAGCAGAATGGTACCCAAGGATCGGGTGTTTGTGCAGTCCGGATACCTAAGCCCCAATGATGGGGATTGAAACTTACCCTGCTGAAATTGCGGCGCTCGGCAATCCAAGAGTCCGGATACCTAAGCCCCAATGATGGGGATTGAAACAAGCACTGACTGGCCCATTTTGTCGCGGTGTTTTGCGTGTCCGGATACCTAAGCCCCAATGATGGGGATTGAAACTGTTAATTC
>Ga0172368_10001170_pt1 | contig 36580 bp, 36 predicted proteins | sample Lak11m_FD_114540 | JGI IMG/M metagenome (GOLD analysis project Ga0172368, IMG submission 114540) | Freshwater microbial communities from Kabuno Bay, South-Kivu, Congo - kab_022012_11m | ecosystem: Environmental > Aquatic > Freshwater > Lake | place: Democratic Republic of the Congo: South-Kivu... | reverse complement strand
GTTTCGCCCTACAATTATGCGTAACGTGAGTTACATAATATAAACTACGTCAAAAACTCTTGTGATATTTGCACTATATCTCCGGTAATTACATCTATGTATATATGCCAGCCAATTCCTCCGCCATCGGAAAAGAAAATGGGGATCATCCACGTTACTCTCATTTCAATTGAATTATCTTTTTCAACCGGGAATACCACCCCGGAAATAGTGTCGCTAACTGATTCAGTTGTTACTATAAACTCATGCGGCGTTCCGCCGAAATCATTCCAGGTTATTTTTTCTCCAACCACTTTTTGCTTTGCCTTCTCCTTTTCTATGTTGAATTGAGAAGGGATATAAATATTTGAATACCAATGTCCGGTTATTGCATACGCTTCGTTTCCATATATCAACACGTAAATACGTGAAAAGGGAATCTCGTATCCATAATAATGTTGTGGATTAAATATTATTAACCAGCGTATGCCTTCGGTATCAAGTTGTCTTACCTCATAACCATTTGAAATTATAGCGACTCTATCTTTTACTTTAGTGTATTTGGAATTCTTTAACAAAGTGGTTACCGCAAGTTCTATAGCGCTGTCTTTATCAAAAGGAATCATTTGGAAAGGTCGAGTGTATGTTTCATCTCCGGTAAAACCGTATTTATCAATTTTTGAACATATCTTAAAATTATTTAATGAATCAAATTCATTTTGTAAATGCTTTATTTGTGCCGTAGAAAGAGGAGTTAAAATAGTTGGATAACCTAAGCTTAAATCACCTGTATCTACTTCAGAAGTCAAGTTCTTTTTGCAGCCGCAAAATGTAATTATTAACTGCAAAGGAATAATTACCATTAGCGTTCGATAGATGTTTTTATGTTTCATCTTTCTTCCTATACATTTTCTAAATGATTATCTAACAAAATAAATGCAGCAAAGTATTCAGGCAGTAAGAATATTAACGTTAAAAACGTCTCATTAATTTTTAACGCAATGCGGCTGTGTTTTACTAATTTATTTTTTACGTTGGAATATTTTTCTGACTTCTCTTCACGAGAATATAGTAGGCAAGAGGGTAACAACTTGTTTACCCCGCGGGGAAAATGATTAATTGAACAATAACTTAACAAAGAAACTCGTACTCCCATTTTTTGTTTTAAGGACAGTCAAACATAAAAATGTTTTATCATTTTGCCAAACAGTAAGTAAATTATTTTTCGCAAAAGTACTCGAACTTTACTTATAAAGGATTAAAATCCCTTTACCACTAAGGACACAAAAACACTAACCTTTCACTAAGAAACCTTAGTGTTTCCTTTGTGTCCTTAGTGCCTTTGTGGTAAAAAAGAGAACCTCGCCTCTTTTTTATCCCAAACCTGAATAAGCCGGGATCCAATACTTGCTGAATTCTTACTGCTGTTTTCTCTTCCAACTTATTTAAATTATTCTTCCCCAAAGTACATGAACTTTACTTATAAAGGATTAAAACTCCTTAACCACTAAGGACACAAAAACACTAACCTTTCACTAAGAAACCTTAGTGTTTCCTTTGTGTTCTTAGTGCCTTAGTGGTAAAAAAGAGAACCTCGCCTCCTTTTTATCCCCAACCTGAACAAACCGGGATCCAATACTTGCTGAATTCTTACTTCTGTTTTCTCTTCCAACATAGTTAAAATATTCTGCCAAATAGTACTTGAACTTTACTTGTAAAGGATTAAAACTCCTTTACCACTAAGGACACATAAAACACTAAGCTTTCACTAAGAAACCTTAGTGTTTCCTTTGTGCCCTTAGTGACTTTGTGGTAAAAAAGAGAACCTCGCCTCCTTTTTATCCCCAACCTGAATAAGCCGGAATCCAATACTTGCTGAATTCTTACTGCTGTTTTCTCTTCCAACATATTTAAAATATTCTGCCAAATAGTACATGAACTTTACTTATAACGTACTAAAATCTTTTCCTTCACTCGTATGCAGAGACTTGCTCGGACGTAGAGACTTGCGATGGTAAGTCTCTACAAATAATACAGCGCCATTCCATTCCATGTCTTCACGTTAAAAGTCTCTTTTCAGCTAAAAAAGAGGTTTTTATAGAAATTCAAATGTAAAAAAATTATTAAAAGTCGTTATCCCACCCCAAAAGTGGACGAAACACGAGAAAAGTGGACAAAACGCCAGCCAAAGTAGTTAAACCAAAAGAAAAGTGTCTGTTCTGTCAAAAAAGTGTCTGTTCTGACAAAAAAGCGGGCGAAACAGAAACAAAAGCCATCATCCTAAGAAAAAAGTCGACTAAACCTTATAAAAGTCGACAAATCCTCATCACAAGTCGCCATCCCACAAAAAAAGTGGGCAAAACAGAGGATGATGTCAGCGAAACGACGGATGAAATAGGCGAAACAGAGAGTGAGTAGGCGAAACGGAGAATGTGTGTATGAAACGGAGAGGTAAGTGAGCAAAACATCAATCAATTATACAAACATCAAAGATAATCGCTATAATAAAAAATAGATTGGATATTTCAGAAGTTTAGGATTGAATACATTCGGTTATTTATCAAGTAACTCATCAAAGGAGAAAACTACAAAATATGAATGTACATTCGATTATCATTTTTTTTAAATTTCAAATTATTGTGAATGATGATTTAGGATTCATGTATTTCAATCCCAAAGCTTCTACTTTACTAAAATCTTTATCATTATCAGAAAGGAGAATCAAATTGCGAACTATTGCAGTAGCTGCTATAATAGCATCAGGCAATTTAATTTTTGTTTTCTGTCGAACTTGTATCGCTCTTAAAATAATGTCATCATCTACGAATAGTATTTCCGAACCAGCCAAGAACTCTTCCCTAATTTTAAGATCAGATACATTTGATGGTTTCCAGACTAATAATTCAATTTTTGTAATGAATGAAACCTTGCTATCATGATCAACCAAATCATCCATAAAAGCAAGAGCCTTAGGAGGAAAATAGTTTTCCAAATATTTTATAACCGCACAAGTATCAATTAAATATTTCTGTCCCATTCGCTGCGTAATTCTGAAATTTGTTCATCAATTTCTTCCTCATTTTGCATACTCATTTTACCTCTCAAAGTGGATAATTTTCTTTTTGCCGCTCTTGCAAATAATATTTTACTAACACTGCTGGGTTGGCGAGAAATAATTTTCGCATTTTCTATCTCACATATCAAATCATCAAAAGGGAAAATTGGAATGTCCTGTTGCCAACTAACAATGTTATATCCTGTGTATGGTTCATTTACTACAGTAGTCATTAGTATTTTCTCCTTCTTTTATGATGAACTTATACTTACTTAATTTTATGATGATGCAGAATAAAACAACTACAATCTCAAAAGTATATTCGAAAATATCCATCAAGCTATGAGCAACCTTATTTCTTAAATTCAATCCGGCTTTTTCAGCTAAAACATATTTTATTAAAATTCTATCTTCTTCTTCAAAATTAGTTTTCTGGTCAGGTTTAATAAGTGGTTCGTGGGCAATATCAGCTAACAAATCATCAAGTAGTTTTTCCATTACTAATTTATCGGAACCCTTCTCTTTTGTCTTAAATGTTGCAATACCGATTTTTTCACAAAAGTAACGCAATAACCCTTCTATTTTCAAAGTTAAACTATCAATTATTGTAACAAATTCAATTTTGTAATCATTATTATCAAAAAAATTATCCAATTCATCAAAAATTCTTTTAAGACCGGGTTTTAAGGTATCAATTGGTTTAATCTCTACTGCTTGTCCATTATAATTTCTAACAAGAACTTCGTTAAACCATGTTTCTTCTAAAAAAGATAATACAGTTGAGTAATTTAATTTCTTGGCTTTATATGCTTCAATAAAAAATTGATGCATTGTTTGCGTACCTATTTGGAAATTAAATGTATATGAGTTCCAAAAATTGAATTTTTCTTTTTCTTCAGTCGTATTAAATATGTCCACTGTGTTCCCAAACTTATCCATTATTAAAGTTGGCAACATTGAAAGAAAAACCGTTTGTTTACTTAACGCAATAGAATGATCCTTTATATTTTGAATTTTATCGTACCAAGGAGAGGTAACGAAATGTTGCATAATCACTTTTGCATCGCTTTCTGTAACAATATTTAAAATTCGTTCATTCATATTATTAATATATTCTGTTGATATTTCCTGCCGGATTTCCGCCAAACGAAACTTGCCTCTCAATTCAGAATAATATTTTTCTAATCGAATAATGTCTTTAGAAAGTTTAAGTTGTTTATAAATGCGGAGCGCATTTTCGGCAAAATTTATACAAGCAAGATTTGTTGTATTCTCTGCATCAGTCGCCAGTTTTTCATACAATTTTGCTTTATAATTTAATAAGTCGCTAAATGGATTATTTCTTTTTTGTTCAATAGAAATATTCCGATCAAGGGCATACATAGCACCCCAAATATGAGTTTTTTCCAGTTCTTTTGCCCCCTGCATATTTTTATCAAGGATTTTCTGAAAATCAATATATTTTTTTGAAACTCCATAAAAATCAGAGAGCAAACCGGATAGATCAAGTAAAATACGCAAAGTGCCTTCTTTTGTAATATCCCAATGCTGATGTGTATTAAATATGTATTTAATAATATCAGTTAGTTCCGGTTCTAAAGTTGATTTTTCCGCAATACCAAATGCTATACGCAATGAATGGAAAAAATGTATTAGGTAATTATTCTTTTCACTATCTATACTTGCTTTTTTAAAGTACTCTTTACTTAAATCGAATAATTGATTGCAAAGTTGGCGTTTCAAATCATTGTGTCTTGAAGTGTTGGTTTTCTCACCAAAATATACCATTAAACCGTATTCAGTTTTGGCAAAAAGGTTTTTACAATCGTTGTACCGTTTTTCAAAGTATTCAAAATCTTGTTGCGTAAATTTTGTTACATCAGGCCAGTAAACAGGTATTTCACTGCCATCCTTCATAGTTTGAGCGCCGCTAACTTGCCAACCTAAACCATTTATTATCCCATTTTTTAAGTCAAGTTTTTTATCAAAAGATTTTTGAACAGAAAAGACTTGTCTCTCAATATTCGCAATCGCTGCAATATCTTGTTTACCTTCTTTAATAAGTTTATCATAAACATCAATAAATTCATCGTTGATTTTATAAACATCATTATGATCGTAGCAGCTATTATCTATTTTATTTAAATATTGATCAAGTGCATCCATTTTATTTTGTCTTATTGACCTTGATTATTTGCATTGGTGACATAAAACCTTTCTGCTATTTCTTCCTATAGGTTAATCGTCTGATGCTCAAACTTATTTATCGCTAATTCTTCAAAAAGAAGCTTGATAAATCCCGCGCCATATTTATTTGCAAAGTAATAATAGTTTAATTCCCGTTCTTGCAGACTGCCGTTTGGAAACACCGCAAGAGAGGTTTTAGTCGTCTGTCTTAATGCTGTATCGAATTTTCTTTTTTGCGCATCGTTCGCTTTGCTTTTAAACTCGTTCAAAGTAGATATCATCTTTTGTTTGTACCGGTCTGCAGCGTCGCCGATAGTTTTATCAATCGCGGAGAGTTTTTCTTTTAATCCGTCGATGGCATTTTCCAATTCTTTTTGTGTTTGAGCAAAATCGGCTTCCGTATCAAATTCAGATAAATTACTTATCACTTTTTCCGTTATCTTTTCGGCGTTCAAGAAAAAATCGAGAAGCGTTAATTGATATTTATCAAAAACCGTCTGTACTCCTTTTTCAATTATCGTAGCAGCCGAGCGAGGATAGATCATTGGCGGATGGATTTGAAAATCTTCATACAACGGCTGCACCTGCGAAAAATAACTTACTTCACTCGGTCCGCCCACATAAAATGCGGTCTGGAAAAGATAATCCTGGCAAATGGGACGCAGAATAACATTTGGCGAAATAATTTCGGGCGTATCGGTAATAAGTTTCAGTAGTTCTTCCTGTGTAAATTTAATCCGCTTATTCCTCAACCTAAAATTATCATCAACCGGTTCAATTGCATAACGCCCTTTTTCATAATTCATAAATAAATTGATCGGACGGACTTTTACTTGCGCGTGATATGTCTCTTCAAGTTCCGCACTCCGCAAGATCAACTTACCGGCGTGTTGGCGGTAATTCAATAATTCTTCCTGAAAGATCGGCTTGAGCAGTTTTTTAATTTCTTTTTGCTGCGGATCGAAAATGATCAGCCCATATTGATCAAAGTAATTAAAAAGCAATTGCCTAAAAGATTCTTTAAACGATTTTCCTTCCGAATAAATTTCCCGCAATTCGGACATCAAGCCGTCGGTAAATTCCGTCTTGCGTAAATTTTTCTGAAGTTCATCCAAAAAAGAATTTATTCCGCCGGTAAACGTAAGTTCTCCAACGCTTCCGCGTATTTCACCTTCGGGAAGCGAGTCTTCATAAGAGAGAGTTGAAAGATTATTTTCTTCATTTATAATTGTAACGGAATTTACTTCGTTAAAATCGTGGTCATCGCCTTCAAGCCAAAAGACGGGCACAAAATTAAATTCATCGTATCGTTCGTTAAGATGCTGCGCAAGTTTTATTGCAGTGATGGTTTTATAGATCGTGTAGAGAGGTCCGCCCAAAATACCAAGTTGCTGTCCGGTAAAAACGGTAAGCGTTTTCGCTTCTTTAAGTAATGAAATATTTTTTAGCGTTTTTGATGACGGCTGAACAGAGCTATATTGCTCAAGAATAGTATCCGGCAGTTTAAAGAGGAGCGGATTTTGCTCTTTGGTTATTGCATGAAAATGCTCCGCGTACAATTCTTTGTTTCTAAAATCGGCGGCGTAAAAGTTTTTTACATTGTGAAACTCATATACATAATCTAAAAACAGATTTTGATGTCCCGGAATGTCCGAAAAGTTAATAAACATCTTTTACCTAATTGTTAATAATAGCGCTTACAAGATAAAGAATTAGTTCAAAATTTTAAATGTAAAATGAAAGTCTTAAATTGGGGCGTAAAAATTGAACAGATGGAATTTTGAATACTTCATCTGTCCATATTCAAAGTTAGATTAAAAGTACATTTTGTAGGGCGATTCTCCGAATCGCCCACACCCGGTAGTTTAAGTTAATCTGTTGTAAATGCGAAAGAGAGTTTCACGCTGCAATTTAGACTACCACTACAAAATTGATTTCAACAAACGTTAGAAGAGAAAGCTCAAGTAAAGGATGATATTCTCCTTATCGAAAAAAGAAAAATGGTTTTTATTTGGAAAGCTGCTTATTGCTTCGGCAATTATGTATTATCTTTTCCAAAAGTTTGAATCATTTGATTACAGCAAGATATTTACCCGGCACACACTTCCGATGATGGCGCTCATCTCTGCATTAACATTGTTTAACATCGTTATCCAGCTTATGAAGTGGAGAAACGTATTTACTGATCTGCTTGGTGTTCTACCGAAAAGAAAAATCATTTCATCATTTTTTGTGGGTGTTGCCACCGGCTCATTCACACCGGGCAGATTCGGTGAATATTTTGGAAGAAGTTTTATGATAAACGAATATTCCGGCAGCCAGGTAATTACCGCAAGCGTTGTTGATAAACTTTCGAACATGTTCGTACTCATTTTTGCGGGATTATTTTCGACGGTCTGGTATTTGTCATTTAAATCAGCAGTTTTATCAAATTATCTCGATGTTTTGTATGCGGTAGTGTTTCTTCTTTTTCTACTTTTCATCTATTTGATTATCCAAAGGAGTGCGGCGGCATATTTTTATAAATGGATTGAGAAGATAAAGTTCATGAAGAAAATATTTTTCCACTTACAGGTCTTAAAAAAAGTGAAACGGAAAACAATCTTTCTTCAACTTGGATTTTCTTTGGCGTTGTACGTAATAATAAGTTTACAGTATGGAATCCTAACCGCTGGATTTGCATACAAACCTTTGGAAGTTTCTTTTTTGATAGTAGGTATTCTCACTCTCTTTGTAAAATCATTTATTCCGTCAATCTCATTTGGTGATCTCGGAATACGTGAGAGCGCTTCAATATTTTTTATTTCCGGTATCGGCTTGCCGGCGGAAGTTGGATTCCTTGCGGCTATCTCCATCTTTCTTTTTAATATTTTGCTGCCGTCGGCAATCGGACTTTTCATTTTACTTTCAACAAAACGATAATGTACATTCTTCTTCTCATTTTTGGTCTACTCACAGCTTTCTACACTGCATTTCTGCTTAAAGTTCTTTTCGGTTTAAAAAAAGTAAAAGAAGAAAAACTTACGGATGGCGGGCAGAACTTTGTTACAATCATCATTCCTTTTAGAAATGAAAGCGGTGTTGTTTTAGATTGCCTAAAGAGCCTTGAAGAACAGGATTATCCAAAGGAAAAGTATGAAATAATTTTTGTTGATGATTTCTCTGATGATGATGCTGTCTTTAAATTGAATGCGCATAAAAAACTTTCAAATACAAAAATAATTTCCGTTCCAAAGGATTTTCAAAAACTATCTCCCAAAAAAAGGGCGGTGCAATTTGGAATAGATCAGGCTAAAGGCGAAATAATTGTTACAACTGATGCGGATTGCCGCCATCAGCAAACGTGGCTTTCAGCTATGATTTCAGCCTTTGATGAGACGATTGGATTTATTTCCGGTCCGGTAAAATTCTCAAACAGCAATTCATTCTGGGGAAAAGTGCAGCAGTTGGAATTTGGCGGTTTAGTTTTATCCGGCGCCGGATTAATCGGCGCTGCAACCCCAACAATTTGTAACGCCGCAAATATTGCATTCCGCAAAAGCGCTTTTACTTTTGTAAACGGATTCGACGACAATAAACATTTAGCTTCCGGCGATGATGAGTTTTTGATGCAGAAAATTGCGAAGTCAAACAAATATTCTGTTCGGTTTCTCTTTTCAGAGCAAGCGGTTGTTCAAACAGAAGCGAACAAGACGATCAACAAATTCATTCAGCAAAGAAAACGATGGGCGAGCAAAGGATTGTTTTATAACGATAAAGCATTGATTTTCAAATTGATCCTCATCTACTTTTTCTTTTTCTCTTTACCTGTGCAAGTAGCTCTTGGCATTTTTATGAACGGAATATTTTTTTATTCGTTCATCGTTTCGGCGCTAATTAAAATGGTCGTTGAATATAGCGTTTTAAAAAAAGGAGTTCCGATCCTCTATCCCAACATCAACATCGGCGTATTTCTTGTTTCCGAATTACTTCACATCCCATATATTATTTTCGCCGGTATTGCCGGAGCCTTTGGTAATTTTGAGTGGAAGGGAAGGAATTTGAAAAGATGAAATACGCATATCAACCTCCACTGCTTGTGCAAAAACTTTTTTCAAAATTTATCTGGAATTCAAAACAAAACAAAATTCTCCTCACGTTTGATGATGGACCTAATCCGGCAACAACGGAAAAGATTCTTAAAACGTTACGTAAAGAGAATATCCCGGCGCTATTTTTTTGTGTTGGCAACAACGTCAGTCTGTATCCGAAATTAGTAAAAGAAATAGTTGATGAAAACCACAGCGTTGGAAATCATACGTTCAATCATAAAGTAATTACAAAACTTACTTCGGAAGAATTGAGAAAAGAAATCACTTCGACTAATGAAATTATTGGAGAGGTAATTGGTACTACTCCAAAATGGTTTCGCCCGCCGCACGGGCGGTTTCCATTTCGCTTAGCCGGAACGTTAAAAGAATATTCAATGACAAACGTAATGTGGACGTTATTGCCCTACGATTATAAAAACGATGCAAAAGTTGTTAAATTTGCAGTCAAAAATTATCTAACCGAAAATTCAATCGTGGTTTTGCATGATAGTAATAAATCATCGGCGATAATTTGCGACTCAATTAAATACATAGCGGATGAAGCGCGCAGTAATAATTTTCAATTTGGAACAGCAGAAGAATGTTTGAAGTAGTTTTTCTTATCGCAATGTGCGGATATTTTCTGCAGACCGTTTGGTTTATTGTCGGGATGCAGAAACAATTTCGGAAAAAATCTATTGCCGAGCTTCCCACAGCAACCATTATTGTAGCCGCAAGAAATGAAGAAGGAAATCTTCCCGCCTGTCTTGTAGCGTTAAATCAACTTGAATATCCCGAAGGAAAACTTGAAATACTTCTTGTGGATGATAAGTCAACCGATAAAACCGGTGAGATCATTGCCGCATTCATTTCCGATAAACCGAAATTCAAAAAGATTGTAACAAAAAAAGAGATTGGGCATCTTAAAGGAAAAACGAACGCCATCGCAAATGCGATTGAACTTGCTACCGGGGAAATCATCTTAACTACAGATGCCGATTGTATCGTTTCTCCTACATGGGCAAAGACGCTCACTTCATATTATACTGACGACGTCGCCATCGTAAATGGATTTACCATGCAGGATGCAAAAACACAATTTCAAGGAATGCAGCATCTCGATTTTGTTTATCTTCTTTCCGTCGCCTCCGGAACAATCAATTTTGATAAGCCGTTGAGCTGCATCGGGAATAATATGTCTTTCAGAAAATCTGTGTATGATGAAGTAGGCGGATATGAAAATCTTCCATTCAGCGTAACGGAAGATTTCAATTTACTTTTTGCGATCCATAAGCTTAAAAAGTATAAAATCATTTATCCGTTAGACCCAAACGGATTAGTAACCACGCAGCCGTGTGATACTATTAAAAATTTGTACCGCCAGAAAAAACGGTGGGCAGTCGGCGGGTTAAAAGCTCCGCTCCGCGGATTTCTAATTATGTCCAACGCCTGGGTAGCGCATCTTGCAATTATCTTGCTTCCGTTTTTCTTCACCACGGCGGCGCTATCGCTCTTCTTTTTCAAGCTGGTAATTGATTTTCTCTTTCTCTTCTTTGTGCTAAATACATTTAAACTTACCACAACGTTAAAATATTTTTTCTCGTTTGAGATTTATTATATCCTTTATGTTGTACTTCTTCCGTTTGCGGTTCTCCCTAACAGAAAAGTTACATGGAAAGGGAGAAAATATTAGTGCTGTTGCTCTGCAATTATTATGTGACCTACCGGTGTAATGCATATTGTAACTTTTGTCATTTCGGCGATCACGAAAAATTTAAGAAAACTTCTTTAGCTGATTTTGAAGCATACAAAAGTAATGTGCAGCAAGTTGCAAAATTAGGAGTAAAATTTATTGATTTGACAGGCGGCGAGCCGTTACTTCATCCCCAAATTGCAGAGATGGTAAAATTTGCACAATCTCTTAAAATGCAGACGAGCATTACAACAAACGGATTACTCTATCATAAATTTGCGGAAGCGCTTGCGGGTAATGTAAACTTACTTCATTTTTCACTCGATTCTCCCGATGAAGATGAGCATAATAAAATTCGCGGCGTTAATTGCTTTGCATCGGTTCTTAAAAGTGTAACGTTGGCGAAAAGTTTGGGCGAATATCCCGACATCTTATTTACTGTTACGAACGACACCTACACAAAACTTCCGGCAATGCACGAAATTGCACTGCGAAACGATTTGGTGTTAATTGTCAATCCGGTTTTTTCTTATTTCGGCAACCCGGGCTTGCATGAAAAGGCAATACATTTTATAGAAGAATATGTTGAGAACAAGAACAATATTTATTTAAATGATGCGTATCTTAGGCTTCGAAAAAATGGCGGCAATAATATTGATAAACCGCTGTGTAAAGCCGTCTCACGGGTGATTGTGATTTCACCGGATAATGAAATAATTCTTCCTTGTTATCATTTTGAAAATGAAAAAATCAAAATTGATCGCCCTATCAAAGAACTGAGGAAGTCTGAAAAAATTTCTTATTACAAAAAAATGGAAGGAAGTTTTACGTTCTGCAGCGGATGTACGGTAAATTGTTATTTTGAACCGTCATTCGCTTTCCCTACAAATATGTACGGCATTGTAAGTCTCTCTTCAAAAATTAAATATGGGTATCATAAATTGATTAAGCAAAAATTATTAGGTTAGGTATTCTCTTCATGTTGAAAAAGTTAAGTGTTATTTTTATTTTTTTGGCGGGAACAGTGCTGTTTGCACAAAGCGATGTTAAATTATTCCCCGACAATCTAAATATTAAACCGTTTGCCGCAAATTACCTTGAGCCGAAAATGGGCTGCTTGTTTATGCGAGGAAAGAATAACCTTCGTCTTGATATTGGTAATTCAAGAGATTTCATCCACATAGCGGATGAAAATAAAACGTATTCTTTCGGCGGCGACTTTTTTACATTCACCAAGCTGCGCGGAGAAAAAGATTTCCATTTTCCGGTAGATGCAGTTGATTATCTCTTCGGCATAAACGGCGGTATCAAAATTACTAATGATGCGTACCAATGTGGGCTGCGTTTCAGGTTAAGCCACATCTCCGCTCATTTTGTTGACGGACATTACGACAATTTTTCAACCGGCTGGCGCGGCGGTAGAACGCCGAGAGTTTACAGCCGGGAATTCATTGAGCTAACACCGTTTTATTCTGTACGTGATTTCCGTTTCTATCTGAGTTATTCCTATTTGTTTCACGTTGTACCGAAAGAAATTGGCAAAAGTATTTTCCAAATCGGCGGAGAAAAATATTTTGAATTACCGTTTATCAACTCGGTTTTTCCGTTCATTTCGTACGATTTAAAACTATCTAAACTCGAGAAATATGCCGGAACAAATTCGATTTCTGTCGGCATTAAAATCGGGAACAAAAATGAAGGCGGCATCAGTTTGATGTTTGATTACTTTGCGGGCAACAGCGTCCATGGCGAGTATTTTGACTATAAAGAAAAATATACTGCATTTAGAATGAACCTCGATTTGTAATATGAAGAATATCTTCGCTCGAAAATTACCCGACCAAAGTGACAGTTTTGAAAAACAAAATCTGAAAGAAAAGTACTGGCTCCATCTGCTTCTTTTTGCGGCGACATTTTTTACTACTACCGTTGCGGGGCACGAATGGGTTAAAGGGTTTGCCAATAAAATGGAATTCACCGAATTGACGCTGGGGCTTCCATATTCTCTCTCAATTTTATTCGTACTCGGTTCGCATGAGTTCGGGCATTACTTTGCCGCAAAAATTCACAAAGTGAAAGCGACGCTTCCTTTCTTCATACCATTTCCGTCGATAATTGGTTTTCTAAATTTCGGAACGCTCGGCGCGGTGATCAAAATAAAATCTCCTATCCCTTCAAAGAAAGCCTTGTTTGATATTGGAGTTGCCGGACCTATTGCCGGTTTTGTTGCCTCAACTGCGCTGATTATTTACGGCTTTACACATCTGCCCGGAAAAGATTATCTGCTTTGGATTCATCCTGATTATCTTCTGCCAACCTACGGCAAAAACGCTCTTGCGTTGGTGTTTGGGGATTCGCTCCTCTTTTCTTTTTTAAGAGAAGTTTTCACTTCTTCAAAAGATTTTGTGCCGCCGATGTCTGAAATTTATCATTATCCGTACCTTTGTGTTGGGTGGTTTGGGTATTTTGTTACGGCAATGAACTTAATTCCTGTTGGACAATTGGACGGCGGGCATTTAGTCTATGCGCTCTTTGGTGAAAAGAAACAATATGCAATCAGCTCTGTGGCAATGATATTACTTATTGTTTTTGGTGTTGCCGGTGTTGTTATTACCTATTTTGAATTGCCGCTTACTATTGGATGGAGCGGGTGGTTGTTTTGGGCTGTAATTTTATTTTTTGTAATTAAGGTGAAACATCCGCCGATTTATGATGAAAGCGATCTGGACACGAAAAGAAAAATCATCGGTTATTTTACGTTACTTATTTTAGCAGTCTGTTTTATTCCGGCGCCGTTTTCAATTTTTTAAGATGGTAGCATTTTTTTTACCTTTAATTTTCAACTGTACAATTAGATATTTCACTATGAAAAAAATTCTGTTGTTATTCTTTCTGATTCTCACGTTTCAGGGTTGCGTTAAGAAATTTGATACCCCGGTAGAAACGAAACAAGCGGTGTATCAAGTTGCGGCGGTTGCTACCTTTGCCTCGTTTGCTCACACATTAACCGATTCAATTATCAATCCTTCAATTGAATTTACCTCAACTGCGGATATTAATAAAGTCTGGATTGAAATTCTTTCGCCTGAAAACATTAAAATATCTGCCGGAGTTATTTACTTATCCGATAACGGAAGCGTAAGTTCCGGTGACGCTGTAAAAGGTGATAAAATTTATTCTGCTCTCGTGCTGATGAAAGATCAATACATCAACGGATTCTATTCCATCAATTATTTTGTTGAAGATAATACCGGCACAATTAAAAAAGTTGCCGCCCAGACATTTTTATTTGATAACGGAAAATCGAATGTTGCCCCGCAAATTCTTTCAATTTCTACGCCCGATACCATAGAGGTAATTAACGATCCGGTCGATTTTATTGTTACGGCTTCGGTTTCAGATTCTAACGGAATAAACGATATTAAAGAAGTTTACTTCAGCACCGTCAGACCGGATCAGACCTCCAGCGGCGCTACCACAAGTCTTTACGATGACGGAAATTTTTCCCAGCATGGAGATGCCTCTGCGGGTGATGGAATTTACTCACGTGCGTTGAGTATTGAAACTACAAATCAGAAGGGGACATACCGGTTTGGTTTTACTGCAAAAGATAGAGGCGGATTATTGAGCCCTGTTGTTTATAAATATATCGTGGTTAAGTAATGAAGATTTCTTTTAGCGTTCTCATCATCTTCTTCATTTTTCAGAATACTTTTTCTCAATCTTTGCTTAAAAATTTTTCTTTGGAAAAGAACAGCGGCGCTGCTTCGCTTTCAAGTGAAAATCCCGCAAGCAACAGTATCAACGATATCCTTGTGGTTGGCGATACTATTTGGCTCGGTACATCAAGAGGATTAACTCAATCGATTGATAAAGGCGCATCCTGGATAAACTATTATAACACTTCCGCTTTTGGTACGGAAAGTATCACGGCGTTACTTTACGCAAAAGGAACGATCTTCGTCTCTACCGCGCATTCAATTGATCAAGACGGTGGAACATTTCCCGTGGGAAGCGGAATTCGTTTTTCATCAAATAACGGTTTAACCTGGAAATCGGTTGCGCAGCCGCTTGACGCTCCCGGAGACTCTCAAGTTGTGTACGGAATAAATACATTACGCGCTCTACCCGTAACCGTAGCGGTTCAAAACATTATTTATGATATGGCGTTTGCGGGAAATAAAATTTGGATTGCCGCCTTTGCCGGAGGATTGCGCTCCTTACCGGTCGATTCTCTTTTAGTAAATGAAAATGCGAAGTGGAGCAGAACCGTTCTTCCGCCTGATAATCGTAATTCGATTAAACCCACTGATACATTGTCTTTTACAATGCAGCCGGTTGCCGGTAAATTTGGAAAAGAAGAACATCTGAATTATCGTCTTTTTTCTTTAGTTGCATCAAACGATTCAACGCTCTATGTAGGCACCGCGGATGGAATTAATAAAACCACAAATGCTTTTCTTTCTTCCGATGCTATCAGTTGGGAAAAATTTAATCATCAAAACCAGAATAATTCAATCAGCGGAAATTTTGTTGTTGCATTGGGATATAATGCGGTGATGAAAGCAGTTTTTGCGGCATCATGGAAAGCGAACGACCAAAATGAATTTTATGGAGTAAGCTATTCCAAAGACGGCGGGGCAAATTGGAGCGCCGCTTTAATTGGTGAAAAAGCTCATAACTTTGCTGCGGATAAAAACAGCGTTATCGTTACAACGGATAACGGAATTTTCTTGAATGAGATCAGTACACTCAATAGCTGGTTAAATGCCGGATCAATCATCGACAAAAAAACCGGGTTGGTACTTCAAACTTCGGTTTTTTATTCTGCTGCTTTTGCAAATAACGGTAATACCGTCTGGCTTGGTTCGGAAGATGGTTTGGTAAAAAATGAAATGCCGAATTACAATTGGTCGGACGATTGGACAATCTTTTATGCGTCTCAACCGTTACAAAAAATAGACGATAGTTACGCCTTCCCGAATCCCTTTTCACCTAAAATGGAAAAGGTGAAAATAAAATACAACACCGGTGGAACTTCAAAAAAAGTTACCATACGCATTCTTGATTTCGGGATGAATTGTTTGCGCACGTTAATTCAAAATGTTGAGCGGGGAAATCCGGCTCATGTAATCAACTCTGCAAACGCAGAAGGAATAAACGGTGTGATCGATTATTGGGATGGAAGAGATGAGTTTGGAAGTATTGTTCCGAACGGAGTCTATTTCTACCAGATTGAAATGGACGGGCAGCAGGCGCAATTCGGAAAAATTATGGTAATCCAATAAAGGAATGATTTGAAACAGCCAACTATTTTTTTTATACTTTTAGTAACGGCGGGAATGCTTTGCGCACAACCGAAAATCAGCAAAATAAATTCTGCTGCCGGAGCTTTCAGCCGCATGGGATTTGGCGCTCGCGGCATTGCGATGGCTAACTCCATCTCTGCCGTGAAAGAAGGAAATTTAGTTTCCTATTATAATCCGGCGGTTTCTGTTTTTCAAAATGGAAACGAATTACAAAGCGGTTACTCTTTTCTTTCTTTGGATAGAAAATCGAATTTCCTTTCTTTTACGCGCAGATTTGATTTCTACTCAATTCGTGATACCGCCGTGCAAAATAGAAAACCGAGAACGTCAGCCGGTATTTGTGTAGGATTGATCAACTCCGGCGTTTCAAATATTGATGAACGCGACAATCAAGGTTTTAAGAAAGGAACGTTATCCACTTCCGAAAATCAATTTTATGTTGCAATCTCTATCAAATTTTCTGAAAAATTTGCCGCCGGATTTTCAACAAAATTTTATTATTATAAATTGTATCAAGACATTACGTCAACCGGATTGGGATTTGATTTAGGTTTTCTCTATTCCTATACAAAAAACATGACGCTGTCATTTGTCCTATCGGACTTAAACAGCAAATACAAATGGGATTCATCCCCACTCTACAGTACAGATGGCGTGTTAACGGAAAATAAATTTCCGACGGGAAAGAAAATTGGGATGAGTTATCGTTTTGATGATTTCAACTTGTTGGAATCTACCGAGTATTATTTTGATAACTTTGGAACAAAAATTATTCGATTCGGCGGTGAGTACAGCCCGGTAACCGATCTTTTTTTAAGAGCCGGTGTGGATAATCTTCAACTGTATAACGGCGATGAATCCGTTAAGCCGTCGTTTGGAATCGGCTACGTGCAAAATTTTTCTAACGTACTCATTGGTTTCGATTATGCATTCATGTATGAACCCTATTCTTCGCAAGATCGGCACATCGTAAGTGCGCGTGTAAATTTCTAAATCTTTATTATTTTTAAGTATGAAAAAATTAAATCAAATAAAACTATTTCTTCTTTGCGTTAGTAGTTTATCCGTTTTCACCTTTGGCCAAAGCGCGGGAAACAATGGACTGTCGTTTTTAAAGATTGGTTCAGGTGCGCGAAATATGGCTCTTGGCGATAACGGAGCCGTTTTTGCGAATGATGTTTCGGCAATATTTTACAACCCGGCGCAGATGAAAGCGGGTAATCCGGAAATAATATTTACACATAACGCATGGATACAGGATGCAGCGACTGAATTGCTGGGAGTAAAATTCTCGTTGTTTAATTTGCCGATCGGTGTTGGAATCAATTCAACTTCAATTAGTGGAATTGAAGTACATCCTACTGCTGGTCCAGCGGTTGCCACATTTAGTGCACATTACTTTTTGGGTTCTATTTCAACGGCTTTTTCATTAATCGAAAATCTTTCAACTGGAATAACAATTAAATATTTGTATGAAGATATTTTTTACGATTATGCCGAAGGTATCGGTTTCGATTTTGGACTAACTTATCAATCGCCAATTGAAAATCTTTTTATTTCTGGTGTACTAAAAAATATCGGTAAGATGAATCAACTCCAAAAGGAAGCGACTAAATTGCCTGCTGAAATACGTATTGGACCGTTTTATTCATTTGATTTTTCCGAATATAAAATTTCAGTTAAAACCGGCGGCGAATTTCAAAAATATCTTGCGCAAGATGATATTCATTTAAATTTTGGTTCAGAAATTATTTATGATAAAATATTCGCGCTGCGGATTGGCTATCAATCCAATTATAAATCAAAAAATATCTCCGGCGGATTAGGTTTGTATTGGAATCAATTCTCTTTTGATTACGCAATGACACCCTTTTCGTACGGATTCGGGCAAGCACAAACCATATCAATAAAATATACGTTTTAATAATGGAAGTAATAAAATATTCTGATGAATGGAGGGAAAAGTGGGAGCGATTTGTCCTCCGGTCTAACAACGGCACAATGTTCCATCTGCAAAAATTTTTCGATTACCACACTCCCGGTAAATTCACGTTTAATCATTTATTGTTCGTTGAAAAAAATAATATCAAAGCTGTGCTGCCGGGCAGATTGACAAACGGACTTTATGAATCTCCCATCGGCGCAAGTTATGGTTCACTTGTTACCGGAGATATTAAATTTGCCGAAGCGATGGAATTGGTTTCCTCTCTTCTTGAGTATGGTCGAGCGAATGGAATTACAGAATTTGAATTAACGCCGGCGCCGATGGTGTATGAAACGTTCCAGAACCAAAGTCTTGATTTTGCAATGTTGTGGCAGGGTTTTTCTTTTAAACTCCATTACATTTCCAGCGCAATCAAGCTTGATAAAGAAAGAGATATTCTTGAGCGGTGTTCTCCCACAATCCGCCGTAATGTTCGCACATCTTTGAAGAATAAAAATATTCGCGTTGAAATCAACGAACGTTACGATCAATTTTATCCGATTCTCCTCGAAAACAAAGCCCGTCATAACGTTAAGCCTACTCACTCGTATGAAGATTTACTCCGATTAACAGAACTTATGCCGGATAATTTGAAACTGTTTATGGTGTATCTTGATGATGAACCCATTGCCGGTTCTTCCATGTTTTTTGTGAATAAAAATGTTGCGCTCTGTTTTTATAATATGCTGAAATATGAATACGCCGACCACAAACCGATTCAAAGAGTAATGTATGAAGTTTTGAAATACTCAACTGAAATGGGTTATGCGTATGTGGATATTGGCGTTTCTCAGGATACCAAAGCCGACAACCCGATGACGCCAAGTATGAGCTTGATCGAGTTCAAAGAAAAGTTTGACGCCAAAACGATTATGAGAAATACTTTTTATATAAAGTTATAACGCTCCGCTGGGCATGAATCTACAAAAAAATATTTGTATCGCTTTCCTCGGCAATGCGATGCACGACTCCCGCATTACCAACCTCTCAAAATCGCTTCACGAAAACGGCTGTACGGTAACAACAATTTCATTTGACTGGAATTTGTTACAAACGGATTATGACGACGGCGTTTTAAAAATATTTAAACTTGCGAAGAATAAATTCCGGCTTTTATTTTATCTCCGCTTTGCCCGGCTTTTAATAAGTGAATTGATGAAATCACCTGCGGAAATATTTTTTGCGGAAGATATTTACACGCTGCCGTTTGTGGTTATAACCGCTAAGTTGAAAAAGGCGAAAGTTTATTACAATAGCAGAGAACTTTATGCTTTCCTGGCAGGATTAAGAAACCGCCCGTGGCTTCAGTATGTAATTAAAACAATTGAAAAGTACTTTATAAAAAAAGTTGATTTGGTTTTAACCACCGGTGAGATGGATTCGGAATTTTTGGAAAAATTTTATAACATCACCAACACTTTGGTAATCAGGAATATTCCGTTGTTTCAAAAGCCGCAAAACAAAATTAATTATAGAGAAAAATACGGCATCTCCGCCGATAAAATAATTTTACTCTACCAGGGCGTATTGTTGGAAGGAAGAGGCATTTCGGTTGTAATGCAATTGATGGTAAACTGTAGAAATACTGTGTTAATCATTCTTGGCGATGGTGAGCAGAAAAAGAATTTTCAAGCATTAAGTGAAAAGCTACAAATTGCCGATCGCATTTTTTTCGTAGGTACTATCAACCAAAAAGAATTAATAAATTATACCGCCGGCGCTGATGTTGGATTGGCGCTCATAGAAAATATCAGTATAAGTTATTACCACGCGCTGCCCAATAAATTGTTTGAATATATCATGGCGGAAGTTCCGGTTTTTGCAAGTAACTTACCGCAAATGAAAGCGATTGTGGATGCTTATCAAGTTGGTGTCTCAGTTGATTTGGAAAACAAAAGTGAATTAGAAACACAGCTTAACAATTTACTTGATGATGAGCAGCGCCGCATCAAATATAAGGCAAACTGCAAAACCGCTGCGATGGAATTGAATTGGGAAAAGGAAATATCAACGCTACTTCATCGGATCGCCGTAGACAATTAATTCTATTCTTTTCGATATTTTATAATAATATGAGCCGGAATGTTATAAAAGAGATTTGCTATCTTATCAACCATTTTCCAGATCAGAAAGGGTAGATAGGTTAACAAAACATACGTCCTCAAAAAAATTAATATTTTGTTGCCGAAAATAGTAAATGAAAGATCCCTTTTGCCGACTCCGTTGAATAATGAAAGTAATTTCTTTTCATCAAACGAGTGAAGATGTGCGTGCATAGGCGTTTGCCTGTTGCAATGAATGCACAAAGTGTATTGCAATTTTTCTTTGTACGGCGTTGAAATTAAAAGTGTTCCTCCCGGTTTTATTACACGGATAAGTTCAGAGACAAATAAGTCGGGTTGTACAAGATGTTCAATAATTTCAGAAGCTATTACGCAATCAAATGTCTGCTCATGGAAGGGAAGAGAATACGAATCGGCAGTTATCCCAAAATGATTTTCAGAAGGAAATTGTTGCAAAGCTTTAACCGGATTAACGGTAGAAATATCTAACGAAAATATCTTTTTGTTTCTTTTAAGATAGCGTTGCGCTACCCACGCCGAACCGCAGCCAACATCAAGGATTGTTGAAACTTCGGGAAGTACGAAAGATGCGAGATACTCGCGCACTCTTCTTTCATCGTGTGCAGTTGCGCCTTTCCTTTTTTCAAAATAATCAAATTGTTCAGCGTCAATTTTGTAGTGTTCCGTATAATTAAAATCTTCCAAGACTACCTTTAGCATCTAAATGAATATTATATTACCTACTAAGATATAAAATAGAAATTATTTTTTTAATTAAATAGAAAAGAAATTAATTGCAGCTAAAGAGAATCACGGTGAACAAAGATGAACTCCAAACAGCTCCGGAGCAAATGAAAGGATGAAACCTAATCTAACAAAATCAGTTGCATGGTACGGATTGAGCAACATCTTGGTTCGTTCGATAAGTCTCATTCTTCTTCCCATGTACTCCAATCTTATCTCAACAAAAGAGTTCGGCAACTACTCACTTTTGATGTCGGTCTTTGCCGTCGTGTCGGTAGTCTATCAATTCGGGATGTATGCGGCGTTAAATAAATTTTATATCGAAGAAGAAAACGAGGAGAAAAAAAAGATTATCTTTTCTTCAATCCTGAATGCCATTTTCATAATTGGTATTTTGTTAACCGCAGGATTGAGCATTGAAGCCAACGAAATTTCAAAAGCGATCTTTTCTACCGGAGATTTTTCCTTTTTGCTTATTCTCTTATTCGTAACGCTGGTCATCGAAACATTAAACTTCTACATTATCTATTTGCTCAAGACAAAAGAACTCCCTAAGCAAACAGTAATTTATTCACTGATAGGGGCGTCCGGCAATCTTCTTCTCAACATTATTTTCGTTTATTTCTTGGGTCTTTCAATTGAAGGTATCATCCTCGCTCAACTCCTTTCAAGTATCGTTTTACTGGTTTTTGCTCTTCGGATTCTAAAAGGAAATTATATTTTTGCTCTTGACTCCGGCATCATGAAAATGGTTTTACGGTTTTCCATTCCTATGGTGCTTGCAAATTTACTTACGGTTGGGATTAACGTTGCAGACCGGTTTTTAATAAATATTTTTATGGGAAGGGAAGATGTAGGCATTTATAGCTTTGCGTACCGCATCGCGTTGGTGATGAATCTTTTTGTCGTCTCGTTCAGCTCTGCGTGGAATCCTTATTCACTCAATCAATATTATTCCGGCAAATACAAAAACTCCTTCGGAAAAGTATTCACCCATTTAATTGCGGTGAGTAGTCTTATCTTGATTGCGGCATCGCTCCTTGTGGGCGACCTTTTTGATTTAAGAGCATTCAATATTTCTCTCTTCAATCCAATTTATAAACCGGGAGTAATCATTCTGCCGTTCATTTTAGCCGGATATATTTTTAACGGAATTTCCGCTTTTTACGCGGTCTATCCTTTTGTTTCAAATAAAACGTATCATTTATTACTAGCCGATTTGGTTTCATTTATTATTAACATTTCGCTAAACGTTTTGTTAATTCCCACAATCGGATATGTTGGTGCGGCAGTGGCTACCACAGCGGCATTTATGGGCGGCGCGCTCTATCTATTACTGCTCGGTAGAAATAAAATCGCAATAGATTACGAACACAAAAATCTCTCAATCATTTTGATGGGGGGAGTTATCGTTTTTTCATTCGGGATGTATTTTAACAATCCGATTTCCGATATTATTTTGCTCGCCGGTTATCTGCTGGCAATTGTAAAAATCTGCAAAATTGAACTTCTAAAATTTAAATTGATTTCCAGGTAATCATTAAGAAGCGATAAATAAAATGAATAACTCACAACTCCGCTTTCTCATTCTCCGCCCTGACCGACTTGGCGATGTGGTGCTTTCAACTCCGCTGCCGCGTGAAATAAAAAAAGTATATCCCGACGCTTTTGTTGCGGTACTCGTTCGGAGCTACACAAAAGAAATTTATGTGAATAATCCTTTTGTAGATGAAATTTTAATTGATGAAGAACTCGGCTCTACTTTGTGGCAAAGAGTGAAGCGAATTCGTTCGTTCAATTTTACTTATGCGGTTTCACTTTTGCCGACAACAAAAAATAATTGGCTTCTTTTTTTTAGCGGAATAAAAATCAGAATTGGAGTCGGGCATAAACTCTACCAATTCCTCTCAAACGCAAAAAGTATTTACCGCCGCAAATATATCCCTTTGCGGAACGAAGCAGATTATTGTTTGGATGCGTTACGAAAAATTGGAGTTGAAAATCCAAGTACCGCTGTTGAAATTTATCTTTCCGACGAAGAAAAAAATAATGCTCTGCAACTCAGAAATCAATTTCCGGTTGAGAAGAAATTGTTCATCGGCATTCATGTCACCAGCGGAAACTCGGCGCCAAATTTATCTTTGATCGAGTACCGCAAACTCGCTGAACTTCTTGCGCAAAAAAAAAATGTTCAAGTGTTTATTACGGAGAAAGAAGCGCCTGAAGAATTAAAAAATATTGCCGGAGTATCATATCATTTTGAAAATCTCTCGTTGCGCGATTCCATCATTGCCTTTTCGGCAATGGATGTTGTCATTTCCAACAGCACGGGACCGATGCACATAGCCACCGCATTAAAAGTGAAAACGCTTTCTGTATTTTGTCCGCTACCGGCTTGCGAACCAAAACTTTGGGGACCACAAGGGAATGAAGCCTATTTTATTCTGCCGGAAGAAAATTATTGTAAAACCGTTTGCCCGCTCGATCCAAAACTTTGCAAGTTTGAAGGCGAAGGAGGAATTGACCATGAAAAAATCATTTCACATTTACAAAAAATATTTCATTTAGATGAACAAAATTAAACTACTGGTTGCTCCGAATAGTTTTAAGGAGTGCGCAAATGCCGTTGATGTTGCCGCAATTATCAACCGGCAATTCGATGAGCCGGAATTTGATTTGAAGTGTCTGCCAATTTCGGATGGGGGAGACGGTTTTCTTTCTGTCTGTGAAAAAAACTTTCGCTTAAAATTAATTGAAATTGACGCCGCATCTTTTTATGATGACACAACGCTCAATGTTCCAATTGGAATTGCTGAAAACGGGACGCAGCTCTATTGTGAATCTGCCGATGTAATCGGGATGAAAAAGATTCCGGCGGAAAAGAGAAATCCGCTCAATCTAAACTCAGAATATCTTGGTTCGCTCTTCATCAAATTAGAAAATGAATTTCCAACTATTTCAAAAATGATACTTGGACTTGGCGGAACTGCAACCAGCGATTTGGGGCTTGGTTTATGCGTTCCATTCGGATTAAAACTATTTGATAAAGAGATGGAACCGCTCCCGGTTTTGCCGAAATATTTTTCTGATGCTGCTTCAATAAAATTGCCGGAGAGAAAATTAGCGTTTTCGATTGAAGTTATTGCGGATGTGAACGTTCCGCTGTTTGGAAAAACCGGAACTTCAAAAACATTCGCGAAGCAAAAAGGCGCTTCCGAAAATGAAATCGAGATACTTGAAACTGGAGTGAACCAAATAATTTCTATTTTGAAAAATGAACATGCTCTCGATTTTTCATCACAAATGTTTGGAGCGGGCGGCGGACTTTTACTCGGTCTTTCGCTGATCTCAACTCCACAAATTCATTTCGCGGATGAATTCCTTATCAATAATCTGAATCTCGAAAATGAAGTTAAGGATTCAGACTTCATCATAACCGGCGAAGGCGCTTTTGACGCGCAAAGTATGATGAATAAAGGAACGGGAATCGTAATTCATTTAGCTCAAAAATTTGAGAAAACGGTTTTTGTAATCTGCGGGAAAGATTCTTATAATTCCATGCATCAAAATCAATCTCAAATTAAAGCATTTTCGTTTCAAAAATATTTTACGTCGCAGCAGTCAGCCATATCAAATTACAAAATGGGGATAGAAACCGCTTGTAAAGAAATAAAGTCTTACATTTTATCCCACACGTAATTTTGTTAAATTTGAATTGACAAACTTGAACACTACATTTTAACTGATTAAATGGAGTAGTTAAGAAAAACATTCTTAATCATAATCTTTTTCTTAATCTTACTCACTCACCTTACGCAAAATTGTAGAGCGAATTCGCCGGTGGCGAGCTGTTTCGCTCGAAAAAAGGATATTTGAAGACAAAATGCATGGGCGATTCTGAGAATCGCCCTACAATTTCGTAAGGTGAGTTACTCATCTTTAGTGAGTGAAAGAGGATCATGAAAATGATTATGATTATGATTATGATTATGATTATGATTAAGAAGAAATATTAACAGAGCAAGAAAATTAATTTTATGGAGCACAATGAAAGAATATCTTGATTTAGTTCGATTGGTAATGCAAGACGGAGTTAGAAAAAAATCGAGAACCGGCGTTGATACAATCTCTTATTTTTCAGCGTTTTACAAAGTAGATTTAACAAAAGGATTTCCTCTTTTAACCACAAAAAAAATGGAATGGAAATCCGTCATCCGCGAATTACTCTGGTATTTGTCGGGTGAAAACCATATCCGCAATCTGCGCAAACACACAAAAATTTGGGATGCATGGGCGGATGAAGACGGAAATTTAGAAACCGCTTACGGCTATTATTGGCGGCACTTTCCCAGCGCGCAAAAAGATAAAAACGGCAATTGGCAAGTCACGGAAGTTGATCAAATTCAATATGTTATTGACGAAATAAAAAATAAACCGTTTAGCCGGAGACTGCTTGTAACCGCATGGGAACCGGGTAACGCAACAACAAGCAAACTGCCGCCATGCCATTACACGTTTGCATTTAATGTTTCGGGCGATACGCTGAATTGCCATTTAACACAGCGTTCCGGCGATATTGCGCTTGGAATTCCGTTTAACTTAGCGGCATACTCAATGCTTACGCACATCATTGCGAACGAAACAAATTTGAAAGTGGGACAATTTGCTCATACGATAATTGATGCACATATTTACGTAGGCGATAAAGGAACCGAGAACGAAAAATATGATCACCTTGAAGGTTTAAAAGAACAACTCAAGCGTGAGCCGATGGAACTTCCAACGTTGAAGATTGCGAAGAAACCAATTAACGAATTAACCTTTGAGGATTTTGAAATTGTCGGGTATCAAAGTTATCCTAAAATCAAATTTGAGGTTGCTGTTTGAGAATCGTAATCATCTCGGCGATCGCACAAAACGGAGTTATTGGAACTGCAAAAGGAGAGATGCCTTGGCATGTAAAAGAAGAGTTTGCACATTTTAAAAACACAACGCTCGGATTTCCTATTCTCATGGGAAGAAAAACTTTTGAAACACTCGGTAAACCGTTGAAAGGGAGATTGAATATTATTATTACTCGCTCGGAAACATTTTCCACTGTTGAAGGCGCGATGCTTCAGCACAGTTTATTAACGGCGATTGACTACTGCAGCAAAGAAAAGTATGAAAAAATATTTGTTATCGGCGGAAGAGAAATTTATACCCAAGCAATTCCGCTTGCAGATGAAATGATTTTATCATTTATGAATTTTACAGCGGAAGGAGAAATCCTTTTTCCCGAATACCATACCGATGATTGGCGCACCATAGAACAACAGAACTTTGAGCAGTTTTCCGTTGTTCATCTTGTAAGAAAAGGAAGGAACGAATAGATGTCGAAAATTTCAATCCTACCGGAAAATCTTGCAAATAAAATTGCCGCCGGTGAGGTAGTACAACGACCTGAATCCGTTGTAAAGGAATTAATGGAAAATGCAATTGATGCCGGCGCTGTGTTGATTGAAGTTTTTATAAAAAAAGCCGGTAAAGTTTTAATTCAAGTGATTGATAACGGCGAAGGCATGCTTGAGGAAGACGTTCTTCTTTCAATTCAGAAACATGCAACCAGCAAAATTTCTACGCTGGAAGATTTAGACGCAATAAAAACACTTGGCTTCCGCGGCGAGGCGCTCAGCGCGATTGCCGCCGTAAGTCAGCTTGAAATAAAAACTGAAACGCCAATTGATGAACTTGGAACGTTACTTCGCATTGAAGAAAATCAAATAAACAAAGAGAAAGGTTCGTTTTCAAAAGGGACTTCGATCGCTGTAAAAAATTTATTTTTTAATACGCCGGGGAGAAGAAATTTTTTAAAAACCGATACGACCGAACTCAAACATATCATCAACACCTTCACCAAACTAGCGTTGAGCAATCCTCAAATTGCATTTAAACTATTTATTGATGACGAACTTACCTTTGATCTGCCATCGGCAACGTTAGCTAAACGAATTGAAAATATTTTTGGAAGCGAAATTGCCGAAGCGCTTATTCCTGTGCACGAAGAAACCGATTACATTTCGTTAACGGGATACATCGGCAAACCGAGTCTGCTTAAAAAAAATAAAGGCGAGCAATACCTCTTCTTGAACAATCGTTTTGTGCAGAGCAAACAGATCAATCACGCGGTATTTACCGGTTACGAAAATGTTCTCGAGAAAGGCGATTATCCTTTTTTCATTCTGTTTTTGAGCATCGATTATAAACGTGTTGACGTGAATGTTCATCCTTCAAAATTGGAAGTTCGTTTTGATGATGAAAAAGATATTTACAATTATGTTTTAGCAGTAGTAAGAAAAAGTTTAGCTTCATTCGATTTAGTCCCTTCGCTTTCATTTCAAAATGATACGTTCCCGGGCAGTGAGGAAAAGATGAGAGTCAATCCTTCACAAAGAATCGAGAGAAAAGATTTTAGCGACCGCCCAACGTCGTCGCAAAGTTCGTACAATCCGAAAGTCTATTCTGATAATGAAATTGATTTGCTATTCGGCAGTTTGCGGAAAAATGTTGACACGCAAACCATATCGGCAAATGACAAAATGCCGTTTGATACAGATGGATCAGAAACACAAAAACAGCAAACGATTATCAAGCGGACAGATGAAGATGATGCGAATACAACTTTTATCATTCAACTTCACAACAAATATATTTTATCTCAAATAAAAACCGGTTTGATGATTATCGATCAGCATGTGGCGCACGAAAGAATATTGTACGAAAAAGCATTGCAGTTGTTTGAAGCGAATTTCCCGTTCAGCCAACAATTGATTTTTTCAAAAACTATTGAAATCGATCCGGCAACTTATGCACTGATAAAAGAATTGTACCCGCATCTTTCAAATCTCGGTTTCACCTTGAAATTCTTCAGTAGAAACACGATTGTAATTGAAGGAATTCCTCAAGAAGTAAAACAAGGAACTGAAGAAAAAATTCTTTTTGAAATTCTTGAAGAATATCATTTAAATGAGCGGGAGAAGAAAATTACCGACGCAAAGGATAATATTGCAAAATCGTATTCGTGCAGAACAGCCATTAAAGCGGGCGATAAACTTTCCGAAAAAGAAATGCGTCTGCTGATCGATCAATTATTTGCAACTTCAATGCCGTATGTTTGTCCGCACGGCAGACCGATTGTAGTAAAAATCTCATTGGAAGAATTTGATAGAAGATTTGGAAGAACTTAATTTACATTAGTTAAAAGTGTAAAGTTGAAAGTATCAAGCTGTCCACTTTCCACTTTTTACTAAAAACAATAAACAAAGAGGAACTCATGCCAGTATCCGAAGAATACAAAAAACTTCGAGAAGAGTACAACCAAAAAGTTGAACGCTCATCCACCGACGGCAAACCATACACTACATTAAGCGCTGAACCGGTAAATGCGCTCTACGCTCCCGATGATTTTGATCATCAAAATTATTTAAAGGATTTAAATTTTCCCGGTTCGTATCCTTATACGCGCGGCATTCATGCTACGGGATACCGCGGAAAAGTTTGGACGATGCGCCAGTTTGCCGGATTCGGTTCGCCCGAAGATACCAACCAGCGGTTTCATTATCTTTTAAAAAACGGACAAACCGGTCTCTCCGTTGCTTTTGATTTGCCGACGTTAATGGGCTGGGATGCCGATGCTGAGTTAGCCCAAGGTGAAGTTGGACTTTGCGGCGTTTCAATTTCTTCTTTAAAAGATATGGAAACGTTATTTAAAGGAATCCCTTTAGAAAAAGTTTCTACTTCGATGACGATCAACTCGCCGGCAGCAATGGTTTTCGCCTTCTATTTAGCGGTTGCCCGTAAGCAGGGCGTAGCATTTTCTAATTTGCGCGGAACCTTACAGAACGACATTTTAAAAGAATACATCGCTCAAAAAGAATTTATTTATCCGCCGAATCCATCAATGAGAATTATTGTTGATATGATTGAGTATTGTAAAAATGAAGTGCCGCAGTGGAATCCCGTTTCCGTAAGCGGGTATCATATTCGCGAAGCCGGCTCAACGGCAGTACAAGAACTTGCCTACACGCTGGCTGATGGCTTTGCATACATTGAAGCGTGCATTGAAAGGGGAATGGACGTTGACGATTTCGCGCCGCGAATTTCATTTTTCTTTAACGCGCACTTAGATTTTTTTGAAGAAATTGCGAAGTACCGCGCGGCGCGCAGAATTTATGCAAGAAGAATGAAAGAAAAGTACGGCGCTAAAAATCCGCGCTCGTGGTGGCTGCGGTTTCATTCGCAGACCGCCGGATGTTCGCTTACCGCGCAGCAGCCGGAAAATAATATTGTGAGAACCGCATTCCAGGCAATGGCGGCTGTTCTCGGCGGAACGCAGTCTCTTCACACAAATTCGATGGATGAAACGCTTGCGTTGCCAAGCGAAAAAGCCGTTAAGATTGCGCTGCGCACCCAGCAGCTTATCGCCTACGAAACTGGCGTTACCAATACCGTTGATCCGCTTGGCGGCAGTTATTTTGTAGAGGCAATGACGGATAAAATGGAAGCGCAGGCAAATAAAATCTTTGATGAAATAGAATTGTTCGGAGGTGTTATTCCGGCAATTGAAGCGGGATATTTTCAAAAAAATATTTCCGATGCAGCGTATCGTTATCAGAAAGAAGTTGAACGAAAAGAAAAATTCATCGTAGGCGTAAATGAGTTTGTTGAAGAAAATGAAAAAATTGATATTCCGCTGTTAACAATTTCTCCTGAAGTTGAAAAGCAGCAAAGAGAAGAGTTGACGGCGTTACGACAGTCCCGCGACGCTCATGCCGTTGATAAAGCGTTAGAGGAAATTCAACTGGCAGCAAAAGAAAATAGAAATTTGATGCCTACATTTTTAGATGCGGCTGAAAAATATGTTACGCTTGGTGAAATGGTGGAAGAGTTGAGAAAGGTTTTTGGAGTGTACCAGGAAATGGCGGTTTTTTAAATGAAGGAGATACTTAAGCTAATTAGGATCCCCCAATGGATTAAAAACTTTTTCGTTTTCATCCCGGTAGTTTATTCACGTAATCTCTTCCATCCGGAATTTTTGCTGAAGTCGGTAACGGCGTTCATTATATTTTGTTTTCTTTCAAGCGCAATGTACGTTATCAACGATATGTTTGACGCGGAAGCCGACCGACATCATCCGATAAAAAAAAATCGTCCAATCGCTTCCGGTAAAATATCGAACATAAAAGGGATGCTCATAGCGGTGATTCTTTTCGCATTTGCATTTGGCTTATCAATTTTTACAAACAACTCGTTTAAACTATTTGCCGCAATTTATTTGGCAATAAATATTTTTTATTCGATGAAATTAAAACACATCGTTCTACTTGATATTTTCAGCATTGCGGCGGGCTTCATGATTCGCGTTACCGCCGGTGCGCTTGTTATTTCAGTTGAAATATCAAGCTGGCTTATTTTAACAACGATGTTCCTTTCACTCTTTCTTGCGGTAATGAAACGGCGTTCTGAACTTTTTGTTGCCGGAGAAGAACAGAGTTCCACCAGAAAAGTTCTTGAACAATATTCAATTAATTTCATAGATCAGATGGCGACAATAGCGGCTGCGGGTGTGATAGTGAGCTACGCGCTTTACACTGTTTCTCAGCGCACGGTAACGGTGTTTCAAACGGAACATTTAATTTATACAACGCCATTTGTTGTGTACGGAATTTTTAGATATATGTACCTCGTTATCAATCATAACAAGGGAGAAAACACTACGGAAATTATGGCTACCGATATTTCCATGATCATGAACATTATTTTGTACAGCCTTACTACCGTTATTATCGTTTACAAATTAGTTTGAAAAGAGGCGAAGTATTCAGGAACTATTTTTCTTGAGTTTTGTTTACAATAGAAAAAAGGATAAAATATGTCTGTTACCATTGGATCAATTGCCCCGGATTTTACACTAAAAAATACTAATGCTGAAAACGTATCGCTGAGTTCATTTAAAGGAAAGAACGTTGTTCTTTTATTTTTCCCCTTTGCCAACACCGGCGTATGTACAAAAGAAATGTGCTCGATGAGAGATAGCATGAGCCGCTATTCACAACTCAATGCGGAAGTATTGGGAGTTTCGATCGACAGCCCCTTCAGTTTAAAACTTTGGAAAGAACACAACCAAATCAATTTTCAATTATTAAGTGATTTTAACAAAGAAGTAGCTCCGGCATACGGCGCTTTTTACGATGTCTTCGCTCCCGGAAAATTTGATTATAAAGGAGTTGCAAAGCGTTCCGCATTTGTAATTGATGCAAACGGAATTGTAAAATATGCCGAAGTTTTGGAAAATGCCGGTGATGAACCAAATTATTCGGCTATTCAAGAAGCATTGAAATAGGAGAGTGATGCAACATGATAGAAGAAGGAAAAAAGGCTCCGGCTTTTAAATTAGTTGATCAGGATGGAAAGACTCATTCGTTAAAAGATTATTTGGGCCTGCAAGTAGTTCTCTATTTTTATCCCAAAGATAATACTCCGGGATGCACCCGCGAAGCGTGCGACTTCCGTGATGAGTTTTCCGTGTTTAAGAAAAACAATGTTGTTGTTTTGGGTGTAAGCGCCGATTCAATAAAATCGCACAAAAACTTTAGTGAAAAATTTTCTCTTCCGTTTCCGTTGTTGAGTGATGAATCGAAAGAAATGATTGAAGCATACGGTGTGTGGAAAGAGAAAAGCATGTACGGCAAAAAATATATGGGAATTGAACGCACTACAGTTGTAATTGACGACTTAGGCAAAGTGAAAAAAATATTTTCAAAAGTAAAAGTTGACGGACATACGAACGAAGTGTTGGAAGCGCTGAAATAAAATGGTGTACGTTACAAGAAGAGAAGTTTTTAGCGCCTCGCACCGTTTGTTTAACGAGTCGCTTACCTCGGAAGAGAATATTTCTTTATACGATAAATGTTCAAACAAATATGGACACGGACACAACTTTGTTTTAGAAGTTGTCGTTTCCGGTGAAATTGATAAAAGCACCGGGTATGTAATCGATTTAAAAATTCTTAAAAAAGTTATAAAGGAAAAGATTATCGATAAAGTCGATCATCATCACTTAAATTATGAAGTAGATTTTTTAGAAGGAATAATTCCGACGTCTGAAAATATTTGTGTGGCTGTTTGGAATGAATTGCACAACAACATTCCTTCCGGTAAACTTTTTTCAGTAAAATTATTCGAAACAGAAAATAATTATGTTGAGTACAGAGGAGAATAAAAATGGATCTGCCAAAAGTTGAAAAATTAGTTGAAGACCTTTTGAGCGATATTGGTGAAGATGCCAAGCGCGAAGGTTTACTCCGCACTCCAAAACGTGTGGCAAAAGCGTATGAATTTTTAACTTCCGGCTATCACAAAAATATTGAAGATGTTCTGAACGATGCAATTTTCAACGAGAAATATGATGAAATGGTGCTGGTAAAAAACATAGATTTTTACAGTCTCTGCGAACATCACATGCTGCCGTTTTATGGTAAGGTGCATATTGCATACGTCCCGAATGGAAAAATTGTTGGTCTGAGCAAAATTCCCCGCATCGTTGATGTATTTGCGCGGCGGCTTCAAGTGCAGGAGAGAATGACGCAGCAAATTGCCGATACCTTGGCAAAATATTTGGCTCCCAAAGGTGTAGCGGTTGTTTCCGAAGCTTACCACATGTGCATGATGATGCGCGGTGTTGAAAAGCAAAACTCTTCGGCAACTTCCAGCGCAATGCACGGACTTTTCAAAGAAGATGCGAGAACGCGAACCGAATTTTTAGATTTAATCCGGATGAATAAAATATAATGCCCCCGGCAAACGATAAAATCTGGATTACCGGAGCGAGTTCGGGAATAGGGAAGAGTTTGGCAATCGCTTTTGCAAATGCAAATCATTCCGTTTTTGCAACATCGCGGAATGAAGAAAAATTGTCGAGCATAGTTGATTCAATTACAAATAAAAATAACGTTCAAACGTCTGCGCTTGATATTTCTTCGCAACAATCAGTTTATTCTTATGTAGAAAAAACTTTTGCAACCAATGGAATAGATTGTTTGATCAATAATGCGGGGATAACTTCTTTCAAAAAAACCGAACATAACTCGCTTGAAGAAATTAATTCTATTATCCAAACAAATTTGCTGGGCGCTTTGTATGCAACTACTGCCGTTCTTCCGATGATGATTAAAAAACAAAAGGGAACGATCATTAATATTCTTTCGGTGGTTACTGAAAAGATATTTTTGCAAAGCAGTATTTATTCCGCTTCCAAAGCTGGCTTAAAAGCGTTTGCACAAGTTTTACGAGAAGAGGTGAGAGAAAAAAACATTCGCGTTATAAACGTTTATCCCGCGGCAACAGAGACTGAAATATGGTCTGAAAAGGCGAGAGATAAATTTGCTCACCGGATGATGAAACCGGATGAAGTAGCAAAAATAATTCTTTCTTTATATCAGCAACCGGGAAATATTGTAACCGAAGAAATTATCCTAAGACCAATTGAGGGTGATTTATAAAAAAACCTTGAAGCGTTCAACACACTTCAAGGTTAAAATATTTTTGATGGGGAATTAGAAATCCGGTTGATTTGCTTATGGCATACAGCCGTTCGGGCAATCCATATTTCTTTTCATTCCTCTTCCCATTTTACCCATCTTGCCGCGTTCGCCAAAAGCCGGATGCTTATCCCAAAGTTCTTTTTGTTTGGCGTCTAAAATTTCATAAACATCCATCCGATGATTTGCCATTGCGGTTTCAATTGCATTTCGTTGTTTCATTATTTTCTCTTCAAGAGTAAGAAATGTTTTTCTATCATAATTTCCCTTGGTGAGTAATTCTTTTTTATCAAGATGGAGTTTTTGCATATCTGCACGAAGATCAATCATCTTTTTTTGATGCACGGTGCGGAGGTCTTCAATTTTTTTTTCTTGATCGGCAGTGAGATTAAGTTTTTCTTTCATAATTCGATGACCGCCGTTTTTCATTCTGCCTTCCGGATTTGGCTGTGCAGAACTTCCCACTGTTAATACTATTACGAACAGAGGAATGAAGAATTTCATAAATGATTTCATTTGAGTATTCCTTATATTTTTTTTGTGAATTAATTTTTCTTTCAGTGCTTTGACAACTGAATTTGTTCAGCGGTTTAAATAGTTTTTAGTGAGAAGTTCTTCGTTTGAAGTGAATGATTTTAAGATGAAAAATAGAGTGAGTTCGTATTAAACCTTTTGTAACAAGGTAATGTCTAAAAATATAAATTGAAGTAATGCCGCAAGAAAATTCTGATTTTGATTTGATCCGCCGCTTTTTAAACGGCGATGAAACTGCCTTCAATGAAATTGTTCGTACGTATCAATCGAAAATTTATTGGCACGCGAGAAGAATGACCGGAAATCATTTTGACGCAGATGAAATAGTGCAGGAAGTATTGGAAGTACTGTACAAAAAGTTGATCGGCTTTAAATTTAATTCTTCGTTGTTTACATGGATTTATAGAATCACAATTACACGCAGCATCAATTTTATAAAAAAAGAAAAGTTAAAAAAAATGTTTTCGTTTGATTCGGATGACCACATTCAGCTATCAACCAACGAAGACATTGTTAAAAATATTGAAGACAAAGAAAAATTAGATCACCTAAACCATGTATTGAAACAACTGCCGGAAAAACAGAGAGAAGTATTTATCCTCCGGCATTTTGATGAACTTAGTTATGAAGAGATTGCACAAATTACCGGTAAAAGTATCGGCGGACTTAAAGCAAATTATTTTCACGCATTTGAAAAAGTATCTAAATTATTAGGTAAAGAAAATGGATAAGAAATTATTCGATCTCTACGACCGGCAAAACGACGCTTCCATGCAACCCGGGGGCGTATTATCAATTGAAGAAAAAGAAAAGTTGAATGAATGGGAAAAGACTTCCCATCAACTAAAAAAACTTTCTGAAGTTGATTCGGATGAAAAATATTTCACTTCCGTGCTTCCTAAATTTCGTGAAGCACAAAAAAGAAAAGCGTCAACATTTTCATTAGGAAAAGTGGTTGTGAGTTCATCGTTTGCGTATGCCGCGGTTATCACGCTTGTGGTTTTATTCCGCTCAACGCAGATTGGTATTGAATATGCGCCGAATACAGATACCGGCAATGAGAAAAGTCTGGCGGTTGTAACTCAGGATTCTTATATCGCCCCTTCTGATGAATATTCCGATAAAATTTCCGGCGACGAAAAAATTGAAGTTGCGTTCGATAAAACAATCTACACTACTTTAGCGGGAGCGAATGGAAACCGCACTGATTACAGCATTATTAAAAGCGATGCCGATTACGACGAAGTCCTCTCACGGTTAGATGATAAAGAACTTGAAAAACTTTACGCTCAACTTGAGCAAACAAAAATATTATAGGTGTTACTATGAAAAAATATTTCTTCCTGATGATTTTGATCCTTTCAATTACCTCTACAGCACTGCTTGCACAGCATAGAATGGGAGAGAGGAAGAGAAACTTCCGCGATCGAATTGATCAATTGGAAAAAATTAAATTGATTGAAGAACTTAATATGAGCGAAGATGTTACTCTTAAGTTTTTTGCCAAACGGAATGAGTTTAGAGAAAAGGGGAGAAAGCTGAATGATGTTATCGACAGTCTTTCCATTTTGATTAGAGACAAATCTGCCGACAAAGAAGGGCAGACATCTAATTCCGAATGGAAGAAATTGACCGACGAATTCATTTCCACTGAAAAGACCCTGCAAAAGAATAAGCTTGATTTTTTTAACTCGCTGCAAAATTTACTTACGCCGCAGCAGATGGCAGAATTTTTAGCGTTTGAAAAAAGATTTCGCGAAGAAGTGCAGGAGATCATCATGAAAGGGCGCCCAAAACCAATTCGGGAATAATTTTTTACGACGAAATCTTGCATATCTGAAGACATTGCCGTAATTTTGTGCACTTCTTTTGCGGAAGTGGTGAAATTGGTATACACGCTACTTTGAGGGGGTAGTGCCCGTTCGGGCGTAGGGGTTCAAGTCCCCTCTTCCGCACTCTTTTTTTTCTTTCTCTCCTAAATAACACTTCAATTGCGTCTTGGTAAGAAAATGAAAAGTAACCTCGAAATGGAAAAAAATCGAAAAGCATTTTGGTTTCTTTCGTATTTCTGTTAATTTCTTCTACCAAATTATTTAGAAATAGTACGGGAACACAACTATGTTACTATTACAAAGTTCGAAATATGTTGATAGTAAGCGTGAGGCTTTTTGGGCGGAACACTACTATAGAAAATTCTACGATCTATTCTCTTCGGGAAGGAAGAAAAATAGATTTCACCTCGATAAAAAATCTTTAATAAAATTCACTGTTGTCCGGTAAAAAACTAAAATGACAAAAAAGATGCATTTGTGAGCTAGGAAGAGAATATTTGAAGACAAATCAAAAGAGAACCTCCCTACAGATAAAAAAGGGATAATTGATCG
>Ga0172368_10001169_pt1 | contig 36647 bp, 32 predicted proteins | sample Lak11m_FD_114540 | JGI IMG/M metagenome (GOLD analysis project Ga0172368, IMG submission 114540) | Freshwater microbial communities from Kabuno Bay, South-Kivu, Congo - kab_022012_11m | ecosystem: Environmental > Aquatic > Freshwater > Lake | place: Democratic Republic of the Congo: South-Kivu... | reverse complement strand
CAGGCTCAGCCTTGAACCATCCGTTTTCTGCAGGGTGTAAACGTAGGTCGTGCCGGTATATATCCCATTGGTGTAGTGTTTTGTGATCGCAACATACAACCATTCCACTTCAGGCCAGTTCCAGGTTTGCAGGCCCTTATTGTCAGTGTAAGCCAGGCCTTTATCGTACAGCACTGCGGCTCTATTCCAATTCTGGTAGGCGTTAACTGCAGACAGCAGGCCCAACAGGAAAAGAAAACCGGCAATGATGAGCGGCGGAACAATGGTTTTCCAAAGCATTACCGGCCCATACTTGCTGACCTGCGCGTATGTGTCATAGATGCCGTAAATGGCAACCAGTCCGGAGCCACCCAGCAGGATGAAGCCCAGGATGGCGCTGACCCATTTGTTTGCGGCGCCGACCCGGTAAAATTCAAGCGGCGCTCCTAAACCGAAAACGTTCGAAAATTGTTCCGGGATCTGGGCAGGAGTGGTTGAAGTCTGCATCTTGGTCTCCTCGAATAAAAGACTGTCCAGCGGTTATCCGCTGGACAGGGCTGTTTTAAACTGGTGGCAGGTTGCGGCGCAAGGCGGGATACATGGCCAGGCCGCGGGCGGTCCCTTCGGCAACGCAGGTGAGCGGGTTATCAACCAGGTAAGCCGGAATGCCAAGTGTTTTGGTGAGCAGTTTATCGATCCCGCGCAGGAGCGCGCCTCCGCCGGTGAGGGCCATGCCGCGGTCGATGATATCGGAAACAAGTTCCGGCGGGGTTTTTTCCAATACCCGGCGGCAGGTTTCAGTCAACTGCCTGAGTGGTTCCTGCAAGGCTTCAACAATCTCGCCTGTTGTCAAACTGACGGGCCGTGGGAGACCGGTAACCTGGTCCTGACCCTGTACTTCCATGCCCTGTTCGGTATCCTGGGGTACGGCTGCACCGATCTTGACCTTGAGTTGTTCGGCGGTGATGGGTGAGATGATGACGCCATATTTGCGGCGAACGTAGGTGGCGATGTATTCGTCCAGGGATTTGCCGCCGGAACGCATGGTTTCGGCAGAAACGATGCCGTACATGGCGAGCACGGCGGCCTGGGTGGCGCCGCCGCCCAGGCAAATGACCATGTTGCCGGAGGGCGAATTGATCGGCAGGTCGACACCCAAGGCAGCGGCGAGCGGTTGTTGGATGAGATACGCATCCCGCGCGCCAGCCTGTAAAACGGCCTCGTGAACAGCGCGGCTTTCCACGCTGGTGACACCATAGGGCACGGAGATCATCACGTTGGGTTTAAAGATACGAACCGGACCGCTGACGCGCTGAAGCAGGACGCGCAACAGGCTCTCCGTGATCTCATAGTCAGCGATGACACCATTTTGGAGCGGGCGGGCAACCTCGATCGAATCGGGCACACGCCCTTCCATATCACGCGCCTGCAGGCCAACTTCGACAATTTTCTGATCAGCAACATCAATAGCGACCACGGTGGGTTCTTCCACGATGATCTGGTTGCCCTCACAAATTCGGGTGAATACTGTACCCAGGTCAATGCCAAGGTCTTTGTTAAATCCAGCCATTTGGGCGGTTTACTCTTCCGTGTAAGTGGTGTGTTTGCCGGTCCGGAAGCGCTTTGCAGCATCCAGGCGCAGATTTGAGCGGCGTAAAGCGGCTTCGAGGGCCAGGTAAGCATCCACATCTTCAATTTTGACCGAGGCGAGCGCTTCCTGGGCCCGCTTACGGGCAGTTTCTGCGCGGGCAACATCGATTTCCTGCACATTTTCTGCTGCATCGGCCAGCACCGTAACAATGGCGGGTTGAATTTCAGCCACGCCACCAGCAACAGTGAAAATATGTTCATCGGCCTTGGTGCGGACCTTAATCAGGCCAAATTTCAAGGTAGTCAGAAGCGGCGCATGGTGGGGCAGTATGCCCATTTCACCGTCAGTGCCAGGCAGGACGACGATATCCACATCACCTTCGAAAACCAGGCGATCCTGGGAGACAATTTCACATCGGATAGGCATGTTCCATCCCTTGTACCATCACGGGTTGCGCCCAGCAAAATACCGGGCAGAACCCGTGATGACACTAAACGGTAAAATCAGGCCACCTGGGCAAGCTTTGCGGCTTTTTCGCGGACATCGTCGATGGTGCCAACCATCATAAAGGCTTGTTCCGGCACGTCGTCGCATTTTCCGTCCAGGATTTCCCGGAAGGAGCGAATGGTTTCCTTGAGGGGAACATACACGCCCTTGATGCCGGTAAACTGTTCGGCAGTGACGAAGGGCTGGCTGAAGAAGCGCTCGATCTTGCGCGCGCGGGCAACCAGCAGTTTGTCGTCTTCGGAAAGCTCATCCACGCCGAGAATGGCGATGATGTCCTGTAAATCCTTGTAACGCTGGAGAACGCGCTGCACTTCGCGAGCGGTATGGTAGTGTTCGAGGCCGACGATATTGGGATCGAGGATCCGGCTGGTGGAAGTAAGCGGATCAACCGCCGGGTAAATACCTTTTTCGGAGATGGCACGCTCGAGGGCGATGGTGGCATCCAGGTGGGTGAAGGTGGCGACCGGAGCCGGGTCAGAATAGTCATCCGCCGGCACATAGACTGCCTGCATGGAGGTGATCGAGCCGGTGCGGGTGGAGGTAATGCGTTCCTGAAGCTCACCCATTTCGGTGGCAAGGGTGGGCTGGTACCCTACAGCGGATGGCATGCGGCCGAGAAGGGCCGATACTTCGGAGCCGGACATGGTGAAACGGAAGATGTTATCAATGAACAACAACACATCCTTGCCCTGGTCGCGGAAGAATTCCGCCATAGCCAGCGCGGAAAGAGCAACGCGCAGGCGCACGCCGGCGGGTTCATTCATCTGGCCAAATACCATGACGGTGTCTTTCATAACACCCGATTCGATCATTTCACGGAAGAGGGAAGTGCCTTCACGCGTGCGTTCACCGACACCTGCGAAGACAGAGTTGCCCTTATGAACACGGGCAATCGACGAGATCAGTTCTGTAATCACCACAGTTTTACCGACACCGGCGCCGCCAAAGATGCCGGTCTTGCCGCCCTTGGTAAAGGGAGCGATCAGGTCGATGACCTTGATACCGGTTTCAAAGATCTGTACACCGGTGGATTGTTCCGCAAAGGTGGGAGCCAGACGGTGAATGGGGTAGTAAGCATCCGCTGTCACCCCGCCTTTTTCATCGATCGGTTTACCGAGCACGTTAAAAATACGCCCGAGGGTGGAGATCCCGACCGGCACGAGGATGGGATTGCCAGTTGCGCTGGCGCTGGCGCCGCGCTGCAAGCCATCCGTTGTATCCATCGCCACGGTGCGCACCCAGTTGTTGCCGAGGTGTTTTTGAACTTCAAGGATGAGAGGATCCTTGCCTTCACGACCGACTTCGATCGCTTCATACACTTCCGGCAGTTCGCCTTGGGGGAAGGCAACATCCACCACACCACCTAAAATTTGAACAACCCGGCCAGTTGCATTAGCCATTTTCGCCTCCAGCGTAATTATTTGTTTGCCTGGGTCAGCGCTTCTGCGCCACCCGCGATATCGAGCATGTCGCTCGTGATGGTTTGTTGACGCACTTTATTGTACTGAAGCTCGAGTGCGGATACCAGTTCGATGGCGTTGTCGGTGGCGTTACGCATGGCGACCATACGAGCGGCGTGTTCCGATGCCTGTGATTCGAGAATGGCCTGGTATACCTGTAAGGCCGAGAAGCGGGGAACGATTTCATCAAGGATCTCACGCTCGGCGGGCTCGTATTGGTAAGCCGCCGCAACATGCCGGGTGGTCTCAAAGACCTCCACGCGATCCTGTTCTGCTTCCACTTCCAGGGGCAACAGTTTCTTGACAGTCGGGTCCTGGCGGACCATGTTGATAAAGTCGGTGTAAACCAGGTAGACCTCATCCGCATTTCCGCTCAAGAATTCGTCAACCGCCAGACGGCCAATGGCAGATACATCCGCAAAACTGGGCGCAGCCGGCAAATTGCTAAAGTCGGCGATGACGTTCAAGCGACGGCGGATCAACAGGTCACGTCCCTTGCGGCCGACCGCGATATAGCTGACCGGGGTGGGATAGTTACTGAACCGGCGCAGGACGAAACGGATCAGATTGGTATTGTAAGCGCCAGCCAATCCCCGGTCGCCGCTGACCACAACCACCAAGGTCTTTTTAACGGTGGTCCGTGCAGTCAGCAGCGGGTGCAAGGTATCACGACCGGGTTGACCGGCAACATGGGTGAGAACCTGCCAGGCCTTGGTGGCGTACGGGCGGGTGCCCATCAGGGCAGCGATCGCCTTGCGCACTTTGCTGGCGCTCACAGCCTGCAGGGCACGGGTGACCTGCGAGATATTTTTTACGCTCCGAATGCGGAGCCGCATTTCGCGTGCGGAAGCCATATGGGATTCTCTCCGCGATCTATCAGGCTTGCCAGGTTGATTTGAAAGTTGCCAAGGCTTCGCGCAGCTTCTTTTCGGTATCGGGCGAGATCAGTTTCTTCTCGACAATATCCTTGGCCAACTCCGGGTGTGATTGGTCAAGGAATTTGACCACATCGATTTCCCAGTTGCGCATTTTTTCAACCGGCACTTCATCGGCGAAACCATTGGTACCGGCAAAGATGGTGGTAACCTGGTGCGCCAGTGAGACTGGCTCATATTGTGGCTGCTTGAGGATTTCCTGCATGCGGCGGCCACGATTCAGCTGGTTGAGAGTGGCTTTATCCAGATCAGAGCCAAATTGGGCAAAAGCGGCCAGTTCGCGATAGGAAGCCATGTCCAGTTTGAGACGGCCCGCTACCTGGCGCATGGCCTTGGTCTGGGCGGCGCCACCCACACGTGAAACAGAAATGCCAACGTTCACGGCAGGGCGGATACCGGCATTGAAAAGATTCGATTCGAGGTAGATCTGTCCATCCGTGATCGAAATAACATTGGTCGGCACGTAAGCGGAAACATCCCCTAGCAGGGTTTCAATGATCGGAAGAGCGGTGAGGGAACCGCCGGAGCCGGCCATCTTTACCACCTTGAAGCCATCGCCTTTTTCCTTGAGGGCCGCATCGGCATCATGTTTGGCCATGGGACCGCCAAATATTTGACCACCAACGGCATCGGCAGCGGTTGCAGCAGTGCCTTCGAAACCACTTTTCACAATGGTGTAATTCATTGACATGCGGGCAGCGCGCTCAAGCAAACGCGAGTGCAGGTAGAACAGGTCGCCAGGGTAGGCTTCACGTCCGGGTGGGCGACGGAGAAGCAGGGAGACCTGGCGATAGGCCCAGGCGTGCTTGGAAAGGTCATCATAGACCACCAGGGCATCACGCCCAGTTTCCATGAACTCCTCACCCATGGCGCAGCCTGAGTAGGGGGCGATATACTGCAGGGCAGCAGATTCATCCGCGGCTGCGACAACCACAATGGTGTGGTCCATCGCGCCCTGTCGTTCCAGCAAGGCGACCGTCCGGGCAACGGCTGCTTTCTTCTGACCGATGGCCACGTAAATGCAGACCAGGTCCTTGCCCTTCTGGTTGATGATCGTATCAATGGCAATGGCAGTTTTACCGGTCTGGCGATCACCGATAATCAATTCGCGCTGACCACGGCCGATCGGGATCATGGCATCGATGGCTTTGATACCGGTCTGGACGGGAGTATCCACATCCTGGCGACCGACAACACCGGGAGCGATGCGCTCGATGGGGCGGTATCCACTGAACTGGATGGGACCTTTGCCATCTATCGGTTCGCCGAGCGCGTTTACGACGCGGCCGATCAAACCATCACCAACTGGAACGGAAGCGATACGCCCTGTTCCACGAACGGTCATGCCTTCAGCGATTTCGGAATATTCACCCATGATGATGACGCCGACACTTCGCTCTTCCAGGTTGAAGGCGATGCCAATTACGCCATTTGCGAACTGAACCAGTTCCTGGGACTTGATAGTCGCCAACCCCTGCACCCTGGCGATACCATCACCAGCCTCAACGACCGTGCCGATATCGCTGATACTCATATCGGGTGTAAATGCGTCAATCTGTTTTAGAAAATCGCTGGTGATTTGCCTGATAAGATCTGTCATTTCGCCTCCACGCCAGTTTTCCTGCCTTTTGTTGATATTTTGATTTCAATCCGGCCTTCAGGCCGTGTTTGAATAATGGAATAATTCATTTGTTCCACGGATCGCCATCTGGTAGATCAGAATACACTTAAATTAAAAGATAATTCTGGCAGTTCCCAGAACGTTCCAATCATACCTGAAACAAATTCAAATGTCTAGTTACAAAAATCACGCATGAAGGGCCTGGCACAGTGGTAATTGTCACAATGGTGGACGCAATCCCATCATTTGAAATATGACTTTTAATAAATGTTAAGACCAATATGAATGTTTACGATTGACCTCTTGTCATTTCTTCATATTGATATATACTACGCAACCGAATCAACATATCAAGGAGAACAGGATGAACAAACCGCTCGAAAAAGAAATAGACAAGCCTCCCAGTTTTCACCCGGGACCAAAAAAACCCTGGCTGGTGGCTGTACTGGCCAACATAAAAGATGATAATTTCGCGCTCCCGGTGGATGTTCCCTCCGATGCGCTGGCGGATTTTGATCATATCGAAACGATCCAGGCAATCCAGGCTGCCATAGAAACTGACGGTCATAAGACGGTCTTAATCCAGGCCGACCGAAATCTCCCCTTTACCCTAAAAAACATCAATCCCGATATTTGTTTCAACATCGCCGAAGGTCTGGGTGGCGACGCGCGTGAGGCCCAGGTGCCGGCACTGCTTGAGATGATGCGCATCCCGTATACCGGGTCCCGCATCATGGCCAACGCCATTTCGCTCGATAAAACTCTTACGAAGCGTATCTGGCGTGATCGCCGCCTGCCGGTGGCGCCTTTTCAGGAATTTATCATTGGGGATGAATCACTGCGCACTGAACTGCGCTTCCCGCTTTTTGTAAAACCTGCGCGGGAAGGAACAGGCATGGGGGTGGATGTAAAAGCGATTGTTGCCAATGAGGTTGAACTGCGCGAACGTGTGAGATACATCCTGTCGGTTTATAAACAGCCTGCATTGGTTGAAACTTTCCTTTCCGGACGTGAATTTACAGTTGGTCTGATTGGACGCTGGGATTCAAAGAAATACTCAAGGCACCCGGAATGGTATGACGAGAAGCACGGTTACCATTTATTCCCAGTGCTTGAACTTGACAGCAGCCGTTCGGTAACCCCAGGAATTTACAGTAATGCGGCCAAATCCAGGGAAGTGGGTGAGGATGGAGCTCCGGGTTATACCTGCCCGGCGCGGATCGAACCAGAGTTGGAGCGCAAACTGCAAAACCTGGCGGTGAAAGCGCATATGGCGATAAAGGCGATTGATGTTTCCCGGACCGATATCCGCTTGAACGCGGATGGGGAGCCGATGCTGATGGAACTCAATTCCTTGCCAGGCCTGACAAAAGGCTACAGCGACTTGTGCCTGGAAGCGGCGGCAGAGGGTATCAGTTACGAAGATTTAATCCTCGACATCCTATATTTGGGCGCATCACGCTGGGGCATGCTGGAAGCCCGCGAAGTTCCCAGCAATAATGGCGCTGGAAAAAAGAAATAACTGCGTAATTTGACAAAATAAACGCCAGAGGGTCAGTTCACGGGAACCTCTGGCGTTTTCTTATGGACGCATCCTGTAAATTTGCAGGATTGAATAGCCCTGGTTTTGATATACGATGCTTACCCCCATTTTTTTGAGAACCTCAGGCGGAAAGGTAAAATCCGTCAACATATAGTTGGCCTCAGCATCCTTGGCAAAGTCAAGCATGCGTTCTTCGGCGATGTCAAGGGTTGGGGAGATTTTGCGACTATAGATTTGGTTCTCGCGTTGCAGAAAATAAAACCAGGTTTTGAGCGCTTCCAGGTTGGTAAAAGTAAGCTGCCCGCGATCCTTGTATGCATAGGCCATCGGGCGTAAACCCAGGTAGCGTACTTCAATTCCACTCCAGCGGTTGGTGAGAAAAACAACGAACTGCGCATTTTGAGGAGTCTCTTCGCGGATATAGCTGAGCGCATCCGCGTAACCAGTTTGAGTTGGGCAGATTATTCGTCCCTGCGCCAAACAATCAAGAGATGTGCGTGCCTGGATGAACGGATCGGGAGGGTTAAAACCAAGCCATAACACTACGGAGAGTGTCCCTACCGCGAAGACTGTCCCTGTTAATATTTTTCGTTGAGCGCGCAAGGTAAGTTGTGCGAGCGGGTAGAACCAGAAGATAAACAGGAAAGGTACCAGGTAACGATGCCCGCGCATCAACTCTGTCTGAATGGGAATGATGCGCAGCGAGCGTTCAATGCTTTGTTCCACGAATGGAACCAGTAAGGTGACGAAACTAATCCCTGCCATCCAGGTGAGCATCTGACCAAGGCGGCCGCGCTCAGAGCGGAAAAGGATAAAGGTCAGGAACAAGCCGGCCAGGCCGTACCACAAAAGTCCGTATTGGCTGGTGGCAGTAAAGAGCGTTATCAGCGCTCCAGGAATGTTCAGCAGGTCGTATGGGAAGTAATTGGTCAAAATATAATAGACCATATCGTAATCGCCGCTGCCTTGCCCGCCTTTTTTATACGTCAGGTAAATGGTTATATATGGCACAAGGGCCAGGGCCAGCACAAGCCCAAGCTTGATCATTTCTCCCAGCTTTCGACGCATATCGTAGGCGATGGGCATTATCGGCCAGAAACCGAGCCAAAGCGCAAAAGCCCAGGCCGGGGTGCTGACGGGGTGAATAAAGGCCAACAGCCCGGCGGCAACCATCATCCAGGGCCAGCGCTGGGGGCGTTCGCTCCAGGTCGTGAGCATCAAGATCATCAGGAAGGGAATCAACACCTGATATGTGAAGCGTGGCATCCCATCCCCGGTAACGCCCCACAACTCCCCCCCGGCAAGCGATAGCGGCGCCGATACCGCCAGGGTGAAGAGTAAAGCCCAATAACGGTTGTGGAACAGAACACGCCCTAACAAATAATACGAAAAATATTGCATGAAGACATGCGGGAAGAGCAGCACACTGTAAGCAAGACCAAAATTCCCGAGAATTTTTTCCAGGAAGATCGTGATCGGCAGGTGGATGGTGACATACAAACCGATGTTGTTCAGATTACCAAGGATGGCATCGTTAATAAAAAGCTGTGGGTAAGCACGGCCTGCGGCAAAACTGGCGATGTTGGCTGCATCACCGCCAAGAATGATCGTTGGAAAACCACGGGCGGACAAGGAAAGCTGGTAAAGAAGTGCGAATATAAAGAAAAGGATGATCGCCAACCAGTCAGGAAGGTTAAAATCCAACGGCCAGTGCAGGTTGAGCGGCGATGCAAGGTCGGCCATCCCGGTAAAACGCCGCTCCAACCAGCGATCGCTACTGTAAAGGGTCTTGTGAATCCCAGACAGCAGCTGTCTACAGCCTCGAACCAATGGGTGGATGGCTGCGATGGTCGCAGCAAGGATTACCAGGATGGCGCCTGCCAATTGAAAATACCCCGGCCAATTTGGGCTTGCTCGTCGAGCAACAGCTCTTGCCAGAGATGCGGAAAGAGCGTTATTGAACCAGCCTGCGAATAAAACCAGCCCGCTGAAAACCAGCAGGCTGATCAGGATCCATCGAATTAGGTGTAATGGGTTCTTCAAGATAAACAATTCCAGATGGCGGATCAATGGATGCGTGAACCATTTTACACCCAATACAAAGAGGGTCAAGCATGTCGACCATTCCTTCACACTTTCCCGGGAAGTGCCTAAATCATGGGTAATAACTATCAAAGAAAGGTGAATGGTTTTATTTGTTGATTGTTCACGGGGAGATCACCCGTGAACAATCAATTTGCGGGGGAAACTACCGATTGGCGGGCAACCGGGCAGAATGAGTCAGGGCTGTCATGATCGGATCTGGACTTTTATGATTGAATACGTAAATTCATTACCCACGATATAGCCACTTTGCTTTCCCGAATCCCCTTTTCACGGATGTGATAAATGGTATAATACGGGCCGCTCGGTTGGTATAAGAGCATTGGAGAGGTCGCGTAGTCTGGCTTAGCGCGCACGCTTGGAAAGCGTGTATACCGCAAGGTATCGGGGGTTCAAATCCCCCTCTCTCCGCCATTCAAGTAAGCGCCTGCGAGAGCGGGCGCTTTGGTTTTTTTACCACAGTCGGGATAATTCCAGCGGTAGTAAGTATAAATATCTCAATCAAAACCCGGCTGTCACGCTGGTCCTTGTTGGGGAGAGGCGGGGATCCTGCGCAATTATTCCAGGGGAAGCCGCTTCTTGTTTTTTTGCGATCATATAACTCATCCACCAGCACTTGCCTGTGCAGTCAACAAAAAATTGGTTTCCATTACTCCCCATCGATAACCTGTTCCTATTGATTCCCTTTTATCAAAGGTGTAGGATTAATACATGCACCGTTTACATGAAATTCTCACTGGTCCACCTCTCCCGACCCGTCAAATTGGTAATGAAAAACTGGATAAAATCCGCGCCCTGGCTGCTTTTTCGCCGGATGCCCTATCTTCAATCGCCTATGCCAACCAGGAAATCTATCTGGGCCTGGTTGCAGCCGGCAGCGCAGGTTTGTTGTATTCATGGCCGATTGCGCTTGCAATTGCATCACTTATGATCATTGTTGCGCTTTCTTACATTCAGACCATCCCGGCATATCCGGCCGGTGGTGGATCGTACACGGTTGCCAGAAAGAACCTTGGCAAATTTCCCGGTTTGATTGCCGCTTCGGCTTTGTTGATTGATTATGTGCTTACTGCCGCTGTCAGTTTGACAGCCGGCGTAGCTGCTATTGCCTCGGCCTTTCCAGTATTTTTGGAATACAGGGTCCCAATCTCCCTTCTTATCCTGGCTCTGGTAACGATTGCCAATTTGCGCGGTATGCGCGAAACAGGCAGCTTGATGGCCATCCCGGTTTATCTCTTTATTGCCTGTTATGTGATCATGATAATTGTGGGATTGGTTCGCGCACGGCTGGATGGACCTGGCAGCTTTACAAGCACACCCATTCTCGCGCAGACACCGCTCACTTTATTTCTTATTCTGCACACTTTTGCTTCCGGTTGCACAGCCTTGACCGGTATTGAGGTCATTAGCAACGGTGTGCCATCTTTCAAACCACCCCAGGTAAAAAATGCACGCGCAACACTGGTGGTGATGGCACTATTGATGGGTGGGTTATTTATTGGCAGTATTGGTCTTACCCAGTATTTTGCCATCACTGCCAAACCCGATGAAACCATTCTTTCCGCACTTACCAGCCGGATTGTTGGGCGTGGATTCCTTTACTACCTGCTGCAGACATCAACCTTACTCATACTGGCCGTGGCTGCCAATTCGAGTTTTGCCGGTTTTCCGCGGCTGGCATCTGTTTTGGCGATTGATCGTCACCTGCCTAACCAGTTTGCGCATCTTGGCGATAGGTTGGTTTATTCCAATGGCATCATCGTGCTGTCGATTTTGACTGGCGTCCTGATCATAGTTTTCAATGGGGACAGTCACTTGCTTATTCCACTGTTTGCCGTTGGTGTTTTTCTTGCTTTTACACTCTCGCAGGCCGGAATGGTCGCGCACTGGTATAAGCTTCGCAGTCACAACTGGGTAATAAAGGCGCTTATCAATGGCGCAGGCGCCCTGGTCACTCTGCTTGCTTTGTTGATAATTGCAATCAGTAAATTTTTAGATGGTGCATGGATTGTGATCTTCCTGATCCCCTGCCTGGTGCTTGTCTTTCAGAAAATAAATGCGCATTATGATGAAGTATCACGGGAACTCAGCCTGCGGGGCCAGGCCCAGACAGTAAAACCAGCTGTCATTCCGCGCCTGCTCATGCCAATTTCGAGTGTACATCGCGGCACCATCGAAGCCCTGCGTTACGCGCGAACAATTTCCGATGATGTTAAAGCGATCTACATCGAAACCGACCCGGAACAAACTGAAAAGGTCAAAAAGGCCTGGGATATTTGGGGACAGGATGTACCCCTGGTGGTGGTGCCTTCACCATATCGTTCCCTGATCGGTCCATTCATGGATTACATTTATCAAAACGACCAGGAGATCAACGATGGACAGCTTGCAACGATCCTGCTGCCCGAATTTGTTCCCGTCCGCTGGTGGCACTTCCTGCTCCATAACCAGACTGCTACTTTGATCCGATTGGCATTACTTTATGACCGCCGCAAGTTTGGTTACTCCCGCGCCATCATCGATATTCCTTTCCATTTGCGCAAGTAGTTTGTAAAGTATTGTTATTTCGTACCGTTCTCCGGCAAAATATCAAAATACAATTTAGCCGGACGTTTGATCCAACACGGAACCAGGCCTGGTGTCACCTGTCAGTGCTGCGCCGGCGGTGTTGTTCAGTTTTGTTACGATACATCGCATTGTCAGCCAGGCTGATGACTTTTTCCAGTGAAATACCTTGATAACTAGTGGCACAACCCAATGAGATGCTCAACTCGGGCTCGCGGTAATACTTGTTGTTCAAAATGATCAATTCCATCAGCCTTTTCAATGCGTCAGAAGCAGCCTGTTCATCGCAGCCTGGCATGATCACCAGGAATTCATCACCGCCAATTCGCGCGGTGATGTTCTCATCGCTAAAATTGGCTTTGAAAACCTCGGCTGCCCGACGGATGAGATTATCACCCGCCAAGTGTCCAAGGTTGTCATTGGTCGCCTTAAGACCGTTCAAATCGGCAACGATTATGCTTATCGGGTCGCGGCGGTTATTCTCCAGCTTTTGCAGGGTTTCCTGATAAAACGCCCGGTTATACAATGCGGTCATCACATCATGGGTGCCAAGATAACGGAGATATTCTTCGGCTTTTTTACGAGCACTAATATCCTGAATTGCCACCTGCGCCCAACTGAAATCGTGTTCGTGGCCAGGCATGATGCGGAAATCGAGGTGAATGTGGATTGGCTCGCCAGTCAACGAATAATTAATGCCCTCGCTCTCGTATACCAACTTTCCGTTCCATAAATCAACCAATTCCCTCGAAAAATGGGAGCCCATTTCATCCCGAAAAACCAGGTGAAGGTTGTTTAGGAGATGTTGCTTGGATTTGGCTCCGAACAAGGACAGCGTTTTATTATTGACATTTATAACTTTAATCAGACCCATGCAGTGCTGAACGATTTCAGGGTGATTTTGAACATAATCGCGAAAATCCGTGATGCCTGATGCACGCAACTCATCCATATAAACCTTAAGATCGTGATAATCTTCATCCCATAATGAGATGGGTGATGACTCGAATAAATTTTGAAGACGGTTTTCGGCCTTTTTGCGGGTGGTGATATCTTCAATACTCACGAGGACATGTTTCCAGGATATTTCACTGCCAGGCAGGATGCGCCAGTGCAGTGAGATGTCGATTGGTTGCCCCTCAAAAGTATAATTGGTGCCATCTCCCTGCCAATTCAGATCGCCATTCCAGAGAGCCAATAATTCATGGCTCAAATGATGACGCATGCCATCCCTGAAAATGCGGGGCAGACTGGTATAAAGCAATTCCTTCGATCCGGCTTTGAACATGAGCAATGTTTTCTGGTTAACATTGATGACCTTGATCGCGTTCATGCATGTGTCAACAAAATCCGGATCGATCTCCAGGTAGTGTTCAAGAGACGATACTGCTTGCAATCGCAGGTTATCAAACAGCTGCTTAATTCCGGAGAAGTCCTCTTCCCAAAGAGAAATGGGCGCGTATTCGAAGAGGTCTTGATAGTATGCCAAGCGTTGGCTTTCTGGAATATTATTTTGCATGGGTCACCTTGGTTTAATTATACGATTTCCTGGTTCAAATTCGTGAATATCTCACAATTTTGTCCAAACTTCTCATTGAAATATCCTGTATTATTATGTAAACTGTTATCAACAGGAGGACGCCATGCAGGAACGTCGAAATCTTCACAGGAAAAACCTGGCAGTATATTCACGAGTATTTGATCGAAGCTCGGGTCGGGTTCTGGGTTATCTTTCTGATTTAACTGAGAAAGGGGCGATGATCATCAGCGACAGCCCGATGCTTGAAGACGTTAATATCAACCTGCGCTTTGATCTACCTGATCCGGAATTGTTCTCGACGGATCACCTGAATATGGATGCGCGTGTGGCATGGTGCAGCCCCGATCTTGATCCCGCTTTTTACAATGTTGGGTTTGAGTTCACCAGCATCAGCCTGTCAGAAAGGAAGCTTATCGATGAGGTGATCGCTGCCTATGAGTTCCGGCGGGATACTCCGGATTATCCAACATCACCTTCCTCCCTTTAAATAATTGGTTGAAAATAAGGTGGAAAATACAAATGCTGCCCGTCCCATTCCGGAATCATATTGGGTAATCCCCGGGCGGTTGTTGGCAGGCGAGTATCCCGGCCATCTTTTTGCCAGGGAATTAACTCGCAAGCGCCTGGATGCTTTCCTGGAAGCAGATTTTAATTTGTTAATCAACCTAACCCGCGAAAACGAAGCAGAGGATTATGCAGCCATCCTGCAAGAGCAGGCAGCATATTACCAAAAGTCAGTCGAATGCCTGCGTTTTCCAATAGGTGATTTCGGCCTTCCATCCAGGCTTGAAATGACCCAAATTCTGGATGAAATAGATAAGGCACTGGAAAATGACCGGCGGGTTTACCTGCACTGTTATGGGGGGATTGGGCGCACCGGCACAACTGTGGGCTGTTTCCTGGTCCGGCATGGTCTGACCGGCGAGCAAGCCTTGCAGCAATTGGCTGAGTGGTGGCGCGAGGTACCCAAATCCGCGCGGTTTCCACACTCACCTGAAACAAATGAACAGTTTAAATTTATCCGGCAATGGCCTAAAGGTGTAATTAGCATTGTAGATTTATAATGAGGGTATGGACTGGCACAATCGTTACATACAACAGGCACGCTGGACAGCGCAACTTCGCTCATATTTATTCGATAAGGCTGGACTGGCTTCGGCAAACCGGCTGCTAGAAGTTGGATGTGGAACCGGTGCTGTGCTGGCGGAACTACCTGCACAGGCAAACCTGTTCGGAATTGATATTGACCTTGGAGCCCTGGCACAAGCTGCCTCCCATGTCCCTGCAACATCATTGAGCGCAGCCGATGCTGTTTGCATGCCATTTCCAGAGGGCACATTCGACATCGTCTTCTGTCATTTTGTCCTGTTATGGGTAAATACCCCCTCGGGGGTTATCAAAGAGATGCGCCGGATAACACGTCACGGTGGGGTGGTCATGGCGCTGGCCGAACCGGATTATGTGGGCCGGATCGATTTCCCGGATGAATTGGAAGAAGTGGGTCACTGGCAGGCAGAATCTTTGGTGCGGCAGGGTGCTGACCCGAAAATGGGGCGTAAGCTGGCCGGGATATTTTCGCAATCAGGGTTGAGACAGGTGGAAAGCGGCCTCCTAGGTGGTGAGTGGAAAAATATTCCAGCAGCGCCCGCTGAAAGAACCATGGAGTGGGATGTCATGATCAGCGACCTGGCTGGCCGGGTTCCACTTGAAGATATCCGAAGGATGAAAAGAATTGATGAATTGGCCTGGAATCGTGGCGAACGGATCCTGTTTGTGCCAACGTTCTATGCCTGGGGTGTGGTGTAAGCTTTCAAATGGTATAATCGAACCAATTATTGGAGGCCGTTTGGAACAACCCACATTTAATACCCCTGTAACCTTGCCAAAAGATGTCGAAGAACAAGAATTAATCGAAACCGGTGGAACAATAACAAATATCGAGTCAAGTGAAACCACTGAAACTGCAGAAACCGCTTCCCCAGGCTGGGGGCGTTTCTTTTTAGATGTGCTTGAGACACTGCTGCTCTCGGCGGTATTATTTTTGGCGATCAATGCGCTCTCCGCCCGTGTGCGTGTCGATGGTTTTTCGATGAAACCTACTTTGCAGGACGGCGAGTTTGTCCTGGTCAACCGCCTGGCTTACCGCATCGGCGATCCGCAGCGCGGCGATATTATTGTCTTTCACTTTCCGTTGGATCCTGGCAGCCAGGATTTGATCAAGCGCGTGATCGGCTTGCCCGGCGATGTGATCACGGTCAGGAATGGTGTGGTATCTGTAAATGGCCAACCTCTGCGGGAACCGTATATCGCCGCAGCTCCGCTCTATTCGGGTGAATGGCAAATTCCCCAGGGCGAGTTATTTGTTTTGGGCGATAACCGCAATGATTCATCCGATTCACATTCATGGGGTATGCTGCCGTACAAGGAGATCGTTGGCAAGGCCATTTTCATTTATTGGCCATTTCCCGAATGGAAGTTGATCGATCACTATGATTTTACGAAAGCAATTGAATGAATGTAAACCTGAATGAACTCCTATCTCAAGCTGAAGGACTGGCCGGCAACCTGCCACCAGTTTTACCGGTATTTAAAGCCCCAGCAGGCAAGCTCCTGGCTGGTTTTATCGATCACACCCTCTTAAAGCCCGAAGCAACGAGCGACCAGGTCAAGAAGTTGTGTGCGGAGGCGAGCCAATTTCATTTTGCGACTGTGTGTATAAACCCTGCCTATGTCGCGCTCGCAGCGGAATCGCTGCAAGGATCTGGAGTAGGTGTTTGCTCGGTGGTCGGTTTTCCACTCGGAGCCACCTCGCCGGAAGTAAAGGCATTCGAAACCAGGCGCGCGATTGAGGCAGGTGCAACCGAGATTGACATGGTTATCAATATCGGCGCGTTAAAAAGTGGGGACTTTCCCTTGGTCCTGAGCGATGTTCAATCAGTGGTTGATGCCGCTCTGGGCAAGGCACATGTCAAGGTTATTTTGGAGATGTGTTTTTTGGACTTGCGCGAGAAAATTATCGGCTGCCTGATCTGCCAACAAGCAGGAACTGATTTTGTAAAGACTTCCACGGGTTTTGGTCCTGGAGGAGCGACAATCGAAGATGTGACCTTGATGCGCCGGTTGGTTGGAGCCGATTTTGGCGTAAAAGCTGCTGGAGGGATACGCACCCTGCAGGATGCAATTAAAATGATTGAAGCGGGGGCCAACCGCCTGGGCGCCAGTGCCGGGATTTCAATCCTGAAGGAAGCGCAAGCCGCATGAGTGATCTTCAGGATCTTTCAGTTTTTCCATGCAATGAATGCCCGGCTGGAATGATGCACCTGCAATTCATCACCTATTTCACATGGTTGGATGATGAATTGGTGACAGTCCCAAATTTTCCCGCCTGGGTTTGTGATGTTTGTGGCAAGCGTGAGTATGACGAACGCGCAGTGAATTGGTTGACCACCCTGCTAAGTCCCAATGCCGGTCAGACAACAATTCAAAATCGACCCCGAAGGCGATTGCCACCGGTCAAGCGGGGCTCAAACCGCCCAAGTAAAACAGAATAAGCCATGCCCACCGATGCCTCGCCCGAACCCAACCGAGTTCTTATTGCGGATTTTTATACGCCGAGTTACCGTATTGTTGGGAAAGTGGTCCTTCCCAATACAGGCATCGTGGGTTTGATGAATGACACCACCAATTCGTTCCTGGAGATCCTGGATGCGCGCACTGCCCGCGCGCACATGCCATCGAAATTGGTCGATCATTACGAAACGGTCAGCGTGGTGAAATCACAAATATTTGCGGTGGCACTCGGGCGGAGGGAATTTGTTGGTCCGCTGGCTTCCGCGCGGGGTGGTTATTTGCGGCTGGGGGAATATCCCGTGCAGATTTCAACCCCGGTATACGAGTTGCAGGGGTCGCTGGAATGGGCCGGCCACTTTGATTTTTCCAGCATCATGGTTCAAGGTAATCGTGATTTTGTGACAATCTATGGGGCAACCCTGACAGCCATTCTCATCCCGGCTTTCAAAGCTGAGAGCGAGGCCATGTTATTCAACCGCCGCCAGGTCGATTGGCTGGGTTTGACCAGCCAGCACCTGGATGATTGACAGCAGACAAATCCTCAAAAATGCTTGACCAGAGGGGTAGGTGATGATAAAATCCTGCCCGCTCGAGAAATGCCCCCATCGTCTAGTGGACTAGGACGCAACCCTTTCAAGGTTATGACCAGGATTCGAATTCCTGTGGGGGCACAAACCATATGGCGCTTATGCTCCATATGGTTTTTTTATTTGTCCGAATGGTTTTATTGTGTGGTTCTCATTATACATACTCCTGCACTTTGTTGATTATTAAATAGGGTTGGTCACCTGGAAGGTGGTTTTCATTTATGCACATAAGAAATAAATTCCGAAAGATCAAAACCGACCCAGCAAGCGTAAGTGTTCATTAACTCTCTCAAAAAACATCAAACTCGTCCATTTATTCTTCACTATTTGCTCTAAAGTGGTATAATACGGTTAGGGTACATTCATCACTGATTTTTCAGCGTAACAACATTGCAAAGGGAATCGGCATGCCTCGAAAAAAAATTACGAATGATGATCAACAAATCGCCAGGGTCAGGCATCTCAAAATCTTGAATATTCTTAAAGAAAGCCCGATGGCCTCGATCAAAGATCTGGCCGGCATGCTGGATATTTCCCAATCCACAATCCGACGGGATCTGGATGAGTTGGCAGCCCAAGGGTTGGTTCGACGCGTATTCGGTGGGGCAATTCTGGAAAGACAGAACTGGAATGAACCGCCATTTGAATTGCGCGAAACCCTGCATTCGCAAGAAAAGGACAAAATTACCCGCTGCGCTGCCGAGCTGATCGTGGATGGCGATATTTTGTTTATCGATGGCGGCACTACTACGCAATTCATTGTGCCTTACCTGACATCCAAGAAAAACCTGACGATCGTGACCTGCGGCTTGAATGTAGCTTACGAGTTGAACCGATTGGAAAACCTGACCACGTTCGTGGTTGGCGGAGAACTCCATACCGATTCGCACAGCATATCAGGTGCTCTGGCACTGGCTGTGCTGGATGTGTATAAGATCCGCTGTACCAAGGCGCTGATCGCAGCCAGCGCAATTTCTGCGGAGCATGGCGCCACCAACCGTATCCTCGACCGCATCCCGCTCAAGCGCAAGGCAATGGAGATTTCACAAAAGTCGATCGTGCTGGCTGACGGCTCCAAAGTTGGCACCGTGGCGCTCGGGCAGATCGCTCCCATCACGGATTTTTCAGCCCTGATTACAGACGCATCCGCACCTGAAGAAGAGATCGCTGCCATCCGCGCCCAGGGTGTGGATGTTTTTATCGCAGAATAGAATCCATCTTAAGTTAAGGAAAAGACATGAAACCAAATTCGTTGCGCTCCCGCCTTCAGGCCGGGCAGCCTGTAATTGGTACGATGATCCAGGAAGTCAGTTCTCCTTTCATTGTCCATGCCCTCGCCAATGCAGGCTTTGATTTTGTGTATGTTGATCTGGAACACGGCTCCTTCGGCCTGGAAAGCGCCGTCAGACTTATCCAAACCATCCGGTTGACCAATTTGGTCCCGCTGGTGCGCGTCCCTGACAACCTGTACTACTGGATTGCGCGCTTGATGGACGCCGGGGCGCAGGGTGTGATGATCCCGCGCGTGGAAACCCGCCAGCATGTTGAAGCAGCCGTCCAGTCCCTGCGTTATCCACCGGTGGGACAGCGTGGTTTGGCGGTGGCTCGCGGCCACAATGATTACAAACGCCAGGATGCGCTGACTTTTGCGCAAGAAGCCAACCGCGAGAATCTTCTCATCGTTCAAATTGAAAGTAAAAGTGCAGTGGAAAACGTCAATGAAATCATCTCCACACCGGGAGTGGATGTGGCCTTGATCGGACCCGGCGATTTATCGCTCTCGCTGGGGATCCAAATGAAAATGGATGATCCGTTGATGGTTGAGGCGGTTGGCAAGGTAGTGGCAGCCTGCAAGCGTCACAATATCATTGCCGGATTACACGTTGGGGATTTGAAAGCCATCAAGAACTGGAGCCAGAACGGTATTCACCTGCTTTCCGGTTCCAGCGATCTGGATATTTTATTGGATGGCTGCCTCCAATTGGGGAAGGGTCTGCGCGAAAGCGTGATAGCCTAGCGCAAACAAAGATAACTAAAAAAGGAGGCCGGGAACTCACCCCGGCCTCCTTTTTGCTAATGAGAAAACTTCCTTTGAATAAACCCTTCCACAGAAAAATCAGGACCGTTGATATAAGCCAGCAGATCAGCTTCCTCCTGGCGAATTTTTAGGGCCATCCCGGCAGTTTTGTCAGCGATTTCGGTTGGGATTTTTGTAACCCCATTCAGGTCGCCATGCAGCAGATCGCCCGGCTCAATCCGGAGACCATCAACCGTCACCGGAAGGTTGACTTGCAGAAGACGAGGATTACCATGGGAAGCCACCACCCCGGCGGCAAAATATTGAAAGCCCAGGCGCTCCACTTCCAGGATATCCCGCACCCCGCCATCGGTCAACAATCCGATGGCACCCAGGCGTTTTGCCAGGCTTGCCATCATCTCGCCCATGTGCGCAGATTTTTCGGGGTTCAAGCCGACATCCTGAAAGACCAGGAAAACCGGTTTCGGGGCAGCAGCCATCGCCCGCACCCACTCCATCCACACCTGGTTGTCACGTTTCACATCGGGGGTGGTTGAGTCGACGGTCACGGTGAGTGCATAGCCGAGGGTAACGCCAAATTGCGGGTACAAACAACGGATAGCCTTTCCAGTAAAACCGGTCACATCATTGCGAACCTTGAACCGTTCGATGGCATTACAAATAGTGGGGGTATCGATGGCTTTCAAGTCTTCGAGTTGGGCAGCAGTTAGCATAATTACTCCTTGGATGGATAGAGGATCCTGACCAATATATCGGGGGTACTAAACCCTCCGGCTTTGGTGATCAACTGACAACCGTCAAGTTTTCCACCCTGAATACGACCATAGGGTATGCCGGGAGCGGCTTCACCCAAAATTTCGATACTCTCTGTTTTGGCCAACTGGCAGAAATAGGAGGCAGTCTCTCCGCCAATCACAAAAATTGTCCGGGGTTGGAAATGGTCAAACAGGCCGAATGCCACAGCGCTGACGGTTTTCCCAAAACGCAGCCAGGCAGGAGTGCGGATGGTCTTATCCTGGTTAGCGCACAGGACCAGAACCCGTTTATTCGATGGGAGCGGGCCGAGAGTCGATTCGATTTCCGCCAGTGATGAAGATGCACCCATTTTCAGCACCAGGCTGTCGGGAAAGGACTCCAGTTGCTCAATTTGCCGCCGCGTGACCTCATTGGCGCTGCCCGCGATAACCAGTACCCTTCCAGCCACCTGTAAAGCCGGGCGTTCAGCAGGCAAGAGATCCAACGCCTGGAGATAGGCCTTTGCCAGCCCGAACGCGCCGCAAGGCAGCGCATTGGAGGCGAGAATGGCGCGCGCCAGGGCGTAAAGGTCATCGGAGGTTTCAGCATCTGCAGTGAGCAGGGTATGACTTGAGCTGATGATTGCACCAGTAAGCTGTTCCAAAGAACCGCGGACAAGGTCAAGCGCCAGGTGAGAGACCGGTTTTCCAACCAGATCGGCGAGGCAGGACGTTCTGACCGGATAAACCGGGTCATCCTTGAATGAAGTCCGCTCCAGGGGAACACCATTGACATATAACAGTCCGTTAAGAACGGTGCGGCCTTGTAAAGGCGCGGCTGGACAAATCACGGCTTTGCGGTAGGGGCTGGCGGATAAAACAGCCAGGATTTCCGCGCCGACATGTCCTCGCAGGGTGGAATCAATTTTTTTGAATAGATTGCGCCCGGCAAGGGAGCTGCAAGCAGCCTGAACACGCGCCACAGATTCGGGCTCGGGGATTTCGCGGCTGGCTGTATCGATGATCTCCACATCCCCGCCCGGTAAACCCGCAAAGCGAAAGTGAACGCCCAAGCGGGAATACGAAAATTGTGCGCCGCTATCCATGGCGCCAGTGAAATCGTCGGCAATCAGACCAATTTTAGGGATGGTTGTCATGGCATTTTTTTGGAAAGACCCCTGTAGACTATGGGAAAAATCTACAGGGGCCTGCGGCGGTGTGCTCCCGGCCGAATGAGGTTAGAGAGCGTCTTGATAAATAGCCTGGATCTGGACGCCATCCAATGGGACGGGACAATTATCGAGCAGGCGGCGAATTTGCACGGCTTCCTGGGTGAAATCTTCAAGTTGGGAGGCGGTAACACCCATTTCACTCATTTTGGCCGGGATGCCAATTTGCTCTGACAGGTGGGTGATGCCTTCGACCACGCCGACGCCCTGCGCCAGATCCATCCAGGCGGCAATCTCAGCAAATTTTTCCGGCAGCGCCGGGGATAGGACCTTGAGCACATACGGGAGCAGCACGCTGTTGGCTTTGCCATGCACGATGCGATTCTTGCCCTGCAACGGATAGGCCAACGCATGGACCGCATGGGTATTGGCATTGGCCAGGGCAATGGATGCGTACAGGCAACCGAGCGCCATGCCTTCGCGGGCTTCGAGATTGCCGCCATCGGAAACTGCCAGGGCCAGCCATTTGCCAATCCATTTGATACCAAGCTCGGCAAACGGCATTGAGAGCGGATTGGCAGCGCGACCAGTGTACGATTCAATCGCATGGCAGAGCGCATCCAACCCGCTGGAGGCAGTAACGGAGGCAGGAGCAGACAGAGCAAGAACAGGATCGATCAGCGCCAGGTCGGTAAGCATGTGGGAGGAAAAAATCGCTTCCTTCGACTGGCGCTCGGGAACATAAAACAGCGCCCCGCGCCCAATTTCAGACCCGGTCCCAGCGGTGGTAGGCAACAGGATGGTAGGGACGCCCTTGTGCGGGATCTTATTCTGACCCAGGTAGTCGATGATATCGCCATCATTGCCAAGCAGCGCGGCGACGACTTTGGCGCTGTCCATGGCGCTGCCGCCGCCCATGCCCACCACCAGGTTACAACCGGCCTGGCGGGCGAAGTTGACGCAGGCGCGCACGTTGTGAATGGATGGCTCCGGTTCAATATCGGTGTAGCGAGTGACGGCCAGGTTGGCTTTACCAATCCAGGCGCTGAGCTGGTCCACCAGCCCGGCTTTTTCCAACCCACGGTCGCTGACCAGCAGAATATGCTTGGCACCCATGCGAGAGAGGTGATCACCGATATTTTCCGCGCTTTTGACGCCAAAAACTACCTGGGGAGCAAGAAAACTAAAATTTTGAATATTCATACACTTTTCTCCGAGGCTGGGTGACATGCCTCCCAGCGGATGTAGCGTGCCTAATCAAAAATGCGGCTGCGACTATCGCGGATCCAGGCCTCTTGAAGGCAAACATATTTTATGCATTGGCGGTCGCGATATGAATAGCTGAGATGAATCCGCCCATCCCTGGTTTGCATGATACTTGGATAGGCGAGAGAACGATTTAGGCTTTTGTTAGCCTGACCAAAAAAACCATCGCTAGTATCTACATTGCGCATATAGGGCCAAGTGCGGCCTTCATCTTCAGACAAGGCAATTGTCAGGGGGTAACGGTCTGGGGGCCAGAGGGTTTTGTCCGGGTCTTCGTTGAGGCTGAGGTGATTGAAAGCCAGCGCGATATTGCCACTGGCCAATTTTACAGCCTGAATGGAGGCGTTGTTGTTGGGCAATTCGGTTCGAGTCGCCTTGCTCCACGTTTGACCAAAATCGTCGGATTGGCTGACGTAAATTCGATCGGCTGACCGGCTGCGGAAAAAGGAGACCAACCGTCCCGGGGAAAGCTCAATCACCGTTGGGTGAACACGTCCCCGGCTGCCGGGAACCATAGACTCCGTCCAGCTTTGACCGTGATCGGAGGAGATCTGCATCACGCTCACATCGTTGCCGTAGACCCCTTCGCCATCACGCTTGCTGTAATACATTGGGAAGAGCCAGTTACTGTTGCTCAAAATCTCCATCCGGTTGCGGCAAAAGGATCCGGGCTGGTCAAAGAGGGTTTCCATTTGCCCCCAGGTGTAACCATTGTCTTCTGAAACACGCCGACGAATGACCGAAGTCCATTGATTCCAGTGAATCCCCTGTAACTTGCCGTCGGAGAATTTATCCGCCCAGCTTTCTGGCGTTTTTCCTTGAGATTGCTGGGAGGCGTAGAGCAGCCAGAGTTTCCCCAGCGGCGTGACAAACAAAACAGGGTTCTGGTCAGAGCGGGTCGGATCGTCCGAGACAAAAACGGGCGGAGTCCACTGAGTAGAATTGGGTGTCAGGCGGGAGAGGGCAATGCTAACATTCTGCGCCCCTTCTTTATCACCGCCAAACCAAACACAGAGCAGGTCGCCATTGGGCAGTTCCATCAGGTTGGAACCGTGATTTTCGCGGCCCATGGGAGGAAGGTAGGCCTCAATTCGGTCACGGTCGGTATCTGGCCGAAAGAGTTGGCCATGGTTGACCAACAGACCAAGATCTAAAATCTGATTCTCATTCATCTTTTGCAGCATGGCAATGAGTACCTCGTCAATAAAAATAGGATCTTACCAATTCTTGATTTTGGTTTTGTAATCCGGGCGCTTATGCTTTTTGGAAAACACAGCCGAGGTGTCGACATTGGGTGAAGTGACCTCATGGCAGGCCACCCACCGGCCTGGTTCAATCTCATTCCATTGCGGCACTTCTTTTGTACAACGCTCTGTGGCTAAAGGGCAACGGGGGTGAAAGCGGCAGCCACTGGGTGGGTTGATGGGACTGGGCACGTCACCGGTCAAGATAACCCGCTTTTGATTTCTTTCATATGTGGGGTCAGGTTTGGGCACGGCTGAAAGTAACGCATGGGTATAGGGATGGAAAGGCCGCGCAAACAGCACATCTTTGGGAGCCAGTTCTACCAGCTGGCCCAGATACATGACGGCTACTCGATCACTAATATGTCGCACCACAGACAAATCGTGAGCAACAAACAGATAGGTTAGCCCAAGTTCATCCTGTAAATCCTGCAAAAGGTTGATGATTTGAGCCTGGATCGAGACATCCAGCGCGGAGATAGGTTCATCGCAGACAATGAATTCCGGCTCGCAGGCGAGAGCACGAGCAATACAAATACGTTGTCTTTGTCCCCCGGAAAATTCATGTGGATAACGATTGGCATAATTGTGGCCTAGGCCAACCAGGCTTAAGAGCTCGGCTACTCTGGCATCCTGCTTGTTCTTGGGCACCAGGCTGTGAGCCTGCATCGGTTCAGAAATGGCTGCACCGACCGTCATCCGTGGATTAAGAGTTGAATATGGGTCCTGAAAAATAATCTGCATTTTGGGACGCAGCAAACGCAGTTGTTTTTCCTCCAACAGAGTCAGATCTGTATCTTGATAGTATACTTTGCCGGATGTTGGCCGGTAGAGTTGCAGTATGGTTAGACCAGCAGTTGATTTGCCACAGCCGCTCTCGCCAACCATCCCCAGTGTTTCACCCTGATGGATGTTGAAAGAAATTCCATTCACCGCTTGAACGGTAGCTTTTTGTTCAGCAAAGGCGCCGATGCGTACCGGGAAATGTTTTTTGAGATTTTCGACTCGAACCAGCACGGAACCCTGAGTAGCGCTCATGCTTCCCTCCTGTCACGAATATCCACCCAACAAGCAATGGAATGGAGAGACTCACCTGAACCGGAAATGGGTTTTATGGGTGGATTTTCAATTTTGCATTTATCGATAGCGTATTTGCACCGCGGCACAAAGGGACAACAAGTAGGGATGGCTTCCAGGTTAGGCGGCGCACCGCCGATGGTCGTGAGCCGCCGCTGTTGACCGCCCAGATCGGGTAAGGAGCCAAACAAACCGATTGTGTAAGGGTGGCGCGGGTCAGTATACAGGTCATCCACCAGGGCTTCTTCTACGATATAGCCGGCGTACATAACCATAATCCGGTCAACCAGGCCAGCAATCAGACTGAGATCGTGAGTGATCCAGATGATGGTGGTGTGCAATTCTTCGCGCAGGTCTTTGACCAGATCCACAATCTGCGCCTGAATGGTTACATCGAGGGCAGTGGTTGGTTCATCTGCAATCAGGATTTTGGGTTTGCAAGCCAGGCCCATCGCAATCATTACCCGCTGGCGCATCCCACCTGAAAGCTGATGGGGATAATCGCTCAGACGTGCCCTGGGTTCAGGAATGCCGACCATGTCCAGTAGTTGGACACTGCGCTCCCAAGCATCGGCTTTTGACATTTTCAGATGTGCACGGAGCGGTTCAGACAATTGGGTGCCGATATTGATGACCGGGTTGAGTGAACTCATGGGGTCCTGAAAGATCATGCCAATCTGCGCCCCGCGCACTTTTCTGATCTGCTCAGAATTCATTTGCAGCAAATCGTCGCCATTGAAGATAGCCTCGCCCTGTTCAATACGAGCTGCCGGTGGCAGCAACTTAAGCAGGCTAAGCATCGTTACACTTTTACCGCAGCCGCTTTCGCCGACCACACCCAGCGCTTCACCTTCGTGCACCTGAAATGAAACATCGTTCACAGCGTGGATGTACCTTTTGCGCGATTTGAACCGGGTTTGCAGATGTTTTACATCCAACAAAACTGTCATGTCAATCACTCCATTGTTTGGGGTTGAGGGCATCGTTCAGGCCATCACCCAAAAAGCTAAAGGCGACGGTCATTACGCCTAATACAATGGCCGGCGCCGCCAGCAGGTGCGGAGAATTGCGCCAATAATCCATGCCCTCGCTAATCATATTACCCCAACTGGGAATGGGGGGGTGAACGCCTATACCCAAGAAGCTAAAAGCGGACTCCCATAACATCGCCGAGCCTAACCCTGCACTTAACTGCACAACTACCGGTCCGAGAGAGTTGGGAATAATGTACCGAACCAAAATAGAGCTATTTGTAATCCCAAGGGCTCGCGCTGCCAGCACATAGTTTTTGGTTTTGTTGGTGATAATTTGCCCGCGAATAAGTCGGGCATAAGTGGGCCATAAAACCAGGGTTAGCACTGTGACCAATAAGAAAATATCTGCCCAGAAGGTTTGCCGGTAGAATGTATCACCCGTGGAAGCATACATCCGCTCCATCCAGGCCGCCACCATTGGCCGTAACGCCACACTGGCAACCATTGCCAGCAACATGGGGGGAACCGCCATCACCATATCGGTGATCCACATAATAAAAGTATCTACCCGCCCACCGGCAAACCCTGACAGCGAACCCAAGATAATCCCGATGAAACCACTCACCGCAACCACGGCAAAAGATGTTACTGTAGCCGTTCTGGCCCCGTAAATAACGCGACTGAGCACATCCCGGCCAAGATAATCAGAGCCCATCCAGTGCGCCCATGAGGGGGGTTGACTGCGGGCAGAAAGATCCTGGGAGAGAAAATCATAAGGCGTAAAATACGGACCAATCAGAGAAATGATGATAAGGAGAATGACTAGCGCCAGGCTGATGACAGCCAATTTGTTAGCCATCAAACGGGCAACGGCGTCTCTCCACAAACTATACTTTCTGTCTTGAGACAGGCCCTCAGCATTCAACAAGCCGGACGTAGTGATTTGAGGAATGTCCTTTTCTGTCATGATTCACCTCCCACCTGAGTCTGCCTGACCCGGGGATCCAAAATCGGATAGAGAATATCAACAGCCAGGTTTGTGCCCATTACCAGAAACGAGCCGATGAGCACCACTGCCAACACAACCGGATAATCTGCGTCTATGGTGCTCACGGCTACCAAACGGCCCAAACCCGGGATGCCAAATACAACTTCAAGCAAAATATTGCCTTGAATCATATTAGCAATAACCAGACCAAGCGATGTCACTATTGGCGTTAACACCGGTCGCAAAATGTGCCGGGACATAACCAAGTAATTGGAGATACCCTTGGCTCTGGCGGTGCGGATGTAATCCTCACCCATTACTTCCAAAACAGCCGAACGAGATTGGCGAATAATAATAGCGATGGGTCTTAAAGACAGAACGATGAGCGGGATGATGGCCTTGGGGCTAAACAGTCCTTCCCAACCATAGGGGACAGACATAAGTTTCAGGCCTCTCACCAGGAAAATTACCAACAAAGGGCCGGCCACATAAGTCGGAATGGCCCAAAAGGCAAGCGCCGTGCCCTCGATCAAATGATCCACCCAAGAGTTCTTGTAGACCGCGGCAACTACGCCTAAAGGAATTCCCAGGATGGCCATAATGACCATTGCCGCCAACGCCAATTGAATAGAAACCGGGGCAGCGACTTTTACCATATCATTGACAGACCGTTGGTAAAGCAACGAGTTGCCCAGGTTGCCATGCAATAAATTCCAAATGTACTCAGTAAATTGCGCTAGAAAAGTACGATCCAGACCCAATTCATGGCGCATTGCTGCGATACGTTCTGGATTCCAGGCTACATCGCCGGGCATTCTTAAGAACATCAGCCTGATGGGATCTCCAGCCCCAAAAAAGAGGAGCGCATACACCACCAAAATGACCACTAACACACTGGGAATCCAGCGTAAAAGTTTATAGAGGATATGTCTAAACATTCGTTACTCCTCAATTATTAACAAGAGGGGCTGTTTATTGGCAAGATGGCAAGGGACAGCAATAGAAGCTGTCCCTTGCCTTTGAATGAATTGTTGGTTACTTTTCGATGGACACGTTCCAGGGTTCAACAATTTGCCAGTCGATATTTCTACCAGCATTCTTGACCCATGGCATGGCAAAGGCAGAGGTAGGAGTAATATCCCATGGGATAAAGGCAAAATCATCGCGGAACAAACGGTCAGCTTGTTGAGCTAACTTGATGCGATCCGGATCATCTACGCCTTTAACACTGGCTTGATCAAGCAGACTATCGACTTCCGAGTTTTTATAGCCGCCCATCTTGTTTACGGCATTTCCGCAGGTGGAATAAATTGAACCTTGCAGGTATGAGACAATGTCAGGAACGCGGGTGCCAACATCGTCACGATAAATCTGAAGGTTTGCTTTATCCGGACCGCTATAATCATCAAACTGCGGTTTCATATCGATGGTTTGAATACCCAATACCTGACGCCATTGTTCAGCAATATATTGGGCAGCGGCCTCAGCCGCAGGATAACTAATACCTACCATCATCAGTTTGGGCAGCTTGTCCGGGCCGCCATACTTCGATGCCGCCAACGCTGCTTTAGCCCCTTCAGGATCGTAAGGGTAGGGAAGATAGAGGGGGTCATCTGCACCGGGCACAGCATTGGGGATCATTGTGGCCAGCTTATCCGGCCCATCGGGGTGGGATGCTTTGATCAAGTCTGCACCATTGATGGCCATAATCAAGGCTTTGCGAACATTGATGTCGTTGGTTGGTTCAGCGTTAACATTCAACCAGAAGTGTTGGGCTTTGGGCATATCAGGCCCAGCCACAAACTCCAGGCCTAAGTCTTTCACCAGAGTTGGGGTTTCGATATAGGTATGGATATCGGCTTCGCCATTTTCTAACATGGTTATGGCCGTCTGGCTGTCTTCTACGGAAGTAACAATGATTTTATCCAGTTTGGGAGTCGGTCCAAACCATTTGGGGTTGCGAACAAAAGTTATGACGCCCTTATCCAAGTCCATTGACTGCGGCATAAACGGACCGCTAACTACCACACCATTTTCGGGTCGCCACCACTCCAGCTTTTGTTCGCCGTCCTCACCTTTGGCCTGCGAAATTTTTACGGGTGCAATCAGATTAGTTGCTATTTTTTGGTAGAAAATTGGATCTGGCGCGCCGAGGGTAACTTCAACGGTTTGAGCGTCTTTGGCTACCAGACCGGTCATCTCTTTGGCTTCGCCCTTGGATACAGCGGCAAATCCTTTTACGCCGGACAAGAATAAATCAACACGAGCATGTCCAGTCGCCGGGTGAGCAGATAAATCCCAGGTTCCTTTCACATCTTCAGCCGTAATGGGGCTGCCATCAGAAAAGACGGCTTTGGGGTCGATTTTGAAAGTCCATTTGGTGAAGTTTTCGTCAGGAGTCCATTCTGTGAAAACCATGGGATGTATGTCACCCTTGGCATCAAAGTACATGGGGGCTGCCCACCACAGTGAGTAGAGCCGGCTGACATGACCTCCGCCCAGCATGGGGGACCAATTCTGGTCAAAAGCGGGGTGAATAATTCGCAAAACCTGTTCGGCGGCAGCTGGCGCTGGGGCATTTGCTGCCGGAGCTTCAGTGGCGGCGGGAGCCGGGTTGGCGGGTTGTTCCACCGGGGCGGCTGTTGGGGTACCGCAGGCGCTCAAAACGAATACAGCAACCATAAGCACAGAAAGTACGGAATAGATGCGGCGCATGTTTTTTTCCCTTTCGAAAATAGGTTAGTAGGCTTTTTCATTTACCAGAATCGAACATTTAGGGCTAATGAACTTTCAGATGTTTAATCCGTCTGCCTCCTTTCCACGCTCATTTCCAAAATATTTTCGCGATGGGATTCATTTCTGTATAGACTGATAGAATTTGGAAGAATTTACCAGCATCTTGCCAGGTAATAAAAACATAATAGCACTTAATTTCATAGAAGTCAACGCTTTTGGCATATATTGGAATAATATGATTGACTTCTCTCATGTGCAGTGGTAAGATGGTATCAAACAAATTAAAAAATTTCAATAAAGGAAAAGGACTTATGAAAGATACAACCACCCCTATCCTTGCCATAACCATGGGCGATCCCGCCGGATGCGGACCAGAAATCATCGCAAAAGTACTTACGGATGAAAATGTCTACCAAACCTCATTCCCCATCGTCATCGGCAGTGCCCAGGTGATGCAATGGGCCCTGGATGTGCTTGGAAAACAAGCAGAAATCCGAATCATAAAAAAACCATCCGATGCACAGTATGTTCCCGGAAAGATCAATGTGCTTGATTTGGAAATCTTTGATATTTCCGAATTACAATTTGGGAAAATCCAGGCATTGGCAGGCCGCGCAGCATTTGAATATCTCACCTGTGCGATTGACCTGGCCATGGCAAACGAAGTGGATGCAATCGTCACCGCTCCTCTTTCAAAAGAAGCCATGAATCTGGCAGGCTTTCACTTTGATGGGCACACCGAAATTCTTGGCACACGCACCAAGAGCAAAAAAGTAACAATGATGCTGGCATCCAAGGATTTCCGCGTCACCCATGTCAGCACCCATTGTTCCCTGCGCCAGGCAATCGATCGCTGCAAAACTGATCGTATCCTGGATGTCATCCATCTGACGCACAGCGCCTTGAAGCAGATGGAGATCAACGATCCGGTGATAGGGATTGCCGGGTTGAACCCACATTGTGGTGAAAATGGATTGTTTGGCACCGAGGATGTGGAACAAATCCAGCCCGCCATTGACCTGGCACGCCAGGAAGGCATTCGGGTTTATGAAGCGCCCATTCCCCCGGATACGGTTTTCGTGCGGATGGCCCAGTTCCATGAGTTTGATGCAGTGATTGCCCAATACCATGACCAGGGGCATATCGCCTCAAAAATTGTGGATTTTTGGGGTGGGGTTAATATCACCCTGGGGTTGCCCATTATCCGAACATCCGTCGATCATGGCACCGCTTTTGATATCGTTGGATCAGGAAAAGCCAACCCGGAAAGCCTGGTAAACGCAATCGAATATGCGCGGGTAATGGCAAAAAACAGATCCGTTCACGAAAATTCCATTGTGTAGGTTATCAACCAAACAGGCACGATCAAACGACAATGGTGTTTGGAAAAAATTATTAATAAGCTGTGTGCACTAATGGGATGGTCAAAACATATCATTCCACAAATTCATCACTTAATAAACACGTATTGCTACAGGAGCATTCTTTTATTTTAATGATGTGTATCCACTCGCAGGTTGTACGACCGGCCAGAAAAAACCCTACAAATGAACAGATAGAAATTATTAAATGGAGTTACGGCGGATGATCATCCGCCGTAACTCCATTTCCCGTAAAAGATTCGGGACGATGTATAGTGAAAACCAACGATCAGCATGCTTTCAAATAGCATTTCCGGGATGATTTTGGCCAAAACCAGGCCCAGTGGGTTTGAATAATTGGTCCAACCATCCTTGTTTTTAGGATTTTTTCAGGTTGTGATACGGGATCAGCATCAACACACCGGCTGCAATGATGACCATGCCAAGCTCTACGCCGGCAGCCTGCCAGGGGCCAAAGAAAGGCACTTTTGGATTTTTTTGCAAGGTCATACCAAAAACATCAGCCATACCCGAAAAAACAGAGATCACATAGCCCGTACTTATCAATCGCAGACCAATATCGGCAACGATTGATTTTTCCTGTCCAGCCCATAATGCAGCCAGGCCTATATATCCTCCCAGGCAGGTGATGCCCAGCCCGATCAAAAAGACAGTTGTTTGAATGAAGCCGACGACCGGGCTGCGGTCAAGACCAAACCATTCCGGTTTGGCACCGATCAAGAATACAACCATTCCCGCCACGGTAATGAACATCCCGAAGCGTACCCGATCACCGGCGAATTTACGCGGGGTGGTTTCTTCACTCATACTGGCAAGTTCCTGCGCAGGGTGCGGATCCAATTGCCGCCAAAGATCGATTCAATTTCGAGTTGTGTATAGCCACGCGCTTCCAGCAGGGGGGCTACTTGCTGCAAATCGGCAATGGTGTCAAGACCCTCGGGGATATGCTGGAGCCCAAAACCGCCGTCAAAATCGGTGCCAAAGGCAACATGGTTGGCATTTCCGGCTTTTTGACAAATGTAATCCATTTGGGCTGCAACCATATCGAGCGGGCAGTTGGCGCGAGGATCATTATTCTTCCAACTTTCGTCCAGGAAGCGGTTGAAAGGCACAATTCCAATGACGCCATCCCGCTGGATGATACCATCAATAATATCGTCAGTCAGGAAGCGGTTCCAGGTACCGTGCTTGACCTGTTTGAGGGCGTTGGCATGGGTGGCGATGATGGGGCCCTGGTATAGATCGAGAGCCTCCCGTGCTGCCGCCCAATCCATGTGACTGAGATCGAGGGTGAAACCCATCGGAGCCATGGCATTGAGAAGATCGCGGCCCAAGGGAGTGAGTGGGCCAGGTTCACGTGTTCCTCCGCAGAAGCGGGTGGCCATCCATGCCGGGCCGATGATGCGCACGCCGCGTTCCCACCAGTATTCCAATTCATCGATCGTGCGGACACCATCTGCTCCTTCCATCAATGTGACAAACCCGGTCGGTGCGGTTGCGGTGGGTTGGCTCCATTTCTCGAGCAGGGACTCCAGCTGTGATTTATTGCGGATGTGAGAGAATTTGTCGGGGTGCTCGTCAAACAGCCTGTCATATACATCCTGGTGGCGGCTGTACAGCTTATGGGCCTGTTCCGCATCGGAATAGACCTGGGTATCCCAATCTGCAACCTTCACGCGCACGGGGGCTGCAAAAAGTGTTGAGAAGATCAATGCGATTTTACCTTGCTGAAATGCCTGCCAGCTGATGGTGGTATCGCCGTTATTTTCGACAATATATGTGCCTTTTTCACGATGGCGTGTTTCGTTGATTGGACGGGTATAGTCGCGTCCATAGGTGAGCATGTTCCATGCCAGGTCTTCATGTGCGTCAACCATGAGATAAGTCATAACTTTTCGTTAACCTCTGCATCCATGAATAATATTGAAAGGCGTTTTGGAAGCGTCTTATCGGATTTGGGTCCTTGCGATCCCGGTGACTGGTTGGTTGCCCCGGACCCGGCAAAGATGGAAATATAAAGAGAGCGCACCGGCTGGTGCGCTCTCTGGTGGACGTTTTATTCTTTTTCGTCTTCTTCGGGATTGAGTTCCGCTGCAAGCGCTTTCATATCCATGTCTGCATAGGCCCCTGAGTCTACCTTTCGCAAGCTCAGACCGATGCGGCGTTGGTCCTCATCGATGCGTATGACACGCAGAGTGAGAACATCGCCTTCCTTGACGGATTCCTTGGGGTGGTTGATGCGGTTCTCGCTCAGTTCGGAGATGTGTATCAAGCCTTCCACGTCACCTTCCAGGCGGGCAAAGGCGCCAAACTTGGTAAGACGGGTAACAGTCCCTTCCACAAGCTGCCCGACCTTGAAGCGGGCAACCTTCTCATTCCAGGGATCGCCCTGCAACGCGCGGATGGAGAGACCGATGCGCTTCTTATCCTTATCAACGCTGATCACTTTGACTTTGACTTCCTGGCCGACTTCCAACACCTCACTGGGGTGCTGCACGCGTTCCCAGGAGAGCTCGGACAGGTGGACAAGTCCATCTGCTCCATTGACGTTGACAAAAGCACCAAAATCAGCAACGGAAGTTACGCGGCCGGTATATACCTGGCCTTCTTCCAGCCCTTCAATCACGCGTTCCTTGAGGGATTGGCGGCTTTCCGGATTGGCGGCGCGCTCGGAAAGGATGAGGCGGCGGCGCGCGCGATCAACTTCAATGATGCGCACACTGATGGTCTCACCAATCATCTTAGCCCAGCGATCAGGAGTATCACCCTGGACCAGGCTGCGGCGAGCCATGCTGATCTGTGAGGCTGGGATGAAACCGCGCAAGCCATGTACCAGCACAATCAGACCGCCCTTGTTGTAGCCGTCGATTTTGCCTTCAAAAGCCTCGCTGCTCTCCTGCATCTTCTCAACGACTTCCCAGCCCATGGCTTCACGGGCGCGGGTGTAGGAGAGAACGACGTTCCCGTTTTGATCTTCCGGGTTGATAACGTAAACTGGAATAGACTGCCCAACCGCCAGAGTCTCACGGTCTGATGCAGGGATTTGTTCCAGTTCCCGCCCCATAATCACGCCCTCGGATTTGGACCCAACACTGACCAATATCTGGGAGGATGAAATACTGGCAATTACGCCCTGGCGAATTTCACCTTGAATAGGAAATTCGAGCCCGGCTTCTTCAGACCGCATGAGGCTTTCCATAGTTTCATGGTTGTCGTTTTGGAACTGCTCATCGCGGCCCCCTTGCCCCTGAAGGGCGTCCTGTTCATCAATCATAACTTCATTGCTCCGATATAAAGAGATTAGGTTGGATTATACAGTTGATTGTTTCAGTTGACAATACCAAAGTGAAGCAATTCCTTGTATGAAAGACCATTCACCGCAGTTTTTTAAAAAAGGCTGTTTGTTGTTCGCCGGTTGATCGCTCGATTGATCCACATGGGCGTATTTACCAGGATTTTGATCATGTCAATTTTGGCGTTGAATTTGGAAGTTTATGGGCTACACGGTAGTATAATTTCGCGCGAGGAAACGTTATGCCCACTATCTATCCATTTACTGCCATTGTAGGACAAGAGCGCATGAAACGCGCTCTTATATTGAATGCTGTCGATACCCGCGTTGGCGGGGTTTTGATCCGAGGTGAGCGCGGTACAGCCAAGTCGACCGCCGCCCGCGGTCTTGCGGCTTTGTTACCCAAGGTCCGCGCCGTAAAATCCTGCCGGTTTGGCTGCGACCCCGATAGCCCCAACCACTGGTGCACCGAATGCAAGGAGCGCGCTCTTTCCATAAAGGATCTTCCTTTCGATGTGCGTCCAATTCCTTTTGTGAACTTACCCGTTTCTGCCACAGAGGATCGGGTGGTTGGCACGCTCGATATCGAGCAGGCCATCCAAAAAGGTGAACGGCACTTCGAACCGGGTGTGCTGGCAAATGCCAACCGTGGTTTGCTCTATATCGATGAAGTCAATCTATTGGACGATCATGTAGTGGATCTTTTGTTGGATTCAGCCGCGATGGGTATGAATATTGTTGAACGCGAAGGGATATCCTTTTCGCACCCGGCGCGCTTTATCCTGGTGGGTACGATGAACCCGGAGGAAGGGGATCTTCGCCCACAACTGCTGGACCGCTTCGCTTTTTCAGTGGATATTACCGGTATCCGTGATGCGCGCGAACGGGTGCGTATCATGGAAAACAATATTGCTTTTGAAGCGGATCCGGATGCATTCAGGGAGACTTTCCGCCAATCAGAAGATGATCTCTCGCACAAGATTGAGCAAGCTCGAAAACTTGTCGAAAAAGTAAAATATACCAAAAGGGATCTGCTATCGATTGCCGCCCTGACATCTTCCTTGAATGTGGATGGTCACCGCGCCGATCTTGTGATCCTGAAGGCCGCACGGGCCCAGGCCGCCTTTGATGGGCGCACAAACATTACCGATCATGATATTGCCCTGGCGGCCGAATTGGCGCTGCCACACCGCATCAAGCGCGGTCCGTTCTACCAGGCCGAAGTAACAGCCGAACAACTCCAGGAACGAATTGAGAACCTTGTCGGCCAATCCACCGAGGGAGAACCTGGCGAGGAATCAAACCAGGAGCAATCGGAAGCACAGGAAAAAAAAAGTCGATCGTAGAAGATAAGGCAGAAGACGATATCCAGCCATCCACTGCCGAGCCAGCCCGCCAGGATGTATTCGCTTCACAGAATGCAAATTGGTGGGATGGCGGGCAAAAGGTGAAGACTGGAGAAACCTTTGCGCCACGTAAGCTTGATACCCCACTTGATAAATTAACCCGGAAAAATGCCGGTCGCCGTTCCCAAACCCGCACTGATCGAAAGCGCGGGCGTTATGTGATGGCGCGCCCTGCCAATGGCAGCACGGATATCGCTTTCGATGCCACCATCCGGGCCGCGGCGCCTTTCCAGAAGCATCGCAGCGAACAACGCAAAAAGGTCGCATTTGCGATCCTCAAAGGCGATTTGCAGAAAAAAGTGCGCGTAAAACGCATGGCCAACCTGGTCTTATTCCTGGT
>Ga0172368_10001167_pt1 | contig 36690 bp, 28 predicted proteins | sample Lak11m_FD_114540 | JGI IMG/M metagenome (GOLD analysis project Ga0172368, IMG submission 114540) | Freshwater microbial communities from Kabuno Bay, South-Kivu, Congo - kab_022012_11m | ecosystem: Environmental > Aquatic > Freshwater > Lake | place: Democratic Republic of the Congo: South-Kivu... | reverse complement strand
TGGCGCTGTGACCAGGCGGCCCCGGCCGGCGAGCCGAGCGCCTCGGGGATCTCGTTGCCGATCGACCACATGAAAACGCACGGGTGGTTGCGGTCGCGTTTGACCATCGATTCGGTGTCGCGCTGCCACCAGTCTTCAAAGTTGAGGTGATAGTCGTTGGGGGTTTTGGCCCCGGTCCACGAATCGAAAGTTTCATCAAGCACCAGGAACCCCAGCCGGTCGCAGGCATCCAGCAGGGCCGGCGCGGGCGGGTTGTGCGCGCTGCGCAGGGCGTTGTAGCCGGCCGATTTGAGCAGCAGTACCTTGCGCTCCTCGGCGCGGTCGAAGGCCGCCGCGCCCAGCGGGCCGTGGTCGTGATGGATACAGCCGCCCTTCAGCTTCAGCGGCTGCCCGTTCAAGCGCAGCCCGTTCTGTGCGTCGATGCTGATTGAGCGGATGCCAAAGCGCGTCTCTTCCGCGTCAATCAGCGCGCCGTTGACCAGCACCTCGCTGCGCAGGGTGTACAGGTTGGGAGTTTCGATCGACCACAGGCGCGCGTCTTTGACCACCAAAGTCTGCTGCACGGTCCCCAGCCGGGTGGCGCTCTCCACTTGCGCCACCGGCGCCCCGCCCGCGTCGAGGATCGTGCTGCGCAGCAGTGCGCCTTGCAGGCTGTTGACCCCGGCCAGCTCTGTGGATACCTGCACCACCGACAAGTCCGCGCCCGCCACCGGCGTGCTGACAAACACACCCCACGGCCGGATATGCAGCGGCGCGCCCGTGCGCAGCCAGACGTGCCGGTAAATCCCCGTTCCCGTGTACCAGCGGCTGTTGGGCTGGGCGGTGTTGTTGGCCACCACGCCCAGCAGGTTGTCCTTGCCGTAGACCAGGTAGGGGCTGATATCGACCACAAAGCTGGTGTAGCCGTAGGGATGGATGCACACTGGCTGGTTGTTGACCATGACTTCGGCGTTCATGTACACGCCTTCAAACTCGATCTGCACGCTCTGGCCCTGCCACTCGGCGGGGACATGGAATTTTTTGCGGTAATTGGCGACGCTGCCGGGGAAATAACCGACATTGCTGCTGCCCGGGTTGCTGGCGGCGCGTGGCTTGGCGATCATTGCGTCGTGCGGCAGGTTGACCGCTTTCCACGGCAGCGGCATGAACAGCGCCATCAGGCCGGACATTTCTGAATATTCCCAGCCCTGGTCAAAGCATATTTTCTTCATTTGAATTTTCTCCTGGAGCACATGAGTGCGGTGTTAGGTCTATTATATGCCTCTCCTGGGGGAAGATCTGCGTTTCTGACCCTCTCCCTTTGAGCTAACAGTTACCCACATCTTTTGCAGTGGCGCAGGCGTACCCATCGGGGTAAAAAGCGCTTAACAGCGTGATTTTGGGGTGTGCGGTTGCCTCACACCCCAAAATCACGTAAAAATAATTCTTTTCCCCCGCCCGCGGGCGGGGGGTAGGGGGGCTTGCCCCGAGCTCTCGAGGGGTGGACGCTGTGAGATATGCATCACAACCCAGATTTGAGGCACAAAAAAACTCGCCCCACAGACTTGTGGGTAAATGTTAGCCCTTTGGGAGAGGGCAGGGTGAGGGCTGCCGCCACGAGCATTCTTTTCTCCGTCCGCAGCGCGGATCATCCTTGGGTACAATAGACGGCGAAACCGCTGACCCATTTCTGGAGGCCCAATGCACTACCTGCTTTTCTACAACGTCTCATCCGATTACCTGTCCCGCCGCGCCGAGTTCCGCAAGGAACACCTGCAGTTGGCCTGGCAGGCCCATGAGCGCGGCGAACTGATCCTGGGCGGCGCGCTGGCCGACCCGGTCGACTGCTCGCTGCTGCTGTTCAACGTCGCATCGCCCGATGTGATCGAACGCTTCGTCGCCGCTGACCCCTATATGAAAAACGGCCTGATCGCCAGCTATCGCATCCGCCCCTGGACCACCGTCGTCGGCGACCTGGCCGCCAACCCCGTCCGGCCCGAGACGCTCTAAACCGGCGCAAGCCAAAAAACGTAATTTGCGGGTTTCGGGGCGTAAAGCGTCTCGAAACCCGCAAATGAATAGTTGGCATAGGTAACTGCCTTGACTAAGTCACATTAAAAGGCCCACCTCCTCCCGAAGCGGGAGGGGAAAAGAAGTTTTTGGAGATCGTTTGTGGCACGAAGTGCCACAAACGATCTCCAAACCTCTTCCTCCCCGCCCCTCTGAGGGGCGGGGCCGGGGGTGGGGTGAGCAGTTACTGGCATAGATCTTGCTGCTCAACCTGCGATTGGTCTGGCACGGGACTATGATATACTTTTAAGCACGCATGCATCTACATACACGGGAGAAGGCGCCATGAAGGTTTCGGTATCTCAGCAACAACTGGCTCATGGGTTGAGTATGGTTTCGCGGGCCGTTTCCCCGCGCAGCACCCTGCCCGTCTTAGGCAATGTCCTCCTCGCCACCGATGAGGGCCGCCTGCGCCTGGCCGCCACCAACCTCGAACTGGGCATCTCCTGCTGGATTGGCGCCCAGGTGGGCGAGGAAGGCTCGATCACCGTGCCTGCCCGCCTGCTCTCCGACCTGGTCAACAACCTGCCCAGCGATACCGTCCATCTGAACGTCAATATGTCGACCTTCACCCTCAAGGTGCGCTGCGGCACGTCCAGCACCGAGATCAAAGGCATCGACGCCCAGGAATTCCCGCCCATGCCCGCCTCCGATCCCAAGGAAGGCATCCACATGAAGGTCGGCGACTTTAAGGAGATGATCCAGCAGGTCGCGTTTGCCGCCTCGAGCGACGAAGCCCGCCCTGTGCTGCAGGGTGTGCAGACCACCGTCTCCAGCAGCGCCATCACCCTGGCCGCCACCGACGGCTTCCGCATTTCGGTGCGCAAAACCGAGCTGCCCGAACCCGCCCCGCGCCAGTTCTCGATGATCATCCCGGCCCGCGCCTTGAACGAGCTGGCCCGCGTGGCTCAGGATGGCGAGGGTACGGTCAGCCTGATCACCCCCCCCGGCCGCGGCCAGGTTATTTTCAACCTGGAACACGTCGAGGTCGTCTCGCAGCTGATCGACGGCAACTTCCCAGACTACAAAGTCATCCTGCCGCGCAACTTCAAAACCCACACCATCGTCTCGACTGCGGCCTTCCTCAAGGCCTGCAAGCAGGCCGAGATCATCGCGCGCAACGGCAACAACGTCGTGCGCCTGAACCTGCAAAAATACGATGACCGCCCCGGCGAGATCGAAGTCTCCGCTCAAACCGAAGAGACCGGTTCCAGCGAGAACAAGATCGACGCCAATGTGGAAGGCCCCGGCCTGGTCGTCGCCCTCAATGTCAAATACCTGCGCGAAGTGCTCGAGGTGGTCAAGACTCCCAACCTGGTGCTGGAAAGCAACGATAATAAGTCGCCGGTTCAGATCCAGTGTGTGGGCGATGAGAACTTCCAGCACGTGATCATGCCGATGCACCTGGGTTAGCCGGGAAACCGCCGATGGTTCTGTCAGGCGCTCATCCCGGCCGGCAGTTTCGGATCTACCTGGCCCTCTGCCAGTACCCAATCCTGTGTGGACGGATCCGCGCACGCATGCGCCGCGAGCTGTTCGAGCGCGGTGTAGTTTCGGCCGAGGAGTTCGACACCCAGTCGCGCAAGCTGGCCGTGCAGACCCAGGAGTGGGAAGGCCTGCGCAACCCCTATGGCGAGGAGCAGTCCGACATCTGGGAAGTGCGCCTGGCGCGCGTGCGCGACCAGCAGACCGATTACTTTTTCAGCCAGCACCTCTCGTTTGAGTTATTCGAGCAGATCGTTTGGGAAGTGCTGCGCGAACGCGGCGTCAAACCCAATGACAGCGACCTGGCCCTTTCGGTCAACCCCGAATTGGCCCCGTTGGAGATGGTTTTCGAGCAGGCCTTTGCCATCGAGCGCATGCCCGCGCCCGAGCGCCATGCCCTGGAAGCCCGCCTGAAGGAGTCCAAGGTTGTCATCCTGCGCACCTTGATCAGCGACCAGCTCGGCTACCTGAACGTGGCCAAAGAGTGGTTTACCATCAACGATTTGGCTGACATCCGCCGGCGCAAGATCGGCACCGGGCGCATCGGCGGCAAATCGGCCGGGATGCTGCTGGCCCTGCGCATTCTCAAGGATGTCGGCGGTGAGGATATTCAAGAGAGCTTGCGCGCACCCGATTCGTATTTCATCGGCTCGGACGTGTTTTACACCTTTATGTCGCTCAACAACCTGGTTCATTGGATGGACCAGAAATACAAGACCGAAGACGAAATGCGCGCCGACTATCCGATCATCCTGCGCGATTTCGAGGCCGGCACCTTCCCGCCGGAAATCCTCGACCAGTTCCGCGTCCTGCTGCAGTCGGTGGAAAATAAGCCGTTGATCGTGCGCTCGTCTTCCCTGCTGGAAGATAACTTTGGCACCTCTTTCGCGGGCAAATATGAGAGCATTTTCTGCCCCAACCAGGGCAGCCTGCTGCAGAACCTGCGCGACCTGACCCGCGCCATCATTCACGTTTATGTCTCGACGATGAACCCCGGCGCGCTGCTCTACCGCCGCAGCAAGAAGCTGCAAGATTATGACGAGCGCATGGCGATCCTGATCCAGGTCGTCGAAGGCGAGACCTACGGGCGCTATTTCTTGCCGCAGGCCGCCGGGGTAGCCTTCAGCCGCAACCTGTACCGCTGGGCGCCGCAGATCCGCCGCGAAGACGGCTTTATGCGCCTGGTTTTTGGCATGGGCACGCGCGCCGTCGACCGCGTCGGCAACGACTTCCCGCGCCTGGTGGCGCTCAGCCATCCCACCCTGCGCCCTTCCACCGATCACAAGAGCATCCGCCGCTATTCACAGCAGTATGTCGACGTGATCGACCTGGAGGACAATTCCTTCAAGACCCTGCCCATCCATGAAGTGCTCGACGCGCGCTACCCGCCGCTGCGCTACATCGCCCAGCTTGACCGCGACGGCTATTTCGAGTCGATGCGCTCATCGATGCTGGACGGCAGCGTCAAAGACCTGGTCCTGACCTTCGATGACCTGCTGCGCCGCACGCCTTTTGCCGAGCGCATGCGCCACATCCTGCAAACCCTCGAGAAGAGCTACAACTCGCCGGTCGATCTCGAGTTCACGCTCAAGATCGAAAATAGCAACATGGGCAAGCCGCGCCTGATCATCACCCTGCTGCAGTGCCGCCCGCAGAGCGCGCTCATCCCCAGCGAGGCGGTCAGCCTGCCGGTCAACCTGGCCCCAGCCGATGTGATCTTCTCGACCAGTTTTGTGGTGCCCGAGGGCGTGCTGACGCGCATCGATTACGTCGTCTACGTGCCGGCTGAAGGCTATTTCGGCCTGAGTTCAATGGCTGAACGCACCGACCTGGTGCGCGCGATGAGCCGCCTGAACGCGAAGATGGAAGGCGAGCGCTTCATCTGCGTTGGCCCGGGCCGCTGGGGCAGTTCCAACTCCGACCTGGGCGTGCCGGTCAATTATGGTGACATCTACCACACCCGGGCCCTGGTCGAGCTGGCCGGTCAGGGGGTCGGGGCGGTGCCCGAGCCGTCGCTGGGCACGCATTTCTTCCAGGACCTGATCGAAGCCCAGATTTACCCGCTGGCGATCTACCTCGACGACAAAAGCAGCATCTTCAACCGCGGTTTCTTTGACGACATGCCCAACCACGTCGAGGAGTTTATCCAGATTGACCCCCGCATCCTGCCCGCCCTGCGCCTGATCAAGGTCGAAGATTTCCGCAAAAACGCCCACATTCGCATCGTGATGAGCGACGAAAAGAGCCAGGCCGTCGCCTACCTCGAACCCCATTAAAAACTTTAAGCGGTTTTTGTGCCGCGGAGCGGCACAAAAACCGCTTAAAACTTCTTGCCTCCGCCGGAGAGGCGGGGGTTGGGGGGTGGTGAAAGGGCTAACTTCTTCGGTTGCCTTCGGCGTCGATATGCCACCAGTCGCCGGCGTAGGCGGGATGCCCCATCCCGCCCTGCCCGGCCAGGCCCACCTGACCTTTGCCGGTCACGCCCTGGCGCACGCCGTCCAGCTCCGGGTCGGCGTAGGTCAGGAAGAAGCGCTCCATCGCGGCGCGCAGGCCAGCGATTGTCTCGCTCAGCGCCGGATCGCTGACCCGGTTTTCGCGTTCACCCGGGTCGGCGCGCAGGTCGTAGAACTCATCCGGGCCATATGGGAAGCGCCGGATGTACTTGTGGGTCTGGGTGCGGATCATGCGCACCGGTCCGTACTCATCCAACACCACCACCGCGTCATGTTCGGTCTGGTTTTCGCCGCGCAGAACCGGCGCGAAGCTGCGCCCCGGCAGCCCGGCCAGGGCGGGTTCGGCCAGCCCGAGCAGGTCGGCCAGGGTGGGAAAGAGGTCGTAATGACTGAGCAGGTGGCTGTCCACCTGGCCCGCGGGCAGCACGCCCGGCCAGGACATCAGGAACGGCACCATGACCGAGCTGTCGTACATATTCAGCGGGAATGTGCCGTTGCCTTTGCCCCAGATGCCGTGATGGCCCATGTTCATGCCGTTGTCGCTGCTGAAAATCAGCAGGGTGTTTTCCAGTTGGCCGAGCGCGCCCAGGCGCTCGACAATCCGCCCCAGCCCGCGGTCCAGACCGCTGATCGCGGCATAATAGCCGGTCAGCAGCTCGATCCGCCGGGCGCCAGTGCCGCGCGGGGCCGAATTGATCTGCCAGGGGTGGACGGGCCCATCCGGGCAGCTTGCAAAGCGGCAGCCGCGGTACAGTTCGCGCAGTTCGGGCGGGTGCTGGTTGTGTTCCCACGGGCTGTGCGGCGCGGTATAGTGCACGCTCAGGAAAAACGGCGCTGGGTCGCTGGCGGCCTGGTCCAAAAAGCGCAGCGCGCCATCGGTGATCACGTCGCTCAGGTAGCCCTGCTCGCGCACCAGCTGCCCGTCGCGGATCATCTGCGGGTTGTGGTAATCGCCGCCGCCGTAGGGGAAGACATTCCAATAAGAAAACCCTTTTTGCGGGCGCAGGCTGTCGCCCAGGTGCCACTTGCCGCTGATCCCGCAGCGGTAGCCCGCTTCGGCCAGCATTTCGCTGTAGGAGCGCTGCCCGCGCAAGTACTCGATGGCAACATCGCCCCCGGGAATGTCCGCTTCGGCCAGGTTGCCGCGCCGCAGCCAGTCGTGCACGCCGTGCGCCGAGGGCATGCGCCCGGTCAGCAGCGAGGCGCGCGCGGGCGAGCAGACCGGCGAGGCGCAGAAGAAGTTGTCGAAGCGCATGCCGCGCGCAGCCAGCGCGTCGAGATGCGGGGTGTGAATCTCCGGATTGCCCGCGCAGCCCATCGCCCAGGCGCCCATGTCATCGGCCAGCACAAATACGATATTGGGTCGTTTGCTCATGGCCCTATTGAAGCATGAAACCGCGAAAAACAACAGGCTTACAGCCCGTAGTTTTTCGCGAAATCAATTTCGCCCTCCGAAACACATTGCTGTCAAATTCCCCCGCCTTGGGGCGGGGTTAGGGGGTGGGGATCTTGCTTTTTACTCGGCGATGGGCAGGTACAGGTCCAGTTCCAGGTTCGGGAAGTCCAGGCGGATATCGCCGATGTGCTCCTCCAGCCACTGGTGCGAGGCCGGGCGGTAGCGGCTGGCTTCGCGCCAGGCTGCCAGCTTCTGCCAGGCCGGGAAGATTTCCTCGCCGGTGACCGGGCGGATGCGCGTCACCGCGTACAGCCCGCCCGCGAAATCGAGGACTTTGACGTCCGCGCCCGGCTGGAAGGCCGCATCGACCGTCACCCACACGTCATAGCCGTAATTCGGGCTGGCGGCGCTAGGGCTGGGGTTGTTGAAGCCGAAGTAGCGGTGGGCCTGTCCGTCGCGCTCGAAACCGGATTCCTCGACCAGCTTACGCATCTTCTCAAAGGCGATGCCCTCCGGCCCAGGGCCGAAACCGCTGACACAGGCCACGCGCATGGGCGCCAGGCGCACGATCGAAATTTGCAATTCTTCTGACATGTGCTTTCTCCGTGATGAAAAGGGGGTGTGGATCGATCCTGTTTTATTCTACGCAGAATTCATGACATCTTATGGCAGGAATTTCAGGTAAAATACGGAATATGCGCGCCGATCGCCTGCTATCCCTGCTGATGCTGCTGCAAACCCGCGGCAAATTGAACGCCGAGACTCTCGCCGAAGAGTTGGAAGTCTCGGTGCGCACGGTTTACCGCGACACCGAGGCGCTGGCGATGGCCGGTGTGCCGGTGTATGCCGAGCGCGGGCCGGGCGGCGGGATCGCGCTGCTGGATGAATACAGCACGCGTCTGAACGGGCTGTCCACCGCCGAGGCGCGCGCCCTGTTCATGCTCAGTCTGCCCGGCCCGCTGCTCCAGTTGGGCATCGGCGCCGAACTGAAGGCCGCTTTGCTCAAGCTGAGCGCCGCCCTGCCCGAGGAGCAGCGCCGCGAGCAGGAAGCTGCGCGCCAGCGCATCCACCTCGACCCGTTTGGCTGGGGCGCGGCAGCGGGCGGGCCGCGCATAGACGAAGCCCCGCCGCATCTCGGCCTGCTGCAGCGCGCCATCTGGCAGGATCAGCGAGTCGAGCTGCGCTACCAGACCATCTTCGGGCTGCAGCTTGAGCTGGCAGTCGAGCCGCTCGGCCTGGTTTCAAAGGCCAGCGAGTGGCACCTGGTCGCCAGCCGCCAGACCGGGCTGCGCGTCTTTCGCGCCGCCGAGCTGCTGGAGGTGCGCCTGCTGAATGAGCCGTTTGAGCGCCCGGCCGGCTTTTCGCTCTCAGCCTTCTGGGACGCTTACTGCCGCGAGGTCGAAGCCGAACGCGGGCTGTACTGGGTTGAGCTGCGCGTTTCGCCTGCCCTGGCGCGCGAGCTGCCGCTGCGCCTGGGCGAGCGCGGGCGCGCCGCGCTCAAAAATGGCGGCGCGCCAGATGAACGCGGCTGGCACGCCGTGCGCGTGCCGTTCGACTCGCTCGAGCAGGCGCGCGAGCGCATCCTGAGCTTTGGCGGCGCGGCAGTCGTGCTTTCGCCGCAGCCCCTCGCGCTCAGCCTGGCCGATTACGCCGAGCAGATCCGCGCCGTGTACCGCGCTTAAATGTTTCACGTGGAACAAATTTGCCTTCTGGCAAAATGTTCCACGTGAAACATTGCGGTTTGACGTGCTGTCTCACCGGTTGGACAGACGTTGTTTCTTTTTGCGGGCTTTGGCGCGGTACATGGCCTGGTCGGCCTTCTTAAAGGTCTCCAGCAGTTCTTCACCATATTCGGCCGAGGCCCAGCCGGCCGAGAGCGAAACCCTGGCTCCGGCGTGCTCCGTCTGCTCCAGTCGCTGCTGCAGCCGTTCCACCATTTTGGCGGTTCCCATACCGCCCATCCTGGAGATAATCACCGCGAATTCGTCGCCGCCGATGCGTGAGATCACATCCTCGGCGCGGAATGCGCCGCGCAGGCTGTCCGCCGCCAGCCGCAGCAGCTGGTCGCCCGCCACATGCCCCTGCTGGTCGTTGACGATCTTCAGGTCGTCGACGTCCAGAACGATGATGCTCAGTGGGAATTCATCGGGTGTGTGCTGGCGTGTCATTTCGCGCTCAAAGAAAGCCCGGTTGTACAGCCCGGTCAGCCCATCGCGCGTGCTCATGAAGTGCAGGTGGTCTTCCAGGCGTTTGCGCTCGGTGATGTCGATCAAAATCACCTGCTCGGCCGGGGCCAGCCCATACAGCACTTCCTGTTTGCGCACGATCATCCGGCGCTGGCCGCCTTCGCCGTCGGAGAGGTCGATCTCGAACTCGCTGTCCTCGGCGCTGGCAAATTTCTCCCGTTCAAGTGACTGCGGCGTCTTTTTCATCACTGCCTCGAGCAGCGCCTGGCTGCTTTTGGCTTGCTCAAAGTACAGCCGGGCGGAGCGGTTGGCAAATAAAAGCTCGCCGCCGCGCTGCACCAGGATCATTTCGCGCAGGTTGTCAACCAGCGCGCGGTAGCGCGCGTAGCTTTCTTGCGCTTCCTGGTGGACCAATTGGCGGTCGAGCGCGATGCTGATTTGCTTTTGCAGAAACTCGAAAAGCAGTTCGTCGGCGTCGGTATATTCCTGCGTGATAAAGCCCAGCTGGCGCTCCTGGTAATACAGCGGTTCGACGATCATCGCGTAGCCGCGCTGACTGGGCAACAGTTCGGGCGGGGTGAGCTGGCGGGCCGGGAAGAGCTGGCCCCCGGCGGGCAGCGCCAGCCGCTGGCCGCCGCGCACAGCCAGAATCAGGCGCGCCTCGCCGCTGGGCTGGGACGGATCGGCGTATAAGCTCAGGTAGCAGGAAGGAATGCCTAACGCGGGCAGTTCTTTCGCCAGCACATCCAGCAGCCCAGCCAGATCCACCGCCGCGCTCAGCGCGGCCGCGAAGCGGTTGTAGCGCAGATTTTGATCGATCAAGGTTACGTTTTGCTGGATCAGTTCTTGCTCAAAGTACTCATGGACGCACAGTCCGGCCTGCAGCCACAGGTTTTCAGCCGCCGCTTCCTCACCTTTTGCCAAGGCAGACCGTAGCCCGCCGCGCAGGTGTGCCAGCACGCGGATCCAGTTTTGGCTGCTGTTCTCGCCGCGCGCAGACAGAAGCAAATCGGTGATTGCGTTCCCAAATGCCAGTTTTTCGCCGCCTCGCAGGCTGTCCAGAAAGGCCGTGATGATTTGTCTGCTCCAGCCGGGTGCGGGCTGCAGGTCCATTTGTCCGGCAAGGTCTTGGGCCGCTTGGGCCAGCCGCTCGATCCACTCTGGGTCGATTGCCTGCACGCTGATTTTCACAACCTCGGCCGGCTGCGAACCGCAGCCGCATGAACCGCGCAGCAGCAGTTTGCCAGCGACCAGGCTTTCCGGGGGCTGATCTTCCCCGTCGATCAGCTTCATCAGCACTTCAACACACTTTTGTCCCGCAGCGTAAAAATGTTTATCGACCGTCGTCAGGGGCGGGTGCGAGGCGCGGTTATCCAGGGCTTCATTAAATCCGACTACGGCAATTTCACTGGGGATATGAATGCCCTTCGCTCTGAGTACGCGAATTGCCGCGCAGGCCATGTAGTTCTCGGTCCCGGCGATCGCGTCAAAATCCTGTCCGGGAACCAGTCCGCTTTGGTCCAGGCGCTGGCGGATCGCTTCGTTAAAATCGACCATCCACTCGATCGCGGGCAGGATCAGCTCCGGCCGGTAGGGCAGGCCAAACTCGGCCAGCGTTTCGCGGTAGGCGCGCACGCGCTCTTCGGTCTCAAAGTGCTGTTCCGGCCCGCGCAGCAGCAAAATCCGTTGGCGCTGGTGCGCCCCGATCAAATGGCGCAGCACTTCCTTCATCGCTTCGGCCGTGTCGGTGCGCACGCTGTGCAGCCCGGCAATTGGTTTTTCGTAGTTGACGACCGGCTTGTGGGCGAATTTGCCAAAGAATGCCTGCATTTCCGCCTGGGTCGCCAGGCGGCCCATCGCCACGCCCGCGCCAGCCCATGTCACCAGTCCGTCCAGATGCTCTGAATCAGCCAGGTCGTACAGGACATTGCCCTGGTAATTAAAGTCGCCCTGCCAGTGTAGCAGTTTGCCTAGGGTGCAAAACAGGTTGAGGTCGTACTTGCGGGCCGCGGCGACGACCCCCGAGAAAAAAGGCTGGTCTTTCGGAAAATCAGCCATTAACAGGCCAATCGTGCGCCGGTGGTTTTGGTTGCTGTTCATTTGCTCATTGTCATTTCAGACAAACATGCGCCAATGATTAATTTGCGCCGTTTGGAAAGCAAAGACACGGTCTTGCGGGTTAATCTTCAAAATCAATCATGAGTATAACAAAGCGCATCCACTCCATCATGGGGAGTACGCTGTTCATTGTCGACTGCGTTTTGAGCGTATTCGCCAAAAGCATCCTTTATCGAGGAGATACCCAATAACTTTACTTGCTGCCCTGCTGCTCGCGGCGGAAGACCCAATAGGAGTAAATCCCAGGAATCAGCGCACCCGCCATCACACAGCCCATCGACAACAAGAATCCGCTCTCAGGCGGCAGCAGCAGTCCCAGCAACGCGCCCGCCCCGCCGATCTTCATCGTCAGCCCGCCCAGCTTGTGAGTCTTTTCCCACACCGTCGGGCTGCTCAGCGTCCAGGGTGTGCGGAAACCGATAAACCAGTTCGGTTTGGCGCGCTCCACCAGGAACCCCAGTCCGGCAAATAACAGCGCGAAAGCCGGGATGATCATGCTGGTCATGTTGAAGGCGTAACCCAGCCCGGCCAGCAATGTCAGCCCGTGGATGTAGCTCAGGAACGCGGCCAGGCCGATCACCATCCAGTGGTAGCTCGGCCGGAACAGGTCGATGTTCTTGCGCAGCGGGTCGAGCTTGGGCAGATAGAGCATCAGCAGGGACAGGCCCAGGATCATGCCCGGCATCAGCCACATCGAGGTTTCACGGCTGCTGTAACCATCGATCTGCCCGGCCGCGTTCCAATGCGAGGGCACGCGCTCGGGCAGCTGCGGCGCGGCCAGCAGGCTGGCCCCCGCCGCGGCGATGACCAGGACCAAAACGACAATCAGAGTGGTTCGTAAAGACATCGTGGCTCCTTGTGTGAAGCATCTAAAAAAACAAACTAATCGGTTTCCTTCCAGACTTTATCGCGCAGCAGCAGCGCCACCACCAGGCCGCACAGAATCAGGGCTGGCAGGCCGATGCCAAAGGACAGGGCGATGCTGATGGGGGTCACCAGCGCGACCATGAAAAAGGACATGGCTTGATTGTTGAGCGCGTGCAGGTAGGCTGCAGTCCAGACGCCTTTCGATTTGAACACGGCATACGCCAGAAAGTAGGCCAGGACGACGGTGTAGCCGGTCATCAAAATGGGGCCCAGCACGGGCTGACCGGGGTAATTGTAGCCCATTAAGATGATTGGCCAATGCCAGACGCCCCAGATCACGCCCAGCAAGCCGACGCCGCGGATGCGCCCCAGGCGGACCAGCTCGCTTTGCAGGTAGCCGCGCCAGCCGTATTCCTCTCCAAAGGTGATGATCAGGCCCAGGAACGGCCCAATGATGACCGCGTTCAGGAAAGCCGAACCGATCAACAGTGCCGGCGGGATGCCGGTAACCATCCCGGCAGGGTACAGCCGGGTAATATCGACCAGTTTACCCATTTTGAACACGTAATTGAGCAGTGTTTCCAATCCGTAGAGCAGCACCATCGCCAGCCCATACAGCAGCCAGATGCGGATTTTGCCAAAAGCCATGCCAGCCCCGGCGAAGGACTGCGGCCCGCCGCGCCAGCGCAGCACTGCCAGCAGGATCAGGCCGATCACGCTGAAGAGCAAGAGCGAAGCGCTGAGCGTGGTGGTCAGGCCCGGCTGGAACGAGGCGACTGCTGAAGCCGCGATGTAAGCGACGGTCATCACGAGGAAGAAATAAATGAACCAGCGCGAGGCGGTGCGGTTGGTCCGGTGATAGATCGGGCTCTCTTTGAAGAAGAACATGCCCAACAGCATCGCCGCAAAGGCGGGCATCAGCATCAGCATCTGCAGCATCAGCGCAGCCGAAGGGTGGGTCAGGCCGCCGTTCAGATACAGGACCAGGTCGACTAGCCAGGCCAGCCCAAACGCCAGGCCGAGGAAAGCCCAGACGTGCGGCCAATTCACCCCACGGGGCGCCGTTGGCTCGGAAACAGTTGCCGGATCGGTAATGGAGGATCCGGGCAGAGAGGAAAACGCTGATGACATCTAAAACTCCATATAAAAATGGTAGGGGAAGGTGTGTGTGAATTCAGCGCTTTGCGCTGAATTCACACACGGTAATCAGGATGATACCAGCCCCGGGCTTATTTGGCCTGGTGCTGCTGGGCCAGCGAGACCATCCCGCTCATCCCGCCCAGGTTCATCGTATCCACCGCGCTGCTGGGCACGATCACCAGCGCGCCTTTTTCTTTCAGCCCCTCGAAGAGCATGTTCATTGCGCGCAGGTGCAGCGCGGTCGGGTTGTCGATGTAGGCCTGCGAGGCTTCGGCAAAGCTCGCCGCCACCTGCTTCTCGGCCTCGCCCAGGATCACGCGGCTCTGGCGCTCGCGTTCAGCCTGGGCCTGCTGACTCATCGCGTCTTCCAGCCCCTGCGGGATGATCACGTCGCGGATCTCAACCGACTGGACCGAGATGCCCCAGGGCGTGGTGCGTTCGTCGATGATCTTTTGCAGTTCAGCGTCCATCTTGGCCCGCCCGATCAGGATATCCGCCAGGCTCATCTGGCCGATGATCTCGCGCAGCGCGGTCTGCGCCGCCCAGGAAATCGCCGCGCGATAGTCCTGAACCTCCAGCGCGGCTTTTTCGGCATCCCATATCACCCAGAAGAGCACCGCGTCCACGTCCACCGGGACGGTGTCCTTGGTCAAGGTCTTTTCCGCGTTGAAGGGTGTCACCATCACGCGCTGGTCGATCCAAACCGGGGTGGAGTCGATGATCGGGATGATCCAGAAGAAGCCCGGCCCGCGCAGCCCATGAAACTTGCCCAGGCGCAGCACCACGGCTTTTTCCCACTGCTGAGCGACTTTGAGGGCGAAAAGCAGCAGAAAGCCTTTCAGATAAGCCACGGTGACCACGATGGCGATGATCCAATCGGCAACCTGGAAACTGGAAAGGATGCCAGCCAGGATCGAGCCGAGGGTGAAGAGAAGGATCGCCACCGTCAGCGCGATCGGGCTGATATGGACCGTGTCGGGCGTGCGCGCGCGGCCCTGGGTCTCTTTCTTGGTGGCAACGGTCAGTTGAGCAGTCATGGTTCCTCAATTCTTTCTATCGTTCGGTTGCTTCAAAATCCTCTGTGAGGATCTTCTTGATTTGTGCCAGCGCTTCAGCGGGGGAAGCCCCCAGGCGGCTGGCTTGTTCCAGGTAATCGCGCGCGATCTCTTCCAGGCTTTTGCGGCGCAGCTGCTCCAGCGTGGCTTCGGTCGGCTTTTCCCAGATGTAGGTGCCGCGCCCGCGCTGGGTTGAGATCAGGCGCGCTTCGTCGAGCACGCGGTAAGCCCGCCCGACGGTGTTGAAGTTGATGCGCAGTTCGGTCGCCAGCTCGCGCACGGTCGGCAGCTGGTCGCCGAGTTTCAGTTCGCCTTTCATCATCAGCTGCTCAATCTGGCCGGCGATCTGCAAATAGAGCGGCTCGTTGGAGCGAAAATCCAGCTTAATCCTGTCGGTTAACGGGTTCAAGTCATGCTCTTCCTTCATCCCTGATCACTGCCCCCTGTTCCCTTTCCTGGGTTGTATCAGAGTAGAATTGTATTATTGTATCATTGATTTGATTGTATATAAAACGCGAGGGGTTGTCAAGTCCCTCGCGGTTCAAGAAAGTGTCAAGACGGCCAGTTTGTGCTTCTCAGGCGTAGCTGCCCAGCTGCTTGGCCAGGCCGACGATGTGGCGGAAATCCTCGAGCGAGACGCTGGAGGGCACCGAATGGTCGGATGAAAAGATATATCCGCCGTTTTCCTTCATCACCGGGATCACGCGCTGCATCTCGGCGGTGATTGCCTCAGGCTGATCCCACAGCACAGCGTTGACCCCGCCGTGGAAGACCAGCCGGTCGCCAAACTGCTGCTTGAGCAGGCAGGGATCCATGCCCGCCTTGACCTCCAGCGGGTTGAGCGCGTCCAGGCCCATGTTGACCAGCTCGGGCACGAAGGGGCGCACGTCGCCGCACGAGTGCAGGTGGGCCGGGATGCCTTTGGCGTGGGCCCAATCGATCGCCTTCTGGTGGAACGGCTTGAGCAAGTTGCGGTACATCTTGAGCGAGAAAAACTGGTTCTGCTTATAGCCCATGTCGTCGTACCACATGATGCCGTCGAAGTGATACCCCGCGTCCCAGACGCGCTCGAGCAGGGCCAGCTCGATCTCCAGCTCGGTCTTCCACATATCTACGATCCACTCGGGGTCTTCGGCCAGGTTGATCAGCACCCGCTCCGTGCCCACGATCCACGAATGGGTCACATCGAACCCGAACCAGACCACCGGGCTGATCCAGGCGCCCTGCTCGCGCCAGGTCTTGTAGTTTTTCCGGAGCAAATCCCAGCGGACGCGATCGTCACTGAGCTGAATGCGCTCTTTGGCCTTGCGCCAGCTGTCGGCGTCCACGATTGTGTAATCGAGAAATTCCGGGGTCGAGGCGGCATGCTTCCACTGCTTCATCGTCACGCCCCAGGAGGAGGTGTAGACCAGCTCGCTCTCGGTTTCGCTCAGCGTCTGGGCCGGGTAGCGCGGCGAGTTGTCGGTGAAGGAGTGCGATTCGAAGCGGTCCAGCCCAAAATAATCGACATACGAAACGCCCTCGGCCATGCCCTCGGCGCGCCAGCGCTCGATCGTGGCGTCCCACGGTCCGTCGATGATCGGGATGCGGTCGGCCTCCTGGTGGGCGAACATACGGCGGAAACGTTCGTGCGAGGTCATGCTTTCCATGTGCTTTACCCTTTCACAACCAAAGCGGGGATCCGTTGAATAGTCGGGTTGTTGTGTGTGAATTTGGCGCTTTGCGCCAAATTCACACACAACATACACGTTTTTATTGCGATGATACGGCCGGTTTGTGGATTGTAGTTCATTCTTCGCCGCCCAGCGTGAAGTAAAAGGTCGCGCCCTGATTTTTGTGCGCGTCCGCCCAGATTCTGCCGCCGTGGCGCAGGATGATGCGCTGCACGGTCGCCAGCCCGATGCCCGTCCCTGGGAATTCTGACTGGCGGTGCATGCGTTGAAATGCGCCAAACAGGTTTTTGGCATATTCCATGTCGAAACCGGCCCCGTTGTCGCGGATGTAATAGGTCAGCCTGCCGTTCATCAACTGCCGGCCAAATTCGATCCTGGCCTGGTTTTGTTTGCCCGAAAATTTATAGGCGTTGGACAGCAGGTTGGTCAGGACGATATCGAGCAGGTTCGCATCGGCCAGCTCGTTCATGTCAGGCTGGATGATCACCACCACCGGCTTGTCGCCCTTTTCCCCTTCCAGGCGGGTGGCGACAGTCCAGGCCATCTCGGACAGGTTGATCAGCGAGCGCCGCATCTCCATCCGGGTCACCTTCGACAGCCCCAGCAGCGCGTCGATCAACAAGCCCATGCGCTGGGTTTCGCTGCGCACGCGGTTCAGGTATTCGCGCGCTTTCTCGTCCAACTGGGCCTGGTAGTCTTCCATCAGCGCCAGGCTCCAGCCGTCGATCCCGCGCAGCGGCGCGCGCAGGTCGTGTGAGACGGAATAGGCGAAGGCTTCCAGTTCCTGGTTGGCCGCCACCAGCTGCGCGGTGCGCTCGCTGACGCGCTGTTCCAGTTCCATGTTGAGGATGGTCAGTTTTTCCTCGGCGATTTTCTGGTCTTCCACCACGCTCAGCAGCACCTGGCGCGATTCATCGGCCTCGGCCAGCAGTTCCTGCAGCTGCAGCTGGGCGATCTCGTTTTTCTCTTCGATCTGCTTGCGGTTGGTGATATCGGTGTAGGTGCCGGCCATGCGCAGCGGGCGGCCTTGCTCGTCGCGCTCCACCAGCTTGCCGCGCGTCAGCACCCAGATCCAGCTGCCCGTCTTGTGGCGGATGCGCTGTTCCACCTCAAACGCCGCCAGCGCGCCGGAAAAGTGCTCGTTCAGGCGCTGGATCATCGCCGGCATATCATCCGGGTGGACCAGCGCCGGCCAATCCAGAAAGGCGGCGTTGAATTCATCGGGCGTGTAGCCCAGCAGTTCGCAGCCGCGCGGGCTGAGGTAGAGCGTGCCGCTCTGCATCTGTGTGTCCCACAATCCATCGTTGGCGCCTTCCAGGGCAAAGCGCAGGCGGATTTCGTTCTCGCGGATGGCTCTTTCCGCGTTCTTTAGCTGTGAAATATCGTGCGCGATTGAAAACAGGACCGTTTTGCCGTCCACCTCAAGCGGGCCGCTGAAGATTTCGAGGTCGCGCAGTTCCCCGCTCTGCAGGCGCTGTTGGTACAGAAAATACTGAATCTCTTTGCGCGCCGCTTTGCCCAGGTCGTTCAAGGTTTGTTCCGCTGGCTGGGTGGTGAAGTCTTGAAACGTCTTGCTGGTGATCTCGGCCTGCGGCCAACCGAAAAACGCGCAGGCGGTCGGGTTGGCGTCGAGGATGGCCCCGCCTTGCGGGTCGATCAGCAGCATCGGGGTGTGGTTATTCTCAAACAGGCTGCGGAAACGCGCTTCGCTTTGGCGCAAGGCCTGGCTGCTGCGGCTGCGGCGTCTTTCCGAGAGGATCACCACCAGGCACACCCCGGCCAGCAGCAGGGTGTTGGTGATCACCACCAGCGCAAACTCGTTTTCCATGCGCGCATTCAGCTGGCCCAGGTAAGAACTGGCCTGCAGGTTGGACTGGTCAAGCTCGCCGTCCATGCGGCCAAACAGGCGGCGCAGTTCGTCGTATTGTTCGGGTCTGAGGGGTGACGCGGCGTCGATCGCGTGTACACTGCTCTTGAAGGCCGCGGAAGCATCGCGCAAAGCGGTGATTTCACGCTCACTCACCGCGCCGATCAGCCCGATGTTGGTCTCAATTTTATCGATCGCTGAGTCGATGGCTGTGATGCTGCGCGCGCGGCCTTCCTCTCCCTCATCCATGCTGTACATCCCAAGATCAACAAAACCTTTCAACAGCTCGAGATGAGCCTTGTGCAGGCTTTGCATCTGGTAACGGGCCACGTCCAGCTGCTGGTGGTGTTGGATGTGCAGCCAGGACATGCTGCCGCTGGCGATGGAAGTCACGAGCACAGCCAGCCAGACCCAATGGCTGGTGCGCGTGGCGAGGTTTGCGCGAACGGCTTCCAGGCGGGGCTTCATGCTGGGCCAGCCTTGCGCGGCTGGATGGGCTGCCGCCTCGCGGAAGAATCAAAAGCAGCCGCACTTTTCATTTCAAATCCATTTTCTGGACGCTGGGATAGCGCGGCATTTGGCCCATGTGCGCCAGCAGCTGGTTAACTTCGGCTTTCAACTCGATCACGCGTTTCTCACGCCCCAGGGTCGCGGCATACCAGCGGCGCAGTTCATACAACTGGTCGTTCAGCTGCCGCTCGGCCTGCATACGCTCGGTGATGTCGCGCAGGATGACCTGGATGGCCGGCCCGCTCGCGTCGTTCACCGATGACGCAACCACTTCCACATCGCGCACCGAGCCGTCCAGGCGCACGATTCTTTCCTGCATCACGGGCACCGCCCCCGGGTGGTCTTCCATATGCTCGATGCGTTCGCTGATCGCGTCGTGGTAATCGGGGTGGAACAGTTCAAACGGCGACCTGCCCAGGATTTGGGCGGGCTCGCTCGCGCCGAACAGGATCAGCGCGGCCGGATTGATGAAATCGATGCGGTTGCCGCGGTTGATGAAGATCGCGTCGGGCGAGAGCTCGACCAGATTGCGGTAGCGCGCCTGGCTGAGCAGCAGATCCTGGTCCACCTGGCGCCGCTCGCTGATATCCTGGACCACGCCCGTGATTTCGCTCAGCGCTCCGGTTTTGTCGAAGGCATATTCGCCCATCTCGCCCCACATCCAGCGGATCGACCCGTCTGGCATGACCAGGCGGTATTCCAGCGGGCCCGGCCGTTCCAGGTTGAGCAGGCGGACATTCCAGTCCTCGACGGCAGCGCGGTCCTCGGGGTGGATGCGCTCGGCGATGATCTCGGGCGCGGTCCCGTGGAAGTCATCCGGCGCGACCCCAAAGATCGCGTACATCTCGTCCGACCAGGCCAGGCGCATATCGCGCATGGTCCAAAGCCAGCTGCCCACTCTGGCTACCGCCTGAGCCTTGTTCAGCGCCGCTTGTGAGCGGCGCAGTTCTTCTTCCACGCGCTTTTGCTGGGTGATGTCGGAGAACGTGGAGAGCAGGCAGTCTTCATTGCCCAACTGAATTTTATCAACTGAATAGAGCACGCGCAGCGTCTCACCGCCGCGTCCCTGGATCGAAAGCTCGCCGGTGGCGGCCTGGCCCGATGCGCCCAATCTCTCAAGGATCGCGCCGCGCTCGGCTGGGGCGCAGAAAATGCCGCTGTCCAGCGCGCTTTTGCCGATTAATTCTGCGCGGGCGCAGCCGATCATCTGCAAAAAGCGCTGGTTGGCGTCGAGGATCACGTCGCCGGCCATGCGTGAAATGGTCATGGCGGTTGGGTTGGCGGTAAAAGCGCGCGTGAAGCGTTCTTCCGAATCCAGCAGGGCCTGGTGGGCGCGGCGCTCTTCGGTCTGGTCGCGAAAGACCAGCACCACCCCGATCACCCCGCCCTCGCTGTCGCGGATCGGCGCCGCGCTGTCGGCGATCGCGCGCAGTGATCCGACTTTGGCGGCCAGCAGGCAGCCCTCATCGAGGCTGACGATCTGGCCCCGCTCCAGCACGCCCTGGATCGGATCGGCCGCCGGCGTGCGCGTGTGTTCGTGGAGCAGCTTGAACACGTCAGTGGACGGCAGCCCCACCGCGTCCGTTTCGCGCCAGCCGGTCAGCAGCTCGGCGGCCGGATTCATGCGGGTGATGCGTCCGTCGCGTCCGGTTGTGATCACCCCGTCGCCGATGCTGTACAGCGTGACGCGCGTTTCTTCTTTTGAAACGCGCCGTTCCAGCTCCGCTTGAAACAGCATTTGCAGCAGCATGCGCTGCTGGATGTTGATCAGGTAGGCCGCGAAGGCCATGGTCATCAGGATGGCCAGCGCCACAATGGTGACCGTCACCCAGCCAACCTGGCGCGTATCGGCCAGCACTTCTTCGCGGTCGATTTTGGTGACCATGTGCCAGCTCGTGCCGGGGATTTCCATAATCTGGGCCAGGACATAACTGCCGCGGTAATCCGGCCCGCTAACCGGCCCGTCCGTTTGGGTCACGGCCATGACCGAAGGCGAATCTGTCTGAGTCAGCGGCAGGCGCACCGAGAGGGGCGGGTCCTCGCGATGGCGCAGGCGGTTTAGAAACAGCACACTGTCCCCATCCCGGCGCACCAGCAGGGTTTCTCCTGATCTGCTGCGCGCCGGCCAGGTCTGGACCAGCGGGTACAGATATTCTTCGGGGTCGGTGCGCAGAATCAGAACCGCCGCCACTGTCCCGCTCAGGTCAAGGATCGGTGCGGCGACATCGACGAAGATTTTATCTTCGGTCTTGGAGCGGATAAAATCGCCCAGCTGCGGGCTGCGGTTGAAAGCGGTCCGGCTGACCAGGTCGCGCGTTTCCGGTTCCAACGCATCGATGTGCGCGGCCACGTCCAGCAGGATCTTTCCGTCTGGGGTGGTCAAGAACATACTGTGGTAATTCTCGTATTTGACCACCAGGCTCATCTTGGTCAGGAAAAGAGCGCCGAGCTGCGGGTCGGCCGGGGCGCGCAGCAGCGCATCAATATTCTCGACGATGACCGGGTCCTGCGCGCTCAGCTCGATATCCGATAGGCGCTCCTCGCGCCATTGCAAGATTTGGCTGCGCTTCAGCTCGGCGATAAACTGCAGCTCACCAAAACGGTTCTCGCGGATTAATTCGACCTGGCTGCTGTAAAACCAAAACCCACCCACGATCAATGCGACCGCCACTACCCCAAACACCAGAATGAGCAGCCTGCTTGAAACTCTGCCTGGATGGAGGAGGGTGGTATGGGCTGGTTTGAACGAGGGTGCCTTCATCGATAGCTGTCTGTGGGGGTCAATCGGGATGCTCAGGCCAGGGCAGGCCGGCGCGGGTGCATGATGGGTGGTGAGAAAAGGCAGCCGCGCGATCTCTGATAGAATCCAGGTGCATTGCAATCAATGTGCCTGCAACCTATGCGAGTACTGTATCATCTCAATACGTTGTGTGTGAATTTGGCGCTTCGCGCCAAATTCACATAAGCGCCTCTGCTTTTGAGAAGATACCCCGCACTCATGATGATTGAATCTTTCTCTCGTATAGATTATAGATAAATTTTTGCTCAGATAAGAGCAGAATTGTTACAGTTTCGTGCCAGCCGGGCATCGCCTTGCCTGGCTGGCGAGGAAAGGTAAGTATGCTGGAATTGATTCCGCGAGATTATGCGTTGATCGGCGAGATAGTGCGCCAATTTGGCTCCTTGCTGCCTTTGGCGGTCGTGGAAGGCAGCAATCCGGGCTGGGTCTGGGCCGATTCGCTTTCCCGCCCGCGCCTGGCGGCGATCGGGCTGGCCTGCGGCTACTTCTTTATCGGCGGCGACCCCGCCGCCGCCGATTGGCCCGGCCTGGCAGAACTGCTCGCCGAACTGGTGCGGCGCTCGCTGGCGGCGGGCAACGCCGGTTTTATCCTGAGTTTTTCATCCAGCGCCTGGGAAGGCGGGCTGGGCGCGCTGCTGCCCGGTGCGGCCCCGCTGCGCATCTACCGCCGCCGCTTTCGCTTCGACCCTGCCCGTTTCGCCCTGGCCGAGGCCGCCCTTCCGCCCCTGCTGCCCGGCTGTGACCTGGCTCGCATCGACTCGCAGGCCCTGGCCGCCTTTCCCGCCCTGGCCGGCGAAATCGCCCAGACCTGGGCATCCCCGGCTGATTTCCTGGAGCGCGGCCTGGGGATCTGCCTCACCTGCCAGGGCGAGTTGGCCAGCTGGTGCCTGTCGCCGTTTGCCGCGCACTGGGCGCTGGAAATCTCGGTTTGCACGCGCGAGAGCCTGCGCCGTCAGGGCTTCGCGCTGCGCTGTGCCGCGGCGTTCGTGCGCGCCTGCCTGCAGGCTGGCATCCGCCCCAACTGGGAATGTTTCTGGGACAACCTGCCCTCCAACCGCCTGGCCCAAGCCCTGGGTTTTGAAGAAACCGGCGATCTGCCCGTGTTTTACTGGGAGGTTCCTCCGCCGCGTTTGCTGTAAGTTCTTTGGGATTTGCCGTGTTAGGCCGTATATGTGGTGGTTTACCACCACATATCGCCTTCCCGCGGGTATTTCCATAGAACTTTGCTGTAAGTCAATCTGCCACGCGGCCAGATGTGTTAGGATAGGCAGGTCAAAACTTTTAACCGTTAAAGGATAGCGATCATGTCAGAAGAAACCAAACAATGCCTGTTTTGCGGCGTTGACAGCCAGAACGCCCCCTTGGTCACCCTGCAATACCAGGGCAAAGAACTCTACATCTGCACCGCCCACCTGCCCGTGCTGATCCACGAGCCGCGCATGCTGGCGGGCAAGCTCCCCGGCGCCGAGAACCTGCAGGGCCACCAGCACTAGACCTTCGCTCTCAGTTTGAACTTAACCAGGTAATGACGCCGCACAGCGGCGTCATTACCTGGTTAAGTTACCGTCACCCTTCACCCCCGCCCGCAAGGGGCAGGGAGTAAAAGTGACTTGGAGAGATTGCGGTCACATTGTGACCGTAATCTCTCCAAACCTCTCTTTACGTGGCAGCTGGATGGCGCTGAATGTTCCAGCGCCAGTTGACCCAAAACAGCGCCGCGATCAAGCCCATCGGCCCGGAAAACAGCAGCACATGCGAGAGCCCATCCAGAATCGGGCCGCGCACCACAAAGCGCAGAAAGAACAGCGCCGCCAGCAAGAACACGCCAAACCCAACCAGCGGTTTGCGCCAGGCCAGGGCGATCACCCCGCCCATCAGCAGCGCCGGCAGCGCGTGCATGATAAACGCGCCAATCTGCATCCAGATGCTTCCACTGCCGTCGAACACGTCCAAGGCAAACAGGCTGACAAACAGCGCGATCACAATCCCGGCGATGCGCGGCATCCAGTAAAGGAATGCCGAGAGGCGCGGGGTAATCGCGCCCAGCGTCTTGCGCTGCCAGCTCGCCGCCGCCAGCAGCCACGCGCCCAGGCCAAACAGGCTGGCCGGGATCGACAGCAGCAGCGCCGACTCCGCCAGCTCCCAGGGCGTGGACCCGAGCTGGTAGTTTTGGTAATCCATGCGGGCGACCGCCGCGACCAGCAGCAAGACCAGCGCTGCCGCCAGCCCCTTTAACCAGAGCGGATCGTGCGTGGTTTTCATCACAACGCCCTCCTTCATTTGAATCATCTCAAAAAGTTGGGCAGTGGTGTGCTGCCTCCCCCTTTATTGAGGTGACCGCTTTACTTTTATTATGGCACGGGTTGATCAAAAATTCATGCTTGACTTTTGATGGAACACACTGTAACATTGTCCTGTAACACGATGTTACACGAGGCGTGTATGCCACCAATCCCTTCCAAATCTTCGGGCAACCGGGTTTCCGGCAAACATCAGGTCGATGAGCAGCGCGAAGCCATCCTGAATGCCGCTGAAAAGTTGTTCCTGGAGGCCGGCATCGAAAACACGCGTATGATCGATATCGCCGGACGGGCCGGGATTACGCGCGTGACGCTCTACCGCTATTTTGCCAACCGCGATGAAGTGGCCGTGGCGGTTCACCTGCGCCTGATGCGCAAGACATCGCCGGGCGCGCAGTTCGACCCTTCTGACAAAAGCCTGGAGAGCATCCAACGCCGCCTGCAGTTCACCATCCGCAATTTCGCGCAGCTGCGCGACCGCTACCGCTATACCGGGATGTTCGACAAGATCTACCTGGACAACCCGCCCGACTCGTCGCTGACGCGCTGGACTTTCGATCAATTGATTGCCTCGGGCTTTTCGCCGCGGGACGCAAATGAGCCGTTCAGCGAAGAGCTGACGGTGCTCATGAACACCGTGGTCTGGTTTTTGGAAAAGCTGGCCCTGCGCGGCGAGCTGACCTGGTCCAACAAGGAGGTGCCGCTGGAAGAGCACCTGCGCGTATTTGAAGAGCTGATCATGGGCTACCTGGACCGCCTGATCGAAAAGCGCGACGGCCAGAACCCCGGCCAACCCCGCCGATAATGCGCGCTGCTTGAGCCGCGCGTCGTTTGCAAGCCGGTCATTCTTTGTTCCCCGTGTCGAAAGGATCCCCCAAGATGTCACAGCAAGTCCTTCCGTCGAGCGCCGCGGTCAGCGCGGCAGACTTTCCTGATGTGAGCTGGTCGGGCAACTGGATCTGGTGCGATCCGCCCGCGCGCGGCGGCTTTGGGCCGGGCATGGAAGCGCCCTCCGCGCCGGTCGAGGCGCACGCCCTCTTCCGCAAGACCTTCACGCTGGCCGCCGTCCCGGCGCGCGTCCCGGCGCGTGTCACCGCCGATTCGCGCTACTTGCTCTTCTGCAACGGGCAGGAAGTCTACCGCGGGCCGATCCGCAGCCAGCCGCGCCGCATGTACTACGACCTGTTCGACCTGGCGCCCTATCTCAAAGCCGGCGAAAACGTGCTGGCGATTTACGTTAAGTATTACGGCAAGCCCAAATCCTACTGGATGCCCGCCCCGGCGGGCATGGGCGGCGGGCAGCACGGCGCGCAGATGGTCTTCGAGGCCGATCTGGGCGGCAGCTGGCTGATCAGCGATAATACCTGGAAAGCGCACAAAAGCCCGGCCTGGGACGAAGACTGGCGCGGCGGCGCGCCGCTCTTCTTCCTCGAAGAGGGCATCCCGATCGAGATCTTCGACGCGCGCAAGTTCCCCTACGGTTGGGAGCAGCCCGGCTTTGACGACAGCGCCTGGGGCCAGGCCAGCATCATGGGCTCGCCCAGGTTTGGCGTGATGGCCGGCAGCAAGCCGCCCTGCGACCCCTACGGCCCGCTCTACCCGCGCCCGATCGCCAAACTGGGCGGCGAGCTGCGCCTGCCGGTCAGCGGCGCGCTGCAGATGCTGGCCGGGCAGGTCGATTTGAAGGTGGCCGACCCGGTCAAGCGCGTCGAAGCCACCCTCAATCTGCCCACCGCCGGCGATGCCCAACCCGCCCAGCTCCCGCTCACCTTGCAGCTCGCTCCAGGCGCCAGCGCGCGCATCACCCTCGACCTGGGCCGCATCGTCATGGGCCAGGTCCAGTTTGAGATTGAAGCCCCGGCCGGGACGATGATCGACCTGTCCTACACCGAAGACCCGCTGCGCCCGCCCAGGGGCGGCTTCGGCGGGATGCACTCGGGCACGCGCTACTACGCGCGCGGCGCAAACGACAAATTCAGCGTCTACGACGCGCTGGGCTTCCGCTACGCCAACCTGCTCATCCACGCTGTCGAAGGCCAGGTCACCCTCAAGGCCTTCGCTGTCCAGGAAGACCTCTACCCCTGGCAGCCCGGGGCCGAATTCGCCTGCTCGGATGAAGAGCTGAACAAGATCTTCCATGCCGGCATCCGCACGGTCAACCTCAACGCGCGCGACGCCTTCACCGACTGCCCGACCCGCGAGCAGCAGGCCTGGGTCGGCGACAGCGTGGTGCATCAAATGGTCACGCTGGTCACCAACACCGACTGGCGCCTGGCCTGGCAGTACCTGACCCTCTCCGACTCGCCGCGTTCCGACGGCATCCTGCCCATGACCGTGGTCGGCGCGCCCGAGGCCAGCGGCGGCATGACCATCCCCGACTGGTCGCTGCACTGGGTCCACGGCGTCTACAACCTCTACCGCTTCGGCGGCGACCGCGAGATGGTGACCCAGTTCATGCCCAGCGTGGCGCGCGTGCTGCGCTGGTTTGCGCCCTTCCAGAACCGCCAGGGCGTGCTGCAGGACATCATCGAGTGGGCCTTGATCGACTGGTCGGCCGTCTCGGTCGACGGCCAGTCGGCGATCTACACCGCCATCTGGGCGCGCGGCCTGCGCGAATTTGCCGAGATGGCCGCCTGGCTGGGCGAAAAATCCAGCCAGCAGTGGGCCGAAAAGCTCTACGCCAAAGCCAAAGCGGGCTTTGAGATGTTCTGGGACGAGGCGCGCGGCTCGTACGTCGACCACATTGTCGATGGCGTGCTGCGCCCCGAGATGAGCCAGCTGCCCGGCGCGCTGGGCATCGTCTCCGGCCTGGCCCCCCAAGAGCGCTGGCAGCGCATCATCGACACGATCACCGACCCGGCCAGGCTGGTCGTGCGCACCTGGGTCTTCAACGATGACGACACGGTCGGCCTGCCCGACATGAGCGGCGGGCGGCGCTTCAAATGGGATGTGCACAGCCAGATCGTGCGCGCCGAGCCGTTCATGAGCTACGTCGTCCACGACGCGGTCGCCGATGCCGGTCTGGCCGGCCGCCTGCCCACCATCTGCCGCGATTGGAGTATGTTCCTCAAGGACGGCTACGACACGATCGGCGAAGACTGGCGGCACGGCACGCACGTCCATGGCTGGAGCTGCACCCCCACCAAGGATCTGATCTTCTACACCCTCGGCATCACCCCGGCCGAGCCGGGCTTCGCCGTCGCGCGCGTCGCGCCCGACCTGGGCGGGCTGGACTGGGCTGAGGCCAAAGTGCCCACCCCGCACGGCCTGCTCTGGGTGCGCGCCGAGCCTGGCCGCCTGGCGGTCGACTCGCCCGTCCCGCTGCTGATCGAGTTCGGCGGCAAGCCGCCCGTGCGCCTGCCGGCCGGCAAGCACGAGCTCCACTAACCCTCGCCAATCCCCCTCCTCTTGAAAGCCCCTCCCCGGTCTGACTACCCGGGGAGGGGCGGATTTAAACCGTGTGAGATGGTAGACACATGGTGACCACCATCTCACACAATCGGGTTTCTCTCCCTCTCCCTTTGGGATTCAGGGGTGGACAGGCGCTAAGAAACCCACCCCTACCCCTCCCGAGGCGGGAGGGGAAAAGAATTTTAAGCGGTTTTTGTGTCGCCTTGCGACACAAAAACCGCAAAAACTTCTTGCCCCCGCCTTGGGGAGGGGGTTGGGGGTGGGGCAATGGGCCCTGTCCGTCCCTGAATCCCAAAGGGAGAGGGTCAGTGCGCCCAGTTCGCCGCGCGCTAAAACGCGGGGAACTGGAAACTTCCGTCGGGCTGGGGCGGGAAGGGCGCGCGCGCCGCGACCGCGTCCAGGTTGAGCGGGCCGTAGATGTGCGGGAAGAGAATCTCCCCGCCCTCCAGGTTTTCAAACTTGACCGGCGCGCTCAGCCGCTCAGTCTCGATGGCCAGCAGCAGCAGGTCCGTGCGGCCTTTGTAGAAGCGCAGCGCCACGGGCAAAATCTGTTCGCGCGTCGAGCAGTGGATGAAGCCTTCGCTGGCGAGCGAATCGGCCTGGTAGACGCCCGCTTGTTGGGCCGCGTCCCATTCGGTCTGGTTGGAGATGTGGTAGATCAGCATAAGCCGAGTATACCTGGATTGCGTGGATTATGCCGCTTTGCGGCACAATCCACGTTCGATGCTGAAGATCTTTACTCGCGCTGGTTCAGCGCGAAATGGTGAAGGTGTCCTTCACCAGCCCGTCGGCGCCAATCATCGTCCCGCGCAGGATATCTCCTTCGATCTCGAAGCGCGCATAGCCCGTGCCCGCGTACATCGCGACCACGTTCTCCGCCGCTTTGGGGATCACCAGCGGCGCCCCGCCGGTGCCCACGGTCAGGTGCGTCACACCGTTGACCAGCGCGCGCGCGTAAAAATGGTTGTGGCCCGCGAAGAGCGCCTGGACTCCGTTGGCCTCTAGAATTGGTTGGATCACTTGCTGCACCTGCAAGGTATTGGGGTGGCCTCCGGCTGCCGACCAGCCCGGCTGGTGCAGGACGACAAATTTCCACGGCTGGGTCGCGGCAGCCAGGTCGTTTTGCAGCCACTGGATCTGCGCCGAACCGGCGCTGTAATCGACGTACTGGTCGACGATCGCGACATGCAGCGGCCCGTAGTTGAAGGAGCCATAGCGCGCGGCGGTGTAGGCGATCGGGAAATAGCGCTGGAACAGCCCCCCACTGGCCTCGTGATTGCCCATCGCGGGCAGGAAGGCCAGGCTGCCGAGCAGGGCGCGGATGTTGACCAGGCGCGGCGCGAAGAGCTCCGCTTCCCAGTTGGCTTCCAGGTCGCCGTTGCTCACCCAGTCCCCGACAAACAGGTTGAAGGTCTGGTACTGCGGGTCAGACTCGATCAGGTCCAAGACCTGGCCCGCGACCGCGTTGTGCATATCCGGCAGGGTGCGTGTATCGCCGTAGCTGACGAATTTAATCGCCGATGTGCCGTCTGGGGGCGCGCTGCGCAGCGAACCGCTCGCGTATTCATCCTCGCGCACGATGCGGTACACGTAGCGTTGACCGGGCTGCAGCCCGTCGATCGTATAGGCGTAGAGGTGGTGGAGCGGGTCGTATTCATCCACCAGCGCGCTGCCCAGCTCGTAATCCTGGCTCAGCCCCCAATCCAGGCGGAAGCGCGCGCGCTGGCTGTGCTGCCAGAAGATGCGCATGCTCGTGTTTTGGCCGGTGTAGATCAGCGTGGGGCCTTTGAGCAGGTTGACCCGCGTTTGCGGGTTGGCCGCGCCCGTGAAGGCCTGTTCCACCAGCGGGGCGTAGAGCGGGTTGCTCAGCGCGGCCGCGCCGCGCGCGCCAAACCAGCCCGCGGCCGGGGTTGTCTGCAGCGCGGCGGCCAGGGCCAATACGCTCAAAACCCAAATAGGGAAAGTACGGAGGTGTTTTCTCATGTCGTTAATCCAGGCCGTATGCCCGACAAGCGAGCAGGCTTGTTAGAACCTCGTAATTTTCACGAATTTTACCAGTTTTATCTTATCGGGTATAGGAATAACTTCCTATGCCCGCACTGGACTTTTATTCTTTCCCGGCCAGCCTCTTCAGCGTGTCGCGCAGCGGCGCAATCAGCTCATTCGAGCTGTCCTGGGCCAATCGCTCGCCCTCCAGCGGCTGCTGCAGCGCGTCGGCCAGCACCAGCCCGTCCCAGTCCGCGCCGGGCAAGCCCATCAGGCTGGCGATAGTCGGCAGCAGGTCCACCAGGCGGGCCGGGGCGCCGGATACCGTGCCGGGCGCGATGCCCGCGCCGCTCAGGATCAGCGGGATGTGCAGGTCGCCCCAGGCGATCCAGCCGTGCGAACCGCTGCTATTGGGTTCTTTGGTGCTAAACTGCATGTCCTCGGCCGTCATCAGCACCACATCCGGCGCGCCCGGGCCGTTGAAGGTGCTGAGCAGGTAGCGGTAGGCCGCGTCGAGCGGAATGGCCAGCCCGGCCTGCACGCTCGGCGCGGGCAGGTAGGCGAATCCGTCGCGCAGCTCGAGCTTGTAATACACCGCCGTCACGCCGGGGATATCCTTCTTGGCGATCGCCTCCGCCAGCTTCAAGGCGCGCGCCGTGTCGGGCAGGAAGCTGTAGGGCGCGTTGATCTGGCCTTCGATCCCGGCTTCCGCGGCGGCGTCATAGATCGGCTGCGGATCGACCGCCTGGCTGTTGGGGATCATGCCGTGGTCGGAGGTGACCACCCACAGCGTCTGCTCGAAGATGCCGGCCTGGCGGTAGGCCGCGACCAGCTCGCCGACCGCCTGATCGCTGCTCTGCATGACCCTGGCCATCGTTTTCGGCGCGATCTTGCCGCCGCTGCTGTGGCCGTAGATGTCGCTGGCCGAGAAATTGAGCAGCAGGGCGCGCGGGCGCGCGGCTTCCAGCAGTGCGATCCCGGCCCGCGCCGCGAACAGGTTTTCGTCGCCCGCCTGGCTGACCGTCACGCGCAGGCGCGGGTCGTCCAGCACGGCCTGCGGCGGGACATGCCCGCGCACCGCTTCGGGGGTGATGGCGCTGCCGTCCTTGCGCCCGAACAAGACATAGTCGCTCTCGGCCAGCCCGAGCGCCAGCGCGGCGTAGGCCTTGGTCGCGCTGACCGCCGCCACTTTGCCATCCGGGTAGCGCTGCTTGACCAGCCCGGCCAGGGTCGCCAGCCCGCTTTGCGCCACAATCTCGGCCAGGATGCCCTGCTGCACCGCGTCCACGCTGTCGGGCGGCTCGGGGTAGATCGCGCGCAGGTTGAGCCAGTTGAAGGGCAGCAGCCCGTGCCGGGCGGGGAAGACGCCCGTGCTGAGTGAAACGTGGCCGGGGATTGTGTCGGTGTCCAGCGCGCCGGTCCAGGCATCCGCATAGACCGTCCCGCCCTGCATCAGCGCGCGCAGGTTGGGCAGCTCGGCCAGCTCAAAGTAATCGGGGCGGCCGCCGTCCAGCACGATCACCACCACGTACCCGGCCCGCGCCGCGGGCTGCGCGGTGGGCGCGGGGGTGGCGGCCGCCGGGGTTGGCGTGGGCTGAGGAGTCGGTGTTTCGGTCGGCGGCGGCGCGCTGGTCAGCGTGGGCTGGGGCGCACTTGGGCTGGCAGCCGGTGTTGGAGACGCGCCGGTCAGCGCGCAGCCCGCCAGCAGCAGGGCGGCCAGCAGCAGCCGCGCAAAGCGCCCTGCCTGACGGATCATGAGCAAAACTCCTCCGCCAGCGCGCTCATGCCGGTTATGGGTTCAGGCGCACCTGGAAGGTGAACGTGCAGACTGTCCCGCCTGCCCGGCGCACCACCCAGCGCTCGCCGAACACACCGGCGTGCTTGATCGGCGTGCGCGCGTCCATTTTCAGGATGTAGGTCTGGCCAGGCTGGACGGTCGCCTCCAGGTCCACGCGGTTGGGGCCGGTGTGGAACATGGCGTTGTCGATGTTCTCAATGTAGACGAAATCGACCTCGTCCGCGCCCCAGGCGTAGTCCGTGTCGTTGCGAATCTCAAACTGCAGGGTGAAATCGACGCCCTGGTCGAAGCGGGTCAGTTCGCGCGGCAGCTGGCTCACCACCGTGCAGGCCGGGTTGACCGTGTCCGGGCGGCGGTAAGAGTGCGGGAAAGCGTTGATGATCTTGGTGACCTTCTCGGGGTTGATGGCGCGCACCACCGACTGCGCCACCCATCCGTAGCCGTCGGCCGAGACGCTGGGCGAGACCGCGATCTGGTACCACAGGTTGTCCAGGCTGCGCGCGGTGATGCGCGCGTACTCGCCGCGCTCCAGCATGCCCAGGCTGGTGTATTCGCGCCCTGGGCCGGAGCGGATGTTGATGATGGTCAGGGCGGCTGCCACCGGCTCGTCCGGGCTGGGCTGGTAGTAGCGCGCCGTGGCGGGCACGGGCGGGGCCGGGTAAACCGGCAGGTTATCGGTATTGTGCGGGTCGGCTTCGGCCGACAGAACCCAGCCCAGGCCGCCGGGAGTGCGCCCCGGTCCCACGTAGACCGCCAGGTACAGGCCGTCGGCGCTGCGCCCCAGCACGTAGAACGTGTCGCCGGGCAGGCCGACCAGCGTGATCGGGTAGTTGGTACCGGGGCCGCTGAGGATGAAGGACGGCAGGATCAGGCTGGCGCGCGGGTCTTTGTTATCCGGCCACAGCAGGCCGCCGTCGATGTGCAGGCCCGCGGTGCGGATCCAGGGCGCTTTGTCGGGGCTGCTGACGCTGACCTGGCCGGGCGCGACCCAGGCCATTCCATCGGGGAAGCCTGGCATCGTCACCGCCCACCAACCGCTGTCGTAGTTGCGCCCGGCCGCCCCGACGCTCTGTCCGGGCACCAGCACGCCATAGGCCGGGTAGCCGTCACCTGGCCCGGCGCGCAGCGCGGCGAAGCCGGTGGTCTGGATCACCGCCGCGCCCTCGGCCGGGGCGGGGGGCGTCAGCATGGCAAAGCCGGCAAAACGCAGCGCGCCGTCGCTTGTGGTCAGGGTCAATACCCCGCCCTCGATCGCGAAGGCACTGGCGGAGCGGATTTTGCTGACAAATTCGGCCTGGCGGCTGCCGGTCGGGCAGGCGGGCTGGCCGGGGTCGGCGCTTTCGATCTTGAGCGCGCCGCCGTTGATCTGGTACGTGCCCTGCAGCGCGGCGCAGTCGGCCTGCACAGCCAGTTTGCCCTCGGGCAGGAAGGCCAGGGCGTACTGATAGACGCCCGCTTCGCTCCAACCCCAGGCCGCGCCGCGCAGTTCGGCGGCCATACGCTGGGCCGCCGCGTCGGGCGTGCTGGTCGGGGTGGGCGGGACGGCGGTCGGCGTGGGGGGCGGCAGCGTCGCCGTGGGGGTTGGCGGCAGCGCGGGCGTGGCCGTGGCCTGGGCGGGCGTTGGCTGGGGCTGCTCGGCGGTTGGGGCGGGGGTGGAGGTTGGAACCGCGGGTGCAGCGGCGCTGCAGGCGGCGAGCAGGACGGTAAGCAAAACAAGGAAAATGCGGCGCATGGGCGGGCTTTCTAAGGAAGTGAATAGGTTAAGTTTACTTGAATAACCGGAAAATCACCACCCTCGCGCGGCGCTTTTCCAGGGTAAACGCATCCAAACGGTTGTTCTATGAGCTGTCATTGCGAGCGAGGCTTCCGAGCGTGGCAACCCTGCCCTGGCCTTAGTCGCTGGGTTGCGCTGCGCCAGACTGCTTCGGCCCGAAACGGCCTCGCGCTGCCCGCTTTAGAATCGCTTCACCCAGCGCCGGCAGCGGTGGGTTTCGACTGGGTTGAGCGAGGCATACAGGCGGTTGGCCGGGTAATCCGGGTCAGCTTCCGATTCGATGGTCAGGCGCGTGATCCCGGCCGCGGCCAGGCGCTGCAGCGCCTCGACCACGATTGCGCGCGCGATGCCCTGGTGGCGGTAGTCGGGGTGGGTGCCCATCGGGTCGATCTCGGCGCTGTGCTGGGCCCAATCGACCCACACCACCACGAAGGCCGCCAGCTCGCGCTGCGGCGAAACCGCCAGGATGTCCCAGTCCAGCGAATAGTAGGGCGAACTGCTTTTGCCGCGGAACCAGGCTTCGTCCAGGTCGGGGCGTTTCCAGACCGCCTGCTCCAGCGCGATGCGCTCGTCGCGCGCGCCGGTCTCGGCCAGGGTCGCAAAGTGGAAGCCCGGCGGCAGGGCCGCGCTGGGGATCTCGCCGGTCAGGTCATAGACGCGCAGCCAGGAGACATAGCCCTCGTCGAGATAGCCGCGCCCGGCCAGCAGGCGGCGCTGCTCGATGTCCTGCTCGTAGGCCAGCACTTCCAGCGCCCCGTTCTGGCCCGCCCAATGGTTCTCGGCCCAATCCAGCATGCTCTCTTTCAGCGCCCCGTCCTTTTCCAGGGCCGGGTCGAGCACCAGGTGGGTCGTGTCGTAGTAGCGGATGCAAAACCCGCCCAGCTTGCCGGAGTCGTCGCGCCAGAGCTGCACGCGCGAGGTGAAATATTCGCGCGGCTCCAGGTACATCGAGGCGTAGTACCAGTTTTCGTGCGAGGCCAGCCGCCAGGTGCGCGGCAGCTTGCTTTGCGCCGCCGCCTTGCGAATCAGGTCGCGTGTCTCGGCATACTCGGAATCGCTGTGGGTATAAGCACAGGACTGGAAGGTCATCGGTCGTCTCCTTAGGTGTGAACCTTGCCACACTGCCTAAACAATATTTTGGGAGTTTGCGGTCACAAAGTGACCGCAAACTCCCTTAATTGTACTCATCCTGGCCTGGAGCGGTGTAAGATAGATACATGCAATCGAACTCACTTCAAATGGATGTCGTGACGCGCGCGCAGATCGTGGCTGGCCTGCGCGAATTGGGGCTGGCGGCGGGCATTGGCGTGATCGTGCATTCCTCGCTCAAGAGCTTTGGGCGGGTCGAGGGCGGGGCGCTGACGGTTATCGAGGCCTTGATGGAGGTGCTGACCCCGCAGGGCACGCTGCTGCTGCCCTCATTCAATCACAATTCGATCGTCGAGGAAGGCGGGGCGGGCTATTACGACCCGCTCCACACCCCGACCAGCAACGGGGCTATCCCCGACCTGTTCTGGCGCCTGCCCGGCGTGCTGCGCAGCCTGGACCCCACCCACCCCGTGGCGGCCTGGGGCCGCCACGCCGCGGCCTACACCGCCGGACACCACCGCACGCTGACCATGGGCCCGCGCTCGCCGCTCGGGCTGCTGCACCGTGATGGTGGTTACGGTCTGCTGCTGGGGGTCGGCTACGACTCGAATACCTTCCACCACGTGGTTGAGATGTCGCGCGGGGCGCCCTGCCTGGGGCGGCGCAGCGAGGAATATGCCGTACAGCTGCCGGATGGGCGGCGCGTGGCCGGGCGCACCTGGGGCTGGCGCGCCCTGGAATGCCCGCTCGACGATCATCCGCGCTACGCGGCCGAGATGCAGACCAGGGGCCTGCAGCGCGTGGCGCAGATCGGCGCCTGCCGCGCCACCTTCTTCCGCCTGAGCGACTGCTGCGAGGTGGTGGCAATGGCGCTGGAACACGGCCGTGACGGCTTTCCGCCCTGCGCCGCCTGCCCGATCCGCCCGCGCCGCGTGGCGCAGACCGTCGACTCGGATTGGGACGAGCAAGCCGGCCAGCCGCTGCCCAACTCGGCGGCCTGGACCTATTAGGCAGGTTTTGCGGTAGGAGTTATGCCCGAAAACAAACTCAGCTGGCCGCTGCGTTTTGCGCTCTGGCTGGAATACATCCTGATGGCGCGCCTGCTGCCCGCCAACGGTCCCGGCCCCCTCTTCAAATGGCTGTTCAAAGTCCCCGTGCTGTTTTACAAAATCGGCCTGCCCCTGTTTGGCGATTTCACCCTGCTGCTGACCACCACCGGCCGCAAGAGCGGCAAGCCGCGCCAGACCCCGCTTGAATACCGCCGCGAAGAGGGCAGCGGGTACTGCCTGATCACGGCGGGCTGGGGCGGCCGCACCGATTGGCGGCGCAACCTGGAGGCCAACCCGCGAGCGCACGTCCAGCGCGGTCGCGAGCATTTTGAGGCGCGCGCCGAACGCTTGAGCGATGGCGAGGTGTCCGATTGGCTGGCGCTCTGCCTGCGTCTCAACCCGCGCAGCGAGCGCATCTGGTCCAGGTGGGCCGGCGAGCCGCTTGCCGCTCAGGACCGCGCCGCCCTGCTGCGCGCCGCCGCCAGGTTCCCCACCTTTCGCCTGGTACCGCTGAACGAAAGGGCCAACAATGCAGCTCAATGAATACAGCAACCCCGAACACGCCCTGAAATACCTCGCGCGTGCGGACAAACTGCCCCACCGCACGGAGGGCGAGGCGGCCCAATTGGACCTGCTGCCCGATCCCTAAAAATTACGGGACCGCTGGGAACAACTCCCCGTCCAGCGGATCCCCAACCTTAAGCCCTAGCGGGTCGGTCACCACATGTTTATTGCCATTAAACGTGGTATCCGCGTCCATGTAAATCGTAATGTGCGCCACGCGCGGCACGTCTGTAACGTTCGCATTGGCCATGTGCGCCAGGTACGAATGGTGGAAAGTGCAGTCGCCGGCGCGCAGCGGAACCGTGACGCGCGGCGCCCAGGTCAGTTCAGGATAAATATTGAGCAGGTCGCGCGAATCGCTCAGGTCCTGTGGGCGCAGGTCGCGGCGCATGTGCGAGCCGGGGATGAACGTCATGCAGCCGCGCTCGACCGGCACATCCACCAGGGCCACCCACACCGAAAGCGCGTTGCGCTGGTTGATATGCGGCCAGTAAGGGCCGTCTTGGTGGAACTCGGTGGGCACGCTTTTCACAGGCGGCTTGATCAGGGTGTGGTCGTGCCAGATGCGCAGGCGCACCCCCGCCAGGCGGGTGGCAATCGCGGCGATGCGCGGGTGCAGGGTCAGCTGGCGGATGGTCTCGTTGTGTCTCCAGACGTTCACCGTCTGGTTGAAGATCATCGGGGCGCCGGCCGAGTGGTTTTGCATGGTTTTGGCGGCGTCTAATGCGGCCTGGTGAAAGCGGTCTACCTCTTCAGGCGCCAGCACATTCGGAATATGAATAAACCCCAGGCTCTGGTAGCTGGCAACCATTTCAGGGCAGATATCTTCAGCCTGCGTCAAGTTTTCTTTTTCCATTTGGTTCTCCATCATAAATACAAGATAGACATAGTTTGCCAAATTTATCGGGATTATGCAAGTCAATTCTGCATGAATACTATGGCATTCTCAAGAAAAATTGTAGCCGCACACCCCACTCCCTCGAAAGCTCGGGATAGGCCCCGGCCCCGCCCCAATGGGGCGGGGAGCAGAGGGGACTTGGGGACATGTCCCCAAACCTCTTGGTTTTGCCCCCTCCCGCTTCGGGAGGGGGTTGGGGGTGGGTCCATTTGCGTTGGTGTC
>Ga0172368_10001164_pt1 | contig 36742 bp, 29 predicted proteins | sample Lak11m_FD_114540 | JGI IMG/M metagenome (GOLD analysis project Ga0172368, IMG submission 114540) | Freshwater microbial communities from Kabuno Bay, South-Kivu, Congo - kab_022012_11m | ecosystem: Environmental > Aquatic > Freshwater > Lake | place: Democratic Republic of the Congo: South-Kivu... | reverse complement strand
CTCGTGCATAGATTCCTTTGCTTATTTCTTCACGCTCAGCTAAGGATAGGCGTTTATATGGTGTATTCATGGTTAGGATAGTAACCTGACCGATTCTTTTGCGCTAGTTTCTTGAACTCAGCAGAACTAATATTGCTATTTTCACCGTTTTGTTGTTTAATTTAAGGGCTTTAAATCAATATTATGCGAGGAATTATATTAGCAGGAGGGACAGGAAGTAGGCTTTATCCGCTTACTAGAGTCACAAATAAGCATTTGCTACCGGTTTATAATAAACCGATGGTTTACTATCCTCTTTATGCGATGAAGAGCGCTGGAATTACGAATGTACTTATAGTCTCAGGCAAAGGCCATAGCGGCAGTTTTCTTGAACTTCTAGGTTCAGGTGCCAATGTTGGCATGAAAATCTCATATGAGGTCCAGGAAGAGGCAGGAGGTATCGCCCAGGCGCTAAGTCTTGCCGAAGATTTTGCTAATAATGAAAAAGTCGTTGTTATTCTTGGAGATAATATTTTCGAAGACAGTATTAAAGAAGCCGTTGATGAATTCAAATCTACACCAAGAGGTGCGAAAGTTTTTCTTAAAGAAGTGAAAAATCCACAGGCTTATGGAGTTGCGGACATACAAGGAGAAAACATTAAAAACATCATAGAGAAGCCAAAAAATCCACCTTCAAATCTTGCGGTTACCGGATGTTATATGTACGATCCACAGGTTTTCGACATAATTAAAGGACTAAAACCTTCACATAGAGGTGAACTCGAGATTACAGACGTAAATAATTTTTATATAGAACAAGGAACTTTGAAATATTCAGTTTTGAATGGTTTTTGGGGTGATGGTGGAGAATCTTTTGATAGCTTAATGGAGGCTGGAAAACTTATCCAAAACAGCCATTTGGCCCATGTAGATGAGCATCTTTGCGTAAATAAAAACGATGATTCGGCGAAAAAAGTCGAGGTGGAAAGAGAACATCAATCAATTAAAGATCTTTTTACTTCTGAAGTTTCTGCAAATAAAGTGAAATAAATTCTTCTATTTTTTCTGAAGAATTCTTTTTTGAAGTTTTTATTTTTTTGTTGTAAAGATTTTTTAGTGTTTCAAATGAAACATTTTCCATGTCCAAAAGGTTTTCTTTTGACCCCATATAATCCATCAAATTTCGAACTTTCTCAGAGTAATTTATCGCTACAAATGGCGTGTGTGCCTGCATTGCAGTGATTATTGAATGTAGACGCATACACACTGCAAAATTTGCATTTTTGAAGAGTCTTATCACTTCCTGTGTAGACTTTGGCGATATATTTTCCAGTGAGTTGTCCCCCACTAAACTTTTTATTTCATCATGTAAAATTTCGTCATTGTCGACTGGACCTGTTTGAAAATTCACAAATTTTACATTCATTTTTTCCTCTTCTTTTAGCCAACTTACAAATCTTGCAATTTGGATTTTAAAACTTTGTGGCAAATCTTTTATTTGTCGGAGTGAAATTATTACATCTTTTGATGGCACTGAATCTCCATCTATTCCGTTTAAGGCCATTTGTTTGTCGTCGTTATTTGCCCTATAGAAAGCCAAATCTGGCACTACGACTATTTTCTTTGTAACTCCAATTTCTCTCAAATTTTCTTTCGATTTTTCATCACGAACACTTATCAAATCTGATTTGTTGAAAAGATTTTTTACGAATTTTTGAATGTATTTATTTTTGATTTTTCCAACACTTTGTCCAAGCATTAAAACAGGCTTTTTATTTCGATATGCGTAACTTGCCTGAAGTCCCCAAATAATATTCGCATACTTACTTAGTGAACCGAAAAGTCCACCTCCTCCGAGAATAAAATAATCGCAATTTTTTACTTTTTCTTTGGTGTTTTTATTCCCACCAAATATCCATTTTATTCCACTTTTAATCCCCGCTGGAAATTTTTCGTCGCCTTTGAGCACGCAAATTTCCGCAGTATTATCAGCTTTTTTGAGCATTTCGATCATTCCCTCCAAAATCATTTCGTCTCCAAGATTTTGTGCTCCGTAATTTCCTACAACAACGTATTTCATGGCTCTGTTATTAGATTCCAATTATAGCTCATTCTATGAATCTCGCAAGGACCGTACCTACCGATTAGCGTTCTATGTTCACGTGTTCCGTATCCTGAATGTTTCCCGAAATTATAGGCTGGAAACTCTTTTGCGTAATATTCCATCAAATGATCGCGAAATACTTTTGCCAATACGGAAGCCGCCGAGATGCATTTTACCTTTGTGTCCCCTTTTATTATCGTTTTGTATGGAATGTCCAAAGTTTGCTTGTCTCTGCCGTCGATGAGTATCATGTCCGGTGTTTTTTCCAAATGATCGATACACATTCTGTTTGCCAATCTTATTGCGTTTGCGATGTTTATTTCGTCTATTGTTTTATGAGAAACAATTCCTATCGCATAATCCAGTGCATTTTTCATAATGATCGGAAAAAGTGCTTCCCTCTGAGCTTTTGTAAGCTGTTTTGAATCTTTCAATCCTGGAATTTTTGCATTTTCTTTCAAAATTACCGCAGCTGAAACAACCGGTCCTGCCAATGGACCTCTTCCCACTTCGTCTATTCCTGCGATAAAAGAAAAGCCTTCAGTGCGAAGTTGTTTTTCAATAGAGATAAATCGTGTTTTCATAGAATGGAATTGCCTTAACAATCTGCTTCGTTGGTCATTTTCTATCATAACAAAAAAGAACGCAATGATTTTTAAAATACATTTGCGTTCCCTTTTTAATTTAAAATTATTTTGTCTCTTCTGGAGCTGCTTCTTCTGGAGCTGCTTCTTCTGCAGCGGCATCATTTTCTGCTGGTGCTTCCGCAACAACTTCATTTTCCACAGCTTCTACTGGCGCTTCTTCAACCATTTCTTCTACAACTTCAGCACCTTCTTCTTTGGCTTTTTTAGCCTCTTCTTTAGCTTTTTGTGCTGCTAATTCCTGAACTGCTTTGTCCAAATCTTTATCACTAACAAGAGTTTCTTTAAGTCTTGCTGATTTTCCTGTTCTGCTTCTCATGTAGTACAATTTTGCTCTCCTTACTTTTGATCTCTTTTTAACTTCGATTTTCTCTATCATTGTTGAATAAACTGGAATTACTTTTTCAACTCCAACACCTTCAACGATCTTTCTAACTGTAATTGTCGCATTTGCTCCAACTCCAGCTCCTACTGCGATTACAAGACCTTCAAAAGCCTGTACACGCTCTTTATCTCCTTCTTTGATCTTCTGGTAGACCTTAACTGTATCTCCAGGTTTGATTACTGGAATTTTTTTGTCTGATAGACCGATATTTTTTAGTTCCTCTGCGATGTTCATTGTATTTGAATTAAAAGCGTACAAAATATATAGAACGTTTTGCCTTAAATCAAGAGCATTTTAGACTTTATTGACCGGTATTTGATTATTTTCGTCGTTTAGTAGGTCTAAGATAAACTTATCGTTGCAATTTATCCTGTATTTATAGTCATTTTCCGTCATTAGTGCGAATTTCACCGGATTCTTTGTGCGAACCTCATTATTTAGATAATTTGTGAGTAGATTTTTGTCAAAATCCCCAACTATCAACATATCCACTGATTTTGTTGGCATATTCACAAATTGTCCTGAAATCACTAAAAGTTTCAAATCTCCCAATTTTCCCAAATCTCTGGCAATTGTATTTTCTGAAGAAAGAGCTTTGATCATTATACTCTTCAATTCTTCGTATAGTAGAAAATCTTTGTTCACGACGTAGTACTTCTTTCGATTTTTCGTCTTTGTCTTGAGAAGTCCGGCACGTTTAAGGTTGTCCAATTCTCGACGAATGGAATTTATTTGTTCATCAAGCTTCCTTGTTAACTCCCTGATAAAATATTCCTCTTCAGGATTCATCAGAAAGACGGTCAGAAGCTTAATACGCGTGTTTGACGTAAAAAGTCTTTTCAACATTTTGCCCTGGTTTTATGCCCTTTTCGACTGGAGTGTATAATTTTTTTAATCAACTTGCAACATTTTTTTATTCAAATGTCTCAGGATTGTCGAGTGTACGGCTCAAAAAGGCATGATAAAATGCTCCGGTAAAGATTCCAACAACGGCTATAATCAGGATTATAATGGCCGGACTGGCATTTATTTCCGTAAAAATAAGATTTAGTTTTGTCAACGAATAATTTGCATTTAGATATGCAATGGCACCTAAAAATGCAGTAAAAATGATTGAAAATATGAGGTATAAAGCTTTCATATCTTCATCTTAGGTTTAACCCAACACCTTGTCAAACAGCTTGCGGATAGCAAGACGGTTTGTGATTTGATGTCTTAGTTCACCATGTTCGGAATCATGTTGTATTTTTTCCGCTTCTTTTTCCGGATAGAAAGATTTTACTTTTATAAGTTCTGCTTGCACTTCTTCTTCGCTTGGTGCTGCGTTTTCTTCTTTGATCAATTGTTGTAGTGCAAGTCTCATTTTTACACGTTTTTCAGCTTCTGGTGCGTATTTCTCCTTTAGTTCTTCGATCTTGATTTTGGCTTTCTCTAGGTATTGTTCGAATTCTATTCCTTTTGAACCCATGTCGTCAGCGATATCGTGAAGCATATAGTCTACTTCTTCTTCAATTAATGCTGCAGGAATCTCAACTGTTGTTTTCTTCAAAAGTTCTTCAAGATATTCGTTTTCTGTCTTTTGTTTCGCTTCTTTTTCTTTTCTGTCTTTTACGTTTTTTTCTATTTCTGTTTTGAATTCTTCACTTGGCATTTTTTTACCAGTGATTTTTTCGATAAATTCTTCGTTTATTTCAGGTTCAATAGCCTCTTCAACTTTTTTTATTTCAACTTTGAATTTTACTTTTTTACCTTGAAAATCTTTTTTTGGATAGTCTTTTGGGAACACAAGGTCAAATTCTTTCTTTTCGCCTTTAGCAAGCCCGATAAGTTCGTCTTCAAAACCTGGAATTAGTGAATTTTCACCGATAATTACCGGGTGATTTGAACTTTTTGTATTTTCAAGTGATTTTCCTTCTTCGTCAAAACCTTCAAAATCCACTTCTACTCTATCCCCTTTTTTGGCTTTACCATCTGTATCTTTGTATGTTGTCGAATATTTCTTCAAATCTGTGATAACTTCGTCGATGTCTTCTTTTGTGACTTTTACTTCTTCTCTTTTTACTTTGATTGATTTGTAGTCTTTGATCTCAACTTCCGGCAAAACTGCAACTACGGCTACGTATGTGAATGGAGTTTCGCTTTTGATCTCAATTTTTGGACGAGCAACGACTTGTACGTTTTCTTTGATGACTGCATCGGCGTATGACCTTTGGATAGCCATTTCCTGAGCATGAGCCATTATGTATTTTTTGTCCAAATTTGCCTCAAGAACATCCTGTGGAATATGGCCTGGGCGGAATCCTTTCACGTTTACCTCTTTTGAAAGTTCTTCAGATGCTTTTTTGTAATATTTTTCAATGTCTTCTTGTGAAACTGTGATCTCTATTTCAACCTCTGATTTCTGTAATTTTTTGATAGAGTAATTTTTTTTGTCGTCGTGTGTGTGTTGTTCAGCCATATTGTTGTTATGTTTAAAATTTGTTCGCAATAACGCTGGAGTATCTTAACATGCTTTTTGGTATTGTAAAATAAAAGATTTTTTGGTATACTTATTTGATATTCAAAAAAACAAAAACAAATGGAAAACGCAAAAAACCTTATTCTAAGCCTAAAATTCCCTTTCAGTTTCGTGAAAGAGAATAGGTTTGTTATGGAAGTTCCAGCTGGTTCACCTGCAGAAGGCGGAGGTTCAGTGGACAAAGATAAGGGTGGCAAACCTGTTGTGGAAAGTGGCACAAAAGTTGAAGGAACCACTGTTGACAAAGACGCTGAAGCTAAAAAAAAGGAGGCGGAAAATCAGAAAAGAACTGCGGAGATAGAGGCTGAAATGAAAATTGTTGATCAATCTTTGAACAATAAAGAACAAGAATTGGCCAAAGTTGTTGAGGATTTCAAAAAGATCCCAGTACCTGTTGATCCTGATAACAGTGAGGAAACAGTTCGTTATGACGGCAAAACTGGTTTTCAAGAAGCAAGACAAAAATATGCTAAAGACAAACCTGAATATGATCTAAAAAAACAGGCATACGATAAAAAAGTTGCAGATCTTCAAAAAGACATGATGGCTCTTCAAAGGAAAAAAGTTGATTTGGCTCTTGAGCAAAGAACCATTGATTCAAAAGTCGACGAAAGAACAGCAGTTGCAGTTTCTGAAATGAAAAGAGAGGCTATGAAAGATGAGCTTGAGGCAGGAAAAATAAAATTCCTTGATGGACTTATGACACGTCTTGATGCCGCAAAAATCGCTGAACGTAGACAAGAGTTTAAAATCAATGCGGATAAATGGGATGTGACATCAGTCGCCGGACTTGCTTCATGGAAAAAAGATTTGGTTGATTTGAAGATTTATGAGAATACTCCTTTCTTCAATGGTATTTTTGAGCAACTTGCGAGACTTTCTGATCCTACTGAGCTAAATACTCTTAAACCAGGAGAAGATAAAATGTATTCGTCTGTTGAGGAAAAGAAAAAAATATTCCTTAAGCCTGAGGAAAATGTCAAAAAAATTGGCGATAAAGCCCTTTCTGCTGCGGTTAGCTTTTTCATAGCTGTTAAAGATCTTCTTAAGACTCAAGATAATCTACAAATGACAGCTGAGGCTCAAGTACAGGGAAAAGATCAAGATAAGATCGCGTCTACAGGTATAAAATTTGTTACTGATAATTTGAAGAAATTTCAGGATGCTATAAAAGAGAAAGATTGGGGTACGGCACTTGTATATGTAGTTGCAGGTTATGCGGCATATAAAGGTGCGATGAAAATTTGGGAGAAGACTCCTGATCTTGCGAAAGATGGACTTTATGCGGCAGGTTTCTTGTATGCCGTGAACTTATTTTCAAAAAATGCCGGATATGATATCGGTAAAAAACTTGGAATTACTGCGGCTGAAGATGAAGTAAGAGGTACTTCCCTATCTTATTTATATAGACTAAATGTTCCGGAATCTAAAGATATGGATGGAAGAGTTTTGCTTGATATTGGTGGTACAAGTGTTTCGGATTTGAATAGTTTATATAATGAGTCAAATAGTTCTGTAATAAGATCTATTGATCCTAATGCTATTTCTCCGTCTCCATTTCCTCAGTTTAGAGGGATGAGTCCAAGTGTTCTAAATAAGACCACCCATCTTAATTCCAAAGAAGAGGAATATCAACGTGTTGGAAGAGAACTTTATAAGATTGCGAAGGTCGTGAGGGATTCTTATGACAAACATATCAAACCAAAAAATGGACTTACTATTGAACAAGCTCTAGGCAAAGATCCTGATTTGAAGGGAGTATCTTTGTTTAATTTTGCGATGTTGTTTAGGGATGTTGCGGGAACGGATGAGTATAGAGTTGCCGGTGGACTTCTTGGAGAAAGTCTTGGATTTAATCTTGCTTCTCTAAAGATGAGAAAAAGATTTGAAGCTGTGTTTCAGGATAAACAAATGGATTTTGAGGCTGTACATACTCCTCTTGAACGTGGAGTTTACAAGGCTCAAGTCATGAATTTCCCTATAGTAATCAGAGAGGACGCCGTAAGTAATGAATATGTTGTTTTCTCACTTGATGATTATCAAAGAGCGAATGGCAATCCAAATGCCGCGACTCAGGCACTTTGCAAAATTCCTTTTGAAGGAAATGCAGACGCACAGGTTTCAGCTCTTAAAGATGCTATAATTGATAGATTTACAAAAGTAGTTAAGGAATTGAATAAAACGGCCAAGGATTCTTTGAGCCTTGGAGATGTCAAATACCAAAATGGGAAATTTGTTTCCACTTTGAAAGTAGAAAAAGGCTCTATGCTTGGAGCTGAAAAGACAATTCCTGTATTTTTGAAAGTCTCAAAAGATGGTTCGACTGTTGAGGTGTATAACTCGGCTGACAGCGAACTGATCATCAATCTTGATAGCAGTGGGGATAAAAATAAACTTTTGGGAAATCTTGTCATTGCCGAACTTGGTCAACAAGATAATATGAAACCTTTCTTCTTCTTATATAAGGCGAAAAAGCTTGAATATAAAGGAGAGAATCCGGATAAGTCATTTACGGTTCTTGCCGGAGATAGTAAGGTTGAGATCAAATTTAAACTTAATAAGGCGACTGGAAGATATGAGTTTGCGGAAGCCGGTGCTGAGGCAAAACTTTTCAATGCGAAAAATTATGGATTCTTGAGAGAACTTGCGGAGAATGCGGTTAGAGAGAATAAAGATTTAAAAAGAGCCACAATGGAATTTGCGAAAGTACTTGATAATGTTCCTGAAGAATATATAGCAAATTTGTTTAAGAATGCGCCAAATTGGTGGAAGGATGCCACTTGGTATAAACCTGCCGGAGGTTTTTCACTCGATCAATTTACCGGCTCAATACCAAAAAATTATACCAATGCTATGCTTGGGTCTCAGATTGAATTTTTGATATCAAGATTGACCAGTGAGATTGTTAACGGAGGAAGTTTAAATAAAGCCAATGCCTTGGTTTCCAATGATTCTGATATTAAAAAAGCTGTTTATAAAATTGATGCTATTTCTACAAAATTATCAGATCTTAAGGAAGATAAAGAGCGTAAGAAAGAAGCATTTGATGCCGATTTCTTCAAAAAAGAAATTTTGGACGACGTTTCACGTGTTGCAGTCAAAAGCGAAACTTATTCTCTTTGGTACCAGCAATTTGCAACTCATATATTTATGAAATTTGGCAAAGATGATTTGTTGAATGGTCGTGTTGTGAAGGCTGGCAAAGTTTTGAGTGTATTTGCCGAATATACAAAGGATTTGGATGATCCTTGGATCGAAAAAAGGCAAAAAAAAGATAGTAAAGGGAAACCGGTATTAGATTCTGAAGGGGAACCTGTATATGAAAACATTACTATGCATTTGGACAGACTTAGGGTTAGCGATCAAGAATATAAATTACGTGCCGGCTATTCAAATTACGTTGCGACAAGAATGTTTAAGAAAATAAATATAGAAGGAGATAAGTTGCCTGATCCATTGCCTACAAAAGGTTCAACACCTGATTTCTGGTCAATAGCTTCATGGGAGGACTACAAGGCTGATCCTAGCAAATACAAGGCTGATAGTTCATTTGAACATACTGCTGAGATGGAGGCTTTGAAACAGAGTAAGGATTATGTGGAATTTGATGCTTGGCTTGGAAATAAGAGTTTACTTAAACCTGGTAAAAAATTGATATTGCCAAGGAAGAATTGCAAGTTCACATTAACTTCTGTTGCCGATCTTAAAGCTTTCAGGGCATTATTGAGTGAAGAAGATCCTTATCACCATGAGGCCTACCTTGCGGATGGAACTCATGAAGAATATGACTTATATCCTACATCTGAATATACAGATTTGGAGAAAGGATTTAGAAATTCCATGAAGAAAGCTTTGGCTAAAGTTAAAAAAGAATATGAAGGTGACTATATACCCGAAGCTTTTGATGAATTGGAATATGAAATTTTTGATTTTGGATTTCAGTCTACCCCTAAACCTGATGGTATAAAATTAAATGTTCCAATAGATTTCAAATTGTCCGAGTATACTCGATTTGTTGAAGAAATTGATGATATAAAACAAGAACTCAGAAAGGTTACAGTTCCTCTTACCAAATCTATTCAACGTAAAGCAATTGAAGACAAAGTCTCTAAACTTATTAAAGAAGAGATTATCAATGAAGATAATTTCCATCGTTATTTTAAGTCAAAGACTGTTTGGGAAAGAATTGCTGAAAAGTATGAAAAAATTAAAAATAAATTATTTTAAGCCATGCAAAACTTAAATAGAAACACATATTGCTTTTGTAGAAACATTAACGACTTTCGTGAGAGTAGATTGGTTTTTCAAGAAAAACCTGACTCTCACTGGTATGACTCATTAAATCCAAAATCTTGGCTCACTTCTGACACACCTGCCAAGCCTGGTGAAAAATCTTTATTAGATCCTAGCACTTGGTTTTCCGCTCCTGAATGGGTTGGGAAATTAGGTGAAGGTCTTGGAGAATTTCTTAAAGCTTTTGGTACTCTTTTGGGTACAGTAAATAAAGTTGCTGGACATGCGGCTAAATTCTTGGATTGGTCTGTTGATTCAGCGAAGGAATTGGTTGAACTGTGTAAAGATAAATTTCATGGTTCTCTTAAGGAACTCCCATTCTATGAAGGATATAAAAAGAGTTTTTATAGCGTAACCCGTCCTGATGGGACTAAAGAAACTGTACAGAGAGGATCCGATGCGGTTAATAATGTTTTATATTATGACGTAAGATTGGCTTCTATAAAGTATAGACTGCATGAATTAAAAGTTTACTATGCTCCAGTTGTTAATACTGTTACCACCTTACGTGATTTGAAAGAGAGAATGTCGTCTGGAGGCTCACAAAGGGCAAGGCTGGCAGAAGAAATTGCCGCAGAACAACGTCAGGCAAAGATTAGCAAAAGAGATCATGTTCTAAGAAAACGTAGACTGCCTCAAGATAAGTCAGATGCACAATTTGAAACTTTTTCTCCTGATGGAACTGCAAAACTTCCAATGCCTAAATGGGAGTGGGCAATTGCTCCCGGAGGAACTGATTATGAACAACGTTTCGTTAATGGCACTGATAAAGCTGATGTGAAAATTGTAGAATATTTGAAGAAAATTACTCCTATTTTGAATAGATATAATAAGGAAGTGTCTGAATTGGAAGAAGAAATATATAAACTTGGATATTATAAAGGAAAGGTTTTATCTGATGAAAATATTGATGCTAATACTAAGGCGCTTATAGACAGAAACAATGGTATTATTACTGATTCATTGGATGGATGGATTGGGAAATACGGTGAATCAAATATACAAAAGCCTAAGGGTGGCAAGGCTACTCCCCTATTCCAGCTTTTTCAATACAGATAAAATAAATAAACATGGCTCAAGAACAATTCAAATCACAGGAAAAAGAAGGGAGTTCATTAAGACAAGAAATTGTTAATTTTGAAGATATTGTTCATGAAGCGGAAAAAGCTCCGGAAAAAGATTTGAAGGATCGATTGGATTATATAAGAGTTTTTACTGGAAATCTTTTCCGGAACAATCCAGGAATATGGCCTGAGGAAGATGTACAATCGGTTTATTCTCTTGCCAAAAGGGTCGGTGTTCTTGGTGCGGGAGACAATGTCGTAAGAGCTACTGAATATGTAAGATCTGTAGTAAAAGAATTGGCGAAAAAATCCACTGATGCTTCTTTTAAGTCTAAACTTAAATATGAGACAACTCATTTCAGATTTAGCCGTCAAATAGATTATAGCTGGCTTGAAGAATCGGCCTTGAATGAGCTGAATACTACAAATCAAATGTTAAATAATTGGGGCAAAACTCTTACTCCTGATAATTTCGAAAATGTTTTTTCAAATTTAAGTGGCTCATGGTTAGAGGACTATGTAACTCGAATATTGGACAAGGCACCTAAAGGAACAGAAAAAGATATTTCTTTTGCACGTGGAAAAATCAAAGCGAATTTGGCTTTTAATTTCTATGTCGGACTTGTGCCAAACACAAAGATAAGTATAGACGATAAGAAAAAAGTTCTTGATATGAATGTTGCGATTGTGGATGGCATGCCTGGACTTTTTGGAGAAAAAAGAACTATGCTTGCCGAAGCTACCGGAACACAACTTGAGACTAAAAAGGGTAAGAAAAGTGGCAAAAGAGGAGAAAAAGTTTCTAAAGGTCCAGCTAAAAAACCAGAATTCAAAGGACCAACTACACCTAGCGAACGTATTTCCGAAAGAAGACGTGGTGGACTTTCTGTCGCAAGTGTAAACCCTGAAGACGTTGTTCTTTTTGATTATCAGGAATCTAAAGAAATTCAGCTGGAGATGCCTGAGGCCATGAAAGTACAAATGAATTCAATTGCTCTTATTCATGATTTGGCAGCAATGCTTCTTAAGGGCGGAAAAATTGATCTAGCCACTTCTAATAAAGTAGTGACATCTTTGAATTATGTACAATATAATCTTGTAGAATACTATAAAGATGAAAAATATGACGGAAAAACTCCTTTCAATTTAGAGGAAGAAATGGAATTTGAAATGTCTAGTAGCCGCTTAAAAGGCTTTATTAATGCTGCAAATAAAGTAGCCCTATCCCCTGTAAAAACCGCTGGAATGTCTTATAGAAATGAATTTCTAAAACTTCTGTCCGGAAAATCTCTTACAGACATGGATGAAGTGAAGAAGGCCGGATTTGCGATCGCATGGATGGAAAGGAATGTTTTTGGAGATCATATGTCGGCTCGTGGACTTATGTCTAAACTTCTTCATAAGGATGTTATGGCGGCGAGAGAAAAATTGCCACCTGAAGTAAAAGAACAACTTTATGAAAAAGCTTATAGTGATGCTCGTAAAAGCATCACAAGTATGTTGAGCGATGGAACAATAAGGGAAAATTTCCGTGCAAATTTCAAAAAAAGATATTTAAAAGATAATAATAGATTACCCGCTGACACACAAATTGATGCAGCATATTCTAGATTCTTTAGTTCACTTTTTGAATCTCAACATATATCTTTGTATGATTCTTACCTTACGTTAGCGTCATTTTCCGATAAGTACATGAAACCTGCTCCTACCTCAGGAGTTGATAAAACTATTTATGATGAATTTTGCGATTCCACAGATCCAAATAATGATTTTTTCAAGCTCAGTGATGAGGGAAGAGCTGTTCTTTGGGGTGTGACAAAAGAAGTTATCATTATGGCCGCAGCAATGATAGTCACCGCAGGAGTTGGCCTCGCGGCAAGAGCCGCAGCTATGGCTGTTCGAGGTTTGAGCATGGTGAGAAATGCTACAACTATTGCAAGATATGCTGTTGAAGCGGCAATGTTTACTGGAACTGTAGCCGCTGAAGCTGGAGCATTTTATGACGTAAATGCAGTTTTACATGGAGAAGCAACAATCGCTGGGACGTTATTAGTTGACCGTGACTGGAAAAAAGCCGGTATAATGCTTGCTTCGGAAATGCCTATGTTTATGCTACTTGGTGGCGCACATTATCTAGCAGGATTTGCAAAAATGGGAATGGCTACGGAGGCTAAGGTGTTGGTAGAGGCTGGTAAAAGGTATCCTAAGTATGCTAAAGAAATAAAAGATATTTTGGAATTAGCAAAATCAAGTCCTAAAAAAGCTATTCAGGCTGTAGAAGCCGCATTGGCTAAAGGAGGATTACCAAAAGAAATTGCACAAAGATACGCAAGAATTATAGACAATGTTGGAATTCTTTCAGGTAGATATAGAGGTGTTTTGGGTAAGATCTCAGACCCTTTCCTTCAAAAAGCTGTCGGAGTTCTTGTCGTAGATTTGAATTTTGATGCTGCAGCCATCATGCTTGGCACTTATTTGAAAGAAAAGATTAATCCTGTAGATGATAGTAGCACTATCTCAAAAGAAGAGAGAGGTGCGATAGAAGCTGTTTTGTTTGAATGGGGTAAGGCTTATCTTATGGCAGCAGGATTCAAGGCCGCATTTGGTGGAGTCGGCAAACTTGCAAGAAAAGTTCCTGATGTACTTGAAAGAGTTTTGCCACAAGGTTTACGTGAAAGATTGATTCAAACTTATAGAAATGACAAAGGTGAATTCATAGGAAGGGATGGACTTATGAATATGCTTATAAGTAAGCTTGAAGTAGGAGGTTTTGATGATGCGATTGCTCAGATGGAGAAAGCTAAGGTCTTGATTTTAACTGTGGAAGATGTATTATCAGTTACTTCGCAGTTACCGGAAGGTAAGGCAATGAAGTTCCTACAAACTTGCAAAAGAATGATGAAACCTGAAGAAAGACAATTGGTTATAGATGAGGTGACGGCAATGCAAAAGTCATCTGCTTTGCCAGAAGGTTTTGCTCATGGAAGATCTGAGATGCCGATGGATAAATTTAGAGGGAAATGGCCAGAACGTTCTCTTGGAGGATTGATTACTGCTAAGATTCTTGGACTTGTACTTAGAGTATTCTCACCTGAGGCTGCAGCCGAGCCAGTGGAAAGACCTGTGGCTGAGGCGACTGTGAAATCTGGAGAGGTACGTGAAGGGAAATTCCCTTCTAAATCTAGCGATAGAGTTTCAAAAACTCCTAAGGCTTCAGAAAAACCTCGTGTTGTAGTTGCTGAGGCTGGAGCTAAAGCTCCTGTGGAGACTTCTAAAGATTCCGGCGTTTTTGATTCTATTTTGAATGCAATAAAGGAAGGTAAAATAAAAGACATAGATGGATTAAAAGCAGTTTTTGCTGCTAATCAAGAAAATTTCGCAAAAGAAATTGGATATGATTCAAATACAAAGACCATCAGTCCTGAGAAAACGATGCAATTTGCTTCTGTAATAGGTGTTACACCTCAACAATTAAATGAATCTGTCGCAAAAGCAAGTATTGGAGGACTAGAAGCATGGTGGATTATAGCATTCTTGATCTATTCAGTCGGTATAAGAGGTTTCCTGGATAAAAATAAAGATACGATATTACATAAAAATTGGTTGGGAAACGGTGGCTGGGGAAAATTTTTTGCCGTAGTTCTGAATGCTCTAACAAGAGGAGCTCTTACATTCCCTCAGGCTATTATTCCTTTTCCTACTTTTGGCCTACCGCTTATGCCTGCCTTGCCTCTGTATGATTATTTAAGAGGACGTAGAGAGAAAAATAAAAATGTTAAATTAGAAACTCCACCTGAATTGGATAAGATAATATACGATAAAAAAGATGGTCATTTGGGGCTTAACGAACACGATTACGGGGAACTCCATGAATTTTATGAAGCTATTAAAACTATTTTCTCTTTACTTGAGTTCAAGAGTGCCGATGAAGCGAAAAAATTCTTTGAATCATTGATAAGATGGAAACATGCTGAATTAAGGCTGCATGAAATTAATACTGAATTAACTGAACTTGCCCCAAAACTTACTGGAAAGAGACAAGAATTGGCTCCTTTAAAAAATGAGCTAGCTAGGAAACAAGAAGAAGAACGCAGAATTGATGCTGATCTTGCAAGCGCAAGGACTGAGGCAGAAATAAAAGCTCTTGGGATACGACTTGATAAAGTTGGACGAGATATCTCCAGATTAGAAGGTAAAATTCAACCTCTTGAAAAAGAAGTTAAGGAATTAGAAGACAAGGGAAAAGCTCTTAATAAAGAACAAACGACTGTAAGAACTAAAGCTGAAAAATTAAAACCTAGTGGTAAAGAAATACCTGTCGCTGCTATTGCAGGTGGGGAAAAAGGTGAGAAAGAATTATTGAAAAATATAGAGGCTTTATTGGAAAGCGAAGGTGTTGAGCCTGGAGATAAAGATGCTATCTTAAAGCTTGTAAAGGAATTCATGAAAATCCTAAAGTTATCTCCGGAACCTGGCACCCCACATAGGAAAATTCACGAAATGGAGGCACGTCTTAAAGCTCAAAAGCCTGAATATGATAAGGCAAATGCTTTTATTGTTGTTGAAGAATATGAAGGTCGTGAGCCTAGACGTCGTTTTATTTCAGACGGTCGGTATCAAGATAGTGTCGATCTCCTTTCTTCTAGTCATTTCGACGGAGATATTGCAAGAGCTAGAAAAATTGTTTCCGATTACCAGACTCTAGTCAGAAAACGAGATGCTGCTGTTGCAGGAGCTGGACGTGGGCTACTGATGAGACTTGGTACCGACCAGATGGCCTTCGCTCAAAATCATCCAAAACTTAAATTTGTTCTCGAAAAAGTAATAAAATTCCTGCTTTTATATCTACTTTATCAGGGGGGCAAGGGACTATGGAATCAATTTCCTGATGCACCAACTGCTCCAGCTTCTCCTGCAACTCCGGCTCCAAAACCTCCATCAAAACCAGCGCTTGAGCGTCCTAGTTCTGCTCCTACGCCAGCAGGCGATGATGTAAAGCCTGAAGAAGCTACTGGAGAAGCTCCTGGGACGGCTCCTAAGACCACTCCTGGGACTACTCCGCCTGCCCCACCTGAGCCGGAAACTCCACCACCTCCTCCAACAGTGGATGGAGAAGCTAAAACTCCTAAAAAAGGAGTAAAAGCTTTGGATGACTATATTGCTGATCTGGAAGCTAAGGAAAAGGCTGCAAAGGGGAAAAAATAATCATAAATTCTTTTAATTGACTGTTTCGAGAATTATATAGTACTATTCTCCCCATTTAGTCAAATTTCATGCCTAAAGAGGGAGGAAAATCAATAGTTTTAAGCGGACTTTCAAGACATCTTGTTACTGATGTTCCCTATACACGTGCGCTTGATGCACAAAAAAGAACAGCCTTTGCTGCAGAAAGGCTTATTCAGGAAACTCATAATGCAGGAGAATCGCTGGAAAGAAGCATAACTCCGGAAATATCCAGAATTAGTGGAGAAACGGCACAAGTAAGGGCAAGGATAGAAAATCTTCAGCATTCTTTCGAGGTAGGACTTAATCATCTTGAAACATCAATTACAGGAGTGCCAGTTGTAAGACAAACTATTGAAGAACTATATCAAACAGGCATGATAAGTGAGACTGAAGCTGTTATACTAGCCGCCACCGGAATATTGGATAAAGCTCAATCAGAAAAAATTTTCAGGATGCTAGAACCGTGGAAGATAAAAATAATAAAAAGCGGACTTGTATCAAATCCAGACCCAAAAACTGAAAAAAAACTTTCACAGGAAGAAAAGTTATTTTTGGCAGAATTAAGAAGGAAAAAAGATTTGCCTATAGCTAATTTTCATTCATTGGGAATCTTGGCGGAAAACGGACTTTTAGACGCTATACGGCATAGAGAAATGGCAAAAAATATACGAGGTGTGAGATTTGGAACAGATGGAACAAATTACGGAATGATAGAATTAAATGAACAAACAGATGTATTGATACAACAAGGACAAGAAAGATCCCGCACGGATAAGATAGGCCTTGATTTAATGCGTGCAGGAGTGGTAACAGGTGAAAAATTGGTTAAAGTTGGACAAGAACAGTTAGCAGTCCAAAGTGCATCATTTGCCGTACAAGCCGATATGGATAGTAAGCTTGGAGATTTGAGAACCCTTGCTCAAAGAGCAGAAGCTACAAGAATGGAAATTGCAGGTAATACAGCTCAGACAGCAAGAAATACAGCATGTATTTTGCGCAACACTTCAACACTCGTTGATTTAGCAATTGATGAATCACGTGACAGAAAATACGGATTGGAATTATCGGAAGCATTGGTTGGAATAAGTCATAGCATTGACCACAGACTTGCAGGGATTGGCCTTGGAATAGACGTTCTTATAGATCAGGGAAATGAACAGATAGAAGGATTAAATAGAATTGGAAGTGGAATAGCGGCTTTGGGGCAGATAGCCGCTTCACAATTGGAAAGTCTACACAGAGTTGAGTCGGGATTAGGTAGAATAGATAATAGGCTTGCAAGACTGGATGATACTTTGCGACAAGTCGGAATAAGTATAACAATGGCAATCGAGGGAGTGATGGCATACATGACAGAAGCTGAACAAAGAACTGTTGATAGAGATTTTAACAGAGATAAAATAGCATCTGACGAAAGTTTCAGAAAAGCTCTTGAACTGCTTGCCGCAGGCAAAATTGATAAGGCTATAAAATATCTAAATGAGGCTGAAGAAAGATTCCCTACGGATTATAGAATATATTTCAAAAGAGGCCTTTGTTATGAGATGAAAGATATGCCAATGGAAGCACGCGAAGATTTACTGGAAGCTGTCGACATGGCAAACAAAAATGGGCAAGAAGAAACAAGGGCGATAATAAGAAGGAATCTTGCAAGATTGTATTATGCTGAATCAAAGGCTTATTTAGAACAAGGAGATACAAAGATGCAGGAAGAAAAACTTGCTGAAGCGATAGTGGAAGCAAAAAAAGCGACGATGGAAAAGCCAGATCATCTAGAAGCGCATTTTGACTTGGCGACTTATTTGGCAGCTTTCAAACTGTATGATGATGCATTATCTATACTGCTAAACATAATTCCGAAAGATCCAAAATTCGCTAAAAAACTTGATTATTTTGATGTTTTCACACCATTGCGCGGATCTTTAAAGCACGTGTTAAATGAAAACGATTTGGAGTCAGGAAAAGCAAATGACAATATAAATCTTGCGATAGCAAAAGATGCAGTAGAAGTTGGGGATTTTGAAACAGCACTTAAATGCATACAAACTTTGATAAACAAATCCCCTCTTTTCTTGATTAGAATAAAAATTTGGGAAATTGAAGATTTTAAAATAATTTCAAAACAAATTCTGGAAAAACTGGAAAATGAGCACACAAATGAAGAACAAAAATCCGTAGAGGAGTGGTATGCAATAGCTATATTGGCTATAAAATTTGGATCTACGTCGAGATCAAAAATTTATAGAACATTCCTGAAAGGAGCTGAAAATGACCCTGATTGTACGGCTAGAAATGCAGATTCATTTAGAAATAAGATTATTGCTATTGATAAAGAAGGTGCGGAAAACTTATTTTCCATCCTGAGGCTTGTTGTTAATAAAAATTTTACATGGTTATAAAAAATTTATGAATGAAAAAAAGATAAATGTAGAAGTCGACACAAGAGCTGTATATCCAGATAATGTCGCTTTTAGATTACAGGTTGCTTTACATGAGAATGATCATGCCGACATCTTAAATTTTAGAGTTCCAAATATACCGTTTAATATTAAAATAGGTTCTAATAAAGTTGTAAGTGGTATATCCGATTCCATGACTGGTGTTCTTGAAACTGATGAGGTTTTTATGAGACCCCATGACCCGGACGTTGATATTGAGATAGAGGCCAGAGACGGAGTTGAAAAAATAAGACATAGTTTGAAGGTAAATGTTTCAAAACTTCTTGAAGAGCTTGAAAATAAGAGAAGAGAAGAGGCAGAAGCTTTTAAGAAAGGGGAATATGAAGATAAATTGGAAGAACTTCATAAAGCTGATAGGTTAAGGGAAGTAAAGGAGACTGTTATACGTGCTAAAAATAGATTTATTGATAATCATCAGTTTATTGGTTCCCCTAGTTATCATGATCACCCCATTCATATATTTGTTCTACATTCATCGCATCCTTCTGTCGTTGGATCGCTACTGGAAGTTGCCGATAAAGCCCCTGCGCGTTTGATTGCATCGATAGGGTTATTTTATGCTCAACCATGGGCAAAAAGAGTAGTGATGGAAATTGCAAAAAGACATCCGGCTGTTGCAATTGACCATATTCAAATGTATGAGTATCAACCTTGGGCTGGAGAGGTCGCCAATGAGGCTACGTCTAAAGACCCTTGTTGCGCATTGGAAAAATTTGACCTATATAAGGAGCAGCCATGGGCCGAAGCATTGGAAGAAAAAGCGTTAAAAGAGCTGATTCAAAGATGCAGTGATGGTATTCTCTTAGACAAAATAAATGAAAAAAATTTAAAAACCGTTATTGAGTATTATTATCGTGCCCCTCAGGATCTTCGTATTTTGATTAGCGGCTTGATATTAGAAATCACGCTAAAATTTCCTATGTATTTTTCTGAACATGCTTCTATATTGAATAGAATTCCCAGTGACCTGCTTCGCATTATCGATGAAGCTGATTCTAAAATGAAATCTCCAATTGGTATAATTAAGGGTTTTATTGGGACTCGTGTTGGCAAAATTTTGACTGCTGTTGGCACAATAACTGCTGTTGCCGCTATTGGAATATCGTATAAATATTTTTCTGATGATGACAATAGTAAAACGCCTATTCCTGTAGCTACACGTACTGCCTCGCCGGATACAGATGCCCATAAAGGGCTTGGTAAAGATGCTGAAAGTATGTCTGACGCTACGGACGCCGGCACATTAGAAGTTCATACTCAAGTTGATCCTGCTGAAAGACAAAGACAAATCAAGACTGAAGTTAACAAAATAAGGAAGGAATTGTTTTGGATAGCTGAGCATGTAAACTCAAAAAACGAATATGGTAACTTGATCGATCAGATAAAGCTTATTAAAAAATATGACCATCCTCTCGTGAAAGATACCATGATTAATTTTGCGGAAAAATTCCCTAAATTAGCTGATGATCTTCTTGAGCATTATGTGGAAATGCCTTGGGCTGAAGATGTTGTAAACTCAATAATTTTCTTAAGACCTTACGTGATAGATAAGTTCCCCTTATTTAAAGATCGTCCATGGGCAAAAAGTATAGTTTTAAAAATTGTCAATTTACATAAAGAAGACTATGTAGCAGGTAGATTTCCTCTATACAGTCAATGTGATTGGGCAAAAGATGTAATCTCTGTTATTGCTAAAAAATATCCTCAAAGTTTCTTCAGTTATATTGAAAATTACGAGTATCAGCCTTGGGCCAAGGATCTAGCTATGGAAGCCGCTTCTCATGATCCTAGCAGTGCTATTGAAAATTTTGGAAAATATAAATATCAGCCTTGGGGCAGCGAAGTATTAAGTTATAGTAAAAGCAGGCTTTCGTTGAAATAATGTGTAGTTTATGCTATAATTATTATTGATAATACCCTCATCTACATGTTCGGAATCGACACAATCAGTAAGGCGATAGACACTTCGAAAGAGGTTTTAGGAAAGATTTTGCCTTCACTTTCGGAGGCGTGGAATGCTGCAAAAGAGACGAAGGACAAAGGTTTTCTGGATAGAATCGGCATGTTTTTTAGCAAATTCAAAGAAGAATATGACAAACTTGGCAAAGAAAAAGAACAAATCTCACAAGATGCGCAAGATGCAGCAAAACAAACAACTGAACAAGCTATGACAGGCGCGACCGCAGCTGTAAAACTCGATGAATCGAAAGTTGAAAAAACTGATGCAGATGCATACAAAGAAGCTCTTGCTTCCGGCGTCGCGTCGTTAAAATCATTGAGTCCCGAACAACAGGCTTTTGCAGGGAAAGGTTTTGATAAAGTAAAAAAGGCAATGAAAGAAGGTGGTGAAGATCATCTTGATCTTGATGAATTCAAGGCCGTCGCGGCAACAGGACTTTCCACTCTTAAAGCTTTGAAAACAAAATATCCCGACAAAGAAAAACTTACGGCGGCACTTACTCAGATTTCAAAAGCTTCGGATTCCTCGGAATATCCCGTCGCGGGGCTTCTTAAAGCATCCGTTTTGAAGGTGCTTAAGCCAAGTGTCGGAGATATGATTTCAAGTCCACTGAAAGCAAAGGCTTTTGCGGAGGCATTTGGTATTGAAATAAGCATCAATCTTCTTCCACCAACGATCGAATCCCCTTTCAAAGATGCTATGGTTCTCATGAAAGAAAAAGAACTTGCCGGAGACAATAAAGCAAAAGTTGTTGAAGCCTATGGGAAATATATCATTCCTCATACAAATAAAACTGATGTAAATAAAGTCGTTCAAGTCGTTGATTTCGTTCACAATATCGTTATCACACAGCCTGAACAACTTTCAACCGACCAAATGGCGGAACTTGTTTCGCTTGTTGACTCGGAAGACCTCGATAGAATTATTGCGATATTTACCGGTAAAACAGAAAACGCGGCAAATGTCGCATAATTATGGCGATGCAAAAATTTTAAGTGCTCGCCAACAAAGTCTGCCTGGGCAGACTTCACTCCCCCACCTTATGACAATCACAGATAAAAAAAATAGAATACTTTCACTCTTACCAACTTCGACCATAGATCAACACACAAAAACTATGGTTGAAACGCTTTTACCTGTCATGGAGGAAGCTCAACTGGATGCGCTTTTCGACACTTTCATGGGAGAAAAATCAGCACTCGAAAAGAATGAAGAAAAAAGACAAAGAGTCGAATTGAAATACAAAGTGATGGCTGAAAAATTGGCACAGATCGAGATCAATAAGTTTAAGAAATAAAAATCTATTGCATTTTTTAAAATAGTACGTATACTTTGATTTGCTTGAGTTGCTTCGGCAATTCATTTAATAGGTTAGGATATTAAGGCTTTTCTAGGGCGTTGGTACTCCTGAGTCTGTTAAGAAACTCTTCCCCAAGTGGGAGGAGTTTTTCTTTTTTGTGCCATTTTATAGATGCCATTCTCTTCGTTGTCGGAAAATTTTGATCCTCATGATTGAGCCCTGTAATGCGTGATTTTTTAGAGATGGATCGTGTGGATTCAGATAAAATTTCTCAATTGTCGAATTAACCTTGTTTTTTAAAAATTTATCCAATTTTTCATATCGTTTTTTGAAATTTTTATGCCTTAATATTTGCATAAAATTTAAAATTATCGATTTAATTCATCAATTAAATCTTTAGCCGTAGAAAATGGTCCGCTTACATTTATTCCTTTTTTGGCTTCATTGGATGCCTTCAAAATTTCTTTTTCCTGTTGGACAGTTAGGCCATTTTCCGTAAGAAGCTGAAATGGTAGACCTTGATTTATAATAATTTGTTTGAAGTAGACTTTGACGGCACTGCTCATATCCATTCCAATCTTGTCTAGTACTTTTTTGGCTGATTTTTTTGTGTTTTCATCAATTCGGACTTGTAGAGTAGACATAATAAGTAGGTTATACTATTACCAGTATATCATCTATGTAATGACATTGTCAATACTGACATCTATAAAATGGCACGATCTAAGCTTGTTTCCTTGTGCAATGCTATTTTTATGAATCCTCATGTTGAGAAAGTTTTTTCTTGTGTTTTTCGCCGCTAGTAATTAAGATTGTTCCGTTGAAAACACACGTGGTGAGTTTAGCTCAGTTGGTTAGAGCATTAGGTTGTGGTCCTAAGGGTCATGGGTTCGAATCCCATAACTCACCCCAGAAAAAAAAGCTGGCGGGCCCGTAGGGTTCGACAGATTTTTTTGTTGAGGTGAGATGAGATTCGAAGTTTATAACCACCTGTTACTTCGCAGAGCAGCCATCTTTTCAAGATGGGCTCTGCTGGGCGTGCCCCGGATGGGTAAATCCCATAACTCACCCCAGAATTATTTTACGGCTTTATGTAGCCATTTTCGACGCATCTAACGTCCTTTTCTATTGAAATAAATATCTCTTCTGTGATATCATTCTGATATGACAATAAAGAATATAATTACAGTGTTAAAAGTCTATAAAACATCTTCAGCAAAAAAACGAGAAGTTTATTTAAATGATTTTGTGCCTAAAATGATATATAGAACAACAAAAACAGAAAATCCCGAAACTACAAAACAGATGGTAAGTGTAGTATTAGGAAAAAAATAAACTACTATGTCAAAGAAGAAAATAGGAGCGACAAGCTATAAAGATACTTCATTCGGCATTCTTCCTCGCTCTGAGCTTATTCCTCTTGAAATTGATGGCATAAAAAAAGCTTGGGATTTTGTCGTTAAAACATCTCAACGTGGTAATATTCCGTTAACAGTATCTTTTGTTAAAGAGGTTCATAAAACCGGATTTGGGTGGATTTTTCCGAAGATAGGAGGTGAATTTCGTACTGTAGAAGTAACGGTTTCAAAACATCAGCCTCCAAAATTCTACCTCATATCTCAACTTATGGAAGATTTTATGATGGATTTAAAAATGAGATTAAAGTATGTGCCAAAAATCGATGACGACAATTTCATAGATTGGCTAATAGAACTACTAGCTTGGGCTCATCATCGTTTTCTTTGGATACATCCATTTCAGGATTATAATGGACGAATTTCACGTTTATTGATCAATATTATTTTGATAAAACTTGATCTTCCTCCAATAGAATTGAAAGTTGAAACTCCGACAGGACGAAAAAAATACGTTCGTGCATTACAGCAAGCCGATCAAGGTGACTATATGGGGCTGGGAATATTGATAAAAAGCGCCATTAATGAAACCGTGAGAGAACTTCAAGTAATGTAACTGTACCAGTATTGTTCGAACATCATAACTCACCCCAGATTAGTGACTGGTGCTTCATCAGGGCTTGGGCGTTCTTTGGTAAAAGAAAGTGTACAAAGGGGAAATCAAGTTTTTGCTGCTGCTCGTAGCCTAGACAAACTTCAGTCTTTAGCAAGTGAGCACCCATCAGGCCAAGTTATCCCTATAGAAACAGACGTAAGTGATCCAGAATCGATACAAAATTTATTTAGAATCATAGATCGTTTATCAAAAAAAATTGATGTTGTCATAAATAATGCCGCAGTTGGCCACAATAAACCGATAGCCGAGATGAGCGATCCGGAAATGAATAAAATTGTTTTAACAAATTTACTTGGCACGATGATGGTTGCAAAAGAAGCGATTAATAGAATGATGCGTCAAGGAAATGGACAAGTGGCTTTTGTTTCTTCTTTGGCTGGGAAACTTGCATTCCCAAATCTTGGGATTTATTCGGCTACAAAGTTTGGGATTGAGGGATTTGCTGAAGCTGCTCGAGAAGAACTTAAAGGCACAAATGTAGGTATAACGGTGATTCGTCCTGGAATAATGGACACTAATTTTTTTGAAAATGCCGGAATGAGTGAATTTGCAAAAGATGCAAAGAATAGAATGCAAACGCCTCAAGATGTAGCACAGCAAGCATTACAAGCGATAGAGCAAAATAAATGTGAAATAACAATTGGCACTGATAAACGATTTTTGCCTTTCCTTAAGCATTTACCAAGCGCTTTAGCACGTAAATTATTACCTTACATTACTTAAAAAATATCATGGATACAACCCCTAGAGATCCCGTTAATTGTGAAATTACTCCTGCAGATTATGATGGAGATTTTAAAAAATTTTTAAATACCATCACTGATGTTCCCTCATCGCCATCTTTACAACCAGTTGAAATTGATGAGGCAGGTATTGCAAATCAACAAGTCTACATCCAAGTTGAAAACATAAATGGAAATGGAGAGGTTAAGCCTATGATTTGTGACGTAGAAATTGGAGTAAGGCTTGATGATCACAGAGGAATTCATATGTCTAGATGTGAAGAAGCACTTTTTGAATTATCGCGCCGTTCTCATAAATCTGTTGATGCTTTTGCCGTTGAACTTGCGAAAGTTGTCAGAGATAAACAAAAAAGTAAAGGATGTGTTGTAAAAGTTTCCGGAATTTATATGCATGAACATCCTACTAAAGCTACAAATCGAGTCTCTGATGATAAAATTTATCTTTTGAGTGAGGCTAGAGTAAATGGAGATGAAGAAAGAGTTACGACTGGAGTAAAGGCCTATAACATCACTGCATGTCCATGTACTAGAGCTTATACTAAATATTCAGCAATACCTGCTTTACAAGAAAAAGGATTCACTCACGAACAGATTAAAGACATATTGAGTATCGTCATATCTGGTAGTCATACACAAAGAGGAACTATTTCTGTTGTCATTGATAAAACAAGTGAAGAAATCACTAGTGGTGGAATATATCAAATCATCGATGGCGCTACACATTTGGTTCATGAACTGTTGAAGAGACCAGATGAACATGAGCTTGTTACCAGAGCTTTAAGACGCCCACAATTCACTGAGGATGTGGCTAGAGAAGTTGCATTGAGTGTATTTGATAGATTTCAAGGTGTTGTTCCTCCAGAAACTGGATTAAGGGTCGAATCTGTCCTTCAGGATAGTATTCACATCCATGATGTAAAAACGAGAATTGATACAAATTTCGCAAGATTATCACATGCAATTAAAAATGGAACACGCTAGTCAACCAACTTTGAATTATGATTTTGCTAAAATTGCAAGTTTGCTTGGCAAATATAATATTCGGGATTACGAAGTAGGAAATGGAAAAGTAGAAGATGAACTACGTAATAGTTTGTCCAACATGGAATCTTCTGATAAACCACCTGTACCTCATTCGGACCCAGAACTTATAAAAGGAGTTCAATCATTTTTGGCTGGGACTGTTTTAACAATTTTGAAGGAAGCTGGAGGTAAAGTTCCACAAGATCTTCAGTCAAGAATCAGAATTTTAGTTCGTAAATTTAATGAAAGAATATCAATTTTACCTAAAGGAAATCTTATTTCATGTGATCTTGTAGAACTTGAGAGAATGTTTGGTGTTGATTTGTCTAAAGGCAGTCTCGAGGACGCCGCTGACGAAGAAAGCCGATCATGGAGACAGTGGGAAAAACCTGATCAAATAAAGGCGTTGGATCGGGTAATCACTATCGAAGAAGTAAGAGGAATTTTCGAAGTTGTTAGAGAAAAAGTTTTGAAAGTGAAGAAATTCAGTCCATCTTTTTATCTGGATAGACCTGAGAGACATCATCTTTTTTGGTCGCCTACGGAAACTGGTCAAGAATGCACAGTCCCTAATGAATATTCGATGGCTGATTATTTACGTTTTCATTCACCTCATAATGATGCACATTTAATGCATTTAAATTCTTTGGCTCAACAAGGAATAACTTCATATTGTGATAACATGGATGAACGTGCTTTTTTTGAAGCAGTTGCGGTTTATGCGGAATGGAAAATGTTTGAAGCGACTCAAAATGGTAGTTTTGCTGAAGATTTATATTCTCAATTTTCATTAGGAAGACAACGTGGTATTTCTAAAAACCAACTACAAGATTGGATACTTAGATGTAGAGGACATGAATTTCATCTTAGAGCTGTTCGTTTACTTGGAGATCTTCATACTTTTCACTCAGGTACATCTTTCGATGGCACAGTTAATAGAACTGCTACATATACAGGAATTTCAAGGCAGGAAATAGAAAGTGAAGTTAGGAAATATTATCATTTTCCAGGATTGGGAGCGACTTACACCATGGGTTTTCGTAAACTAAAAGAACAAAATCATCAATTTTAATTTTAATAAACATTGACATGAGAGAAGAACCAATCTTACCTGATACCGAAACAGAGCCTGCAGCAGCCATGCCTCCATCTTCGACTGTTCTCTTGGATGCCGCCAATTCCGGAGGTCAGGCTTTAAGAACCATAACTCCTTTGGAAGGGACTAGAAGAGATAATATTTATAAATTAGATGGATTTAAACCAGTGATGATCGATCGAGATTTTTTGACATCTATTGGAATTTCTTCAGGAATTGATGATGTTGCGTTACAAAGATTGATTGAAGGATCTAGACAATTTCAAACTCTTTATGAGAAACGAACTTTAACTCCAGACCTGAGTTTTTCTGTAAGTTCAGCAAATCTCAATGATCCATTGGAGGTTCATAATTATACTGGGATGTGTCCTACTTATGTTCAAGAGTTAACACCATCTGCCGGTGCATGTTCAATCGCATGCCAGTATTGCCTAGTTACTGATGGAGATCATAGAACGCCTACAGTGGTATTGGAGAATTATCCTGCATTGGTAGCAAAAGTATTAGAAGAAAAAAAAGATGTATCTTCTTTTTATTATTTTTCACCCAAGACTGAGGCTTTTTCTGAGCCACATTTGGAAACTGGAATTGCACATGGAATATTACAGGCGTTCATTGATCATTTTGAAAGATATCCTGAATCAAAAGCTAGAATGTTTATCGCTACAAAATCCGGACCAAAACATTTGGATCATGAATTTGAAGGGGAAAGTATCTTAGATTTGCTTACTAAGATGAAAGGACGTGTCCAAGTGAATGGAAGTATTGGCATTATGCCTCAATATTTGAGAGATGTACTTGAACCAAATGCTGCGTCTATTCAAGACAGATTGAAGGCGCTTCAAATGTGCCAAGAACGTGGGATATATGCCGAATCAGTGTTGGCTCAACCATTGTTGATTCCTTACATGACAGATGAAGTAATTGACGATTATTGTTCTCAACTTCAACAGGCAGGAATTAAAAATATTAAACCTGAATTTTTGACAGCAGATCCAATGAATTTAGCGTATATTGCTCAATTCGTTCACCATTTTAATCCGGGATTAATGAAGGAACTTTTGGAAATGTATATTGATACTTCAAATAGTGGTCATCGGAAACAAAGGCTTAGACTTGCGCCAGATAAGTCTTCTTCTGTTGCGACACTTCAAAGATTAAGGAAATCTGCCGGAGACCATGGTCTTACTATTAGCATTTGCAACTGGGTAAAAAAAGAACTTAGCGCTGTTGATCCTAGTGTTAAAAGAATCGATGCCGAATCAATGGCGAATGGATTTAGATGCCTTGGGTATCAGAAGAACTTTTTGACTTAAAAACATTAGTTAAAAGGATTATCGCAATTATTTTAAGGGCGATTATAAAGATGATGGCATAGAGAAACCTTAGATCAAGAGCCCATCCTATCAATATTTTTGAAAGAACAATAATCATTGAGGAGCTAAAACTGACTAAAGACAGATTAGTTGCTCTTTTGTCATGAGATGAATTTTTCAAAATAAAAGAACTCCGAATATTTCTGAAAATATTTTCCGAAAAGAAAAAGATACAAAGTGAGATAATTGCTACGACCCTAGAATCCCATAACAGAAGGGCAAAAGCAGCAATTTGAAAAACACCAAAAAGAATCAATGAAGTCTTCGTTTTAATTTTATTTTCAACAAAATGCGATAACTTTGAACCTACAATAGAGAAAATTTTAGCTATGATATAAATAAAGCCAAGGCTTCCTAAGCCAACACCAAGACTATTAAAAGAATATTGATAAACAAGTTCTCCCCTCTCTGAAAATAGTCCAAATATAATCATAAAGATTAACAATGAAAAACTTATTTTCGAGAATAAAAGACTGTCTGAATTCATTATTGGATCTTTTTTTTTATTTAAATCTTGAGTGTCCGATTTTGTTACAATGATTAGAAATAAGGCGAATATAAGGAAAAAAAATGCCATCTGAAAACTCAAAATAATATTACTTAGCCCTATCAATAAACTCGAAATTAACATTCCAAATATCGTACCAAGTTCATCTGATGCACTCATTGACCCCAAATAATGCGTAAATGTTTTTTTGTCAGGGATTATATCGTGTAAAAATGCTTCTTCCGTCCCAGACAAGAACGCCAAACCTATACTAAAAAAAACCTGAAACGAAAGAAACAACGAGAAACTTGACGCAAAAATCAAAAACATAAAAGCGAATAACGTAAACAAAAGTCCAAGGATGAGGGTTGTTTTCCGCCCCACCTTATCGGCTAAAAATGAGCTTGGCACTTCTACTGACATTAAAAAGATTAGGCCTATACTTTGAATTAGCGCGATTTCGCTAAACGAAAGTCCATTTCTATTTTGCCATATCATTAAAGTTGGAATAATTATTCCGTAGGCGAAATGTTTAAAGAAAATCGAACTGTAAAAAAGATAAAGATTCTTTTTCATATGTATGGTTATTATACTATACATTGCTGTAATGTAACTGTAATAATATTGTTCGATATATAATATAATTGAATTGAAACTTCACAAAACTCTGACAAAAGAAAAGTGGGAACTTAAGCCATTTTTTCAGAGAATTTTGATGATAGGGAATGAGGTAAATAGACTTAAGAATGCCATAGAAAACAAAAAATCTCAGGAAGAAATTTTGTCATGCGTGGAAAGAGGGCTTGAACTTGCGGATATAACGATCAGTTGCGAAAAGAATAGGAACATAAGAAAAGAACTTTTGAGATGGAGAGAATTTTTTGGAGAATATTATTTACCGGAAAACGAAAATAAAGAAAAAATTAAAAATCTATACACATCACTTTTATTGTTTTCTCCGGAAGCTTTTAAGATGCTAAACTGAGATTATTTTTTGCCAAGAATCTTTTCTATTCTTTGCATCAATTCTTTTTGTGTAACGACCATTGTGTCTCTTGACGCTTCTTTTATCTTAAAATGTATTTTTCGTGAAATTACGTCTGATGCATATGCATCTGCTGGCTCATTACTAATGTGATAACTTATAGGTCCAAAACCTGGAACATCAAGTGTCATCGAAAATATTGGTCCTACTAATCCCCAAACTTCTTTACGACCGGCAAGTTTTAATTTATCAAATACCTCCTTTAGTTGTTTCTGTGATTCTTCAATATCTTTTGGTGACTGATCGCTTAGACCTTCCGACAATGATTTTGGTGCTTCTGGAGCAGCTGGTTGCGCTTTAGGTACAGATGCAGGTTGTCCTGTTGGTGTTGGAGCTTTGTCTTGAGTTGCTGGTTCAGACAATCCTACCGCTGGCGCTCCTTTTGCCTGAACGACTTTTTCTTTTGGCAGTGGAGGTAATGGTTTGTCATCTTCTTTTTCCAATTCATCCATTTGTTTCTTTGCATTTTGTAGATCAGCAACGAATTTCTTTGGATTTTTAACGTCAACTTTTACATCTACTGATTTCACTGAAGTTCCTTTTGCTTTCGTGACTATACGTGTCGATAGTTTTAGTTTTCCTTCTTCAAAGGTAGGTCTTGCAAGAAATGTTGTTTCAGATGTTCCTCCAACTCTGATTAAATAATCATAAGTCACTGTCACTGGGCCATCTGAATTTTCGAATTTCTGTTGATGATTAGATTCTTTATTGACGTAAATTCTGTTTGCCGTGAAGCCACCATCTTTCGGATCATTATCCTTGTTCTCATCTATAAATTTATCAAATTCTTTGTACCAATTTTCTTTTGCAGCTTCTGCATTTTGTTTTAGCTCAGATTCTACAACTCCCTTCAAAGATTCTGCATATTTCATCAAACGAGTTTTTGACTCAGCCACAGCGTCTTTTACCTCTACGTAATCAGCAGGCGCCTTGTCACCGAGAGTAGGTCTAACTGCTATCTTTCCGTTTAAAAGATACGCGCTTAGAGAGAATGTTTGTTTTCTTCCTTTGTATTCTCCTTCAAATTTAAGATTTCTCATTTGTGTACCTTTGATCATATTTAGTTTCACTCCAGTAGTTTTCTCTACTTCAGCAAATTCTTTTGAGATTTCCTCTCCGAATGTGTCTAGTAAAGTCTTTTCCACTTCTGGTGCTTTTTCTTGAGCTTTAGGCTGTGCAGGCTTTTCGTCTTGTAATTCCGTAGCACTTTCATAAAGTTTCATGAAACGACCTTTTTTACTGTTTGTCTTAGAAAGGCTTATTTCATAGATCATCTTAGAATCATCCATTGGTGGTTTTCCTTCTGCTTTGTCTTTTTCTTGTTGTTTTTTGAGTGCGTCCTGAGCACGTTGGAATGCCAAAAGCATATTGAAGACTCCTTCTTTCCCATAAATAAGATCTTTGTCGTTTCCAACTATAGCTTCTAGATCTTCCTTAAATTGTTCTGGTTCGAATTTATATGCTTTTCTCATATTTGTTGAGATACCTCTAGGTTCAAGACGAGATAAAGCGTCAATAGCTCTAGTAATCTTACTTTCGTTTTCATTATATGACTTGAATTTGTTTACAATCTCGCATCCTTTTCTTTCGCTTACTGCCCAATATTCTTGAGCTAATTTCTGCCAAAAATGCCAATTTTTTTGGTACTTGTCACTTCTATCGATTTTTGAATCGAATGTTTGTGATGTTACTCCACCTTCTACTTTATATCGAAAATTCTTGCTTAGGACTGGCATTTTTTTTGCTTTGTCTGCAGACATACTGCCTTCTCCTATGTCATAATTCTCCTCGTGTTTTTTTACGTAGTTAACCTCTGCCGACTTAGCCGAAAGATCCATTCTGCATTTTTGAGCTTCTGTAAGTATACCTTTTGCCTCTAGGTCTTTGTCTCTTTTTACCACATCCGTATTTTCCCATTGTTCCATTGCACCTTTGACTATATCTCTGTCGTTAAACAATAACTCTAATCTTATAGCATCTTTGATCGGAATATCTCTGTGTTTTGGATTCTCATCAAAGAAATCCTCATATTTCTTTCCAATATTTTTTTGAAGATATTTTATTACTGTTGGTTTAGCATTTTGGAATAATTGACTGCAAAAATCTTTACCTTTTTTATCAAAATATTTTTTTACTTGTAGTATCGATACTTTTGCATTTTCCGAAGTGTTTCCCAAAATTTCACTCCTTGTACGATTAAAAGCAAATGGCATCGAATTCATATAATCCGAGGCTGTCTCCATGAATGTTTTTTCATCATACTTATCTGAATTTATACTTTCAGAAATAAGTTGTGCCGGTGTTTCATTGTCCACCGATTCTACTGGTTTGTCTAATGGTTTTTCACTCATATTTTTTGTTTTTATTTTTTAAACTTTGTTACATTATAGCATTTTTTATCTTTTTTCGCAAGTGGCTGTAGGTGTAATTTTTTGTGAAACTCATTAGAATATTTTTTGGTATTAACAAACTTTTATGGAGAATAAATTATTGATTGATTTGGGAGTAAAATATGGTCTTGATTCTGCAAAGATTTCGAAGATTGCCGCTATGATATATCAAGCCGGAGTGGAAGATTTCAATATGCCTGAGGCAAAGGCGATTGCGGAATATTTATGCGAAAATGGACTGATCAATAAACCTTCTGAGGAAGTTATTCAGGAGCTAAAGCTTAAGGGACTTGCGAGGAATTAAGATTTTTTGCCTTCGAGTGATGCTCGTGAATTTAAGTTTTCTTCTGTTTTTGTGAAGATTCCTTTTATTATAAACTCTGAGAATTCTTTGAGTCTTTCAAAATCATTTTCTATTTTCATTCTTTCAAAATAATCACGTAAAACAAATGTACAAAGTTGGGTGAGGATTTTTTTGATAGTTTTTTTAGGTTTTTCTTTTACCTCTTCATCTTGAAATCCATCCTGTTCTTTTGGCATTTCGACATCATAACCGTATTTTATCAATTTCTGTGGATATTCTTCCGCTTGAAACATCATTCCTTTTATCCATCCATCTATGGCGATTTTGGCTTTTAGTGGCATTGACGCGTCTTCTTCTCCAAATAATGTGAGTGCGTTTGCTGATTTTGATTGTGATTCCGGTTGGTTTAAATTTTGTGTCGTCCCAAAATTCATAAAATTACCGACAAATGGCTTTAGTTCCTCATTTTCGAGCATTATCATTGATAAAATAAATCCTGCAGGGAGATTTTGTTCAAGTGCACGACTTATGAGTAGAGTTAGATCGTTTTTTTGACTATTCTTCACAAAAGCCATGAGGATCTTTAGTAGATCATCTTCCTTTTGTTTTTGCTTCTGTTCCTCTTTTTTTATAGCAGCAATTTGAGACCATGCCTCTTGCATGCGCTCTTTAAATGCTTCAAAAGCCGATTCTGACATCGGCTCTCCTCCTTCAAGTCCAAAAAAGTTTTCTAAAGCCATTGTAATAAGCGCTTTTTCGCGCGGTTATGTGGCGCTTTTTCGCACACAGCTTCGATTACTGAATATTTACAAATTTATCTTTGTAAATTCTTCCGTCGTATTTTTTTAAAGCTTTTTCCGTGAAGTGAACTTGTCCTGATACTAAAGCGTAAATTGTATGGTCTTTACCCATATCTGCGCCTTTTCCAGGGAAATATTTTGTACCTCTCTGGCGTACAATTATTGATCCGGCTTTTACTACTTCTCCTCCGAATGCTTTCACTCCTAGACGTTGGGCTTGCGAGTCTCGGCCGTTTTTGGTGGAACCCGCTGCTTTCTTATGTGACATATCTTTTTTCTTAAATTGCTGGATGATTTTAATGGGTTTTTGACACGAATGCAAGCTATTTTACATGGAAAGTTGGGAACTACTCCTTAGGACTTAAGCTTCTTTTGATTATCACTCATATTTCTCCTAAATTGAACGCAATGCGTCCTAAGAAGTAGTTCCCAACTTTCCACTGAATAAACTGCTTGCAATAAAACATCAACAGAATCGCTACGAAGAACATTTCCTTCCCTCTCTCCTAATCATTGTTTTTTTGCGTAATTTATGATAGACTATCTAGATAAATAGACACAAAAACAAAAAAATAAATGAGATCAGGATTTAAGAAAATTGCAATTTTGGCTACAGTATGCGCGCTTTTCCTTTCGAATAGTGCTTTTGCTGAAGATAGTCAGGAGTTTCTGTCGAGATTAAAAGACAGATATAATTCTGAAAAAACTGATTATTATCAGCTTTTGAACAGTATTTCCGATCAGAGAAATAAGCTAAAGGCCCTTACCGAGGAGAAAATGACTTTGGCCGATCAGCTTGAGAATATCGACAAACAAACATTCATTACTCAAAACAATCTAAGGGAAACTATTAGTAATGTTAGTGAAACGGAAAATTCCATAATTCAGATTTCAGCTGAGATTGACGTAAAGAAAGTCGCTATGGATGCACAAAAAGACCTTCTTAAGGATTACATTAAAATAATGTACCAAGAAGAGACTTCTTATTTCACTGTAGATGAAAAAGGACAAGTTGATGCGTTTAAATTACTTTTGTCTGACGGAAGTGTCGGAACAAAAATGAGACAATTGAACTATTTGAATCTTTTGAATGAGGCCGGACAACAAATGGTCGACAAATTGGCTTCTTTAGGCGATGAACTTAAAACTCAGGAAGCGAATCTTGAAGTAAAACACACGGAACTTTCAAAACTTCAGGAAAATCTCGCAAATGAGACTAAACAACTTGAATATGAAAAAGTTGCGAAGGAAAATTTGATGAAACTTACTCTTGGACAAGAGAAATTGTACTCAAAATTGCTTGAACAAAGCCAAAAAGAGCAATATACGATGGTTCAGGACGTAAAAGATTTGAGTAGTGCTCTTGAGGTCGTTAAACAAAAAATGACAGAGGATGGAGCGAATTTCGATCCTAAAGAATACATGGGACTTTTGGACTCAAAAACTCGTTCTTTATATGATTTTATTTCTAATGCTCCGATGCTTAATCCGGAAGGTCTTTCTTGGCCTATTCTTCCTGAAAAAGGCATTAGTGCGTACTTCCATGATTCGGCTTATGTCGGCACTTTTGGTGTTGCTCATCAGGCGATCGATATTCCTACTTTCCAAGGCTCCCCTATTCATGCACCAGCTGACGGAGTCGTTTACAAGACAAAAGATAACGGTTACGGCTACAGCTACATCATTGTGGCGCATTCAAATGGTTATAGTACCGTTTATGGACACGTAAGTGAAATCTTGGTAAAAGAAGGAGATCAGGTTGTTCAGGGCCAAATATTGGGTCTTACAGGAGGTATGCCTGGGACTAAAGGTGCCGGATATATGACAACTGGTCCACATTTGCATTTTGAATTACATAAAGATGGAAATCCTATCGATCCTCTAGATTATCTTCCTATCAATGTATTCTCTGCGGAAAATTTGCAAAAACTTCCTGAGAGATATTTGAAAAGGCTTGCGTTGTAAGATATACTTCAAGGCGTGAAAAACAATATTTCAGAGATCATAGAAATCCTCGAAAAGACTTATCCTGATGCTAAAATTGAGCTTAATTTTGGTGATACATTTCAATTACTTGTAGCGGTGATTTTGTCTGCACAATGTACTGATGTTCGAGTAAATCAGGTTACTCCTGCGCTTTTTGAGAAATTGCCGGATGCCAAGGCGTTTTCTGATGCAACTTTGGATGAAATCGAAAAATTTATTTATTCGACTGGTTTTTATAGAGCGAAAGCGAAAAATATAAAAGGTGCCGCCGAGAAAATTATCAAAGATTTTGGCGGAAAAGTTCCAAATAAAATGAATGAATTGTTGACTCTTCCTGGAGTTGCTCGTAAAACTGCAAATGTCGTTCTCTCAAGTGGATTTGGCAAAGATGAAGGAATTGTCGTAGACACACACGTCGCTAGAGTAAGCGGAAAACTCGGACTTGTCCCAAAAAAATTGGCGATACAAAAAAATGCTGTAAAAATAGAACAGGAATTGATGAAAATTGTGCCAAAATCGAAATGGGGCAAATTCTCGCATATGATTGTTTGGCACGGAAGACGCATTTGCTTCGCAAGAAAGCCAAATTGCAAAGGATGTCCGTTGAATAAAATTTGTCCGAGTAGTGAAGTTTAGTTTGGTTTGTTTTTACAAACTGCATTTAATTTTCGTATGTTTTCTTGTTCTTGGTCTAAAATTATTTTTGTTGTTTTTGGTTTTTCCCCGCAAGCTTTCTGAGTCATTAATTCTGCTGCATTTAAAGCACTAGCCGCTTCTTTTCCTACCTTGCATGCATTCTTGAATTTCTGCAATTCTTCAGCTTTATTCCATTTTGGACCGTATTCACTAACACCAATTGATCCAATATGTCCGGATGCCTCTTCTGCATGATATTTCTCTTTTAAAACAGTGTTGTAAAGGTCAGAGGAAACATTACGTGATACTTCGCACCTCATTGCAGATGGATCGTACCATGGGGCTGTCTTTTTTTCTTTATAGTAATCTTTTGGATCTACTTTTGAGGAACGAATTGGCTCCTCTATTTTTTGGCCTTGGTTTTTGTCTTGTTCTGGAATTGTGCTTTTAACTGGCCTTTGAATTGGTTTTGGAGCTGGTCGTGAAACTGGTTTTTGTGTCTCTCTTCTTGGAGCTGGCATTGGAGATCTTCTTGGAGCTCCTTTTGGGGCTGGCCTTGGGGCAGCTCTTCTTGTCGCCTGCCTTGGAACTGCTTTTGGAACTGGCCTTTTACGACCTCTTGAAATGGCTTCTGTGGCAACTACTTTAACCTCTCTTGGTTCTGGATTGAAACTTTCTAGCATGTTTTTTTGTTTTTAATGCTGTATTCTACCATAATTTTATGCAAATGTCTACCGAACAATATTTCTACAGATATCAAAGTTTAATTTGCAAGTAACTGAGATTTCATTTAATATCTTGCGCGTTGAAACACATTGGGGCGTGGCCAAGTGGTAAGGCAGCGGGTTTTGGTCCCGCCATTCGTGGGTTCGAATCCTACCGCCCCAACCATT
>Ga0172368_10001156_pt1 | contig 36837 bp, 37 predicted proteins | sample Lak11m_FD_114540 | JGI IMG/M metagenome (GOLD analysis project Ga0172368, IMG submission 114540) | Freshwater microbial communities from Kabuno Bay, South-Kivu, Congo - kab_022012_11m | ecosystem: Environmental > Aquatic > Freshwater > Lake | place: Democratic Republic of the Congo: South-Kivu... | reverse complement strand
GTTGTGTGCATAGAATAGGCGATTAGCGTGCCGCTCTTGACGCCACTTTTTTTTACGAGCTTCTCTAAATTTTTAGTTATTGTGATAACTTCAGCTTTTTTAGTTGTGTTAAAACTTAGGTCTTCTCTCATTATTTTGATTTAATCTCTTTAAACCCGACGTATTTTTGTAAGGCCTTCGGAACTAAAATCGTCCCATCTTGTTGTTGATAATTTTCAAAAATTGCCACCAAGGTCCGACCGATAGCTAAGGCAGTGTCGTTTAGTGTATGCACAAACTCAATTTTACCGTCAGAATTTTTATATTTAATATTTAAACGCCGCGCCTGATAATCAGTGTCATGGGAGCAAGAAGTTAATTCGCGGTAGGTTTCTTGGGAAGGAATCCAAACTTCGGTATCAATTTTTTTCGCATTTGGCGCACCAAGCTCCCCGGCGTTAATATTTATTTGATGGTAGGGGAGACAAAGTTCTTCAAAAATCTCCTGGTTGATTTTATACAATTCTTCGAAGGTTTTCCAAGATTCTTCCGGGCGCGCGAAGACAAACATTTCGACTTTATCAAACTGATGCGCGCGGATAATCCCCCGCGTGTCGCGGCCGTATGAACCCGCTTCGCGGCGAAAACACGTAGAAAAGCCGAAATATTTGAGCGGCAAATCTTTTTCGGCTAAAACTTCTCCTGCGTGGTAACTTGCCAATGGCACTTCAGCCGTGCCAATCAAGTAGAGATCGTCCTCGCCAGGATTAACATGATAAATTTCGTTTTTATCGGCCGGGAAAAAACCGGTGCCGAACATAGCTTCTTCTTTAACCAGATCGGGTACTAGCATGGGCTTAAACCCTTTTGAGGTTAATTTTTCAATCAAATAATTAATTAGAGCAAACTCCAGCAATACTGCTTCGTTTTTTAGGTAAGAAAATCTCGCGCCCGAAACCCTGGCGGCACGTTCGGCATCAACAATATCAAGTTTTTCCCCGAGCGCCAAATGGTCCTTGACCTCAAAATCGAATTTCGGGATATCTCCCCATTTGTTTTCTTCTTTATCGCCCGCGTCTGCGGTTGGCACTGACTCATGTGGCAAATTGGGGATTTGGGCTAGCTCGTTAAATAAAGCTTCGCGCGATTCTGCAAGCTGCGGTTCTAAATCTTTAAGCATTTTTTTTATTTCTGTGGCCTTTTCGATATCGTCTTTGCCAAGCTTATTTTGATCAGCGCGCAAAATTTCTACACGATTTTGCAGCTCACGACGGATATCGTCAAGTTTCAAGACTTTTTCCAAATCATAATTCTGCCCTTTTTTGGCTAAGGCTTTCTTTGCTTCCTCTAAATTTTCCCGCACAAATTTTACATCAAGCATTTTATACCTCTTTTAATCTTTTAATCACGAAATCTTTGTCCAGGCTGGCCAAAAGCCAGCCGGCTTGGGGACCAGAGTCTTTACCCAAGAATGCTAAGTAAATAGCCGAAAAGGCCTCTTTAGGAGGAATCCCCATTTCGGTTTTCAACGCATGAATTTTTTGATGCAATTCCTCGCCACTTAATTTTTCTTGTGATGATATTACGTCCCCGATTTTAGCTAAAAATTCTTTTTGCTCGTCGTTTAAGCTTTTAGTTTCATTGGGCAAGTCTTCCTGGATAGTGAATTTGACACTTTCCGGCGCGTAGTTTTCCAACCATTTTTTAGCAATGGCGATGCGATTTTCAATTTCTTCCTTCTCGACATCAGTTAGATCTGCGCCTTTCTCGTCTTTAGCGTATTTGAAAATATCCACTTTGGGCATCTGGAGAAAGTTTGCAATTTTTGAAAACCGCATTAAATATTTGGGCGCGTCTTTTTCTAAATCTCGTTCAGTATAATAATAGGCCCTAGCAGAATCAAGCTGTGATTCCTCTTGATAAGCTTTAGCACAACGATCGTATTCATCATAGAGCAGGGGGATAGTATCACCCTCGGGGTTAAATTCAATCGCACGTTTAAATTTTGTTCGAGTAAATAAAAATTTCAAAATATTCGCGGGCAAGATCTCGGCCATCTGTTTGGCTGTTACGCCAAGTCCCTTGCTGGAACTCATTTTCTTGCCACCGATTAATATATGCTCGTACGGCGCATCAATCGGCGGCTCTTTTCTGAAGACTTCACGGTAAATACGATTAGCCACGTCTCGCGTGCCACCTGCCGCAGTATGATCCTTGCCGGCCCCCTCAATATCGATACCCATAAAATACCATTTCGATGGCCATTCAACTTTGTATGGCATCTTAGCATTACCATCGAATGGACTAATTCTGCCTTCGTAGCCGCAACCTTTAGCCCAATTCACCACATTTTCTTCACATTTAAAAGCTACTTTTTCGCCGTCCCAATCAGAAACTCGTGTTGTTCCAATTTTGCCGCATCCCGGACAAACCACGTTGAGGGGGTACCAATTAGAACCCTTGTCCGAACCAGCGACTTCTTTATAGATTTGACGGATCTGAGTCGCGTTATCTAAAACCATTTTGATGGCATTATTAAATTTTCCGCTCATATATAGCTCGGTCGTATAGTAATACTTTGGATGGATACCCAAATAATCAATAACGTTCTTTAGTTCATCGGCGTATTGCTGAGCAAAATTTGCGTGTTTCCCGTCTGGCGAAGGAATTTGAGAAAGAGGCATCCCCATATATTTTCCGAACGATTGGTCAATGTAGGTTGGTAGCCCATCCATCGGGTCAAAGTCGTCAAAACCGAATTGGAAAACTGCTTTCTTATTTTTTCCTTCTACGCCAACTTGTATTAGCTCATGTAAAATAATGCCCCTAAGCGAGCCCACATGTGCATGTCCAGAAGGGGTAGTAGAATCATTAATCAAATATGAATCTTTATCAGATTTTTTCAGAATGTCTTCAATTAGTTCATCGGTCCAAAACATTTAGCCTCTTTTTTTGGTCTGAACAGATTGATTGTATCAAAAAAGAGACCGGCTAGCAACCTTGGTCTCTTTTTTAATGTAGCTACTTATTTTACTTCAACAATTTCGTAGGTGTTAGTGCCGCCAGGCGTGGTAATGTCAACTTTATCGCCTTTTCCTTTGCCGGTTAAGGCAAAACCCAAAGGGGACTCGGCCGAAATTTTGCCATTTATCGGATCCGATTCGTTGGCGCCGACGATTTCATAGGAAAACTTTTCGCCATTTAGTTTTAGGGTAACTATCGAACCCATTTCGATTTTATCCGAGCCGTTTTTGTTCACAATGCGAGCTGATAAAATCATACCTTCCATTTCTTCAATTCTACCTTCAACAAAAGATTGCTCATTGCGGGCATCTTCATATTCGCTGTTTTCCGAAAGATCACCAAATTCTCGCGCCGTACGAATTCGTTCAGCTACAACTTTGCGCCGCGCTTTCAACTCGGCTAGTTCTTTCTTAATTTTTTCTAAGCCTGCGCTGGTTAATAAAATTTCTTTTGCCATTTTAATTAAAAAATCCCCTCGATTAAATTGATATTAGGTATATTTTAAAATATTTGGGATTTAAAGTCAAGAGATTATGGCAGATTGATTAATCTGCGCGGAAATTGCTGATGTAACTATTGGCTAAAATACCAATTAAAAACATTTTGCACAACTGGGCCGGCCGTTGAGTAGCCTTCTCCGCCACCCTCGACTATTACAGCTATAGCAATTTGTGGATTTTCATATGGCGCAAAAGCAATCATCCAGCCATGAGTTTTTCCTTCTGCGCCAAACTGGGCCGTCCCGGTTTTGGCGGCTACCGTTACCGGCAAGTCTTTTAGAGCGCGGCAAGAACCATAATCTTGGGTTACACAATTACGCATACCACTCCTAACAACCATCAAATTATAATCGTCAATAAAATCTGAACGAATGACTTCTTTATCAAAATCTTTAATGGTATTCCCATTTTTATCAATAATTTTGCGTACAAAATGTGGCTTTAAAACTTCGCCATTATTGGCAATAGCGGCGGTCGAAACAGCCATTTGTAGAGGCGTGGTCAGTACATCACCCTGGCCGATGGCCATGTGGTAAGTGTCGCCCAAGTACCACATTTCGTTTTTATTTTTTTCCTTCCATTCTGGCGTGGGAATCAAACCGCTAACTTCTCCGGGGAGATCAATGCCTGTTTTAGCGCCAAGGCCAAATTTCTCTAAATAATATTGCAATTTGGCTGGGCCAAGACCGCGGATCTTATCCCAACCCCCACCGACTGCGTAGAAAAAGACATTACAACTCACAGCCAGAGCTTTTCGTACATCAACAAGACCATGGGATTTCCAGTCAGGATATGTCCAACTCGAGACTTTTATCTCGCCAGGGTCATCAATAGTAGTATTTTCCGAAATTACCCCTTCCTGGAGGCCAGCAGCCGCAACCATGGGTTTAATAGTCGAGCCCGATGGGTATGCGCCGGAAATGGCGCGGTTAAACATGGGTTTATCTGGGTCATCGACTAATTGGGAGTATTCTTCGCTGGAGCTTAAACCAAATAAATTGTTATCATAGGTCGGCCAAGAGACCATGCCTAAAACTTCACCGTTTTGGGGGTTCAAGGCTACTGCTGCCCCAGAACTTACCCCTGCCCAGCGAATTACAAGCGACAACGCTTCGGCCATTTTAGACTCAAGATCAACGTCCAGGCCCAAAACTAAATTATAACCTGGTTCCGGTGGTAAGTTGGCTAAAATACGTTGTGCTCTACCATGGGAGTCAACTTCGATTTTATTAACACCATTCCTGCCTTTAAGATAATTTTGATAAGTTTTTTCCAGCCCAGATTTGCCAATATCGTGGTTCATCCTCAAACTGGTATCATAGTTATTCTTATATTCTTCTTCGGTTATTTTGCCAATATAGCCAATAATTGGCGCTAATCCATCTATTTCCTCGTAGTGCCTAACTGGTTTCTTGGTTACAACAACGCCAGGAAAGTTAATAACTTTTGTCTCTAATAGCAAGGCCGTATCCCGATCGATATTTTCTTTTAATACAATCGGCGCAGCGCTAATCCCTTTTTCTGCCACCTTGTCTTTTAATTCTTGTGCAGGGATTTGTGAAATCGTGCTTAAGTCGTTGTAAAATTTTTCTTTTTCTTCGGCGCCCCGTGGTAAGTCAATAGGATAAAGCTCTAGCATAAAAGCTACATCGTTAGAGACAAGCGCTTTATTATTTTGATCAAAGATAATTCCGCGCGGTGCTAAACTTTCTCGATCGCGAATCCGGTTACCTTCGGCCAATGATAGGTTAAAATTTCCCTGTTTTATTTGTAAATTCAGCAGTTGGGACATAAGCCCGAAGAAAACCACAATTATTAAAAGATAGAACGGCCAGAAAGATTGTGGCTCGCGAGTCAAAAATTCCTCCGGAGCGAATTGTTCGTATTCGCCAGGCTCAAGTGCCACACGTCTGATTTTATGGTCTCCAGGTAAGTTTTTATCAAATGAATCGAAAATACTCATTGAATTATTAATTTAATAGTTGGTTGTTTTTTAAACCATTTTTCTATCAATTGGTAAAGCAAAACGCTAATTATAGCGCTATATAGACCATTAGCTAAAATGTTTGTCCATAAAAAATTTTTAGTAACTAACACCAGTAAACAGTCTGCGATGATAGAGCCCAGGCCGACTAAAAGACTGGCCGTGATAACGTTCGGTTCGGTCAAAAATTTGATTAGAACAATTTTCATAATTAGCACAGAGCCTACAAGTAAAATTGTATTGAACCCAAAATATAAAGGGCTAGCTAAATCTAAAATTAAGCCGCCCGCACTGGCAACCAGCCAGGATTCCATTTCAAAGTCGGCGATAACCAAAATCAAAGCGACAAGCAAAACTAGGTTAGGCCAATAACCATGTATCCCAAAATAGGGCATTAGAGTTATTTGCAGAATTGCTAGGATTAAGATAGCGGTAATTTTTAAAATGTTTTGCATTACTTTTTCACCACAAATAAAACTTCTAATCTTGAAAAATCGATAGGCGAACCAACTGTAACTTTTTGAAAGATTTCCCCTTGGTGCGAAATAGTTGCCACCACTTTACCAACTGCGAGTCCGGCTGGGATTTCCCCACCCAGACCACTAGTAACTACGTTTTCACCAGCCTTGATTTCAATATTAAGGGGAATGTCTTCGACCGTCAGTCCTTGCAACCCACCTCTTAACAGTCCGGTGCCTCGTGAGTTTTGCAAGACAGTGGGGACCAATGAGTTAAAATCGGTGATAAGTGTTATTTCGGCATTATCTGGCCTGACGGTCTTAACAGTACCGACTAAAAAACCCTGGGAAACAACAGCTTGGCCTTTTGCAATCCCATCTTTTTCTCCTTTATCAATAGTCATTGACTTTAAAAAACCCGTCGTTCGGCCAATGATTGCGGCGGGAATAAATTCGGTGTTCGTGGCTTCTGCCTGAGCAAAGTTTAGTTCTTTTTTTAGAATTTCGTTTTCATACTCAATTTCTGAAAGTTGCGCAAGTTTGCTTTGTAGTTCTAAATTCTCACCTACAAGGTCTTTGTTCTGCTTAATGATTTGACCGAGGTGGAAAAGATTTTGAAAAAATTCCGGAAACCTGCCAAAAGAGTACTGGAAGCCAATAGAAATCGGCTTTACGGCTGCCCAAAAAATGTTTTTTGGATATTTTTGCCAGCCAAAAAAAGAAATCACAAACAATATAAAAACAAGACTCAAAGTGACAATAACTAAACGCCAACGGCTCATTATTCCTCCTTTTTAGCCATGGAATTGGGTTGGAACTAAAACTTGACGTAAGGTTTCAAGATCTTCAAGCACTAAGCCAGCACCGCGTACGACAGAAGTAAGGGGGTCGTCTGCAATATGGACTGCTGTTTGTGTTGTTTCTGAAATTAGTTGATCCAGGCCCTTGAGAAGAGCCCCGCCACCGCACAGCACAATCCCTTTTTCCATTATATCGGCGACTAACTCTGGTGGAGTTTCTTCCATAGTTTGATGAACAGCCTCAACAATTTGTCGGACAGATTTAGACAGGGCCGCTCGGATTTGCTCGTCGTTTACGATAACTTCTTTGGGTAGGCCAGTGACTAAATCACGACCGCGCATTGGGAATGTTAAGCTTTCGCGCAAATCTTTAGCCGAACCAATTGAAATTTTAATCTCTTCGGCGGTACGCTCACCTAACAGAAGATTAAACTGAGCCCTGGCGTAATCAACAATATCTTGGTTCATTTCATCGCCGGCGATACGCAAGCTTCTGGAGGCTACAATTCCTCCCAGGGAGATCACGGCCACTTCTGTTGTCCCCCCACCAATATCCACTACCATGTTACCAGCCGCTTCTTGCACCGGGAGACGGGCGCCAATAGCACCAGCCAATGGTTCTTCGATCAAATAAACTTCGCGCGCGCCGGCATTGATAGCCGCTTCTTCCACCGCCCGTCTTTCTACCTCTGTTACGCCATATGGGATCCCTACCACTACACGCGGTCGAGGGAACAAAGAGAACTTTTCTCGATGAACCTTATCAATAAAATATTTCAGCATTTGTTCTGTGACTTCAAAATCAGAGATTACGCCGTCGACTAGCGGCCGAATGGCTATAATATGCGCCGGGGTTCGGCCAACCATTTTTTTAGCCTCGTCACCGATAGCTAAAATTTGTTTGGTCTTCTGATTAATAGCAACCGTCGAAGGCTCATTAATAACGATGCCCTTACCTTTGACGTAAACCAAAGTATTGGCCGTTCCTAGGTCAATTCCGATATCGTGACTAAACGCACCCCATAGTTTATCAATTAAGGGAAATCCCATAAGTTCTACCCTTCCGAGTTTCAAATATATCAAAAATAATGACTCTCTGAAAGCCCTCCTTGCCTACTTATATTATCACAACAAACTTAAAGCACCAAGCGGCTCAGGGGGGGTGAGCCGCTAAAACTCTGTCTTATTTTAAGGTAAAACTATCGAAAATGTCGCCAATATCACCCTGGCCCTTGAAGTCCGTCGGTGGAATACCATTAGCTTGGCTTCCGGTAAAAACATAAGTGTTGTTTTGGGCTAAAACTTTGGGTTTTGGTCCATCGGCCGCTTCAATCTCGGCCCATTGTGCTAAGGTATAAACGCCAATAGCAAACGGCGCAAAATAACCATCATCTGTTGACTCATCGGTCATAATCGAAGTATCGGTGGTTGGGAAGTTGCAATAATAAACTTTTGCCGCACCTGTAATATCCACGCCCTTCATTTTATAACCCTTCCAACTGGTCGGAAAAGTAAGGTCAAAACCATAGTCGGAGTTAGTGTAAGTAAGCGGTGCGGTGGTCGTGGTCGTAGTGCCAGTCGCTTTGGTACTACTTGTTGGACTAGTAGTTACTGGCGCAGGTGTTGTCACTGCCGGGGTTTTGGACTTGGAAAAATAATTCCAGCCAAAATAACCCGCCGCCGCTAAAACCACAATAATGAATGTGACTAATAGCCCTGGGCTGATTACAGGTTGTTTGGGTGGCAACGGTGCCACCTGGTTCATGGGATTAGGTTGATCCATAATACCTCCTATTCTATTTATTAATTCAAAAAGTGAATTTATTCGGTGAATTGGAAGGTTTTAATTAAGGCAGGGATATTCTTATTATAGATATCTGGAGCAGCGCTCCCCGTATATCCTGTAATAATTGCATAGCTTGCGGCATATTTATCAGATTGTTTAATGATTGTTTCGTTGGTTAGGGTCGATTTCAGTTCCGTCCATTTTTCAACCCTCCTTATCCTAATACCGACAACTTCGCTTGATATGCTGATTTTACTTTTTGGGTCATTCGGGTCTACTAAGCCAGCCGATGGAGCCATAACAGACACATATTCAGTTAAATTGCTGTCTGTAATTTCTGTTTTGTTTACTTCCCAATTCGCAGGATATTTGAAACTAAATTTATAAGTATCATTCGTATACGTCTTCCAATCGGCGGTGGAAATAGCATCGGTTATGGCCGGGGCTGTAGTTTTGACTTGGGATTTTTGCCAGAAATAGTAGCCCAGATACCCGCCGCCAAGGAGGATAACAACGAGAAAGACAATTAACAGCCAGGGGCGAATCATGGCGGGTTTAGTTTGCGGCATGGGTTGTGGTTCGACGGGTTGTGGTTGATCCATTTTTTCTCCTTTTATGGATTTTTTAATTTTGCTAAATGTTCTTCATAGGTTTCACTAAAAACGGCCGAGCCATCAGTTTTGTGGAAAAAATAATAGTAATCACTTTTTTCGGGATTCAAGACCGCCTGAATGGATTTTAGTCCAGGGTTACAGATTGGCCCCGGCGGTAGTCCCGCGTTTAGGTATGTATTGTAGGGATTTTGAAAACTTTTGTAGTCCGCGGCCGAAATTGGCTCCCAATTGCCTTTTCCATATTGGATAGTCGGATCGGCGTCTAGCTTCATGCCGAGCGCCAAACGGTTTAAGTAAACTCCGGCAATTTTGGCACGGTCTTGATCAAACTTTGCTTCGCGCTCCACAATTGAGGCAAGAATTATTGTTTGCGATGTAATTTTTAAGCCTTTTGTTTTTGTTTTGAAATTCTCCAACATTAAATTCTTAACTTGACTGGCATTTGCATCCAACGCCAAGCGATAAGTGTCTGGGAAAAGATAGCCCTCGTTCGGAGCCGCGATTTTGGTAAGCTCCCCTTTTCTAATAATGCCCTTTTGAACTAAAGCTTCATCGATTTGAGTTACCCTCCAGCCTTCGGGGATAGTAATTAAATGTTCTTGGATCCGACCTTCGCGTAAGAGGTTAGCAATATCCACCATGTTCATATCTGACTCAATTTGGTAAACACCAGTTTGCAGGAGCCAGTGTTTGGCGTAAACAAAACTTGCAAATATCCAGGCTGAAGCAATGATTTCCTCATTTTCCAAATTTTTGGCGATTATACGCGTACTTTGGCCTGAATCAACGGCGATTTGTACATTTTTCCCGGCCTTGGTCCAATAAATGGCTTTGAACACAGGGAGAAGCGCGGCGGCGATAACAGAAAAAATTATAATAAAGATCAGGGTTAATTTGAGTTTTTTATTCATTGATTTAAGTATTGTTCTAAGATAAGTTTAGCGCTAATCCGGTCAATTTCTTTTTTGTAGTCTTTAGACCGCGGATCAACCTTAATATCTTTTAAAATCCGTTCGGCCTCTTTTGAGGTCAAGGTCTCGTCCACATATTCGATCGGTAAATCAATATGCTTATTAAGCTCGAGGGCAAAACTCCTTACCATATCTTCGTTTTCATCTGACCCGTTCTTCGACAGTCCTAAAACAATTTTATTGATTTCTTCTTCGCGGCAGATTTTCAGAATCAGACCCAGTGCCTCTTCACGGTTTTCGGTTTCAATCGTTTCCAGGCTAGCAATGGTTTCGCCTTCGGCCACGGCTGCGCCGATCCGTCTTAACCCTAAATCTAAACCTAATATCTTTGAAAGATTTTCCAATTTTTACTCCGTTAGATATCTTATTTCAACCGTTACATTGCGGCTGATGCTGGGTATTCTCTTGAGCCACGCGGGCCGGAACTCAAAAACCGTCTTAGACACACCGTCCTGAGATTTGATAAAATCTTCGGCCGCAGCCTGACTTTTGCCAATAATCGCAGTTTTAATTTTCTCCGCATCAATCCGCGAAGATATTTTAGCCTGAACATTAGCCGTTAAATTCATTTCTTTCGTATCATAGGAGGTTTTATCAACGATCAGGCCGTAGTCAGCTTCAGAAGGGATGGCCACCATTTTGTCCGATGGCACCTGTTTTTCTAAAATTTCCGTGAGAAAGGCCGTAAAACTAGTAAAATCAAACACCATGGCCTGTTTCCGCATTCTGACTTTCATTTCAAACTCGTTGGCCTCTTGATCCACGCCCGAAGAACTGATAATTTCTGGCTCACCAGTTACGATCGCTTTTTCTAAAATCTTTTTATTATCCGCCTTGGTCTGCAGGTCTTTTCCGATCGTCACGTCCAAAGCCTTGATTAATTTATCTTTGGCTTTGTCATAATCTTCCTGTGACACCACTTGAACTTCTCTGGTAAAACCACCGCTTAAATCTTTTGTTGATTCAGCATAAAGGGCGGCTTGCTGTGAAGTCGTCAGGCCTACGATTACAAATTTTCCGGCTTTAATATTATAGTCTTCTCCGGCATTCTCCGCTTCAACTTCCGCGGAAATTGTACCAGGCACAACCTTCAAGCTTTGAACTGTAGCGCCTGGCACAGTCACAGTCGATTTTAGAATAAATGTTTTAGAATTAGATAAGAGCTTGGTGCCAGCACTAAACTTATGTGCGTTCGAGTCTAACCCATTATAAAAACTGATTGTTCCTGTGGCCTTGCCGCCTAGATTTTTTTTGCCAGTGGTAGAAAATTTTTCAGTGTTCTCCGCAAAGGCTTCGATCAGTTCACCAGGAAAAATATTTTGATTAATACTTGCACTTTGGACTTGATTTGTCACGGTCAAAACTACTGTTTTATTCAAATCTTCCGAGTTCATGAATACTTGTGCTTTTGCACGCGGGAACAAAAGATAAAATGAAATACCGGCTAAAACCAATAAAACACCAGCTATAGGCCAAATAAGTTTTTTTGTTTTGGGATCGAATTCTCTTCGTTCCTTGACCGCGACTGGACCTTTATTCGATTCAAATCTGATTTTAGGGCTGCTTTCTGCAGAAGCCACTTGAGGCTCAAAAACGGGTTTATGTTGGGGTTTCCAGTGAATTACCGGGCGGGTATCTTGAAAATGGTGGACGCGTAAATCATCGGGGATTGGCTCGTCTTGTTTCGGAGCATCATCAATTTCAATCACCTCTTGATTATCATGCTCCGGAGGCGGCGGTGTGAAAACCGGCTTTTCCTCTTTCACCGAACTATAAACCGTGAGCCCGACTTGCGCGGCTAAATTGCGCCCGATTTTATCAGTTGTAACTATGGCAATTTGTTTAGAGAGCGCTGTGGCTTCACGCATAATCAAACGTAGATTTACAACGCTTTGCAAAATAGTCGCACCACGCGGAACCGCTAAACCCAAGCTCGCCGCCTTGGCGTTCTTTATTTTATCCACTACCGAAGTAATTTCTTCGTCTGGTTCAAGATAAATTATTTCATCCATGATTCGCTATTCCCTCAATCCAGATACGATTTTATTTAAAACGCTATCCATAGGGCGCGCCTCTCCAACTAGCTCAAGCGCCATATTCGCCAAGCTCATCGGTGTGATATCCCAAAGATGATTTAAGGATTTTGTCTCATCGACAATATTTTCAACATCTTGGGGTTTAATAAAATGAACGGTGGGCCGCCGGGCAAAAGGCAGATTTTTATTCCATTCGGCTTGAGCAAGCGTTTCAGCCAAATCTGGCAAGTTACTTCCGCCTCCACACATTAAAATGCGGCTTGGTAAAAGATCCAGATTACCAAACTCCTCTAGAGTTAATTCTACGCCAGAAAGCCAGACTTGACAATCTGTTGCCAGCCCCTTTTTGATGAAATTTTGATCTTCTTGGTCGAGCTTTCCTTCAGAATATTGGATTTTTAAATCTTCTGCTTCAGAAAACCCCACCCCCATAATTGTGCCGACACGCTTGGTAAACGAGCGCCCGCCAAGTGCAAACATTTTAGTGCCCTCGACGCCCCCTTGACGGACAACAGCGATATCGGTCGTCCCACCGCCAATATCAATAAAAATGGCTGAGAATTCGGTTGATTCTTTGGGACCAACCGATTTCGCCAAAGCATAGGGGTCGGCAACCACACTTAGCAGGTCGAGTCCTAATTCGGCGGCGATAGATTGAATCGCCCCTAGGTGCACAATAGGCGCGAAAGCATTAAAAACGCCAACCACTACCTCGCGCCCCTGGAAACCTAATGGGTTGGTAACTTTGTAACCGTCGATCTTAACGTCTACGACAGCGGCATTCACTAGTTTTACATCCATTTCAGCATGGCCTGTCTCCCACGACAATATTTGGCGTGCCCGGTCAAAAGCACGACGTTGGATTTTGGAAATAATATCTTTGAGCTCTTCTAAAGTTATACCCGCCTTAGGATCAGGCCGAGTGTATTTGATGGTTGTGGTGCTACCCTTAACTAGTTCTCCCGCAATACCCATAATTACCTGGTTCGGTAAAATTTGAGCCTGTTCGGCTGCTCTTTCAAGTGAGGCGCGGCAATTTTGGACCACACCATGAATATCGGTCACGGCCCCGCCTTGCATGTCCGAAAGCTTTTGGCGCTGGCGGCCTGCACCTATAACGATACCCTTGCCGTCTTCAACCTTAAAAATTAAAGATTTGGCAAATTCTGTCCCAATATCCAGCGCAATGGCATATTGGTCTTCAATTTTTTTACTTCCAAGAAAGTCGAATAAGCCCACGCAAAACCCTCCTTGAGATCTAATACAGCAAAAATTGGGATTTCTTGTCCTTTAGTTTAGTATAACACAGATTTTCCGAGTACGAAAAATCTGCGCGCGGAATTTCAGTATGCCGAAATATAGCAAAAAGATCCTTATGATACAAAGACCTTAATATAAAAAATTATTCCAAAATCGCTTTAATCCGACGGACGCCGGCGGACGAGGACTCTTCTTTGGTAATTTTAAAATGGCCTAAATTGCCGGTCGTTTTTACATGAGGACCGCCGCAGATCTCTTTGGAAAAATCAGCAATCGAATAGACTTTAACTTTGTCCGCATATTTATGGGCAAAATCACCGACCGCACCACAGGCCTGCGCGTCCTCCAGGCTCATCTCCTCCATGCTGACCTCAAGATCTTTGGCGATTTTGTCGTTAACCAAGTCTTCCACTTCTTTAATTTGTTCTAACGTTAATTTTTCAGGATAAGAAAAGTCAAAGCGGATCCGTTCGTCATTGATATTGGCGCCTTTTTGATGAACGTCTAGGCCTAAAACTTTGCGGAGCGATGCCAAAAGTAAATGCGTGGCCGTGTGATATTTGGTCGCCTGGTCAGATTGACTCGTCAGCCCGCCCTTAAACATCCCGGCCGAAGCGGTCCGCGATTTTTCTTGATGGGCCTTCATCTCTTCGTTAAAAGCCGTAATCCCAACAAAAAGATTCTCCTTTTGCGCTAGTTCTGTAATCAATTCTAACGGAAACCCAAATGATTGGAATAGATTAAAGGCCTCTTGACCAGAAACATAGGCGGCGTGCATATCGTTGTTGGTAATATTAATATTCAACTTTTTTAGTTCAAGATCGATTTCGTCATTAGGCTCGGAAGAATGAATTCGATGCAGGATAGCATCTCGGTTATCAAGTTGCATTATTTTTGCGTACTCTTTATGGTCGATCGATTTCTTCTGAGAAAAAACCCTAGCCGCCTGCTTTAGACCTTCTTGAATTGTATTTTTGAATTTTTCTTGTTCCTCAAGTAGCGGGGTTAAAACATCTTCTGTTAGACCATGAAAAATATCTTGATATTGGTTAATGATTTCTTCCATCACAGGCTTTAGGGAGGCCTCTACATCAAGCATCCAGCTGTATCTTATCGCCCGCCGGATCAATCTTCTTAGAATATATCCTTGACCAACATTAGAGGGAGCAACTCCATCAGCAGAGAGAAACACCGATGCTCTTATATGATCTGCAATTATACGAAAAGCCTTATGATTGCCTGCATATTTTTTGCCGGAGAGCTCTTCGATTCTTTTTATGATCGGTTCAAATAGATCGGTCTCAAAAACATCTTCCTTGGCTTGAGAAAACATTAAAAGTCGCTCAAATCCTAAACCAACGTCCACATTTTTCTGTTTTAATGGTTGGAATTTTCCGTCAATAGTTTTTTCAAATTCCATGAAGACATTGTTGCCAATCTCTACAAATTTATCGCAGTCGCAAGATGGACCGCAATTAGATGAGCACTTTTCTAAGCCGGTATCGATAAATATTTCTGTGCAAGGGCCACATGGCCCAGCATCCCCGACGGGCCCCCACCAATTTTCTTTTTTGGGATATTTGTAAATACGTTCTTCGGGGATTCCTATCTCGTTTTTCCAGGTATCAAACGATTCCTGATCAAATTTAGCGTCAGCGTCGCCGGCGAAAACTGAAACAGACATGCCATCTTTTTTAAATCCTAGGACTTCAGTGTAGAAATCAAAAGTATAATGGATTGATTCCTTCTTAAAGTAATCACCGAGCGACCAATAACCAAGCATTTCGAAAAAAGTCAGATGTTGCGCGTCGCCTACCTCTTCGATATCGTCCATCCGCAAGCATCTTTGAATATCACATAGCCGATTGCCGAGAGGATGCTTCTCCCCCAGCAAATACGGTACAAGCGGGTGCATCCCGGCAGTTGTAAAAAGCACTGACGGATCATTTTCTGGCACTAAAGAAGCCGAGGGGATAATCTTATGCCCATATTGCTCGAAAAATGCTAAAAATTTTTGCCTTAGTTCTCGCGAGGTCATTCGTTTCCTATATTTCGGAATACTGAAATTCCGCGGTTCAATTTATTGTCCTAATATCAAGTCTTTAACAAAATCTTGAAAATTTTGGATCCCCTGATAAAACGGGTTTGGCTTTTCTGCGCCCGCGTTAGCCCACCACATCCCGTAGATTTTGTCATACATTTCTTTGGTATTTTTAACTTTATAAATAAAACCAACTGTTTCCGTGGGAAGAGCCTCGCCGTAAAGACGCCAGGCCACAGCGCGTCCACCGCCAGCGTTATAACTGGCTAAAACTAAATCTAGATCGTTATCATATTTGTCCAGTTGCTCGCGTAAATAATGTGTACCATATTTTATATTTGTGTCAGGATCCAGCAGGTTACCCATCGGCTCCCCTAAACGCTCGGCAATCCCCGCTCCTGTTGCTGGCATTATCTGCATTAGACCAGTTGCCCCAGCACCAGAAACTGAATCGTAATTAAAGCGACTCTCCGTATAGATAACTGCGCAGACAAAGTTAGGGTCGAGGTTTTTTTCTTTAGCATATTTAGAAATTGAATCTTGATAGTTTAGGGGGTAAAGAACTTCGCCCCAAACATGGGGGAAAAAGAAATAAAAACCGAGAATTAGAAACACGGTGATGAAGGAAACCAGGATAAATTGGATTAAGCGTCTCTTTTTCATGGTTTTTTCCATTGTAACATATTTTATGGTGCCCGGGGCGAGACTCGAACTCGCATGGAGTTTTACCCCCAACGGATTTTAAGTCCGTCGCGTCTACCATTCCGCCACCCGGGCGCGCTTTAATTTTACCTTAAAAATCAATTTAATACAATCTGCCAGCGGTTTTTGTCGAGCTGTAAGCGCCCATCGATTGTAAAGCCCGAGGCTTTTTTGTGCCCACCACCGCCGAACAGGGCGGCAAGGCGCGAGACATCAACATCGTCGCTCTCGGTACGAAGGGACGCGCGGATTTTGCCATCCGCGGTTTCGTAAAACAAGATAGCCGCGCGGCTGTCAGGCACACTGTTGATTAGGTTGACAACACCAGCCAAATCTTCTTCGACTGCTTCGCATTTTTCTAAATCTTCACGGGTTACAACCGAAGAGACAATCCCCATCGAGTTGCGACGCATTCTGGAAAGCGCTAAACCCCACAACCTCATGGAGGCGATACTTCGATTCAGACTAACGTTTCTGGAGATGGTTTTAATACGTCCGCCTAAACGCATTAGCTCGGCAGCAATTTCGAGAGTCTTGGCCGAAGTATTCGCATGTTTAAAGCCGCCTGTGTCAGTATAAAGGCCGGCTAGCAGAGCGGTCGCCATATCCTTATCTAGCTCTGCTCCCATTTTTAACAAAAGCTCATATACAATCTCGGCAGTTGAGGATGCGTTTTGATCTACTAAATTATAACTGGCTAGTTTATGTAAATCATTTTTGGGATGATGGTCAATATTAATCAGGATTTTCTTTTTGGTACAAGCGAATTTTTTTAGTCTGTCAGCAAAACCAGTCCGCCGTAAATCACCGCAATCGATCACTACAATTATCTCGAAATCGCCAAACAATAGATCATGGTGGATTTGATCAACGGCGGGTAAAAACATAAAAGGCTTTGGTACTAAGTCGCGGCAAACCATGGCCGGATTTTTACTATTTTTTTTGAAATTTAGAAAAAGAGCCGAAGCGGCGGCCAAAGTGTCGCCGTCCGGATTTTCGTGGATCATAAGAAGGATTTTATCAAAGCTCGTAAATTTTGAGATGATCTTATTAAGTAGGCTTTTTTGCTTATTTATTAACATTGAGGACCACCACTTTGCGCGCGTCTTGCGGCAAATCGGCCTTGATGATTTTGAGTTCATCTTGGCCTTCAGTATTTCCTTCCTCTTCTTTAATAAATTCATCTAAGTTGCCATCATGCATCGGGACAACAACCCCTGGATCAATTTGGGAAATTAATTCTAGCGCGGTTTTGGTTTCGGAAAATGCGCCACCGCCAACACCGATTAACAAAATATTTATTCCGTTTAATTTTTGCATTTCTTCGTCGGACAGAATTTTACCTTTTTTAATATGACCTACATTCATACCCTCAAGGTACAACTGGTTGATACCGTCCACCACATCCAGCTGAACACCGCCGACTTCGTATTCCCCTGGTTCGGTAATTTCTAAATCGTCAAGCTTTACCTTATCTCCCAATAAGACGTTCAAGCCCCTTGTTTTAATGGTAAAATTTTGACCACCAGCCCAAGTAATTATCATTTATTTCCCTTTCCGCCAGAGGCGGATCCGCCTTTGGCGGACTTTTTTTCTTTTTTCGCTTTGTCTTTTTTTACTTCGGTCTTTTCCTTTTCTACACTCTTCATCGAAAGGTTAAGTTTATGTAATTCCGGTTCGATGGCAATGATTTTAAACTTATAGGCCTGTCCAACTTCCACTAATTCGGCTGGGCTTGTAACCTTTTCGCCCATTTCGGAAACATGAACTAAACCATCAAGGCCATCGAAAGAAACAAAAGCGCCAAACGGAGTGATGCGAGTGATTTTCCCCTTAATAATATCACCGTTTTTATATTTTTTGACTAACTCTAGCCAAGGATCTGGCAGTAATCTTTTGATAGAAAGCGATAAACGGTTGTTTTCTACTGAAATAATTTGGACTTTAACTTTATCGCCTACTTTAAATTTTTCCGAAAGGTTTTCAACGTGCTCCCAGGCAACCTCACTGATGTGGACTAAGCCTTCAACTTCACCTAAATTTATAAAAAGTCCAAAATCAACTACACCAGTGATGGTGCCTTCCAGTGTTTGTCCGACTTGATAGCTTTTGATCTTTTCCTGTTGGACCAAATCTCCGGCTGCCTTTTCAGAAAAGATCAATTTGTTATTCTGCGGCTCAAAAGACAAAATTTTGACTTGAAGATTTTGGTTAACAAGTTGGCGAAGTTTACCTAGAATTTCATCTTTATCGCCAGATCCAACCTTAGGGTAATGACTGGATGACAGTTGCGAAACTGGTAAAAATCCTTCGTATTCGCCAAAAGCGCACAAAAGACCGCCGCGGTTAGCGTCATGACACTTAACCGTTAAAATATCGCCGGTGGTAAATTTCTCTTCAAGGATTTTAGTTACTCTCTCTTTATCGGCACGTTTAAGGCTTAAGACACAAAATCCATCCTGATTTTCTAGCATCAAAACGTAGGCTAAAATCTTATCGCCAGCCTTTAGCTCGGTAGCCTCTGGTAGGATCTCTTTTTCTGGAATAATCCCCAGGCAAAAACCTGCGACATCAACCAGGATGCGCGATTTACCAATTTCCAGAATTTTTACCTCAGTTACATCTCCCTCCTTAAATGGCACTAATTTGTTAGAGAAATCAGCAACCAGGTCTTTCATTGTTTGAATTTTTTTCGATTCTTTTGACATTGATATGGTTCTTTCTAGTTATGATCTACAAGCCCCACATGCCTAAAGGCAACTATGCTCGGGGTAAATATTTTTCGAAATTTTCTTTCTCTTTCTTTAGCTCTATCTCATGCGGCAAAACAAAAATCCAATAATATATGATTTGACAGAGCCAGGCTATCGCTACCAACCAAAGAAGCAGTGTGATCAAGCGGCTTCCCAGATATGGGATCGACTGCCAACGTAAAAAAACCAAGACTGGCCCAGTCATACCAACCACTAGCATTAAATAAATAAATTGACGCCAAAGTTTTCTGTTATTAGACTGGGGATTGCGTCGCGAAATAACACCGAGGATGACCGATCCCAGAATCAATAATCCATAAACAACCAAAGAACACAAATAAAGGCCACCAGGAGCCGGGGTTGTTTCGAAAACCAGGTTTGGGTCAACAATCTTGGTTAAATCAACTTGATTTAGAATAGACATATTTGGTGTGCCTAGGGCGAGAAACTTTACCTCAAGGCGAACTCGCGTCTAGAATGCAAATTGCCGGACCGCAGAATCTTTACCTGAAGGCGAACTGCGTACACGTTGATTTGCTCTCCAATTTTTGCTTTTGTGCCTAGGGCGAGGATCGAACTCGCGACACCATGATTTTCAGTCATGTGCTCTACCACTGAGCTACCTAGGCAAAAATTGTCAGTCAATGCTCTTTGACCATAATGGTCATGGACCTCCGGTTCACAATGAGCTAGTCCGGCAGAATATATTATGGTTAGGAGATTGATATTTATGTCTATTCAAGTATAACGGAGTTTGCCGTTTTTATCAAGGGGTTGATATTTTTTAACTTTTATAGTTAAATTATGGTTAGAGTTTTGTCCGGAGGTGACTACTATGGTTGATTTGACGAGACTGATTGTGGCACTTACTCACCTGAACGACGGATGTACCTTGTCACCAGAGGAGATGGCCGCGATCGCCCAGAGTCAGAAAACGATTGAGACTGAGTGGCAAGCCTACTTGCGCCGAGTAACCGACACAGAGGCCGAAGAGAGAAAACGAGCCATCGATGGCACAAGTTGGCAGGGATTGTTGCTCGCGGCCGTGGAACAACTGCTGAACTTGCGTTTTCGCAAGAGGATCAAGTTGTCTAAGGACGCGATTAGCGCGATCCGCCTGCTTTCCATTCTGGATGAGGCGGCCAGCCCTTATGTGGTCGGCTTCCTTAAAGTCAATGGTGCCATCATCCAAGAAGTGGCAGAAAAAGTCAAAAATCAGCTTGCCGACGATGATGCGCTGACAATCTTCTTTATGCGCAAGGGTATCAACAGCCCATTCGGCCCAACTCTGTGCTTTGAGGTTGACTACCTCAAGCTGGAGGAGCTGTATCGCAACATTGTCGCTGGCAATGTCCCTGAATTAGAACCGGTTGATGGCGCCAATGGCCCTACTCTCGCACCAGTTATGGCCGATGGTGTTATCGAACCGCCAGAACACCGCTTTACCGTCGGCTAGCGAGAGCCTACAAATGAGTACACGCGACCGTGGCTTGAGAGCCCCGGTCGCTTTTTTATTAAAAAATGGTGCACCCTGCCTGACTCGAACAGGCGACCTTCTCAGTGTAAATGAGACGCTCTAACCAACTGAGCTAAGGGTGCACGCATGGTGCCCAGGACAGGACTTGAACCTGCACAGGATTGCTCCCACAGCCACCTCAAGGCTGCGCGTATACCAATTCCGCCACCTGGGCACAAATTAATTATACCTTAAAAATTCTAGAAATTCAAGATAAAAGATTGGCCCGCCCCTTTGGGGCGGGCCAACATGCTCTGTGCGATGGCCTCACGGCCGGAGGCAATCTGTGCAATGGATTCGTTCTGGAACCTTGATACAGCGCACTAATTCATCGGGGTCCAATACAGTTAAGCTGTCGAGTTGTAATTCTTGTCGAATTACGTCAAGCGGCATCTGCGCACCTATTGGATCTTTTTGGTGTGAAAAAGCATTCTCGTACGGGCATTCTTTCAGCAACATCGTGGCCGCGATAACATGTATTTCCCGCGCGCCTCTGGCGCGCCCTTGTTCCGTTAAGGTACGAATTTCATGGCCGGAGTGCAACTGGTCTGTCACTAAAATTACTATTTTCCCATCTATTGCTTCCGGAATAAACCCTACGTCGGTATATTTGGGCATCCAAGCCGCGCGAGGATAGCGCGGTTTATGTGTCGCGCCAGGATTATAGAAGAGGCCCATTTCTCGAGCGGCACCAATAGCATAAAATTTCCCGCCTTCAAGTATTGGGACTACGACATAGCTATCCTGAGGATGCCTTAGACCAACCTTGTCCAAAAACTTCCTGCCGCATTGATGCCCAATAGTAATTCGCAGCTGAGCAGTTTCGAGCCCCGCATAGTCCTTGTCGGGTCGGCGCAGAAAAATCAACTCGTTTGCGCACCTAGCCATGTCTGGGTTTCGTAGTACAGCAATCCTTTGCGGTTTTTGACGGACGTTAAGCACAACCATTTCGCCGGGCAAAACACTTTCGATTCGCCTTGAGCCTTCGAAGACATCCTGGCTCGCAGCAAAAAAGCCACTTGATTGATTTCGTATCCTGCCACAGGCTAATGGTTTTAAACCGCTAGACCGCGCCGCCACAACGGTATCGCCCCTCATTACCAAAAGGGCAAAAGGATAATCAATCGACTGCATCGCCTCCCGAACAGCCGAATAAATATGGCGACTGCCATCGATAATCATGGCTAGCTCGCGAGTAATCTCGCTGGGCGCATCAGCGCAATAGGCGGTTTGGATGCCACTGTTACGGTAGGAAAATGGCTGGGATCCATCAGAGTGGCAAGAGCTATGGGCTATTCCTGTACGTCCAAGGAAAGTACCTAATTCTTCAGTATCATTGAAGACATCCAAAGCCAGTCCTGGTTCGGATTTGGCCATGATTTGGCCATGATGCGATACTGCAATCCCACAATGTTTTTCGCCACGATAGCCGTTGACTACCAGACTATAAATCAAATCACCCGCGACCTGAAAATCACCGCGAGCTACTAAAGCCGAAATGCCGCACATATTTCCCCTCTCGACGACAAACAAAAAGAGCGACCTACATTAGCGTGGTGCTCCCTTTTTTAAATTAAAACATATTTTAAGACCTTGTCAAGAATTTGAAATTTTTTCTGCCCGGAAGAGGAGTCGCCTTTAGGCAAAGCACCTCCATCTGCTTTCAAGGAAAGCAGTTATTTTGCAACCAAACAATATTAATATAATAATCCGTTTGGTGCCCGGAAGAGGAGTCGAACCTCCATGAGCTTGCGCTCACTGGCACCTGAAGCCAGCGCGTCTACCATTCCGCCATCCGGGCTTAAATTAAATCCTGTCTTTTAAAAACTTTCTTCCGAAACCAGTTTTTAACTGCTTTTCTCTTATTATTGCCTTGTTTTTTATCAGACAGGCTTCATAATAAACAAGTTTTAATGGGATGCGGCTGGAAGTTGAGTTTACCTTACCCGAATTATGCATTTTGAAACGATTCTTAAGATTATCAGTCCAGCCGATATAAAGTTTGCTATCAACCTCACTTTTTAATACATAGGTATAGAACACATTTATATATTATACCATTCCGCCCGCCTGCAAAAGCTGATGCTTTAGCATCTGCGGGCAGGCCATCCGGGCCTATCTGTTTTTTTCTCTCACGCTCTTAATATACCACTTCGCAACATTGAGAAAACGATCTGCTTCCGATACGCCAAAAATCTTTTCAATGTTTTTAACTTTGTTAGACAGGGCGTAGCTTAGGGTTTCCTTTTTAATCAATATATATGGCACTTCATCGTTTAAGATTTTTTGAAAAGACTCGTATTTTTGCAATCGGATTGCAGGATCAAAACTTTGCCTCGCCTGCTCCAATAACTGATCAGCAGTTTTATTACTAAAATTACTTAGATTCATGCCGTCGGTTTTATCTTTAGTAGCGATTTGTGAGGTATGCCAAAAAGGGTACGGATCGGGATCTGGCCCGTAATCAAGACCATAAAGCAACAAATCGTATTCCCGTTTAGGAATAACATCCTTTTGCAAAGTAATGTTATCGTATTCTTTAATTTCTAAATTTACTTTTAAAGTCGCCCATTGTTCCTGTAAATTTTTAGCGATTTGAATGTTTTCTTTAGCGTTAGAGGTCACCAAAGTTAAATTATAATCTTTATCTACTGGTTTATTATCACGAAGCGATTGGCGCAAGGTTTTGCTTTTCAATGCGTCTTTTTGCAGATTAAAGAAAAGATTAAGCTCGCGTGGTAGATCCATTTCTAAAAGTCGATAATCTTTTTGGTTAACATTATCCCTGTCGTTTATGATGAAACTTGTAATTTCGTGCGACCGGGCTGCATTTAGCAAGGCTTGCTCGTTGGCGTAAAAATTGATGACAATTTTTTCAATATGAGGCGAGCCCTGCCAATAGAGCTCTTGAGCCAATAGGGTAATATGATTTTTGTCTTCTTTGACTACTTTATATGGGCCATAATCAAAAACTGGCTCGGTTGAGATTGATAAAAATGGACTAAACGGCTGCTTGAACTTAAATTGAATCAAATTATCGGCCGGGGTCTGAACTTCGATATTCGGCCAGATACCACGGCTCGAAAGTTGGTAGGCCAAATCTTGGGAGTTGAAACCTTCGCGAAGCTTAAACTGATAGGTTTTATTGCCATCCATAATTTCCCAACTTTCAGCCAAGTCGCCCACGATTTCGCCCGTTTCCGTTTGGCGAGTCAAGCCGGCTCCGACCAATCGGGCGAGGTGTTTGTCTAGGTCTTTTGCTTCACCGATAATACCTTCGGTTAAAGTACCACCAAAAGCGGGCGCCTCGTAGGTTGTTCTTAACCAGTAGCCACGCCAAATGAAGAAGGCCGCTAAAAGAATGATTAGGGCAGCACTACCTAAGACAATTTTGTCGGTTTTGGATAAAACTTTCGGAATACACTTAATAGAATCCAGGCCCTCACGGGAACAAGCCTCTTTAATTTTTAACAAATTAAACCAATTAAGTTTGAGCATTAAACTACTTTCAGATTAGAGTAGAATGTTGGCTAAAGCCAATAAAACAAATATAGTGCCTAAAACTATCGTCGCGTAAAAAAGAAACTTTTCTGCGCCGCGTCGCGATCGGTAGACATTACCCTCGCCGCCGAAAGCGCCGCCTAAGCCAGTGCCGCGGTGCTGCATCAGAATACTAACGATCAGAAGAATCGCGAGAATTATCTGAATGTAATTAAGTGTATTATTCATTTGTTAATAGTATAGTGTATTTACGGGTGGAAGTAAAGATGATATAATTAAAGGTGTAAATAAGAAAACCGAGAGTAGTTCAACTCTCTGAACATTATTTATTAGCGAGAGTAGTTCAACTCTCTGAACATTATTTATTAGCGAGAGTAGTTCATCGGTAGAACGTCTCCTTGCCAAGGAGAAGGTAGCGGGTCCAATTCCCGTCTCTCGCTCCACTGGTCTGGTGGCCGAGGAGTTAGGCAGGGGTCTGCAAAACCCCGCACAGCAGTGCAAATCTGCTCCAGACCTCCATCCATATTAATATTAGAAGATATCCAAATGTCTAAAAAGAAAAAAGACAAATTCAAAAAACAGATCAAAGCGCAAGTCCTACAAGAAATGACACAAACCAAGGTAGCGCCCGCAGTATCGGAAGCGCCAATTGTAGAGCTAGAAGGTTCGATTCCTAAACAAGCTCAACCGACTAAAATAAGCGATGCTAATTTAGAAAATTTACCTCAAATTAAATATGATCTTAAGAAAACTATTGTGGTCATCGGTATTTTGGCCTTGATAATAGCAACTGTGGTTATACTAGATCAAAAATATAATATTTTACTCAACCTTGGTAACGTTCTCTTCAAAATTTTTCACATTCAATAATCAATAATGACTTTGTTCGCTCGGACGATATTGCAAGGCCTCCCCTATATGATCCGAGGTGATGTTCTGGTTGTTTGATAAATCGGCGATTGTGCGTGAAACTTTTAAAATGCGCGTATATTGGCGGGCAGAGAGGTTAAATTGATTGATAGCCGATTTTAATAAATTTTTTCCGGCGTCATCTAAACCGCACCATGCTTTAATTTCTTTGGCGCTCATCTCCGCGTTGGTATGCCGAAATCTTTTGTGTTGCTTGGTCCGCGCCCTTGAAACCCTAGCTCTTACTTCGCTGGAGCTTTCGGCTACTTTTTCTTCTGATAATTTATCATAACCTAATCTTGGTACTTCTACATGGATATCTATGCGATCGAGCAGGGGGCCTGAAACTCTTTTTTGGTAACGCATGATCTGGGTGGGGCTGCAAATACAAGATTTCTTGGGATCCCCTAGATAGCCGCAGGGACAAGGGTTTTGCGCCGCAATTAAAACGAATTTAGCCGGAAAAGTTAAACTGCCTTGAGCGCGGCTGACCGTAATAATACCATCTTCCAGTGGTTGTCTTAGCGCCTCTAAGACCGAACGCGGAAATTCTGCGAATTCGTCCATAAACAAGACGCCGCGGTGGCTTAAAGTAATTTCGCCTGGTTTGGGGTAAGTGCCTCCGCCGACTAAAGCCACATTGGAAGTGGTATGGTGCGGGGCGCGGAATGGCCTTTGGTTAATTATTGGTAAGTTGTTCTGTAATAATCCTGCCACCGAGTAAATCTTTGTAACTTCTAATATTTCTTCTTCTGTCATGGGAGGCATTATCGAAGGAATGGCTCGAGCCAACATTGTTTTGCCCGACCCCGGTGGTCCAGTAAACAACACATTGTGGCCGCCGGCGGCTGCAATTTCCAGGGCGCGTTTTGCTTGCTCTTGACCTTTAATATAAGCTAAGTCGTTTTCGTATTTGTCAGGCGGTTGAATATTGAATTTTCGAGTATAGGCCGTTAGTATTCGCTCTTTTCTAAAATGGAAAATCAACGATTTTAAATTCTCCGCTGGGACAACCTCAATTTGCCTAACAAGCATCGCTTCGTCAGCGTTTGATTTCGGTAGCACAATTTGGGCGAATTTTTTATTCAGACCACTGACAACTGGTAATATGCCATTGACGTGCCGCAGATTTCCGTTTAACGCTAATTCGCCAACCAGCAAAGATGTTGCAGGAATCTCTGGGATTTGATCGTCTGCCGCCAAAACTCCCAGTGCTATGGCTAAATCATACGCCGGTCCTTCTTTTTTTAAATCTGCGGGGGCGAGGTTTACGGTAATACGGCTCATGGGAAAATTGGCACCAGAATTACGAATAGCAGAACGCACTCTCTCCTTAGATTCTTCGACTGCTTTGTCTGGCAAGCCTACAATAGAAAAGGAGGGCAAACCATTGGAAATGTCTACTTCTACCTCGACAGGAAAGGCTTCTAGCCCGACAACTGCCGCCGAGTTCACTTTGGCTAAAGACAAAACGTCCTCCTTGTTTCGGAATTTTAAAATTCCGCGTAAATTTTAATCCACTATTTTAAAAATCTTCTAATCCGTTTTTCTGCTTCGTCTAGTGTTTTAGTCCATTTGATATTCTTGTTTCTTTTAAACCAAGTGTCTTGTTTGCGAATATAAGCATGGGTGTTAAATTTAATTTTTTCTTTGGCTTCGGGGAGAGTTATTTTCCCTTGCAGATATTCTATAATTTCTTTGTAGCCAATCGTGTTAAGCGAAGGCAGATCGGTAGGATATTTTTTTATCAACGTTCTTACCTCTTCGACTAGCCCGTCTTTAATCATTTGCTCGACACGCGCATCCACTTTAGCGTAAAGTGTTTCTCGCGGTTTTTCTATCCCGATAATCAAACTTTTAAAGTTTGGTTTTTGTTTTTTTTGTTTTTTGCTAAATGGCGTCTCGGTTAGCAAAACATATTCTAGGGCCCTAATAACCCGCCGTGTGTTGCGAGGATCAATTTTTTCAGCTGATTCTGGATCAAGCTCCTGCAAACGTCTGAATAATTCGGCGTCAGAAAGCTGACCTAATTTTCTCCTGATTTTTTCGCTTTCTGCCTTAAGTTCTGGTATAACGTAGCCCTCTGTTACGGCTTCGACATAAAGACCCGTGCCTCCAACTAATATTGGTAAAATGCCCATGTCAAAATATTTATTAATTAATTCTTGTGCCATTTTTTGATACTCAGCCACCGAATAGACCTGCGCCGGCGAAACAATATCAATTAAATCCTGATCGAATGTTCTATCTTTGGCTGTGCCGATATCCAGCTCGCGATATATTTGACGAGAATCGGCGGAAATTACTTTTCCCTTAAATTTAGCCGACAAAATCTTGGCCCATTCTGTTTTGCCAGAACCTGTCGGACCGACTATCGCAATAACTTTGCGAGGCGTGAGTTCATTCTTTTTTTGGGGAATCTTCTTTTTCATTATTATCTTCCCCTGCCTTTTTCTTAATAATTTCTTGAATTTTAAATACTGACCGCCCTGACACCTTATGGGTTTTTTGCTTGTAATCGGCCTCTTCTTTGAGTTCTGCCTCAATTTTATCGTAATCGTTATTCATTTTATTAATTTTGCCAAAGTCCATGAAGGTTGCAATATTCCATCGCCACCACATCATCAGCCTGAACATTAAATTCTGCTTCAGGCGCGTCGCCTGGCTTTAAAAATTTGCGAAGAACTTCGCCATTAAAAACAATCGCAATCCATTCAATATAGTGCTCTTCTTCCATTGGGTGCGGTATGCTACCAACTTTGACTTTAATACCATTGGCAGTTTTTTCAACAACCGGCACATGTTTTTCTTGAGCCGCGTCTACCGTATTGGCCTTTAAAAGTTCCATGTCTTGGCCGCAACAGGCTAACGTCCCCTTGCCTTCATGCAACAACTCAACAATGTTACCGCAAACATTACACCGATAGATTTTGGGTAAATTCATTTGACCTCCTAAATGGTGCCCGGGAGAGGACTTGCCTTTAGGTAAAGCACCTCCACATTTTTTGTGCCGAGAGCGAGACTCGAACTCGCAATCCTTTTGGGAACATGCTCCTAAGGCATGCGCGTATACCAATTCCGCCACCTCGGCAAAAAAATAATTGTGTCTACCAATGCATACCAACCTTGTGTTCCGGTTGGCGCCACCCGGGCCTACCTGTAATTTTATCTTATTCCCCTACGGTTATCAAGTCTTTCATGGACTCAAAAGTTTTGTCGCCGATCCCTTTAATATTTTTCATCTCTTCGATAGTTTTGAAGCCGCCTTTCGACTCGCGGTAGAAGATGATGTCCGCGGCACGGGTCGGACCAATGTTGGGAATTTTATCTAGTTCGGCTGCATCCGCCGTATTGATATTGATTTTCCCGCTTTGATTTTCTGATGTTGATATCGAGGCGCCGGCTACTTGTTGCTGAGCTTGAGAAGATAGCTGCACCCGCAAAGAGTCGTTTTCGGCCTTAAGGTTTGCTAACTCTTGGGTTTTTGTATTTTTGATATCTTGATAATATTTGCCATAGCCCAAGACGCCCAAACCCGCGAGGATAATGATGATTAGCCCTCCGCCAATGTAATATCGATATTGATAAAGGAAATTGTCAAAATTATTCCAGATGTCTTTCGCTTTCATATTCTTGTATCTTTGATGCTAAAGAGGGATATTTTTCTAATCCCTCTGCTACAATTTTTTCCGCAGCCCTGCGGGCTCTCGTTACCATTATCGTATCACTTAGGCTAGCCATTCTCAAATCCGCTAGCCCCGACTGGCGAGACCCCACCATTTCGCCCGGGCCTCGTAGCTCTAAATCAATCTGGGCTAATTCAAATCCATTATTCGAACAGCTCATTGCGTTGAGCCGTCGAGCCGCTTGCTCAGAATTAGAGTCGGAAAATAAAAAACAATATGATTGATGTTCGCCGCGTCCAACCCGGCCTCGAAATTGGTGCAGTTGAGCTAGACCAAACCGTTCGGCTGATTCGATCATCATCACTGTTGCATTTGGAATATCAACCCCCACTTCTACGACTGCAGTTGATACTAAAATATTAATTTTTTTGTTTTTAAATTTTTGCATCACAACGTTCTTTTCTTTGCTTTTTAATTTTCCGTGCACCAACCCAATTTTTAAATTCGGGAAAATATTTTTTGATAGTTTCTCAAATTCTACTACCGCGGACTTGCGATCGGCTTCAAATAAGTTTATTTTAGTCTTTTCCGATTCCTCAATGAGCGGACAGATGACAAAAGCTTGACGGCCTTTTTTGATTTCAGCCGCGATAAAGTCGTAGGTTTTTTGACGATTGGACGGCTCGACAACTTCGGTAATAATTTTTTGGCGGCCCTCGGGCAACTCATCGATAATTGATATATCTAAATCACCGTATAGAGCTAAAGCCAACGTCCGCGGAATTGGCGTGGCAGTCATTGAAAGAAGATGGGGAATTAAAACAGAACCCATCCCAACCTTGGAAGTCGGGATGGGTTTATTTCGTAAATGTGACCGTTGCTTGACGCCAAAACGATGTTGCTCGTCAATAATAATAAGACCAAGCCGCGGGATTTCGATGTCCTTTTGAATTAAAGCGTGCGTCCCAATAATCAAATCGTCTTTTTTAAGGTCCGCTTTTTTGTTCGCCGATGTCAGTAACCCCACGCGTACACCTCGTAAGCGGAATAAGGCTTGTACATTTTGATAATGTTGGTTCGCCAAAATTTCTGTAGGCGCAAGCCAAACGGTTTGAAATTTATTTTGCGATGCTACCAGCGCGGCCATGGCCGCTACCACGGTTTTGCCAGAACCGACATCGCCCTCTAGCAATCGGTTCATGGGAATAGGACGACTCAAATCTTTAATGATTTCCCAGGCCGATTTTCGCTGGGCATTAGTCAATTTATATGGCAGCTTGGCCGCAAAGTTTTGTAATAGTTTTCTATCTATTTCCATCACTGGCGCGTTTTTCTCGCCCAATTCTTTTTTTATATTTAAAAAGCGCAGGGCAATCAAAAATAATTCATCAAAACTTAAGCGTTCTTTAGCTTTGTCCAAATCAACTCTCGACATCGGAAAATGAATTTTTCTAATAGCGTTTTCAAGATTAATTAATTTTTCGGAAGCGATGGTAGCATCAGGCAAATAATCAGTGACTAACTCGTCGATATTATTTAATACTAGTCTTATAATCTTTCTTAGATATTTACTCGTGAGCCCCTCTGTCTCCGGGTAAATTGGGAGAATAACAGGTTCTTTTTCCAGTTGCGACGGACTAAATGTTTTGCAACGATTTTTGAAATCCCATCCAACTTTGCCAGCTAAAATCCATTCGTCGCCAACTTTCAAAACATTAACTAAGTAGGGCTGATTAAACCAGATGGCCTTGATTTTTCCGGTCTCGTCCTCAAGTTCAGCATTGATAATACTCATCCACCGTTTCGGTGAGCGGATCGGGGCGATTGATGATATTTTGGCCTTAATAACACAATCCTCGTTAATTCTAAGCCCAGCAATTGTTTTGTGTTTTGAAAAATCAGCCCAAGTTCTAGGCCAATAAAAAATAAGGTCGCGGATATTTTTTATCCCCAGCCTTTTTAATTTGTCGGCCGTTTTAGGCCCGACGCCAGACAAAAATTGTATTTCTGTATCAAGTTCGAGCTGGTTGTTCATTTTCGGTTTTTTTCAAAAACTCTGCCGCCATCTCGGGCGAAACTACATCGATTACTATACCAGAACCCATCTCGTAGCCGCCAAACTTGGAAACACGCGGAGCGATTTCCAGATGCCAGTGGTAAAGCTCATCGTTGTTGTCTGAATGATGCGGCAAAGTATGAATCCAATAGTTAAACGGCGGAAAATTCAAGGCCTTGTTGAGCTTAGTAATTACCTCGTGCAGAGCGTCAGCCATAGATTTCTGTGTTTTTTCATCAATTGCCTCAAATCTGGCGGCATGGCGTTTAGGCACAAGCCACATTTCAAATGGAAAGCGCGAGGCAAAAAACGTAAAAACCATGAAATCTTCGTTTTCAAAAATTATTCGCTGACCATTGTCTTTTTCTACTCTTAGCATCTCGCAGAACACACACTTTTTATTTTCTTGATAGTATTTCTGGCTACCAACTAACTCTTTTTCAATATAGTTTGGCATGATCGCCGAAGCGAATAATTGAGAATGCGGATGTTCGATGGAGGCGCCTGCTTCAGGACCATGATTATGGATCAGCATAGTGTATTCAACCACCGGGTTTTGATCATAATAAAGATAGCGGTTTTTATAGACGCCAATTAGTTCTTCTACCAGAGCTTTGCCGTCTTCATAAAGTTCTTGTTCGTGATTTTTGATCACTATAACTTCGTGGCCTCCAATACTTTTAGTGTCGCAGTAAAAATTATCACCTTCAGATATTATACAGTCATTTTTTACATAGGCCGGAAATTTATTGGGGATGACGTAAACGTTTTCTGTTTCGGCTTCTTTGATACTAAACTGGTAGGCGCTGTTCTTATTGTTAATACAAAATGGGCAATCAGCCGGGATACCGCGCTTAGGCGAGGCCGCCGTCACATAGTCCTCGGGGCGTTTTGAGCGTTCTGGCGAGATAACCACCCAATCACCGGTGATAATATTTTGCCGTAATTTAGGCATCTCTCTCCTTTTAGTCGTTCGATGTAAACTATTTATTCATATTGTTATCAATAAATTTGTGATAATGGGCCATGGCAACGGCCAAAGCATCGGCCGCATCATCAAATCCATCTTGCTTTCCCTTCGAAATACCGCACTCTGGAAAAGTATTTTTGACTTCTTCAACAACTTGTTTCTTGTCTGACCGGCCGTAGCCGGTCACAGCCTGTTTTACTTGCATTGGCGTGTACTCAAATGTCTGTAAAGCCAAGCCTTTTTTAGCGCAAGCCAAAAGAATCACTCCCCGGGCTTCAGAAATTCGCATCACAGTTTTTTGATTGTTAAACATAAACAATAATTCAATCGAAACTTGATCGGGCTTATGTTCGCCAATCAAATACATTATATCATTAAAAACACGGTTTAACCGCTCTGAATCGCGCATTAATTTGTCGGTTTCAATGCAACCATGTGCGACATGAGCTATGGCGCCATCTTTTTCGTGCACATCAATTACACCCCAGCCGCATCGAGCACTACCAGGATCAATCCCCAGGATTCTCAATTAATCCCTCCTGTATATTAAAATTTGAATATACTCCTGTTACGTCGTCAAGCTCCTCCAACGCCTGCATGAGATCTAAAATCTTGTGCGCCTCTTGTTCGTTAGCGATCTCCACTAAATCTTTTGGTTCCCACGAAAGACTCGCCTCCATGATTACCAGCCCTTGAGCCTCTAAAGTTTTCTTGGTTTGCTCGAGCTCATTAGGCTTAGTATAGACCGCTAAATCACGCCCATGTTCATCGAAGTCTTCTGCCCCAGCATCAATCGCCATTAGCTCGAGTTCCTCGGAATTTTTGTCGCCTTCGGCGATTAAAATTTTGCCCATTTTTTTAAAATGGTAAGAGACGGCTCCGGCCGAAGCTAGTTTGCCACCAAACTTTTGTAACAGATTTTTTATTTCTGGCGCCGTACGATTTTTATTGTCCGTCACCCCTTCAATAATTATACCGACGTTCCCCGGCCCAATGGCTTCATATAGGACCTCTTCCACAGTTGCCCCAGCCAATTCTCCGGTTCCGCGTTTAATCGCTCTTTCAATATTTTCTTTGGGCATACTGCCGGCCTTGGCTTTTTCAATCGCCATCTTCAGGCTGAAGTTATTTTCAGGATTCCCGCCGCCATTTTTCGCAGCGACAATAACAGCGTTGGCGAGTCGACTAAAAGAAGCGCCCTTTTTGACATCCGCCGCCCCTTTTTGACGTTTAATTTGACTCCATTTTGAATGACCAGACATGATTCTCCTAGCGCAACTATATCATATGGGCCATGTTTTATCTAGTACTTATTCTACCCACCAGTCCATGCCGTTAGAACTAATTTTTATAGTCCCATTTTGATCAGTACGATAGATCTGGGCGGCAAGAGATCTTAAAAATGTGATAGTGCTCGATGATGGATGGCCAAAAGTATTTTTGGCGCCGACTTCGATCACGGCGATTGCTGGTCGGAGAATTTCAAAAAAATTTTCATTTAGCCCATTTTGCGACCCATGATGGCTAATTTTCACCACCGTCACAGGTTTTACTTTGTTTAAAATTTGGGTTTGGGATTGGGTTTCCGCGTCACCAAGGAAGAGAGCGGAGAATTTATTGTAACTAAGTTCGGATATTATCGACGAATTATTTAAATTATCAATTGTTTGATTTTTTAAATTCGATAGGGGATAGAGCACAAAAAGTTTTACTTCGTCCAGTTGTTTTTCCGCTCCCGCGCTCACAAATTTGTCCTCAATCCCCTTTTCTTGAAGTAAATTTTTCCAAGCGTCATAGACCGAAGAAGGGTACTCTACTCCGGTTTGCCAAACCTCCCCAATTTCATACCTGTTTACGACTTCGATTAGACCAGTTAAATGATCAGCGTGGGGGTGAGTCAAAATAACTAAATCGATGTGACGGTCCCCAAAATTCATCACGCGACCCAACTCCCCCAAGACCGAGCTGTCGGGTCCGCCGTCAATTAAAATATCTTGGCCGTTTGGCATTTTTATATATTCGCTATCCCCTTGTCCGACATTTAAAAAATAAATTTGAAGATTGGTATCGGTAGTTGATGCCGAACTAAAAACCCCCGACCAAACAATAATGGCGGCAATAATAAGAAACCCAAAAAATAATTGTAAACGGTTTTTCATAATGATTTTCTATCTTGATCTTTGTGGCTATAAATTAGTATCAATATCAGAATATAGTATATCGGGATCCAAAACCATTCTGTAGTTTTAAAAGAAATGGCTGCAAAATTTAAACGCGAAAAAAATTCGACCGCTACTATTATATACTTTAATAAAACCCAGGCGACGAGGCTGACTATTCTACCTAGTTCAAGCCAAATAATTCCGGCAAGCCCTGCGATAAACCCCAAAAGCATCGAGGCGGGGATAATGGGCAGAATTAAAATATTGGCCAAAGGCGCCACAATCGAAATCAAACCAAAATTATAAATTAAAATTGGCAAGACCGAGATTTGTGCACTCATCGTTTCCGAAAAAATTTGGCGGAATTTTACTGGTATGAATTTTAATAATTTAATTTCTTCGAATTTTGGCGCGATAAATATTAATCCCGCAAACGCTAAAAAGCTCAATTGAAAAGAAATATCGCTCTTTAGGGCGTAGGGGTTAAATAAAAGCATCGTCACCGCGACAAATAAAATTAAAACAGGGTAATACGGCCGCCGGCCGAGCGTTTTACCATAGGCCACAAGCATAGCCAAGACACCGGCGCGCACGACTGATGCGGTCGCACCGGTTAAGATGATAAATATCAAAACCGCAATTAAAGAACCCCAAAAAGCCCAGCGCCGGCTAAACGTCGCCAATATTATGGCCAGCGCGGAAATTATCACGGTCACATTGTAGCCCGAGACCGCGATAATGTGCGTTACGCCCGCGCGGTTGAAAGCGCTATTTAGTGAATCAGAAATTTGCGATGCTTTGTTTCCTAAAATAAGCCCGGATTGTAGCGCCGCATACGGCTCGGGTAAAATTTTGTTTAAAGATGTTTGGAATTTATCACCAACCCAGTAAATACCCTTGTAAAACAAAATTTTTATATTGTTGCTCTTCGCAGGCGTAACAATAATAGTTTCGGGACTTTGAATCAACCCTCGGATATTTTTGTGGAGTAGATACTTGCCATAATCAAAATTATCAAATGGCTCGATTTCCGCCGGGTTTTGAATTATGCCTTTGATTTCCAAAACATCACCATATTTGTATTCCGGATAGCGGCCGGCTTGAACTAAAATTTTCGTTTTCTGATATGAAACGACAATTTTTTGTTTCGCGCCATCTATTTCCGGCCGTTCGACGACCATACCAATAATAGGAGTATTACCGTATTCAATTATTTTTCGGTTTTGGATATTATCATATAGATAGTAGTAGCTTAGGCCTAAAAACAGCCCTAAAAGACAAAAGAAAACCCACCGCCAAAGCTGATCTGGCCAAAATAATATTAAACCAATAATAAGACCACTTATAATACCAGCACACCACCACAAATCTAGCGGTGTCCAACTCGCCACGAAAATCCCGACCAAAAATCCAGTTAAAGTCCCGATCGTAAATTTTGAGAGCCCAAGCTTCATGTTTATCTTAATTGGTTGTAGTACTCAAATATTTTCTGGACGGCTGGCCCAACCAAGCCTCGCGATTGCGCCAGAACATCATGAGTAGTTGCGCCGGTATCTGGATCACTTAAATCTTGTGGCCTGGCAAATAATTCATCGGCACTTTTCTGTACTCCCGAAATCGAGATATTCTTATAAGAAAGCGTCGCCCTATCCTCGTGGCGCTTGTCGCCGTAATGTATTTTTGCACCTAGGTTTGATTCGACTATGATCTGCGGTACTTCAGCAATTAAAATATTGGTCATGATCTCATAGCGAATCCCAAGATTAGTCAAAGCGTAGGTTAATGGTAAAAGGCTTTGACCGGTTTGAATAGTATCTGTAACAATTAACGCTTTATCGTTTTTATTTTTGAATAGCTCTTTGATCTTCCGTTGTCTCAAATACTCTGTAATCTGTTTTACCTTTTCTCTTCCAAGGGTCGCTTCTAAATCTTTTGAACCAGCTAGAAATAATGTCTCTGGCTTCGGCCGACCAGCTTGAGCGTTGACTTGACCCAAAAATTCCCGCCAAATAAGCGTCGAGAGCCTACCAGAGGCGTCATCGCCAAAAACCACCTTATAATCGCCGCGATCGATCTGATCGTGAAGCTCTACAATCGGTCTGCGGCTCAATGAGACGACTTCGTCGACGACTGCGGGCGCGCTCGCTAATTCCTGTTTATTGGGCTCAGTTGGGTTGATTTTTTCAGGCATGGGTTTAAACCCTTGATAATTATTATTTCGTCCCTTATAATATAAGTTGTTATGAGGAAAATTGCAAAGCAAGACGAGCAAATTAAAGAATTAAAAGAAGGCTGGCAGCGGTGTCAGGCCGATTTTGAAAATTACAAAAAGCGGACCGAGTCGCAAAAATTCGAAATGGTCGATTTGGCCAAGGCGGATTTTATGACGAAGATCACGCCGGTACTCGATAATTTCCGCCGAGCCTTTGAGCACTTGGATATCAATGACCCAAAAATCGTAGGCCTAAAACTTATTGAAAAACAATTAGAAGAGATTTTAGCCACAGAAGGCCTAACGAGAGTCGATACTACTTGTAAATTCGATCCCAATCTTCATGAAGCCATATCCTATGAAGTTAACAAAAAAATCCCAACCGACACAATTATCGCTGAACTCGAAAGCGGTTGGGAATACGGCAACAAGGTAATTAAACCGGCTAAAGTAAGGGTTTCCAAAGGACAATAATAAAAAAATAAAAGTACTTGACAAAATGTAAAGCATACTTTACATTAGTATTAGAAGTAAAAATTAATATTATGAGCGATAGAGAAATTTCTCGATCCCGCTCGAAGCGAAGGAGCTAACATGAGTAAAGTAATTGGTATTGACTTAGGCACAACGAACTCAGTGGTCGCCGTGGTTGAAGGCGGAAAACCCAAAGTTATTAACACGGCGGAAGGCTCGAATATCTGCCCTTCAATTGTCGCTGTGAACAAAACCGGCGAACGTCTGGTCGGGCAGTTAGCCAAGCGCCAAGCCGTCACTAATCCGGAGAACACGATCTCTTCGGTCAAGCGTTTAATTGGTAGGCATTTTGACGACGAAGAAGTCCAACGAGACACTAAACTAATGCCTTATAAAATTATCAAGGCTGGCGAGGGCGTTAAGGTTAAAATGAGTGGCAAAGAATACACGCCACAAGAAATTTCTGCTTTTATTTTAGAAAAACTCAAAAAAGACGCGGAAGC
>Ga0172368_10001155_pt1 | contig 36840 bp, 43 predicted proteins | sample Lak11m_FD_114540 | JGI IMG/M metagenome (GOLD analysis project Ga0172368, IMG submission 114540) | Freshwater microbial communities from Kabuno Bay, South-Kivu, Congo - kab_022012_11m | ecosystem: Environmental > Aquatic > Freshwater > Lake | place: Democratic Republic of the Congo: South-Kivu... | reverse complement strand
CCTCGACATGGCCATTGATCTTGCCAAGCGCGTCCTGCTGTTCTTTAAAGTAGTGCTGAGATTTTTTGACCATGACGGATATTAAGATCATGCTGACCGGCAGCAAGATTAGCGAAACGAGTGTCAGAAGCCAACTGATCGAAAACATCATGACAAGAATACCAATTACTAAAGTGATCGATGTCACGATTTGAGATAGACTCTGATTTAGCGTCTGGCTGATGGTATCGACATCGTTGGTCACACGGCTTAGTACCTCGCCATAAGGACGTCCGTCAAAATACTTGAGAGGCATTCTGTTGATCTTCTCTGAAATGTCACGGCGCAGCTTGTAGGTGATTTTTTGAGAAACATCAGTCATCATCCAACCCTGAATGTAGGAAAAAAGCGCGCTCAAAACGTACAATCCGATAAGCAAAAAGGCGATCTGTCTAAGCTTGGCATAATCGATGCCCGGGCGATGAGAAAGATCAAGATTTTTGATTTTATCGAGCGCACTTGCCGGTATCTTAGAGGTCACAGCCTCGGGCATTTTTTTGATGAAATCCCCTCCGGTTGTCCCCGCCGGAATCGAAATCCCCTGTGGCAAACTCGCCTTGATCTGATCATACGCCTTCATACTAATATAATCGGAAACAACGTTGTTAGTGGCATTGCCGAGTATCTTTGGGCTTAGGATTGCAAATACCGTGCTAGCAATGGCAAAGGCAAAAACAACAATTATCGAAGTCCAAAACGGGCGCATGTACTTAATCAAGCTGAGCATTGTTGCCTTGAAGTTTTTCGGCTTCTCGATTGCGCCCATCCCGCCGCCCATCGGCCCTCCGAATCCTCCTCGTTGAGGCTGTTTGTGAATGTTTTGTTTGCTATTTTGTTCACTCATGACAGACCTCCTTCCGCAAAGCTAGCTTTTTTAGCAACAGAGCTACCGTTTGCATTTGCCTGATATGCTGCCAGCTCGGCTTCAGAAAGCTGCGAAAAAGCAATTTCACGGTAAACTTTACAGTTTTTCATCAATTCCTGGTGCGGCCCCTCTGCGATAATCTTGCCTTCATCTAAAACTATAATCTTATCTGCATCCAAAATCGTGCTTATCCGTTGTGCCACGATTAAAACTGTCTTGTGCTTAGTTTGTGATCGGAGCGCCTGCCGCAACGCCCTATCGGTTTTGTAATCAAGGGCCGAGAAGCTGTCATCGAATATATAGATCTCCGGATCTCTGACAATCGCCCTGGCAAATGATAATCGCTGCTTTTGGCCGCCAGAGACATTTGTCCCACCCTGAGCAATCGGATGACTAAAAGTGTTTTCAAGTTTTTGGATAAACTCTGTGGACTGAGAAGTCTTGGCAGCACTTGATACTTCATGATTGGTTGCGCTTGGATAGCCATACTTGATATTGCTCTCGACGGTTCCTGAGAAAAGAACGCTCTTTTGCGGGACGTAGCCGATTTTCGAGTAAAGGTCTTCCAATTTGTATTCGCGGACATCAACACCATCGATCAATATGCGTCCATCGGTAACATCATAAAAACGAGGGATCAGATCGATCAGAGTCGACTTGCCACTGCCTGTTGAGCCGATAATGGCAGTTGTCTCGCCCGGTTTGGCGGTAAATGAAACATTTGACAGCGCCGGCTCTTCGGCAGTCGGATATGAAAAAGTCACATCCTCAAATTCCACCAGTCCAGCCGATTTTTGAGGTCTTTTCGCATTCTTCGGATCTTTGATCAGCGGCTCTGTCGTGATAACTTCGACCACCCTATTGGCCGAGACTGCCGCCCGGGGCACCATAATAAATACTATCGACACCATCAGGAAAGCCATGATTACCTGCATCGCGTATTGCATAAAGGCCATCATGCCACCGATTTGCAGGCTGCCGCTGCCGATAAGATGGGCACCGACCCAGATGACAAGGAGAGCTGTAAAATTAAAAATCAACATGATCACCGGCTGCATAATCACCATAAGACGGTTTACAAAAAGATTCGCTTTGGTCAGGTCGATATTTGCTTCCTCAAATTTTCCCTGTTCGACGTTTTCATTATTGAAAGCACGAATGACGCGCAAACCTGTCAGATTTTGGCGGGTGACGAGATTCAACTTATCAACCAGCTTCTGCAAAAGCTGAAATTTGGGCAGTGCGACTGAAAATAAGAGAACGATGATGCCCATCATGACAGCAACGGAAAGAACAATAATCCAGCTCATCGAGGGCGCGGTGTGATACGCTTTCATGATAGCGCCGATACCCATGATCGGGGCCTGGAGAACCATGCGCAAGATCAGTATCAACACCATCTGAATTTGCTGAACATCATTCGTAGAACGTGTAATAAGCGAAGCAGTCGAAAACTTATTGAATTCAGTCATCGAAAAGCTTTCGACTTTAGAGAAAACCTCATTGCGTATAGTGCGGGAAAATCCGGTGCCGATCCGAGATGCGAGAAAGCCAATGCCGACGGTTGCGGCAGCGCCGATTAAAGATACAAGGAGCATCAGGATGCCGGTATGTAGAACAACGCTATTATCGCCGGCAACTACGCCGTCGTTGATTATCTTAGCCATATAGTCCGGCAGCTCCAAGGTGGTCATGACTGAGATATAAACCAAGACGAACAGCGCCAATATTTGCCAGACGTATGGCTTTAAGTATTTAATTAGTTTTATCATGATTATTCTGCCTTTGAGTTTTCTTCATCTACGAGCATTTGCATTTTTTCAAAGTTCTCATTCATTTTTTTAGCAAATGTCCTGATCATATCCGGTTTCATGATAAACAGCCCGTGACTGCCGTATCCTGAAACAACCAGTAGTTTGTCTCCCACTTTTAACTCGATTGCATTCCTTGCCTCGACAGGAATAACAATCTGGCCCTTTTCTCCGACTGTGGCCGTCCCAAAAAACTTTTGTCCGAACATAGTTCTCCTTATACTTCTTAGTTGGAAAAGTTATACTTGTTATACAAGTTACACTATACTTTATATCAAAACGCACTGTCAAACTGTGTTATAATGGCATTATGAAGATGAGGGGAATAATTGATCTTGGTATTAGAATCTTTCTGTTTGGACTGCTCGTTTTTGCTGTTGTCTGGATAATCATGTTCTTCAAGAGAGATAAAGAAAATATCATCCCTGACGGCGCCGTGAGTATGGATTTTCCTTTGAAAAACGGCTTTTATCTTATAAACCAAAGCGGTCCGTCACGTGATTTACTTGGCGACTCTGTCCATGAGATAGCAACCGAAAAGTATGCTCTGGATATTGTGAAGGACGGGATGAGCATCAAAGATATCATTTCTACATTTGTCACCCATAATTTTAATAACAACTCCACCTTCGGCACCCCGATTTACAGCCCGTGTTTTGGCAACATTAAAAAGGCGGCCGGTGATCAGCCGGATATGCCGATCGGTACCCGTGACCGGGTCAGCGGCGGAAATCATGTCCTGGTCGGATGCGACCAATTTAATGTTAATTTTGCGCATTTGAAGCAAGGGTCAATCGTTGTGCATGAAGGGCAAACTGTCAAAACCGGTGATCTGCTAGGCCAGATAGGCAATAGCGGCAATTCAACAGGTCCGCATTTGCATATGGCCGCCTACAGAACCGACAGAGACGATAACATCATCCCCTTGCCGATGATCTTTGGCGGACGCTATCTGAATAAGGGCGAAACTTTCAAGAATTAGCTGGTTGACCAGCCGAAAAATGACAGACCTATAATTTGAACTCCAGATAATCTCCTGCTCCGGATTATTTTTTTGATCATTTCTCCAAAGAAATTGTCATCGCGATTGAGTAAGTTGAAAGCACACTAAAGGAGCGTTATGCCAAAATATGTCTGTGCTAGCGCCTATGATGATTTTTACTCCACCGATGATGGTGCGGCTATGGATCATTTGCGGGCAAATCCCGGCCATCGCATTGTAGTTGTAGATGAGGATGCGGGTACAGGCGATATCGAGACGAGCGTATTGACCAGCGAAGATAGAGAATAACCGGCCAACAAACAAGGAGGTAGCTTGTCTACTATCGATTTTCAAAAGTTGAGAGAAACAATCAGCGCTCATCCGAATACCGTGCGCGGAATACTGCAAGTACTTCATCACTCCGGAGCAAGACTGCCAGACAGAGAAATTGACGAAATTCTTGGTATCAAGTTCTCAGAGGAAATGATTGATTTTTCGTTGCTGAGTAAGATATTCGGAAAAGAACAATTCACATACGAAGGGACTCCCTATACTCTCGTTAGGGAATTTCTGCATACCTTGCTTCCGACCGAAGATGATACTGTCTACGATCTCGGTTCAGGTTACGGACGGGTGGTTTTATACTCAGCACTCGTAAACGAGGCGAATTTTATCGGTGTTGAGATAGTATCAGACCGAATCCAAGCAGCTGTGGAGATAAAGGATAAGTATAAAATACATAACGCTGATTTTGTCGAAGGATCGGCCGCCGACATGAATTTTCAAGACGGCAATATTTTTTTTCTCTTCAATCCCTTCAACAACCATACCTTGAGAGAGGTTAGCGAAAATCTAAAAAAAGCGTCTGAGGACAAAAAGATCAGGATTGCAACCTATGGCGGTCCATCAAATTACTTTTTTGAAAATGAGGAATGGCTCAGAGACATCACGCCGGAGAAATCGGAATTGCAATATTTTGAATCTAAGTGACTTCCCTATCGATTGCCTTTTTTAATTCATGAAAAATTACTGCCAGCCGTTTTGGCGTGAAACTGGCATTTAAGCCGCTGGGATTGGGCAGCACCCATATTTTGGCTCCGGCCAGATTTCCAGCCTGCTCGCCAACACTGGCTTTTTTATCAAATACCTGTCGATAGGCGTCCAAACCCAGGATTGCAATTGTTTTGGGCCGATATTTTTTAATCTTATCCTCCAATATCCTCCGGCCTGCTAAAAGCTCCTCTTTGGTTAATTCGCTGGCGCGCAAGCTCGGTCTCTCAACAAGATTGGTAATACCAATGCCGTATCTCAACAATTCGGTTTTTTCCTCCGGTGCCAAAAGCCGCGGCGTAAGATTTGAATCAAAGAGTGCTTTCCAGAAGCGGTTGGCCGGATGAGCAAAATGATGCCCGACAGCAGCGGTATATAGTCCGGGGTTGATCCCGACGAATAACAACCTCAAATCAGGCTCAATCACATCAGGCACTTTCCTGTTTACCGCATCCTTCACATCTTCCGCTGTCGGTTTATCTTTTTGCATGGCTGGATTTTAGCATAACGTTTCTCATAAAAAGTTATAATAAAGTTATAATATTCAACGCCTGAAGATATTAGCGCGCACTTTTCACGATCGTGAAAAGTGCGCGCTTTTTTAACCTTAACGATGCAGTTTATTCTCTGACTGTTTTCAAGCAGCAAATATTAATAAAACAGGCCTCATATGGCCTGTTTATGGTACCCTTGATGCACTTTACTTCGAACACTTTATAAAATGGTTATGGCAGTAAATAATTGGATTAAAGGACCAAATTAAAGTCCCTGTCTGATCCAAAGATCAAGGCCATCATTTGGGTATCTTGGAACCAGGTGAAAATGGAGATGATTCACTGATTGCTGAGCGATTGCGCCATTTGCGTTTAAGATATTGATACCCTTAGCATTATTATCTTCAATCAATTTGAGTGATAGTTCTTTTAATTTAAGTCCGATGTGTTCCATTATCCTATCGTCCGTGTCAAATACATTTACAGAATGTTTCTTGGGAATTAACACAGTATGGCCCTTTGAGACAGGGTCTATACTCAAAATAGCCATAACGGTTTCGTCTTCATAAACTAGCTTGCAGGGCGCTTTGCCATTGATAATTTTACAGAAAATGCAACCGTCCATATATATTTCCAATTTAATATCAGAATTTTTATTAGATTAGAGTCGCTTTAATCGGTCCAGATCCCCGGCGATCAAAGCTTCCTTCTTCGCCCTAGTCCACCCTTTTATCTGCTTTTCTCTCTTCATTGCTGTTTGAAGAGAATCGCATTCTTCTGTATATACTAGCTCGATTGATTCCGAGTGTTTTGTAAATTTTGCACCCTTAGATTGCTTGTGTTCTGATATCCGTCTCTCAACATTATCAGTAATGCCAATATATAATCGATATATATTTATTTTGAGTATATATAATTTGTATTTCTGCCCTTCGACTTTGGTTCGACTTCGCTCACCATTATCGCTCAGGGCATTCGACTCTTCTTTCATATAGTTATCATACTTCCTCTTATTGGCTATAGCCATGAGCGAGGAATTAATGTAATTAATGACGAGTCGAATGGTACCCCCAGGAGGATTCGAACCTCTGGCCTCACGGACCGGAACCATGCGCCCCGCCTGCCAAAGCACTGGTACCCGCGACAGGATTTGAACCTGTGACCTTACGGACCGGAACCGTACGCTCTATCCAACTGAGCTACGCGGGCAAATGGCGGAGGAACTACTGTCAGCCAAAGGCTGATCGGCCTTTGGCCGAAGCTATGGGGGCATGAGTTATTTTTAACATAACTTCAGCAATTTCTCCAGTTGCATACGTAAAATTAACTATTGTGGATAAGATTATGCAGAAATGGCTTTAATTATCCTGTGGCAACCTGTTGCATCTGGTTGTATAATGGACATTCATTAAAATAGGAGGAAGATGACAAAGAAAAAAAGCAAAGACAAAGGGAAAATTAGTATTCAGTTTTTGATCTTTAGTTTGTTGGTTGTGGCCTTGGTTTCCTTGCCGCGGCCTATCTACCAGCTAGGTAGAGACAACCAGATCGTAAAAGTGGCCTACGCCCAGGATGAGAAAAAGGATGGCAAGTTAGCCAAAAAGGCCGCTAGAGATGAGTATAAAAAGCTCGTCAAGAAGGTCAAATCAGAATACCGATCCACTCGCGATCAAGCCAAAAGGATCTTTCACCAAGAGTTGGATTCTGCCGAAACTAAAAATGATAGAATTGAGGCAAGAAAGAGATATCTGCAGACGATCAGAGAGGCAAAGCAAAAAAGAGACGCCGCCCTCCAAGATGCCAAAAAATTGTTCCTGAAGACAGACAGTATGTAAAAGACCTCAAGAAACCGGATGGGTTTTCCGCCCCAACCGGTTTCTTTTGTGTTGCAGATTATTCACCCATCTCGCGCTCATCCTCCCCCATGCCGCGCATCCCCTCTTTTCCTTCGCCGCGTTCGATTAGTTTTTTGACCATGTAGCCGCCAATCATCCCCGCTTCGTGCGTCGTCATATTGGGTCCGACATTTTCTATACCCAATTCTCGCCTGACCTCATCCTCCAGCTGTTTCATGGAATCATTATCGCCAGTCATTTTGCTCACCTCCCTTCAATATTTTTCCCAACATTATCTTTTCAAAAATATTGACTGGATCGTAATCACATTTATTACAAATTTTTTTCATTTATAGGCACAACATTTGTTTGCAATTTGTACCAATGAAAATTAGCCTGATTCAAGCAAAAATATAATAAATGGAAGATGAAAATAATAACGAGCGTTTATGCAAGATGGAGAACAAGAATGAGGCAAGTGAGTCCGTGCTTTTTTTTCAGCTGCATTATGCCGAAATTGCAAAAGAGCTGCTTCGTTCAAGAAATTTTTCCTGTGGCAATTATGCTATGGGGAGATTTAAGGACGGCGAAATCTCATTAAAAATCCATAGCGACGTCTCTGGCAAAAATTGCTTGATACTCGGTACGCTGGAGCCACCGGACCAAAATCTCATAGAGCTGCCGCTTCTTGCTTATACGCTCAAAAAAGATGGCGCCAAAAAAGTTACCGGCTTTTTCCCCTATCTTGCCTATATGCGCCAAGATCATGATAATCTTCATACCAGTCTGACGGCAGCGTGGCTGGCCAATATGTTAAAAGCTAACGGATTTGACGAAATACTCACGCTTGATATCCATAGCCCCCTTGCTCTGCGCTACTTTAGGATTCCAACTGCTTCAATCTCCTCTGCCCCTATTTTTGCACCTCAGCTAGACAAAAAAGATCTGGAGAAAACTACCTTGATTGCGCCGGATGCAGGCGCAGTGGAGCGATGTCTTGATCTTCAGAGAACACTAAAAATGACAATACCGATCGCCTTTTTTAAGGGCGAAGGGGAAAATATCAAAATCGAGGGCAAGCTATCGGAAAAAGCCGTTATTTTCGATGATATCTTGGATACCGGCAATACACTCATCTGCGTGTGCAAGTATCTTTACACCCATAATGTCAGCGATATCACTATTCTAGTAACGCATGGCTTGTTTAACGGCAATCTCTGGGAGGATCTTTGGAAATATAATGTTTCCGAGATTTATGCCACCGATACAATACCGCGGACTGAACATTTTGCGGTCAGAGGCATCTCAATCTTGTCGATCGCTCCTTTCGTACATGAACTTTTCAAGGATTATTTGAAGAAATGACGTAAGAGATTTATAATATATTTAATTAATATCTCGGGAGGGAAATGAAGAAGTTTATAATAAGTGCTCTTTTCTGCGGACTCGTTGCAATTGTTGCGCCGTCGTATAGTCTAGCTGGCATAGAAGGACAGGTTGACGACCAGACAAATCAGATTTTGAATTACATAGGGTGCATGACTATCGGCAATAACAACCGGGCACAGACATTTAAGCCATCGCTCAATAGACTTCTCGACGTCGAAGCGATGTTTAGTGATAAAGTTAGTGGAACGCAGATAACTTTGACTATCAAGAAAGAGAGCACGGGCGAAACTATCGGTACATCCACACACTCCCTCACCGTCAATGGCCAGGGCTGGGAGCCGTTTACATTTGATGAGCCGTTCCTGACACTAACACCGGAAGAGTCATACGGGATGTATTTCACTGCCAATGATAATGATACAAAGTGGTGTTATGGCGGTGATACGTATGCCCGCGGCCAGGCAAAAGGTTTCCCCGAGTATGATTTTGTTTTTGTCGAGGTCGGTAAAAATGTTGCAACTGCCTCTTCATCAAGTACTGCTTCGACTGCCGCTGCCACAACCGCAAGCACAGCGAGCCAGACAACATCGGTTAAAAAATCTTCCTCCGCTTCCGCATCCTCCGTTTCAAGTGGTGCAAGTGCGAGTGACACAGCAGTAACAACTGATGCAAATCTGATCGCAACTGCCGAGACGGCGTCCATCAATCAGGATATCGCCGGAATGTTTAGCAGGACGAGCATCTGGCTATACATCGGCATTCTCCTCGTTATCATTGCACTTGGAATAGGAATCTTTTTTTACATCAAACGGAAGAAAAAGACACCGGAGACTGAAGTAGAAAATAAATTGTAGAAAGTAGAAAGATTGATTTATACAAAGAAGGTCTGGCACTGCCGGATCTTCTTTTATCTACCAAATAAAAAGACCAGATAGGGCAATTTTAATTGGACTCTCTGGTCTTTGCCGAACGTGCTCTCGCACTGCACGTTCGGCATGATATCTCATGCGATCCCCTCCTCTTCCCACGTGGGAGGGTATTCGCCGGGCGGAGTTGCCTCCGGTCCCGCCGCCTTCGGTTTATGAGACCGGAGACAGATGATGATAATAATGGCGGCCAGGATGACAGCCATCTCGGGAATATATCCTGCCCAATGCATGCTAACCTCCTTTGCCGGGCATATTCTCAATATAATTATAGCACCTTTCGGTGCTTTTGTAAATAAAGCACTCGTGTTTTACTGCTACCGAGAGAATCCTTACTAGTTGATTTATCAGTCCCAAAGCGGTATATTTACCATATGAATTGGTTAATCATTTCCCTCATCCCGCCGTTTGTCTGGGCGCTTACAAATCATCTGGATAAATATATCCTCAATAAGTATTTCAAAGGCCGCGATAGCGGTCCTTATATGATACTGGTCTCGATATCGATTTCTACCGCAGCGCTTTTAATCGCAATTTTCGCAACACAGAGCATTATTCTAACACCGCTGAATGCTTTGATCCTTATCGGCGCCGGAATCCTGAGCATGCTCGGCGGCCTCTTCTATCTTTTCGCTTTGAGCGAAGGCGAGCCAAGCGTAGTCGTCCCCCTCTTTCAGCTCGTCCCGATCTTCAATTACTTTCTCGGTTTGATATTTCTCAATGAGCATCTATCAAACATGCAGATATTTGGCTCGCTGCTGATCATTGGCGGGGCCTTGGCAATTACCATTGAGCAAGAGGAAAAAAAGTTTAAAATAAAGCACAAGATACTTTTCTGGATGATTTTAGCTGGCTTATCCCACTCCGTTTTCGACCTCATTTTTAAACCGGTCGCACTCCATGAAAATTATTGGGGATCGATGTTCTGGGTGTACGTCGGCTGTGTTGTTTTCGGCATAGGGCTATTCATCCTTCATAAGAGCTGGCGGAAACAAGTGCTCGAAATCGTCAAGCAATACGGGGCAAAGATCGTCGGGATAAATCTGGTTAATGACGGCGCGGGCATGTCAGCAGGCCTGATATTTAACTATGCTCTCCTGATTACTCCGATCGCTCTTGTGGCCGTGATTGGCAACGGACTCCAGCCCTTTTTTGTCCTGCTTTTTGGAATCATCCTCACTTTGATTTCCCCCAAACTGGCTAACGAAAATCTTTCTAAGCGCCACTTGGCACAGAAAATCTTGGCGATTCTAATCATCTTCGCCGGCACATTTTTGCTTAGCCGGTAGACCACTGACAAATCTACATTGACCGACCAACCAATTGCCGATATATTTTACTTATGATCAAAGCAATTATCTTTGACCTCAATGGTGTGTTTATCAAGAGCCGCAATCTCAGTGAGCGATTCGCTGAAGATTTTGGCGTCGCTCAGGATGAATTTCTTGTCGCGTTGAGGCAAATTATGTCTCGTGTTCGCCAACCCAACGCAATCGAGTGTTTTGAGTGCTGGCAGCCCTTTCTGCAAAAATGGGGTATAGATTTTAGCAATAAAGATTTTTATGATTACTGGTTTGGGCATGAAAAAATTGATTCCGAACTGGTCGGATATGCCAAAGAATTGAGTAGCCGCGAAATCAAGCTTTTTATTCTCTCAAATAATTTCAGAGAGCGCTCTCAATATTATCTAAAGCATTTTAGCGATTTCATGGGTATATTTGAAAAGGTTTACTTTTCCTGGCAAACTGGCCACCAGAAGCCAGGGCATGAAGCTTTTCTTGATATTTTAAACGAACATAATTTGCAAGCAGACGAGTGCCTTTTCTTTGATGACTCACCGGAAAATGTTGAGACAGCAAAATCGCTCGGCCTTAATGCCTTCGTCTATTCGAGCCCTGATCAGGCATGGGAGATAATTCAAAATGGATACCTTCCAGAAACTAATGTATATAACAGAGAGGCGGATGGAGAAGTTCCCAAAGGGGAATGAGCCGTTTCAGATAATTTCCCGACTTTGTGAAGAGGCCGGGGAGTTGGCACAAGCAACAAATCATAGAGAAGGCGTAGGAGCTAAATTAGAGCGACATGGCCTGCCCGAGAAGGACAAAATCGCCGGTGAAGCGATCGATACAATACAAAATGTTTTGGCTCTTTTGATTTACTATAATATACTTGATGAGTTTAATCGCAAAATCGATGGAATATTAGATTGGATGGATAAGGAAGAGAAAAATAGCTCTAATAGTAGATTTTCGGATAGGCCTCACCGCCGCATGAGACCTACCCGGGATACGCATGGCGCCAACTAGTTGTACGCCACACCGAGGATCAGCGAGGATTCTCCTTCTTTTTTGACGATGCCCACCTTGGTCGCCCACTTCTCATCGACTGGGACATTCGAGAGTAAGATCAGCGTGTCCGTCCCCGCATCATACGACCCCTCGAGCCGTCGATACGTGATACCGTAAGCCGGTCCGGACTGGCCGACCCGAAGGTAGAGTCGTGCATCGGCGAGCGCGAATCTCGGCGAGAGTGTGGGGCATTGCCCCGTCAATGGGATCTTGATGCCACATCCCGCTTGTTGGCTGTAAGCAACGTCGCCGATGAGGCAGAAGAATCCCTTCTCATCCTGATAGCCGCCAGCTACTCCGAGTTGGATGTAATCATCCCATCGCGTCATCGCGCTGGCCTGGATGAGCTGGTGATCACCGCTGGCATTCTCTGCTTCGAATCCGACGGCGAAGTCCTCATCAAGCGCCTGCTTGAATACGAGGGCCGAGTATTCGCTGCTCATCAATACCTCAACAGTCGGAAGGTACTGCACCGCACCGCTGGCGCTGGGCAACGGCAACACGCTGACGCCGCTCACGACGGTCAACGGGCCGATCCGTTCGGCCCATGTGGCATCCGCGGTTGGGACGGCAAATGCCGTCAGGCCCGTCAACAGGGCCATAAAAAGAAACAACGTTCGCATGACACTTCCCCTTAACTTTGCATTTTTCAAGCGGCCGCAAAAAATCTGCAATTGCTTGATCTAATGCCAAAGTATTCTTTAATAAGCGCTTTGTCAAAAAACGATAGATTATAAATTAAGAAAAGTATAAAGTTTTTTTACCTTAGTGATCGCCAACGTTGCAATTGGCTGCTTTTTTCTTTAGTCTGGTAGTAGAGAATGAAGACATTTGTTAAAAACCGAAAGAATAAAAAACTGTCTGTGGCAGTTGAAGGCGAGCGAAATAAAGCCGGCTTGGTTTTTATTTATCACGGTCTTAGCGGATTTAAAGACCAGCCACATATCCGCAACTTCGTCGCGGCATTTCTTGAAAATGATTATGTAGTTGTGAGCTTTGATGCATCGGCTACTCAGGGTGAAAGCGAAGGCACGATCGAGGAAGCCAGCACAACGGATTATATCGAAGATCTCGAAGACGTCATCAGCTGGGCGAAGACACAGGATTGGTATAAAGATCCGTTTATTTTGACAGGCCATAGCTTGGGCGCTTTGGCTGTTGCTTTTTATGCAGAAAAGCATCCGGAAAAAGTCAGAGCACTGGCACCCATTTCCGCTGTAGTCTCCGGTAAATTATGCGCCGAGGTTTACGGCACAAAATTGTTGGATGATTGGCAAAAGACCGGCTGGAAAATTAAGGAAACTCACTCGAGACCGGGAGAATTGATACGGATTCCTTGGAGCGAATTTGAGGATCGGATGCGATACGATCTCTTGCCTGATATTGATAAATTACGAATGCCCGTGCTTATGATGGTCGGTGATCAAGATGAAAGTACTCCCCTTGCCCATCAAAAAATATTGTACGAAAAATTGCCCGGTAAAAAGGAGCTACATATTATCAAAGGGGCTCCGCATACTTTTAGAGAAGAAAATCATCTCAGAGAGATCAAGGGGATATTTAGTAAATGGATAAAGGAAATAAAATGAAAATAACTATTTTAGGCAGCGGATCATTCATTTCTAGCCTGGATCATTTTGGCCCCAGTTACCTTTTGGAAGCTGATGGTAAAAAGATTTTAATTGACGCCGGTCAGGGATGTAGCATTCAGCTTCTGAAATTAGGCATTAAACCGGAAGATCTTGATTACATTTTCATAACTCATTTTCATGCAGATCATGTCTTAGATTTGGCTGCTCTGATTTTATCCAGAAAGATTTCCTCTCGCTGGAAAGAGATTAAGCATAAGATAAAAATTATTGGCCAAATAGGAACCCGCGAAAAGATAACGGAGATTTTGGGGGCATTCTGCGACTCGGCAGAAGATTTTTATGATGTCATAGAGATCGACGGCTCACTGAAATTAGAGAAATTGGAGATAAAATCTTTTAAAGTAGTTCACAAAGACCTAGATGCGATTGCTTATCGTATTACTGAAAACGGGAAAGTTCTTGTCTTCTCCGGGGATACAATACTTTGTGATGGCATTAAGCTCGCCAGCCAAAATGCTAACTTATTGATCGCTGATGCCTCTTTGCCAAAGGATATGGAGAACAATATTCATATGAATTCTACTCAAATTGGTATACTTTGTGCCAAATCGGAGGTCAAAAAAGTCGTTCTCTCGCACTTGACTCACTGGGTTGAAGGCAGAGATATTATTTCGGAAGTTAAGGAAAAATATAAAGGTGAAGTTATTGTTGGCAAAGATTTAATGCAAATTGATATCTGATAATTTTGCCCATTGAATTCTAATTTTGCGGTGTGTGGGAAGACATGTCTTCCCACACACCCAACAATCCCGACTCTACTCAAGGGTGAATGCTGTCTTAGGCGGGACGACATGACAGACACGCACTCCTCCTTCCTTGAGAGGCAGCAGAAACACCATTTCCCGGCTCAGATTTTGCACATGGACGACGATGTCTTCTGCTCCCCGGACGAGTCGCACGAATACCCCCTCGAAAGCGGAGGCAATTTCTGTCGCTGCTTGCACAGTGGAGTATTGGGGGAGTACGAAATCATCCTCCCCCGTCACAGTGAGTGCTGCCAGTACTTTGTCTCCGTCGACCACGATTCGCTGGACATCGGCACCGCTGTGCCGGAAATAGCTGGCAATCGGTCCCGTCGGGTTAGGACCGAAAGAGCGATGATCGTTTTCCGGCACGGCAGGGGTATTGAGGCATTCTACCACGTAGGCCGCGCATTCCGGAGGAACAATCTCAGTGATTCCCGTATCCACCTCCGATCATACCCTTGCGGGTTAGCGATAGCATTTCATTTGCCAAATACTTTGTCAACGTTCTGTTCTTGTAGCATCTCTGTGCAATTGGTAAGATACAAGTATCGAATTAAGGTGAGGAATGATATGGGCAGCATGATTGAGATTAACGACACTTTACAGATTACATCCGAACAGGGATTTCCGGCTGAATTGGTTTTAGAGGAACATCTCAATAAACCCCTTGCCGCCCAAGATTTTGAGGGCAAGGTTTTCGATTTTAAGAATAAGAGCAATATCCGCTTTTATCATATCCCGCCAACACGGGTATTTCTGGCGCATAATATCGACGGCAGGTGGCTCTACTGGGGTTTGGTGCAAATCTTATCGGTCAGCCATAATTATGAGAGCAAAACAACCGGCGGAACATTTAAAATTGACTATATTTATACTCCAGAGGAAATGAAGAAGGTTCATGATATCCTAGACCGAAGCGAGAAAACAAGGTACTTCGGATGAAAGAGCTGGATTTGATACAACAATTTGAGCCTTTGTTTATCGAAGCGGCCAAAATGGCGATGAAGATGAGAAAAACCGCCAAAGTTGAGAACAAGTCCAATACCGGCATTACTGAGATTGATATTGTGACCGATGCTGATCTGGCAGTCCAGGAATTTGTCTTAAAGAAGCTGGCCGAGTCGGATCTCCGGAACTGCGAATTAGTGGCTGAAGAAAAAACTGCTGCGATAAGTTTGTTTTCAAAGAAATCAGATATTGTGCTGACTCTCGATCCTATCGACGGGACTGCCAATTATGCCAAGGGCGGCCAGTTGTATTCTATCATTGCCAGTCTTCATGACAAAAAGAATCCTCTTTATACTTTTGATTATTTTCCCGAGATCAATTGGGGCCTAAAGATTGTCGGCGATAAGGTTAGCGAAATCGGTACAAAGCCGGATCTTTCAAACGTTGTTGTGCCGCAAAAAACCATCGGCTATTTTCATTCTTCCGATCCCAAAGGGCCAAACGGCTGGATACCAGAACTTTACCGCAAATATACAGAAGAAGGATATGCCTTTAAGAATAAACATGAATGGACAAAAGGCTATGGCGCAGTTTTCCTATTTCTTCTCGGCAAAATAGACGGTTGCTTAGTGCGCAACGGCTCGGCTGTCGATTGCCTGACTGCCTTGCATTTAGGCTTAGCCAAAGGATATAAAATCTATCGCGATATTGATATCACCAGGCCTCAACCACGGGAAAATGCTTTAGACAGCGCTGAGTACAAAGGATATTATTTAGTTGCAAAAGAGTCATGAAAACACCAATAATAATAATCACGGGCTACCCCGGGACAGGCAAGACAACACTCGGACGGCAACTGGCAGAGAAATACTCGCTGCCTTTTATCAGCAAAGATGGGATCAAGGAAATCTTATTTGAAAGTTTGGGGTGGAAAGATAGGGAGTGGTCGATGAAGCTGGGCTCGGCCAGTTATGATTTACTTTTTTATCTTGTCAGAGAGGTATTGCGGCTAAAAAAACCAATCATACTTGAGACACATTTCACGCCCCAAAGTGCTAAGGAATTTATCGAGTTGGAAACTGAGTATGAAGTCCTGCCATTACAAATCATATGCACTGCCGATCCGGCAGTTATACTCGATCGGGTCAAAAACAGAGTCTCCTCCGGCGAGCGTCATCCCGGCCACGTGGACGACACCAGATTTGAAGAACTAAAAGAGAGAGTCGACACGGAATACCAGCCACTCAAAATCGGGGGTGAAAAAATCATGGTGGATACAACAGATTTCGAAAGATTGGATTATAGACCGATTTATGAATTTATTGAGAATGGATTGCAAAGAGATAATATCCGATAACACTGCATCTTGTTTTTAGGCAGATTAAGTAATTGAGATTTTTTTCAGAATCTGCAAGAATAATTAAGATGGAACTTACACGTTTGTAATATTTATTGTTCGAATACTTGTCCCCGAGTATGAGAACTATTTCTGCCAGATGATTGCAGACTTCTCGATGGCTCAAGCCTCTCGAAGAATAAAAGCAATCGCGTAAGTCCTAAAAGAAATAATTTTCCATATAAATGAATAAAGCAACAAAGGCCTCTGCCGGTAAACTTATATTTTGGTTGTTTCTGACTGTTTTCGTTTGGCTGGCAATTTCCCGTTTTGCTGAGGCCAAAAAAGTGTTTGAGGTCCTCTCGGCAGGTAAATGGTATTGGGTTGGCATCGCATTCGCCTGCCAAATTGTTTTTTACTATATATACTCCTACTTTACCGATCAGGTCTTCCGCTTGATCGGGATAGACAAGCTCTCTGTCAAAAAGATTTTCCCGATTCTTTTAGCTTCAAAGTTTACAAATATTGCGCTGATGCTCTCGGCAGTCGGACAGGTCATCGTCTTTGTCAGGAATACCAAGAACGAAGGACTTTCACGCATGAAAGTGGGAGTGGGAGTGGCCCTCGCGATGCTTTTTGATCTCTCTGCTTTCGTCCTGATCGCCCTGATAAGTATCGTAATCCTCTTGATTCTGGGTAAACTAACTGCCTATATTTGGATCGCTTATCTTATCTTGATCGCTGCCATCGGCCTCGTTATCTTTCTTCTGATCGAGCTCGTTTATTTCAAACGAGGGCTGACCGGATGGCTTCTCAAAATTATGAGTTATATCCTCCGCCTGATTGGTAAGAAAGAAGTAACAGCCGAACAGATGGCAAAGGTTTTAGAAGAGGTGGTCATCGATTTTGCACAAGCAGGCCGCAAAATGTGGCGGGGCTTTTATCTCGCCTTCCTACCTCATCTCATTAATATGACCACCCTTTTCTTCATCTTTTTGGCTTTCACCATGAATATCAACCCCCTTATGGTTATCTCAGTTTATGCGGTCGGATTATTATTTACTATTGTTTCCTTGACTCCTCAGGGTGTTGGTTTTGCCGAAGCAGCCATGGTCGCCGTCATTCACTCCTTCGGCATTGATTTATCAACATCCGCTGTGATTACCCTGGCCTATCGCGGACTGCTCTATTGGCTACCTTTTTTTGTCGGATTTTACTTTTTTGAAAAGCTGGAGTTGCAAAACCACGGGAAATCAACAATATAGCCAGATTTCAAACTTAGTTTTTTGCAACTCCGAGAACAGACAACACATCCTTTAGTTGGACAAATCCAACTAGCAGGTTATTGGAGTAAACTGCCAATATCTCATTTTTATTCTCAATAAATTTTTTTATTGATATGCTCAAGTTTTCTTTGGCATCGGATCTCGGTATTTTGTCCCAATCGATCATCCTTGTGTCTATTGCCTGCTCCCTTTCCACCTCGGAAAGGTCCAGAAGCTGCGGAAGCGTCCCCAGCCCGATGATCCCCGAATTATCTTCGACAATATAAATCTGTGAAGGAGGTAATTTTAGTATTTCTAATATGGATGTCCCTGACTTAATTTTTTGATAATCAGGATTGGCGATTTCTCCAATATTTTTGTTTTTGAGCTTCAGATAAAATCTTGTCTCGGCAATACTGGCAGTTGCGGCACGATACAGGAAGAAGCCGATCAGTACCAGCCAAAGACCGCCAAAACTAGAAACAAAGAAGAATTGCGCTATACCAAGCAAGATCATGACGATCGCCAAAGCTCGACCTGAAAGAGAGGCATATCGGGTAGCTTTCATAATATTTTTCGTCCGAGCCCAGATCAGAGCACGCAAGATTCTGCCTCCGTCCAGAGGAAAACCGGGCAGAAGGTTGAAAAAGCCGAGTAGAAAATTAATAGTTCCGAGCGATCGCAAAAGGAAAGCAATCTCAGCCAGTTCATGACTTCTGATAATAGATCCCAGATAGAACAAAAGAGCGCCAGTTATCAGGGAGAGAAGGGGGCCGGCAATGGCCATTTTAAATTCAATCCCGGCGTTTGGAGGTTCTTCTTCGATACTCGAGACACCGCCGAAGACAAAAAGAGTAATATTGGAAACAGGAATCCCGTTTTTACGAGCGACTAAGGTGTGGCTGATTTCATGCGCCAGGATTGAAACGAAGAATATAACAGCAGCCAATAGACTGTAGCCAAGATTTATTAGGACAGAATTTGAATTGAATGTCGCCGTGAATACGGAATAAAAAGACCAGACTATTAGTATCAGAATAATAAACCAAGAGAGATCGAGCGCCACTTCGATACCAAATATCTTCCCGAGCTTTATTTGCCCTTTGCCAAACATTATCCAAGTTTGGCAGAAGATAGAGCAGGTTTAAATGGTGAAATTGATAAAATTACCCCTTGGAGTAAGTACCTATTAATTCCGCTTGATCAAGGATATGTCCGTCCATTTCCGCTTCCAGCTGTTCACGGTCAGAGTCGGATCCAAGTGTCAATGAAGTATCGAGAGCAAATGCCTTGAAAAAATAACGATGTGTCCCGCTTGGCGGACAGGGCAGTTGATACCCTATCGAGCCGGCGCTGTTTGTACCCTCGACAGCTTCTGCAGGCACCTCTGCCTGTCCTATCTCGCCGGTCCTCGGGTCGATATTCCAAACAAGCCAATGGGTAAAAAGTCCGCTCACTGCATCGGGATCATCCACGATCAGTGCTACTGTCTCGGCGCTTGTCGGAATGTCTTCAATGATCAGGCTCGGGTTGATGCCCTCACCGTCGCAGGTAAAACGCGCGGGTAAGGTCTCGCTGTTTTCAAAATCAGGGCTTAAAAGTTGCATTGCATCTCCTTATTAAATATCACTAACATTACTCTAATTCCATTTTTCATAAATACAATGTGCATATTTCTTTGATTAGCACTATTTGATTATATATTAATCATGCAAAAAATACCGTCTGATTATCTATTTTTTTTAACTGATGATTTCTCCATCTGGCAACATTCCAAAGGATTACAGATCGATATCAAACATGGTTATGCATTGGATGATGCCGCCAGGGCGCTTGTGTTGGCAAACAAATTGAATCTTTTTGAACTATCAGATATCTACGTAAGCTTTCTCGACCATGCCGTTTCTTCTAAGCAAGTGGTAAATTTTTTTGACCAGCGCCGCCGTCCTCTCAGCTTGCCATGGTCGGAGGATGCGCTCGGGCAGTGCTACTGGGCCTACTCAACGCAATATCATCGTACCGGCAAAAAGAAGCAGAATGTGGTTTTTATCGAAAACAAAGTCACAGACTTCAAATTTACAAGAGGATGGGCTTATGCCCTCCTTGGATATGAGTTAAACCCACAGATAGCTTTGCAGCTATCCCACTTATTAATAAATGAATACAGGGCAAACGCTCGTCCGAACTGGCACTGGCTTGAGCCCTACCTTACATATGCAAATGCGATTATCCCCTACTCGCTAATAAAATTCGGCGCCAAAAACGACTCTCTAAGCTTAGAAACAGGTCTCGAAATGTTGGATTTTTTGAATCGCGTCACAAAGATTAAAAAAAAGCCGATCGCAATCGGAAATAGCGAATGGTTCTATAAGGGCAAAGAGAAATCAATTTACGCACAACAGCCGGTTGATATCGCTTATCAGGTGATCGCCAATGTCGAAGCATATCAGGCAACTGATCAGAAATCCTACCTGCAAGAAGCACAGGAGTATTTCAACTGGTTTTGGGGCAACAACTTGTTAAACAAGCCGATGATTGATGCCAAAAACGGACGCTGCCTGGACGGCTTGCTTAAAAATAATCTATCGAAAAATTGCGGTGCGGAGAGTATCGTATGTTTTCTACTAGCTCAGGCAGAGATAGAGCCGTATTTATTTAATCAAAAAAAGACTGCTGGCAATCACCCAGAGATTTAAGAAAGGATTTGCGGTGGTGTTTGGAAAGACCGAATTCCCTGAGGTCGGCATAGTGTTGGTCGCAGCCATAACCTTTGTTGCCGGCAAAATCATAATGTTCGCAATCTTTGGCAATCTCAACCATTAGATTATCCCTAAAAACTTTAGCGATAATAGAGGCGGCAGCGATTGAGAGCGATTTTGACTCACCCTTTTCGAGACAGAGATAGGGGTATTCAAATCCGCGAAACCTTCGGCCATCGATGAGGGCAAAATCGCATTCTTTTAGCCCATCAAGAGCACGCTTAAACGCAACCACATTGGCAGCGCCTATTCCCAATAAATCAATTTCTTCAACAGAAACAACACCGATTGAAAAATCAGAAGCAATTTTTTTAATCAGGACATCAAGCTCCTGCCTCTTTTTGGCAGTCAGCGCCTTAGAGTCATCAACTCCCTTTAGTTTGAGGATTGATTTTTTATAGTCGGTAAAGACAACAGCGCCAGCCACAATCGGGCCGGCGATAGAGCCGCGTCCGACTTCGTCAACACCGGCGACAAAGGAGTAGCTCTCGTTTTCCAATTCATATTTAAAATTTGGTTTCATCGAAGATTCTGCTTGGCCGGATGCGGGTCCGGCCAAGCGCGAAAATTACATGCCATACATCGTCTTGGCAGACGGTGCGCCGATGTGGCGCCCGCCATAGGGAGTAAGTTTGCTTGGGGCTTTCTTACTCTTGTCAATCTCATGCATGGATCTGAGCACCGCCTGCTCACAGGCTGTGCAGTTGATGTGCCCAGGCTGCACCTGGTTGGTGCAGCCTTCCATTAGGCATTCCCCCTTTTGACGCTTGCCGCTAAGCCGTCGCCTACGGTTTTCTTCCGCAAGGCGAAGGCATCTGTCGCATTTGCTTCGGTTGCCCTTTGTTTGATTGGAACAACCTTCGTTGCTACATTTCGACATGAAAGACATTTCCCCTTCGTCGATTTTGCGAATTCGCAAGCTTACTATAGTACTTTAGTGAGATATTGTCCAGTATATGAGCGCTTTACTTTAGCAACTTCTTCAGGGGTTCCGATGGCGACGATCTCGCCGCCGCCGCTGCCGCCATCAGGACCGAGGTCGATGATACGATCAGCACTTTTTATAACATCAAGATTATGTTCGATCACCAGCACAGTATTACCCTTATCAACTAGGGCCATGAGGACGCCGATCAATTTCTTGACATCCTCAAAATGGAGTCCGGTAGTCGGCTCATCTAAAATATAGAGAGTCTTGCCCGTACCTCGATGAGCCAGCTCAGTCGCCAGCTTTATCCGCTGTGCTTCACCCCCGGATAGCGTCGTCGCCGGCTGGCCTAGCCGGATATAGCCAAGACCGACGTCGAACAGGACTTGCAGCTTTTGCGAAATCGAAGGTACATTTTTAAAGAATCCGAGTGCCTCTTCGACCGTCATATCCAGTACTTCGGCAATATTTTTGCCCTTATAGTGAATTTCAAGTGCTTCTTCATTATAACGCTTTCCTTTGCACTCCTCACAGGTAACATACACATCGGGCAAAAAATGCATTTCAATTTTTAGGACACCTTCTCCGCGACATTTTTCGCAGCGGCCACCCTTAACATTGAAAGAAAAACGGCCGGATTTATACCCGCGGATTGATGATTCTTTTGTGGCCGAAAAGAGATCACGAATCAGCGTAAACACTCCTGTATAAGTAGCAGGATTAGAACGCGGAGTCTTACCGATCGGGGACTGGTCGATATCAATTATTTTGTTTAGATTCTCGGTACCGATAATAGATTCAAACTTGCCCGGCTCGGTCCGTGCATGGTGGAATAGTTTTGAGAGATATTTAGCTAGAATATCGTTGATAAGTGTGGACTTCCCTGATCCGGAAACGCCAGTAACACAAGTAAATGTATTCAGAGGGATATCAATCGAAATATTTTTCAGGTTATTCTCGGCCGCCCCGATGATTTTCAAGAAACTACCATTGCCTGGCCGCCGAAGCTTTGGAACTTCGACTTTACGCTCACCAGACAGATATTGCCCCGTAATAGATTCGGGATTTTTCTTAATATCTTCAGGTTTGCCCTGACCGACAATCCTACCGCCATGTTCACCGGCGCCAGGTCCGATATCGATCACCCAGTCGGCAGCCATAATCGTTTCCTCATCATGCTCAACGACAATTACCGTATTTCCAAGGTTTTTGAGCTCTTGCAACGTTCCCAATAACCGGTCGTTATCCCGCTGGTGCAGACCGATAGATGGTTCATCGAGAATGTAGAGAACACCGGTCAGACCGGAGCCGATTTGTGTAGCCAGACGGATTCTTTGCGCCTCGCCACCGGCCAGTGTGGCGGCATTTCGGTTGATGGTGAGATAAGACAAACCGACATTTATCAAGAAATTGAGACGCTCACCTATCTCTTTGATAACAAGGGCAGCAATCTGGTTTTTTTCTTGGTCGAGTTTTGGCGGTAGTGCAGCAAAAAAGTCTCTGGCTTCTTGGATTGTGAGAGAGGATACTTCTGCAATATTTTTACTATCAATCTTAACTCCAAGAGCTTCACGCTTGAGACGGGCGCCGCCGCAGAGTGGACAATTGCGAGTTACCATATATTTCTCAATCTCTTTCTTAACATAGTCAGAATCAGTTTCTTTGTAGCGTCGCTCCAGATTTGGTATGACGCCTTCATACTTTGCTTCATAGCCCCCAACGGTGTAGGTCTCCTCACCCGTGCCAAAAAGAATAAGGTTTAGATCATCTTTTGATAAGCGTGCAATCGGGATATTTAAGTCTATCCCATGCTTGGTAGCAGCTGCCTCTAGTATCCTGGAATACCAGCCGCTATGCGCGATATTGCGCGACCACGGCCTGATCGCCCCCTCATTTACCGTCAATTTGGAGTTTGGTAGAACGAGATGCGCGTCAATTTCCTGCCTGATACCCAATCCCTGACAGTGACGGCAAGCACCATGTGGAGAATTGAATGAGAAAATCCTGGGCGTAATTTCGGGCATCGAAATGCCACAATCCGGACAAGCAAAAAGTTCTGAGAAGAACCGGTCTGATTTTCTTTCAAAATCATAGATAATCATACGTCCCACCCCTGCAAGGAGAGCTTTTTCAATTGAGTCCATCAGGCGGCTTTTCGTTGATTCATCAATGTCTTTTTCCAAGATCAGACGGTCAACGACTATTTCAATCGAATGCTTAACATTTTTATCGATTTCCTTTTCAAGAGCTTCTTCGGCATCCATAATTGTCCGATCAAGACGAATCCTGGTATAGCCATCTTTTAATACCTTTGCCAAGGCATCTTTGTGCTCTCCTTTGCGGTCGATGATAATGGGAGCCAAAACTGCAATTCTGCGAGTTTCCATTGTCTCTCTGATGATTTGATCCGCAATTTGAGGAATTGTCTGGCGCACAACGGGTTTGCCGCATTTCGGGCAATGGATTGTCCCGATCCGGGCATAAAGCAATCTCATATAATCATAGATTTCCGTGATCGTCCCGACGGTTGAACGTGGATTTCGCGAAGCCGATTTTTGATCGATTGAAATCGCCGGCGACAGTCCTTCAATACTATCAACATCCGGTTTCTCCATTACACCCAAAAACTGTCGAGCATACGAGGATAGAGATTCGACATATCTTCGCTGGCCTTCTGCATAGATCGTATCAAATGCGAGCGAGGATTTTCCCGAACCGGAGAGCCCCGTTATCACAACTAATTTGTCTCTTGGAATAGAGAGTGAGATATTCCTTAAATTATGCTCTCTGGCACCAGTTATTTTGATTGAATCCATATAATCTTATCGACTAAATGTTAAAGTCGACCTATTATACTAAGAAATCGTGGTTTTAGCAAGATTGCCCATTATGTCAGAGTTATATACAATTGAGTCGGTAAGCGTGACTATGATATCATCAGGATAATAATTAACAGGGAGCGTTATGGAAAACAGCATCGACACCATCATTGGTGTGAATGTCACTCTCAAGGGGAATTTGTTCAATAAGGGCTCTATTCAGGTAAACGGCAGTGTGGAAGGAGAAGTTAAAAGCGATGAAAATATCCTGATCGGAGAATCAGCCGTAATCAAGGGGCCAGTAATTGCTAAGAAAATCGAAATCTCCGGAGAGGTCAAAGGATTGGTCGAAGCTAATGAAAAGCTGGAAATCCAGCCGACCGGAAAAGTGTATGGCGATGTTAACGCCAAAACACTAATTATCCGGGAAGGGGCAGTATTTGTCGGCAAAAGTATAATGAGCAACACACAGGGAGAAAATACTGGCGAGAAAAAAGAAAAAAGCTTAGATGCAGTTGAAAATGATGAGAAAGTTGAGCCGGAGATAACCGTAAACGAAAAAGTCGATAAACTAGGTTTTTTCAGCAAGAAATAAATGTATTACTACATTTTTGATATAAAGAAATGCAAAAAACGCTCCGTCGTCTCAGATATCAAAAATTACCTCTCGTTTCTCGGTATTTCCGGAGAATTTACTTACCCTTCATCAGCTTATTCTGTCGCTGAACTTGTTTCGCTGGGTCTGAGCAAGAAATACAATACGATTGTCGGGATCGGTGACGATGAAATTGCAAATCAAATTGCGGCAAGCTTATACGGCAAAAGCGAAGCGATGGGTTTGATTCCTATTGAGGCAACAGAAACGCTGGCCAATCTTATCGGAACAAGGAGCTGGAAAGAGGCAGCAGACAGCTTACGATACCGCAGAATAGCTGAGATGAAAATCGGGCTAATTGCAAATGGCGGCGCCTTTTTAACTGAAGTAGATATCAACGCCAAAAATCCCGTTGAGGTGACTTTGGAGTTCAAAGATTACTTACTACAAGCGAAAGTTAGGGATCTCAAAATATCCAATTTCAATCCTTCAATTAAAAAGATTTCGCCAGATCATTTAGATATATCTTTTCATAGCGTCGGTCTGAAAGACCGCCCCCTATTCACCAAGTTGACGTCGATGTTCTCAAACCATCAGGACGAGACAGATTTTTCATTGTTCCGGGCCCGATCCCTCCGAGTCTTTACCAGCTCTCAGATACCTATCTTCTCCGGAGGACACCAGATTGCTAAGACTCCCCAGCTTATCGAGAGCTCAGATGATTACCTCCGGCTGATCGTCGGTAAAAAGAGCTCGTTGTCATAGAGTTATAAGTGTTGACCAAACAATGCTTTTATGCTATTTTAAAGTAAGTTTTGATTATTATTACAAGATAATTAGTCAAAAATTAGTGCGTAACAAAGGGTTGATACCTTTATAAGGAGCAAATATTTCCCAAAGAGACCGATTTCTTAGATCAAATGAGCAAATCCGTTTTTCACCGGTAGTTCTCATTGACGAAGATGGCCAAAATTTAGGTGAGATCCCACTTCGCGAGGCCTTAGCAAAAGCATATGAGAAGGGCCTTGATTTAGTTGAGATAAACCCAAACAACCGACCCCCGATTTGCAAAATTATGGATTTTGGCAAGTATAAGTACGACATTGCAAAGAAGGAAAAGGAAAGTAAGGCCAAAAGACATGACATCGAGCTGAAGGAAATGCGCCTGACTTTCAAAATCGGGGAACATGATATCGAGTACAAAGCGAAGCAAGCGGCAGAATTCTTTAGCCAGGGAGATATGGTAAAAGTTTCCATGCGCTTACGTGGCAGAGAGAATACGATGGGAGAACTGGCAATAGAAGTTTTCAACCGTTTCGCCGAAAAAGCCGGCTTGGATTACGAAAGAAGGCCACAGAGAGCTGGCAATCAAATCACTGCGATGCTAACCGAAAAAAAGAATAAAGAAGAAACGATAAAATAAGAAAAAGTATGAAATTAAAGACACACAAAGCAACAGCCAAGAGAACAAAGATTACCACTACCGGTAAGGTTTTAAGAGTCAAATCGGCTAAAAGCCATTTGCTTTCCCACAAGGCGAACCCAACAAAAACTGATTTGGTAGTAAGCCAAAGCGATGTCAGAAAAGTCAAAAGACTGACTCCCTATAACTAGATTTTGGAGAGAATATGAGAGTAAAAACAGGTGTTGTCCGACGGGCAAACCACAAAACAATTTTAAAACGAGCTAAAGGATATCTTGGCAGACGCCGGAGCGTTTTCAAGCTGGCAAAGCAAGCTGTCATAAAAGCAGGTCAGTATTCATATAGAGATCGAAAGGTCAACAAACGTGTATTTCGTGCGCTTTGGATCACCCGCCTCAATGCTGCCATCCGGCCATATGGACTTTCCTATTCCGTATTTATCGACCGCTTGGGTAAAGCGAATATTGCGATTAACCGCAAACTTCTCGCAGAAATTGCACTCAAAGAGCCAAAAGCGTTCCAAGAGATTGTAAATAAAATAAAATAAAATAAATAAAATATTGTTCTAAAAAGTGAGACCGGGTCCCTGCCGCTATGGCAGGAACCCGGTTTTGATAAAGTACTCTGCGATGATTGCTTCTCTAACTGCCTCGACTACTGCGTCAAATTGACCATGGACATTCCAGATGACATTGTTTGTGTAGGCACCTGGAATGACTGCATATTCAGCCATAGCCCCCGTGAGGGATTGGCCTTTGCAGTCTGATGCCGAAAGTCCTCTTGAGCGCTGGAATTTTCGATGGCTCTTAGCATCTGCCGTAATCAGTATAACCTGACAATCGAACAGACTAATCAGCCATGGAATCACCAGTGCGTGGACAATCGCCACCTTGAGTCCCTGCGTCCGAGCAGCAGCCCTGATGGTCTCCAAGGTGAAACCACACAACTTTGTTTTTCGGTTTCCCCCGTTGTCGGCATACGCCAACAACATTTTTTCATTATTGACGCTATCTTCAAACTCCTGTCTGCTTACCGGCAAAATTTCCTCGCCGATCACCTCGTGGATACGAGGATCACGGCCGCAGACCGTTTCTGGCATCTGCTTGAGGACTCCTTCTGCTACCAGTCGGCGAACAATTGCTGTTTTGCCGACACAGTATTGCCCGGTAATCAAAACTAGGCTCGAATTTAAGGATTCTATCTCCTCTCTCGAAAAATACTCAAAAACCTTTTCGGGAGGAGCAGCATAATATAACTCAAATCCTTTTGCCAACCGGAGCCGCTGGCTTCGAACGTCTTCGCGAATATAATCGCTTGCAAACATCAGACGTCCTCCTTCCAATCGGTGTGCTAATAATAACACATTTGCATAGTCTTGTCTAGTAGTTCTTATAAAAAATCATAACGCTCTGCATCTTTTTTTGGATATTATCACAAGTCAAAATGGGCTCAAATTTAGAATAATTGACATAAGATATGCAAAAGTTATGTATACATTGTAAAAAGTATCCGGTAACTGAAGTAAATGTGGCCGGACGCAAGAAATATCTCTGCCAAGGATGCCAATATTTGTCCGGACGTTTTTTGGTTGGAGAAAAATTGGTAGCTGAATCAGAAGACAAAAAGGGTCAAAAAAGGCATTTGGTTGTAGGCGCCCTGATTTTTAGCAAAGACAAGAAATCTATTCTTTTGAACAAACGCAGAGTCTGGCCCTACTGCTACGATATACCAGCCGGCCATATCAAGCTTGACGAAACCCCCAAGACGGCAATCGCCCGCGAGGTTCTCGAAGAAACGGGGCTGAGCATTGCTAAATCACAGCTTTTAGATCATGAGATTTTCAATGATGACAGTTGCAGATACGGTTGCGACACCCATGAGTGGTTTCTCTTTAAATGTTCGGTTAGAGATTATAATGTTTTGCCGAATTCCGAGAGCGAAGATGTGACATGGCATCCTATTGCCCAACTCAAGGCGATGAATTTTTTACCGGCAACGAAGTATTTTATTAAATCGCATGTACTGGAAAATAATCATCGTAAATCATCCAGAAAAAACTCAATCGAAAAAATTACAGATGCCGGCGGGGATATGGATGCAGTGCTAGCAGAACGTCGGGAGGAGATGCTGTATCACTTATCAACGGCATTGTTTAAACTGGATGCAATCGAAAACATCCTGCAGATGGCTGTAAAAGAAATTACAAGTTCTATGAATTGCTATTCTTCCAGCATTTATTTGTATAATCCAAGAAACCAGATGCTCGAAGTTGGAGCATATGCCAACTCAGAAGGCGCATCTTCTCCCCATGATTTGCATCAGTTTAAGCTTGGCGCCGGAATAACCGGCTCAGCTGCATTCAAGAGAAAGATCATTGCCATTAGCGACATCTCTACAGAAAAAGAGTACATAGGCAAAGCGACTGATAAAGGCGCCATAATTGCGATCCCAATCCTATCGAAGGATAAGTTAGTCGGGACGTTGTCAGTGAGTTACAATGACCCAAAAATTTTTACCGAGGCAGAGGCGCAGTACCTTTCCATTCTTGGCAGCATGATCGGTCTTGCAATCGAAAATAATCGTCTATATAAACGACTAGATAATAAGGTCCAAAATCTCTCCATGCTCTTTGGAGTCACCTCGATCTCTGGCCGTCAAACAAAGAATACTATTCAACAAATGGTTGATACTGTGCCCGCGCTTCTTGAGTCGGAGAAATGCCATTTTTTAATCTTCAATCCACTCAAGAATAATTTCGGGAGTTTCGCCCTTTCAAACGATGAAGGATCATTACTTCCGGAAATCCCGCTTGGACAAGGCGTTACCTCAAAAATATTTCTATCGCAAAAGCCAATGTTTGTGAATGATGCAGATGCGAATTCAGATATTATCCTGAAATATCGAAAGATTTTTAACATAAAGTCACAGCTATCGATCCCAGTTCAGGCTGGCGCAAAATCAATTGGCGTCCTTCATGTTATAAATAAAGTCAACGGTGATTTCAACGATGAAGATTTGAAACTCGCAAGCATTGTGGCATCACGTATCGGCATGAAAATTGAGAATACCAATTCGATCGCTGAGATTAAGAGCGAAAAAGATTTTCTTGATAGCGTGATTGAGAATAGCGACGAAGGGATTTTGATTATCAATAGCAAAGGCGATATCACTGTCTGGAATCGTTTTCTTGAGAAAGTCTTTGGAATTAAGCGCTCAGAAGTCATCGGCAAATCGGGCTTAAACCTCGCTAAAAAAATTGGGGCTCAGGAGCTATATTGGAAAGTTGTCCGCTCCATGCAAAAAAACCATTACTTAGAAAAAGAGATTACTGCTGCATCGGGAGAGAGGATTTTGCTAGGTATAAATATTTTCTTTGTAGGGGATGAGCATGAGCAAAGTGCCGTAGTAATGGCACGTGATATCACCAAAGAGAGGAACCTCCTCCAAGCCAAAAATGATTTAATTTCGACAGCTACACATGAACTCCGCACACCGCTGACGGCTGTAAAAGGTTATTTGAGCATGGCTCAAAATCCTAACGCCGGCGAATTAAGCGAGAAACAAATGAAGTACCTAGGCAAAGCATCTGAATCCACAGAGAGACTGGTAAATCTAATAGAGGATCTCTTGGGTGCACTCCGAATAGACGAGAATCGTGTCGTTTTGGATAAACAGGTTTTTAAAGCGGGACCGATGATCAATGAAGCGATAGCGAATCTTCAGTCTAAGGCGAAAGCAAAGGATATACGTATCTATAACAAATCAGCGTATGATACATTTGTTTTTGCCGATCCGATCAAATCCAAACAGATAGTTGAAAATCTGATCGATAATGCGATTAAGTACACTCATGACCATGGGAAAATTTTCATAGCGACAGAAAAATCTATCCACGACATTAAGATTTCAATAAAGGATACAGGAGTCGGAATAAATAAAGCAGACGCCGAAAAGGTCTTCGAACGATTCTATCGTATCAGCAATCCGCTCAGTATTAGCGCAGGAGGAACAGGATTGGGATTATACATCGCTAAGAATCTGGTAGAGCAACAGGGGGGCAGGATTTGGCTAGACAGCGAGATCGGCAGAGGGACAACATTTAATTTTACTTTGCCTACAACAAATATTATAAAATAATTTGAAAGGATTTTATGAAACCACAGAGCATAATCTTGGTTGAGGATGACCTCACCTTGGTTGAAATGTACCGGGATAAACTAAAAGAGGAAGGCTTTCGCGTCCTCACTGTGACAGACGGTAAACTGGCGATGCAGAGAATTCGTCAGGGTGCCGACCTGATTCTCTTGGATATTTTGATGCCCAATTTGAACGGCTTTGAGATTCTGAAAAGGATCAAGAGCGATAGTAAAACAAAAAATATTCCTGTCATCGTCCTTACTAATATCGGCAGTGAAACGGTAGATAGCGATAAAAATCTTGCTCTTTCCCTTGGTGCGAGCGATTACATGGTGAAATCACTCAACACGCCCGATGATGTTGTTGCCCGGGTAAGATCGATTATTTAAGCACCGATTGTTTATGGCAGATAGAGCTCTCTAAATAAGGGAGCTCTATTTTGTAGAGCTTTGTTAATTTGTTTCGGAAAATCTTCTTCCGGTTTTTTTAGTTGTCCAAATTGCCATTTTTTGTATTCATCGATTACCCTATTCTATTGCCAACAAGGTCGGTACATGGTGTTTATGTGAAGAAAAATGACCCAAACCATGTAAATGCTCACATGAACAAAAATGAAATAATTAACTAAGGAGAAAAATGAGTCCAATTAAGAAATTCTTAAGAGTTTCCGGATTCGCTGCAGCCATCGTTTTAATGACCGGAGTGGGTCTAGCTTATGCTGATGTCAACGTCAGCAGCGGAAATGACACAACTGGTGCTAATTCAGAAAACTGGACAAGAATCTTTACAGACCGGTCGTGGATTAGCAATCTGGAGAATAATCTCCGTCTAAACAACGACATCTTTGCTTGCCTGAACACTGGCGAAAATGAAATCGAAAGGAATACCGTAGTCGGTGCTGATCCTTCAACCGGAGATATCAGCGTGACGGCAGATTTACTGAATCCGTCTTCGGGATTCGGTTCCTTCTTCGATTTTGGCTTTGGCATGGAGAACGATAATATCGATGTTACAGGAATGAATGAAGTTACTGGCGCCTTTTCCCGCAATATAAACGATATTAGGGCAAACAATTCTTTCCGGCTGAATGTTGAAAACAACGCCAGAATTGATAACGTTTTAGACCTCTCACTCAACACTGGCCGCAATGAAATAATGCGAAACACTGAAGTTGGAGATGTACAGACCGGCAGCATTGATGCAAATGTCTCGATCGATAATTCGATGACTTCTGATCCGACCTCGATGCTCGGTGGCCTTGATCTAAGCAATGGTAGCGATATCACTGCTGATTTCAGCAACGGGACTACCGGATTTAATTCTATCAATGAGAATACCCTTCGGGCAGACTCTAGCGTTAATATCGACCTAGAAAATAACGCTCAGATTGATAACAATTTCCGAGTAGAAGCCAATACGGGCCATAACAATATCGATGAAAATACTGTTGTCGGCGATGTTATGACTGGTGATATCAACGTAGATTTATCTGTTGCAAATTAATTAAGTTTTTTGCACGGGCCTAGTTGCCTAGGTCCGGCTAAGAACTTAATAGAAAAAGAGGAGCAAAATGAAAATGATAAGGAATTTCGTAAAAAGAATCGGGCTTTTGGCGCTGATCCTTTTATTTCTCGTATTTTCTGTCTCACCAGTCAGGGCCGAAGAGATTACTCCGCTCTCCTCGTCTGAGCAAATCGTGCAGATTCAAGTTGTGGGATCAAGCGGAACAACAGGACCGACTGGGCCTACGGGCGCGACCGGTCAGACCGGACCAATCGGGCCAACCGGCCATCAGGATAATATCGTTGCTGCACAGGCCGAAAATAGTGAGACTGGCGCACAATCAACAAATCAAAATGAAATTTCTGGCTCCAATCAAACTGATCTCTCCGTCAACGACCAAAGCCAGACCGACAACACGGCCGATCTCAATCTGTCATCAGGATCGAACACAATTGAGCACAACTCTGTCGTTGGCTCAGTAATAACAGGCGATATTGATACTTCCGTTAATGTCTTAAATATTGACTCAAATAGTCTCGAGAGCGGCAGTAGCGTCTCCTCCACGACGCTTGATGGGGACAATATCAATTCATTAGATCTCACCAACCCGGCCACAACCGGGAACCAGCTAATTCTATCTGCTGATTTGCTGAATTCACTTACCGGTTCCGACTCCCTCAATCTAAATACCGGAGACCGGAATAATCTGATCAATATATTGTTCAATGATGACTCATCAACAGATAATTTATTAAGCATCAACGCAGATACCGGCAACAACCAGATTCTAGAGAACACAAAGATTGGCAATATTCAAACCGGCGATATAAATATTATCGCCAATATTTTGAACCTCAAGCTATTATCTTTCCCGATTAACCTTGGACTCGATATCTACACTGTACTCAAAGGATTGACCGGCGATATTATCATTGATAATACCGAAACGGGCAATCAGTCTGATAATGGCAATTCTGTCAATCAGTCCCAAAATGCCGAATTGGATATCAATAATCAATCTCAAACAAATAACACATTTGATTTTGATCTAAACTCCGGCGGCAATGAAATTAGCCGGAACTCATCGATCAATAGCGTGCAGACGGGGGCTATTGCGGCCTCTCAAAATGCATTTAATGTGACAAACCCGGTGTTTTACATAATCAATGTATTCGGCAATTTTCTGGGTAACGTTTTCGGGCTTCCCTCAGATAATTTCATCATCAACATGCTTGGATCAGGCAAGACAAGCACCAACGGCGATTCTCAGCCAAATAGCGAAGGATCGGTCAATGCATCAAACAATCAGACCGGTGATTCTTCAACTAATTTAAACTCCACTGATCAGATCTCTGACTTGCGAGCAGACATCAATAATAATTCAGAGACGAATAACATGATAAACGTCAAAGCAAATACCGGCAAAAATAAAATTACTGCAAATACGGTAATTAATAATGTAGAAACCGGTGCGATCAATGTTATGGGAAATATTGCCAATCTCTATCAACTGCTTCTGGGCGGATCGAAGAACATTAAAATCAAGATCATCAATATCTTTGGCGATTGGACAGGAAATCTTCGCACCCCTGAAAAAACTGGCGGTCAAAGTGCAGACAAGGTTGGGCCCGATCCGGAAGATGCCAATTCAACTATTGAGATTCCAACTACTAATCAAACCAATCCCGCCGAAACATCTGTTATGGACAACACCATAAAAACTTCGACCCGACATATGTCAACTGGTGCATCGTATATCAGATCTATTGGCAATCAGGACTTACAAGACGTCTCTGATTTAGAATCAGTCGATAGCATTCAGCATGAGCCGGTTGGCAATGGCGAGACTACTAATGGCTCAAGGAAGGCTTTGCTCGCTATCATTATCCCTGGTCTCGTGTTAGCCCTCTCAGTCTCTTCTGAGATATTAGACAGAAAAAGAAGAGTTATTTAACAACTAACATCTATCCCAGAAGAGAGCGGATGATGAGGGCGATCTTGATCGACATTGCCTGCTCAAATATGCGGGGATCAGCACTTAGAATTTTCGTAATTTGATTGAGACGGTAGATCACAGTATTCCGGTGGATTCCCATAGCTTCGGCTGTCTCAGTGAGATTTAGATTGTGCTCAAAAAAGTTTTCCAGAGTTTTGCTCAGTTCAGTGCTTCTCAGTTTTGACAAAATCTGATTTGCGAAATCTATCTTCTTGCTCCGATCTCCATCTGCCAGTATAGAAAGGAGACCGAGATCCCCAAAAAAGTATCCTTGGTTCTCCCCCCATATCCTTTCTCCTAACTCAAGAGTCAATTCCGCTTCCCTGCGCGCAGAAACAAGTCCGGCCACACCGCTGTACGCATTGCTAAATCCAATAGTAATACTTTTTACGCGGTGGTTTTTGAGTGGTTCAAAAATAGATTTGTATGATTTTTTAAGAAGTTTCTTTGTATTCTCCTCTTCGCCATTCTCGATTGCTTTGAATATGGCAAAACGATCGTTTCCCAGATAAGCCGTGATGACGTCTGCGTTCTTGGTAAAAAAGCTGTTTAGTGATGACTCGAGATTTCTTTTCCAATTGGAGATGATCTCGTTCCGTTCGAAGCTCGGCTGATCGTAATCCAGCAAACAATTATCCCAAAAACCCTTTAAATGCACAACGATTCCGACCCTTTTTGCAGTAACATCATACCCAAGGATCTTGGCTTCCGATTCAAAACTAGCAGAATTAGAGCTATTGTAGTTTTCGCAAATTTGAGAAATAAATGTATCAGTCGAATCAAGGACTGGCCGATTATTTTCATAATGCTGCTGGATGAGCAATTCCGCAAAGCTTTTAATCAGATTGGAAAAATTGTTTATCTCGGGGGAATCTTCAAGCAGCAGATACGCGATGCTTTTTGATTCATACCGTAGAGGAATTAGGACTTGATCCTTATCATTGAGACTAACGTTTTTGGGGGCGCTGAGCTCCTCGATCAGATCAGGAAGCTTGATTAGCTTTCCGATGCTTTCTTGATCCTGCGCAATAACAGTTTTCCTGGCATCGTCGATGATAGTAACATCTTTGTTCAGGAGATTTTTGATATATTCACTTACTTCCTTTCCGAGCGATTCAGCGAGAGCCATCCTTAGTCCTTTCCAATTATTTTGGTATTGTAACAATCTATAATGGTAAAACTAAAATAGCTCATTATTTTGTTTTTGTCAATTGTTATAAATGATAAATATGCAAGTAATCTATTGTTTTTTCTTTCCTTGCTTCTTCTTGGCAGCCCTGGCCTGGCCACCAAGCTGTCCGGCTTTTGCATGCCCAGCCGAATCTCCATGCCATCCCCTGCCGGAGGATTCTTTCTCCTTAGCCATTTTGTACTCCTTTTAATTTACTTTCATCAATTGTACCCAGTCTGACTATTTGTTCATTGGATTTATTGATAATTGTTTGATTTTGATCATGAGAATACAACTTCCGATAAAGTCTGAGATGCCGCTCGCCTACACTTGGCCATATCATCTTCCTACTCGACTGATAAGCTCGTTTGGATATCATATCACGCAATTTTGAGTTGTTAATCAATCTAGAGATTGCCTTGCCTAATTCACAACTATTTTTAAAATCAACCAGTATTCCTTTGTTTCCCCGCAGCACTTCCTTAGCATATGCATATGGAGTCGACACGCAGGCCTTTCCAGCGCCAAGTGCATACGATAATGTCCCTGAAGTTATCTGCTCGGGTTCGAGGTAAGGTGTGACATATATATCGGTCGCCTGCAGATAAAATACTAGTTCCGGAAGTGTCAGATATCTATTGATAAATTTGACAAATTTGCCAAGATTATTTTTGATTACAATCTTGTGCAAAGAATCTCTGTAAGAATCACCCTCCTGACGGATGACATTTGGGTGAGTTTTTCCGATGATCAGAAAGATGAAATCCTGACGATGATTTGCAATCTCTTTGAGACCCTCAATCGCATATTCCAATCCTTTGTTGCGGCTGATCAATCCAAACGTCGAAATAATATACTTATTCTGAAATCCAAGAGTCTTTTTATGGCCTATACTCTGGCCAAATGGTATATCTGGTACTCCGTGAGGTATTACAACTATTTTATTACTATCGACTCCGTATGATTTAATCATCCGACGCATCGCCTCATCCGCCATCACAATGATCGTCTTAGCATATCCACAAAGACCCCTAACAATTTTTAACTTATTCTGGTCTGGTTTCGAGAGCACTGTATGAAAAGTTATGACTAGGGGTTTGTCGATCCTTTTTGCAAATTCCATGATATACTCCCCATCGGTGCCGCCAAAGATACCGAATTCATGCTGGATGTGGACTATATCAATACTGCTTCGGTTGATCCTCGCTGCCGCATTGAGATATCCGTCGAAATCATTTTGCGGGATACTAAATGAGACCTTATCTGGATATTCGAGTTCTCCATCCGAATCGTCTATTACCACCACACTAGTAGAGCTATATTCGTTTTGGCCATCTACTGCGGTAACAATATCTTTTGTATATGTTGCAATACCGCATTCACGAGGAATATAAGGGGCGACGAAAGCTATCTTGATTTTTTTTGGGGCCTGTTCACCGGCTCGATTTAAGTGATTCATCAGCTTTCTTTCTCAAAAATTAATGGCAAAATATCATCCATATTATCAACTGCATGGATATCAAGACCTGTTTTATATGACTCCTGGATTTCTGCGAGATCGGGCAAGTTTGCTTTTGGTAAGATTACCTTCTTGAGCCCCAGCCGTTTGGCCGCGAGGATTTTTTCCCTTACTCCCCCGATACGTAGCACTCTGCCTCGAAGCGTAATTTCCCCGGTCATCCCTACATCAGAATTGATCGGCTTATTCAAAAAAGCAGAAATAATTGCTCCAGCAATGGCAATACCCGCTGACGGTCCGTCTTTTGGAATTGCCCCGGAGGGCACGTGGACATGCACATCGCTTTTTTTCAGAACTTCGG
>Ga0172368_10001151_pt1 | contig 36882 bp, 31 predicted proteins | sample Lak11m_FD_114540 | JGI IMG/M metagenome (GOLD analysis project Ga0172368, IMG submission 114540) | Freshwater microbial communities from Kabuno Bay, South-Kivu, Congo - kab_022012_11m | ecosystem: Environmental > Aquatic > Freshwater > Lake | place: Democratic Republic of the Congo: South-Kivu... | reverse complement strand
CCAGCTTTATGCCGGTACTCGTACCCCCGGCCCTGGACCTGACCCCAATAACCCAGTGTCAAGGTGTACTTTTCCACCTTAAGAAAGACCATTTTTTGTCTTGACACAGGGGTCCACCTCAATATTCACGAAATTCAGAATGTTTTTCCTCCTTATATAGCGCCTCAGCCCTTTTTTTGCACACATCACATTGAACGCTGGCCGAATGTTCTTCTTCCCGTCTTGACATATGCTTCTCCTTATTTTGTCGTTTCCATATTGGTGGTTCTGAATTCTGCCACGATTGCAGCGCGCACGGCAGCCTGGGGGGAATCAACAGGGCCTTGATGGAGCACGGCGAAGAATTTCCGCTTCCCTGAGTCATCGACAAGGTACGACCACGCATAGCACCGCGTTGTGGTGGGATGGTCCACGAGATCAAAGACCTGCACGGTGCCCTCCCAGACAGTTTTGCCTTGGAAGGTCTCCTTGACCGGGACGGCCTCTTTCCAGACGGCCTTGCAGCCGTGAAGATCATGAATAGCCTTTTTCAGAGCAATCAAATGGTTCATACTTTATACCACAGACCGTCAAGAAGCCCAAAGTTCGGTTCCATAAAGAGTTCTTTACCATCTCGACTTGTCTTGATCAATTGATGCGATAGCATTGTCCGGAGATCTCTAATTCGGGTAGTCTTGGATACTTTGTGATAAAGAGCGATTACCTCTGGGGATGAATAGAACTTGTCCGACGAGACGCGCCCTTTGGCTATGAGGAGTTGAAGGAATGCCATGAGCCTCTTGTTAAGCTTGATTGTCTCATGTGCTTTATTCCTTAACAAGTATTGCAGGTAATCAGAAAACATCAGTTGTTTCAGCTTTTTCATCACTTTCACTTTAATATTGATTATTTCTTCGCGGTAGCCCTCTAGCCCCCAAAGGATAAAATCTGTCGGGTCTGATGTCTGCCGGATCTGATGTAAGTGTGCAAGATAGTGGTCTTTGTGCGTGCTCCAAAAATTGGCCAAAGACCAGAAACAGTAGTCGTTGACGCCGTGATCATATAAGATAAGTGCCTCTAGCGCACGCGCTGTTCGGCCGTTGCCGTCACCGAACGGATGAATTTCCGTCAAATAATAATGTGCCATGATCGCCTTGACGAATTGATCTGTACTTGGGTGCCACGACTCGCTCTTGGCGTTTAACCATTCTATAAAAAGTCTCATGACCGACTCCACATCGGTTTGCGTGGCGCAAAGACTGTTCTTGCGTGGTTGACCGAAAGAAACGTTGAAGGAGCGGTATGCTCCTGGGGTGCTGGAAAGATAATTCATGTCATTTGTCAATAGCTTATGGATTTGTTTGATGAGTTGTTCTGAAAATATGATACCTGAGGGGTAAGCTTCCTTAACCTCTTTCAGGAAATAGTACGCTCGTCTTGAATTTTCAGCCTCTTGCTCTTTGCGTTTTAGCGGCTCTCCTTTGTCAGCTTTTTGGAAAGACTCCTCAATTTCCTCTTTTTCTAAGAGTGTCCCTTCAATCGAAAGCGTCGCCCCAACCACAGAAATCAGTTCACCTCTTATGATTTTATCTGTCGATCCTGGGAAAGAGGGAGTGTCACGAATAAAGGTATCAACGTTGCGAATGGCACTGGTTATCGAATAAAACTTAATGAATTTGTCGGTATCTTGGTCAAGCCTTTTTGCTAAATCAAATTTCATTAACTCTTCGCAGGTCAAGCTCATGTGACCGGCCTCCTCTCTCGGAATTTTCTTAATCTTAAACCAAGGAACGACCAAATGCAAGCCATTTTGCACCCAAATATGGCACAATATTTGGCGATAAAAGCCTCGACATATCACTGAGTTCGATGTGCTTCAGCCAAAATATGGTCCAAAACATGACATTCATCTTGACACGATCAATGATCGTGGTAGAGTAGAGAACGAAAAAGCCCCCGTTCGGCAAAACGGGGGCTTGGTTAACCTTCAATGGGGCGCGCTTGGTAGCCCTCCCGGACTTTACACCCACGGGGGCGGGATTCGATTTCCCGGCGCTCCACCAAGCCTTAGTATAGGGCAGACTGAGAGACGATGCAATGAATAAATTATCCGTCAGCAAGCAAACACAGGCTGTAAACGCGTTGGTGGAAGGTTGTTCGATTCGTTCCACCGAACGAATGACCGGGATTCATCGCGATACGATCATGCGGCTAATGGGGCGCGTCGGTCAGGCTTGCGAAAGGATCATGGACGAGAAGATGCGCGATCTTCCCTGCAAACACATCCAGCTTGACGAAATTTGGTGCTACGTGGGTAAGAAGCAGCGCCACGTGAAAGAAAAAGACGATTTGGCCCAGGTTGGCGATTTCTATACGTGGGTCGCCATCGACAGTGATACCAAGCTAATCCCTTCCTATAAAGTCGGAAAGCGGGATGCCGTGACTGGTCAAGCTTTCATTGACGACTTGGCCTGTCGTCTCGCGAACCGCGTCCAGATCAGTTCCGATGGTCTTGGGCTTTATGTGACAGCCATTGAAGAGACGTTCGGGATCGATGTGGACTACGCACAGATCGTAAAGTCCTACGAAGCCGAACCGATTGGTCCTGGTAGATACTCTCCCCCGAAGGTCGTCGCAGTCGAAAAGTCGTATGTGACTGGCCGCCCGAACTTGGACATCACGTCAACGTCCTTTGTGGAGCGGCAAAACCTCACCATGCGTATGAACATGAGGCGGTTTACCCGCTTAACTAACGGCTTTTCTAAGAAAGTGGAAAATCTCAAAGCAGCCGTGGCGGTGCATTTCGCTCACTACAATTTCGTCCGGGTCCACAAGACACTGAGGATCACGCCGGGCATGGCCGCGGGGGTGACGAACCGACTATGGTCTCTTCAGGAAATCGTCGAACTGGCAAATTAGGACACTACCCTTTGGGACGGATAATGGCGGCGTTGTCGGGTGATTGCCTATGTATAGGGATTCTCGGAAGTTTTCACGGAATGGGATCGCACTGCTGGACAAGCCAGCAATGGCACCCAGGAGTCAAAACGTGATTACTTTCGAGAACCGATATAAGTGAGTCTATACTCGGCTCCGTAAACCTTCAGTTACACAGGGCGACTCCGAAACACTTGTGATTGAGGCCACTTTCTCATCGAACGTAGCAATCTCTGCGCGAGGTCCGAACGGGGTGCCCCATATGTCAAGAAATGACCCCGGGGGAGCCCCGACGTTACACGTCGGGGTTGCGAAGCAACAAGAGGTCCTTGTTCCTTTTTGCATGAGAAAAGCTTAATGATGAGCGATCAATACCTCTTACGCCTTCGGCGCTCCGACGTGTAACGTCGGAGCCACCCTCAGAAGAAATCGTTCCTTGCCTGATTCTGACAGGTAATTGCTCCTCGGGATGGGTGGCTGAATAGAGAGGCGGTTCCGGTGGGTTCAATTTACACGGGAAATACGTTGTGATAGGAGGAAGGACGACCGATTCTCTCTAGGTTTACTCTATGACCGCGTTAAAACCCGTGTTCATCCTCATGAGGCCGACCCAAAGGATCAAGAACGGGTTCGTCTTCATGCCTCTCGTCTTCAGCGCCAGGCTCATATTCGTCGAAGACGTCGTTCGCAGCGTCGTCATGTGCCTCGCCTTTTGCCTCGCCTCGTCAGCGACGTACATCCTGAACGATTACGCTGACATGGAGCAGGATCGCGTTCATCCGCTCAAACGAAACCGACCGTTGGCCAGAGGCGACGTCGCGCCGTCCACCGCGCTCTTCGTTATGGTGGTGTTGCTCGCGATAGCGTTCGGCATCCTGGCGTTCATGGGATCTCCGTGGCTCTGCCATGTGATCCTCGGCGCGTATCTTGCCCTCCAGGTCGGGTACTCGTATGCCCTCAAGAATGTGGTGATTGTTGATGTACTGGCGATTTCCACAGGATTTCTCTTGCGGGTGATGGGAGGCGCGGCAGCGATCGGTGTCGGCGTGTCGAGTTGGCTGATTCTGTGCACGTTTTCCTTGGCGATTCTCCTCGCCTTGGGAAAACGGCGCCACGAAGTCGTGATCCTGAACGACGACGCGGTAAATCACCGGCCGGTCCTCGAAAACTACAACGTGTCGCTGCTGGACCAACTGCTTCAGGTGGTGACCACTTCGACATTCATCTTCTATTGTCTTTATTCAGTGACTGGAAATCCGGCCGCCGGCCTCGCTGCGGAAAGGATGATGTTTACCATCCCGTTGGTTACGTACGGGATTTTCCGCTACATGTACCTCATTTATCACAAGGAAGACGGCGGGTCGCCCACCACAATGCTCCTTACCGATCCGCCGCTCATGGCATGCGCGATTCTTTGGTTGGCCGCGTGCACGGCCATCATATACATGTGACGCGCTGTCAGACCGAACGCGCGCGCCACACGCATCCGGGAGGCGGAACATGCTGAAAGCATTGAAATACCTCGTGTGGTTTGGCCTGACAGCCGGGATCGGGGTGATCCTCGGGTGCTTTATCCACGGGTACCGCGTCAACCAAACGACCCTCATGAGTGGCGTAGCATTCGTGCGAGAATGGCCGTACGGCGAGCACATCGTGGGACACATCGAGACTACGGTCTTTTCATACGAGGAAAAACGTCACCGAGAGCAGTACATGGAAAAACACAAGGACCAGATTAAGATCGATCCTGAAGTGCTGAAGCGGCACCAGCAGCTGTATCAAGAGGGAGGCGGGGCGAAGTAGCAAAGAAATAAATAACTGAAAACCAGCATGTTACGATAAAAATCGAAACCAACACTTGACAATCACCCACCAGGGTGTTACCGCACCTCCCGATGCCTGTGCCCGCATCCACCGGCGCCCGCCGGTTGCGATACCTCGCCGGCTATTCTTCTCGTCATAGGGAGCTGCCATGAAGCCCGATTCCACCGCCACCGACTCGGACCTGTCCAGCATTCCCGGAGAATTCCGAGAAAACTATCGTTTCCTCTGCGAACTCATTAACTGCAAGCAAAAGAACGACAAGGCAGCGCGCAAGCTGGCCTCGTTCCAGGACAGGAGCCCGGTCGAACTCACGAGCAGACTCAACCGCCGGCAGGCGAAGATTTTCAAGGATTTCCTCAAAGAGCGCGCATCTAACCCCCGCGAATCTCTCTGGGCCCCCGTGCCGGTGGAACTCGAGGCGTCCATTCGCATCAGGAAGCGGTCAACGTGGTTGCCATGGGAGGCGGAGGCAATTCATAAGATCGAACTGTGGCGAGAAGATGTTCACTGCATAACGCGCTGTCTGGCCGCAACGTCCGACAAGCCCGCACGAGTGAAGAGCTTGGCTGTTACCTGACGGGGCTCATTACACCTTTTCGTAAGTGCGGTCACGGATTTCCAGAGCTTCGGTGGGACTGGCATCTTGTCTGTCCTGGACTGAGTGACAGGCAGGATGCCTGTCCCATCAACCATCGATCTGATACTCGTGCGCTTTCATACAAGTGAAAATGGCAGGCACGGAGGCCCGCCGCCACCAAACATGGTGGGGGCCGGCGTCCCTGCCGGCCCTTTCCATGTCACTTGTTAGAAAGCGCATCTCTACGAGAATCGCTCGCCCATGTACGCGAAGGTTTGGGCCGCGGATGAAGCATTGTAGGGGCGACCTGCCGGTCGCCCGCATAGATCTCAGTACGCGTTCACACGGGCGACCGGCAGGTCGCCCCTACACCGAACCGATGTTCCCGGAAGCCAACCAGCCCATCCGGGGCGAAGCCACGGACGCATACCCACCAGATTCTCATCATTCGTTGTGGCTCGTTGGCGATGGGAGTTGGCATCAGCCACAAGACCAGATCTTCACCTTTCCTCCCCGGCCACCCTTCCAGCCAGGTTCGCAAGTCCGTAAAACCGTTCGGCGCATCGCCGGGCTTCCGGATTGGTTCGCAGTTCTTCAATCTTGTAGCGCATCTTGGTCACCCAATTGGGGTGTTCCGTAATAGTGCCGGGGAGGTTCTGCTGCCGGTCATCGAGGAACAGATCTTCCTGATTGACGAGCGCGATCTTTGAGGGGGTCCTGAAGAGGAAATGCAGCACCGCAGCGTGGAGGTCCTCCGTGGGCGACGTCTCGATCCACGCCCGGTGCGCGCGGTCGGCGGGAAGATGGCCGTGCTGGACCAGCCGCTCGATGATCTTGGCTTTGTGGTTTGTCCGTTCCTCTCTGAGCGCCTGTTCGCCCTCCTTGTCCACATGGCCCACCGCGAGGCGGAGGTCGATATCCCTTCCCGACCAAAAACCGGATAGTGTGGGCAAGTCGTGGGTACTCACGGATACGAGCGCGTCCGCGGGATACTCGTGACACGGGAGTTGATTCCCCTGGTCGTCTCGCTCAAAATAGAAAAGCCTGTACGAATACATGCGCTTCGCCATGAGCCTTACGCGAAGGTCAAAAGGAACAGTGCCGAGGTCTTCGCCGACGATTATTGTGCCGTTTCGTTGACTTACGAGTGCGAGCGCGTTGAGCAGGTCAGCCTCGTAATCCTTGACATACACGCCCTCCCGCGGCTTGCTCCCCCGTGGTATCCAAAAGAGTCGATGGAGCTTCATCACGTGATCGATACGTAAGGCGCCACCATGTTTGCAGTTGGCCCCCAGGTCCTTGATGAATGGTTCGTACCCCGCCTCGCGCATCGCTTCGCGGTTCGGCGGCGAAAATCCCCAATCCTGGCCGTGCGGAGAGAACGCGTCCGGCGGCGCTCCCGCGGAAAATCCTGCGTGGTAAAAGCGCTGAAGCGCCCAGAAATCCGCGCCGTCCCGGTCAGAACCCAGGGCGAGGTCATGGTACAGACCCACGATCATGCCTTTGTCCCGAGCGACGCGTTGCACCTCGGCGAGCTGTTCCTCAATCTGCCACTGCAGATACATGTGGAACAGCACTTCGTCTTCGTGATGCTCGCGGAATTCGGCTACCGCGCGACTCCTCGGTTCACGGTACGCTTCCGGCCAGTCTCTCCATGATTGGCATAGCTGGTCCGTGGAACGGAAGTGCTCTTCGAGCGCGCAAAACGTGGCATAGCTTTCCAGGTACGATCCCTCTGATTGCCGATACGCGGCAAACTCATCCCAGCGCCGGTCTCCACGATTCCGTAAGAAGGTGCGGAAGACTTCACGAAGGACGTCGCCCTTGAGCTCGGCGACCTCCTCGTAAGCCACGCGCTCTCGTTCGCGAAGATCTTCAATGCTCCGTCGGATATCCGGCCGGGTCACCAGTTCTTTCGCCGTCCGAGAATCCTGAAAATCCGGAATAGCCTCCACATCCAGATAGATGAAATTGCGAAACAAACGGCTGGACGGGAGATAGGGGCTTGTGTGATACGGTTCGCGGTTGAAGAGCGCATGCAGCGGATTGATCCCGATCGCGTCAACGCCCAAGTGGTTCCACGCCCATTCCACGAAGTTCCTGAGATCGGTGAAATCCCCGATTCCCCAGTTCCGGCTCGAGCGAAGCCCGTAAAGGGCTACTCCAATACCGACTATCTTCCGGCCTTCGCTGAGTTCCTGTGGCTCGTATGCCGTGGTCGGACACACAATCCACCAAGTGGATGAGGTCGACGCCCATTTCTCATGGCCGGCCTGTGCCTTGACCCGGTACACTCCCGGCTGGAGCCCGTGAGGGAAGGGCGCTTCCACGCGCAGGCACCGGGCCGCTCTGTCGACCTCAACCGTGAGTTCTTCGGCCCTGTAGACAAACTCGTAAACCTGTCCGTCAGGTTCTACGGACTCTGCGCGGATCTCGCACGTGATGGACTTACCTTCATGCGCGTCCGGCAAATCGATAGGGAATGTCAGGGAAACCCGATCGGGTTCAGCTCCTGTCGAGACCACGAGGGTGTCCGGTTCGGGCTCGGCCTGCGCGGCCTCAACGCATATACCCTTTTCGGCGAGAAATCGCAGGGCCACGGGGACGTCTGCAATATGCGCTTCTCCCCAATTGTCGGTGTAAGAGGGCTCGAGGCCGAACGCCTGGGCCACTTCCAGTAGTTGATCATGTGTTGGAGACAAGCAACTCCCCCGGATACCCGCAACTCCGCTCGCAGTCATGCGTTCCAAGATGGAAATTGCGGGCTGCGTAGCGGCGGAAATGCATTTTTCATTGACTGTACGTTGTTTTAGCAGGTAATGAGTGAAAAGAAAACGCCCACACTCGCTGCCATTATCCATCAGGTGCCGACGCATTGGACAGGAAAGCCTTCGGTCCGAAGGGGAACCGAGCCCGAGAGTTTGGCCTGTCGCGCCGGCAAAGCGGAGCGCATCCATGAACTTCAAGCTCACCGATGAACAGCGCCTCATACGTAAGGCCGCACGGGACTTCGCGTCCAAAGAATTGGCCCCGAACACGAGGGAATGGGAGGAAACCCACACTTTTTCACGCAAGGTATTCGACAGAATGGGCGAGCTGGACTTCGCCGGGCTGTACGTCCCGGAGGAGTATGGCGGCACCGGTGTAGGGAGGCTCACCGCCGCGGTCGTCTTCGAGGAACTCGCCAAGGGGTGTTTTGCCACCGCGGTCTACGTGTCGGTGCACAACATGGTGACGAACCTCATCTACCAGTACGGAAACGAGGAACAATGGGAGCGCTGGGTCACGCCCCTTGCCACGGGGAAGATGCTCGCCGCGTATTCTCTCACTGAGGCGGACGCCGGCTCTGACGCGGCAGCTCTAGGTTGCAGAGCCGTGCGGACTGAGGGGGGCTACGTGGTGAACGGAACCAAGCTCTACGTGACGAGCGGCGGGGTGGCAGACATCTACGCTGTGATGGTCCGCACTGATGATGCGCAAAAGGCCAGGGGAATCAGCACCATTGTCGTAGAGAAGGGGACACCCGGACTGAGCTACGGGCCGAGTGAGGCGAAGATGGGCCTCAACGCTTCGCCTACGACTGAGTTGATCTTCAACGATTGTTTCATCCCCGCAGAGAATCTGATCGGTGGAGAAGGCGAGGGTTTCAATATTGCGCTCGGAGCGCTCAACGGCGGTCGAATCAATATTGGGGCATGTTCGGTTGGCCTTGCTCAGCAGGCTTTCGACTATTCCCTTACATACGCGCATAAACGTCAGCAGTTCGGCAAGCCGATCGTCTCGTTCCAAGGGCTTCAATTCCTTTTTTCCGACCTTGCCACGCGGATAGAGGCAGCGCGCTTGATGGTCTACCGCGCCGCGTCTCTCATGGACGAGGGTCAACCATGTGTTGCCGAGGCGGCAATGGGCAAGCTCTTCGCGACGGACATGGCTATGAAAGTCACCACCGAAGCAGTCCAGGTGTTGGGCGGGTACGGATACATGAGGTCGTATCCTGTCGAAATGTATATGCGATTCGCGAAGATCGGCCAAATTTTCGAGGGTACCAACCAGATCCAGCGAGTCGTCATTTCACGAGAACTGACCAAGTACAAGGGCGGCAAGCGGCCTGATCTGTATTAACACTTCGGCGGACGATTCCACCGGAGCCAACCTATCCGTGAACCTCGTGACAGACCGAAGGCGATCTACCAGACATTCGGAGGAGCAAGTCGATGGCAAAGGCACCGACAAAGATGGAAACCATGGGCGAACGCATCGCCGGCATGAGAAAACGACAGAAAGTCGATATCGAGACGCTTGCCAAAAACACGGGCTACTCCGTCGAGTACTTGACGCGGATAGAATCAGGGAAAGTCGCGCCCGCAGTGGGAGCGCTCATCCGTATTTCACGTGCTCTCGCCATAGATTCTGCGACCCTCCTCGCTGAAAGCGCCAAGAAGGAACGCCGACGTAGTTACCTCAAGCGCACCAAGGCCTATTCATACAGAAACCTCACCCCTGGAGCGGAAGACAAACACCTCTGGGCGTACTTGGTAACACTCGAGCCGAAGAAAGAGCACGAACGCGTGGAGTACAAACACGAGGGGGGGGAGTTCGTGTATGTGCTCCAAGGACGGGTCGAGCTTCAAGTGGGAGAAGATGCGACCGTACTTAGGAAGGGCGCCTCGTACCATTTCGATTCCGGACAGGAGCATACTCTGAAGAACCTGAGCAGCAAGCAATCCAAGCTTATCGTAGTGGTCTATACTCCCTGATCCGATTGTCCGCGCTACGAATCCGGCCTCCCATGCCCAAGAAGAATGTCCTAGAATCGGACAGGCTGGGCCATCTATTCTTCTACGGCCTATTCTGTGATAAATGGCTCTGTGACCCGGTCCAGTAATCACTGGAAAAAGAACGTCTTTTTTTCTTACACCTCCGGAACCGGGAACTTTTCTATCGGACACCTGTCACAAAACCTAGGGGTTATGTGATCAGCGGTCCGTACATCTCAACCACAAACCGCATCGTGGCAGCCCGGGCGGCAGAGAGGCGGTCCGCAAGCGAACACGATAACCCATATCCATACCTCCTTTCCCGCCCCGGGGCAAACTCGGGGCTTTTTTTTTTCTCCGTTCGCTGGTAGACTTCCTCAATCTGATTCGAATACGCGTTCAACAGAAGTGACTTTGGTAGTCGGCCGGTATGCCTTCGAAGCAAAGTCGGGCATGCCTTCCGAGGTGGAGGGGGCATACTGCCGCCTCACAGATTCGACCGCGCATTGGCATGACACTTTCGGCGTTCGCCGGAAATCATACGAGGAGGAATCATGAAACTTGCCGGTAAAGCGGCGGTGGTCACAGGCAGCAGCCGCGGGGTCGGACGCAACGTAGCTCTGGCCTATGGGAGAGAGGGAGCCGACGTTCTCGTCAACTACACGAGCAGTGAAGGTCCTGCGCAGGAAGTCGTGGAGCAACTCCGAAATATGGGCCGCAAAGCCGTGGCCGTTCGCGCTGATGTTGCCGTGAAGGCGGACGTGGAGCGGATGATCGCGGTCGCGAAGGAAACGTTCGGCCGTCTGGATATTCTCGTGAACAACGCTGGGTTTTCCAGGCCCGGAATGCTCCACAACCTGTCGGAAGAGAATTGGGACGCGGTGGTTGATACGCACCTCAAGGGGACGTTCCTTTGCATTCAGGCAGCGTGCGGTTGCTTCAAGGAACAGAATTACGGAAAAGTCATCAACGTGAGTTCTGTCGCCGGGCTCGTGGGGACTGTAGGCCAGATCAACTACGCAGCCGCTAAAGGCGGGCTGTTGAGTCTGACAAAGAGCGCGGCGCGGGAACTGGCGCGTTACAATGTGTGCGCGAACGTGATCTCCTTGGGGATCGTGGAAACGGAAATGACCGAAAAGATCCGGACGGATGAGAAGCTCCGGGACATCTATATGAATCGCATCCTGCTCAAACGATTTGCCGCCGCTGACGACATCAGCCCTGCATTCGTGTTCCTTGCCTCGCCTGATTCCGACTACATTACGGGGCAGGTGCTTCCCGTCGATGGCGGGTACGGCATGATTTGATGCCACCGAGGCTTCCAGTGAGGCGACCGGCTGTTTCGGCGCGAACCCATTGACGGAGACCAACTCCCATGGCTAACAAGCCACAACGAAACATGAAAACGCCGGTAGCGCCGGCATCTTGCCGGTCGTCTTCTGGGCGTTTTCATAGGAACGCTTTCAAAGAAGTGACCTTGGTGGTCGGCCGGCCATGATTGAATTACGGGGCGCGCTGGAAGGCTGGTGCGTTGCAAGTGTGTGAAAGGTTTTTCCGCTAAGTTGAGGAAGGATAGCAGAGTTCAGTGGCGGTAGAGACGCGTGTGACAATGCCCCGCCGAGCATGAAGCGAGCCTGAGGGGCTCCAAAAAAACCTTGACTTGGCCTGGGGGGTCTGCTAAGAAAAGAGGCAAAAATCAAGCTGGCAAACGAAACTGGAGACGTACGGGGCCTCGCAATGCGGGGAAGCCCGGCATCAGCGGAAAGCGCAGACGAGGTGCTGCGAAGAGCGATGTGAAAGACGCCTCCGGGGCCGTTACGTAGAAAAAATAGCTTGACATTCCGGACATGATTTGGTACCAGAGTAACATTGCCGGAATATAACGGGTTTAATCCGGAAATGTTGTCACCTGGTTCCGAACGTATAAGTCGTTGGAACTGTTGAAAGGAGGATTTAGGGTATGGTTAAACGTTTGCTTCTGCTTGGCCTTACGGTCGCAGCATTCACCGGTGTGAGCGTGTTGATGTCGTTCGCCGGTGGCCCTGTAGCTCCCATGGCATGCCCTCCGGGCCCTCCGGGACCCCCGCCGATTGCCGGGCCAGCCAAAACCAGCTATGAAATCGTCAAAGAGCAGATTTGCCCGGTTCCCGCTCAGTTGCGGAAAGTCAGAGTCGTGGCGCCGTATCTGGCAGGAATCGCATGGCCGCGCACTCCGCTTGCGTTCGTGGGCAACATCCAGACCTTCCCCAACCCCATCGCTCCTGGGCGTTATGAGTGGTTGGTGCCTGCCGTCGAGATCAAGAACGATCCGGGCGGCGTCAAGGCCCCGCGCTGCGTGTATGTGAAGGCGAACTATGTGAAGCAGCCCCCGTGTGGCCCCGTGCCCATGGCGCCGCCGCCTCCCATGCCGATGAAAGTTCGCAAGTAGTGGTTACTTAAGATATAGTGAGTTTTCGAAAGGAGGATGAGGGTATGGTGAAAAAGCTAGCAATTCTCGGATTCATCCTGGTCGTCGTGGCAGCGACGGGCATGGCATGGGCCGGGACCTTCTCGGGGGCAATTCCCGCTCCGATGCCGACCGTCATGCCGGCTGCCGCCCCTGTGGCCTGCGGGCCTGCTGGATGTGCTCCTGCCGCCCCTGCCAAGGTCAAGATGGCACCCAAGAGGCTGTCAACAACTATCGAAGTGTCGATGAAGTATCCGCAACCGGTGCCCCCGCCCCCCGTTTACATGGGCTGCGGCGCACCCCCGCCCCCCATCCCGGTGGCGGTCCCCATGTGGAAGTTCATCGTGCCTTGGCCGCCCTTCGTTTACTATCTGCCTGTGAAGTAGCGAAAGCGACGTCGAGATCAAAAGCCCCCTCTCACGGGGGCTTTTTTATTCCACGCAAACTCGCAAGAAGACCACCCGCATGATCATTATCCCCGCCATCGATCTGAAACAAGGGAAGTGTGTACGCCTGAGACAGGGCAATATGGAATCTTCGACTGTCTTCAACGAAGACCCTCCCGCGCAGGCCAAACTCTGGGAAAGCGCAGGCGCGCGCCGTGTTCACGTAGTTGACCTTGATGGCTCAGTGTGCGGCAAACCGGCCAATTTTGAGACCATTCGTGATATCGTCGCCGCTATACGCGTTCCGGTGCAGCTTGGCGGAGGTATCAGAGACGAATCTACGATACGGATGTACCTCGACGTGGGCGTGAGCAGCGTCATTCTCGGCACCATCGCCGCCATAGATCCTGAGCGCGTGCTGGACCTTCTGGACAAGTTTCCCGGAAGAATCGCGGTAGGCATAGACGCGAAAGACGGAAAGGTCGCGGTACAAGGCTGGACAGAAGAGACAGAGATGCGAGCCGCAGAATTGGCCCGAAGGTTTGATTCCGCGGGCGCCGCCGCGTTCATCTATACGGACATCAGTCGCGATGGCATGATGCAAGGTCCCAACATCGACGCTACCCGAGAATTCGCGCAAGACCTCTCTACACCAGTCATCCTGTCCGGCGGGGTCTCCACCATCGATGACGTCCGGGCCGCGGTCGCGCTTGAAATGCACGGCGTAAATGGCATTATTGTTGGAAGAGCCCTGTACGAGGGCCGCATCAACTTGGAGGAGGCCATCAGCGTGGCTGAAGGGAGAAATGCTCGCTAAGCGAATTATACCGTGCCTCGATGTGAAGGATGGCCGCGTGGTCAAGGGCGTCCACTTTGTCAATTTCCGCGACGCTGGTGACCCCGTCGAAAACGCTCGCTTCTACGACGAAGAAGGAGCGGATGAACTCGTTTTCCTCGACATCACCGCGTCTCACGAACGGCGCAACATAATTCTCGACGTTGTGGCTCGTACCGCGGAAGAGGTCTTCATGCCGCTCACGGTGGGCGGCGGAGTGCGCACGACCCAGGATATTCGGGAGCTGCTCAATGCCGGCGCGGATAAGGTGTCTCTCAACACGGCAGCGGTGAAGAATCCTGACATCCTCCGGGAAGCCTCATTGGTATTCGGCAGCCAGTGCATCGTCGCGGCGATCGACGCGAAACTTACCGGTGCGACGCCTTCAGGGTTCGAGATCTCCATCCACGGAGGCAGGACCATGACGGGTATCGACCTGCTCGAATGGGCACACCGCGTGGAAGAACTCGGGGCAGGCGAAATCCTGCTGACGAGCATGGACGCTGACGGCACCAGAGACGGCTTCGACATCCCGATGACCAGAGCGGTCACGGACATTGTCGGCATTCCGGTCATTGCGTCGGGCGGCGCGGGCACAGCCGAACACCTGCGCGACGCGGTGCTGTTGGCAAATGCGGACGCCGTTCTTGCAGCATCGATATTCCACTATCGGGAAATCCCAATTCTTCAAGCCAAGAAATACCTCCAGTCCAAAGGAATTCCCGTGCGGCTTTGACGGTTGCTGATTGCTTATGACACATACTCCTCGGAAAGATTTCTCAACCGAAGAGGGCTGCGCTGATGTGCTGGCCGACAGCCTCACCTCTCTAGAACTGCTTGGGGTCCTGGCCGAAGTCGCTTCACACGCGCTTTCACTCCCCGGTCGCGAGCGTGTACTCGCCGCGGTCCCTGTGGAGGAGCTGCGTGTGGCGCGGTGGCAGCTGGATCTCGTCGCTCAGCTCCGTGAGGTGATAAACCTGGACGGTCCACTTGGCGTCGCCGGGTTGGTACCCATGGAAGGGATGCTTCTCAAGCTGCGCAACCCTTCGGTAACTCTCGACGCCGAAGAAATCCTCGCCGTGGCCGATGTTTTGGAAACGGCCACATTGGTGCAGGACCGTCTGCTGGATCTATCAGATAGGTATGCTCTCCTGCGGCGTGAGGGGGAGCGGTTGATCCCGTTGGGTCATGTTCGAGACCGCATCAGGGCCATCTTGGACGAGCACGGCACGGTTCGGGCAACCGCAAGTCCGCGACTCATGGAGATTCGGGAGCGGTCACGTTCGGTGCGCACGCGTATTCATAGGATCCTGGACAGCGTGGTAAACGACCGCGACCTTTCCCGTGTTGTCCAGGAAGATTATGTGACTCTCCGTAACGACCGGTATGTGATCCTGCTCAGGCCGGAGTTCAAAGGCCTGCTCGATGGCATCGTGCACGACAATTCCCGCAGCGGAGCGTCGGTCTATGTGGAACCGCTCGATGTGGTGGAACTCAACAATCAGGTCGCGTCGCTGATCGACGAGGACCGAGAAGAGATCCTCCGCATCTTCGGAGAGCTGACCGGCCGAATCAGAGAGTCGCTGGACGAAATCGCCACGAACTACGACCTCCTCGTAGAACTGGACGCGTTGCAGGCAAGGGCTCTCTATGCCTCAGCAACGAGTTCGGTGTACCCCGAGCTGGTGGATGGAGGGTTCCGAATCCTTGGGAGCCGCCACCCATTGCTTCTCGCGACTATGGGCGACGAAGTGGTCCCGATGGACATAGTGCAGGACGCGTCCACGCTCGCGACGGTAATTAGCGGCGCAAACATGGGCGGCAAGACGGTCGCGCTTAAGGTTGCCGGGCTGTTCCCGTTGATGGTGCGATGCGGACTGATGGTGCCGGCGCGAGAGGGAACGGCTCTGCACCTCTTCGCTCGGGTCATGGCGGACATTGGAGACGAGCAGGATATTCGCGGCCGTGTTTCGACATTCTCGGGGCACATGTTGCGCATCAAGGCGATACTTGAGTCGGCGTCGCCGGGGGACTTGGTTCTGTTAGACGAACTGGGCAGCGCCACTGACCCTGAGGAGGGCGCGGCGCTCGCCATGGGGATCATGGACGAATTGATCGACCGCCAGGTTCGGCTCGTGGTGACCACGCACCTTACGGTTCTCAAGGCGTATGCGCTCGGTCGTTCCGATGCGAAGAACGTCAGCGTAGAGTTCCACCCGCAGACGATGAAGCCGACGTTCAGGTTGATCTACGATCTGCCGGGAGAATCTCATGCGATCGAAACTGCGGAACGGATCGGTTTACCGGCAAGTGTTCTCGATGCCGCGCGAAGGCATGTGGACAAGGCTGCCGGGGGCGCGTCGCGTCTCATCCAAGCCCTTCGAGAGCAGCTTTCGGATGTGGAGCGGGAACGCTCGGAACTTGAGCGTTTGAAAGCCGAACTCGACGCGCAGCTCCAGGATGTCCGAAGTAGCCGAGATCAAGTCATTGACGGCGTGCGCAAGGAAGCACGCGAGCTGCTCAAGCGTGCCGAGCGAGAGATTTCTGACTTGCAGCGTTCGTTAAAGGCCGGGGAAGTGAAGGAGCGGCGCAAGCCGAAAGAGGAGCTGCGGCGCATTCGGGAAGAGGTGGTCGAGGGCCTTGGCGTGCCGCTGGAGAAGGTCGTCCCCATGCCGAAGATCGGGGATCAGGTGCGGATCAAGAGTCTCGGCAAACAGGGCACGGTCGTCGCGATCCAGGAGCGAGGACAAGTTGAAGTCGCTGTCGGCAAGATGAAGATCCGGGCAGTCGCCGAAGACCTTGAAATCTCGATTCCGCGATTCCGTGAAAAAAATGCTTCAAAAAAAGAGAAGATTAGGGTAGATATCCCCGTTACGACCCCCCGCAGGGAAGTGAACGTGATCGGCCTGAGGGCTGACGAAGCGCTTCCCGTGGTTGACAGGGCCGTCGACGACGCGGTCCTGGCGGGGTTGTCCGCGGTGATCATCATTCATGGCAAGGGAACGGGTCGCTTGAAACAGGCAATCCGTGAACATCTCGCCGGTCACTCTCTGGTGAGAGGTCTGCACCCTGGCGACATTTATACTGGGGGTGAGGGTGTGACCGTTGTTGACTTGGCTGTCGGCTGACACGCCGAGAGCCCCCTGGAGCACATCGCCGCCCATTGAACCACTCACGGTGTGACCGGCCGGCGGTGATTCGCGGTATCCATTCAGTCTTGTGGGGCAGGCTTTCTGGCCTGCCCGTTGTGCAGACTCACGAATCGCAGGCTGGAAAGCCTGCCCCACGGAAGTGTTCACTGAAATACCGATCACATCTGAATGGAAACTGATTCGTGATTTCGTTCCGTTGACCGTTGCGACAAAGTTTGGTAACGTCAACCGCCCTTGGGCGGCGTGATCGTCGAACAAAGAAGCCGTCCGCGCTCTTGATTGTCCGCACTCAAGGGCACACTGAAGGCAGCAACAGAGGTTCTATGCGTATCCCCCCGTCGAAGATCGCCGAGGTGGCGGCGGCAGCCGACATCGTTCAGGTGATTTCCGATTATGTGGACCTCAAGAAAGTGGGAAAGGACTACCGCGGGTTATGCCCGTTCCACGGCGACCGCGATCCCTCGTTCTATGTGTCGCCGCACAAAGGAATCTTTTATTGTTTTGGTTGCGCTGTGGGCGGCAGCGTATTCAACTTCCTCATGAAAATGGAAAACCTGACGTTCGCCGAGGCGGTCCAGTCGCTCGGACGTCGGTATGGGATTCCGGTAGAGTTGGAGCGCGGTGGTAAGCGCCGCGACGACGACCGTGCGAAGGTGCTCGCCGCGCTGGAGAAGGGCCACCGGTATTTCCGCGAGCGTCTCGGCCCGGCAGAAGGTCCGCGAGAGTATCTTGACGGCCGCGGATTGTCGTCCGATTGGATTGAGCGCCTGGAACTCGGCTTCGCTCCTGACTCGTGGGATGGCACGCTGGAATACCTCCGCACTTCGGGCGTGGAATACCGAGACGCGACGGCTGCGGGCCTGATTAAGCCGCGGAACAGCGGCGGCGGATACTATGATTACTTCCGTTCGCGGATCATGATCCCGATCCGTGACCTCAACGGGAATGTGTGCGCGTTTGGCGGACGCGTATACGGTGACGGCGACCCGAAGTATCTCAATTCCCCCGAGTCGTCCGTTTTTCAAAAGAAACGGTTGTTGTACGGGCTTGACGCGGCCAGAGACGCTATTCGACACGATGGCTTCTCTGTCCTGGTAGAGGGATATTTCGACCAGATTGCACTCCGAATCAGAGGCATGGAAAATGCCGTCGCGCCGTTGGGGACTTCGCTTGGTAGAGAACAAATTCAGTTGATCAAGCGGTTCACCTCCGAGGTGGTGACTATATTTGATGGTGACGAAGCCGGCGTACGTGCGGTGAAGCGAACGATACCGATCTTCCTGTCCGAAGGCCTGGAGCCTCGCTGCGTCATTCTGAAAGAGGACAAGGACCCCGACGACGCGGTGAAACGCGTCGGTATCGACGGGTTTCGGCGGCTGGTGGACGAGGGGCGATCAGTGCTTGACGTGCTGCTGGACTTGGTGGCCGCGCAGCATGACCTTGGTACGCTTCAAGGACGAAACGCGGCAGTGGAGGAGTGCATTCCGGTTCTCTCAGAGATTGCCGATTCGCCGGCACGGGATTATTTTCTTGAGAGATGTGCTTCGCGGTTGAAGGTCCGGGAAGAGCATCTCCGCAGACGGCTCAGGGCGGCCCCGAAATCAAGGCGCGGAGATCGGAGCGATGAAAAGCCTGCTGCGAGGAACCTATTCGATCTTCCCGCTGACGAAAGAAATGTTGTCAGAGGGATGCTGCTCAGTGAAGGCTTCATCGATCGAGTGATCGAGAGCGGAGTGGTCAAGGACCTGGAGGATCCGACGCTCCGACTTCTTGCTGAGCGGATGGTTACCCTGCGTATCGAGGCAGGCGGTTTTGACTCATATGCTTTCAGCCGTTCGCTTGAGGACGAGCAGCTTGCTGCCATGGTGGCGAGTTGGCTCCACCCGCGTCGCGAAGACGACGACATCAGGCCGGTCGTCGACCCCGACGTGGATGGCGAGACGGTGCTCAACCACTCCGTTGACAGCATCCGGCTGCGTAAGATCCGGAGGCGAAAGGCGGAAATCCTGGAACGCATGAAGAAATGCGCTCCAGGCGAAGAAGAATTTGTTGAGCTTGCCCGCGAACTTCAGAGTATTGGCCGGTTCCTTCACGCATGAGGGGCTGATGCCCCGAGCGGAGTAGCGGCCGGTCGAGAGCGGGCAGGGTTGAACATGCCCGCGGGACGCGCCTTGCTTTGGAGCGGCCGTTCTGCGGGAGCTACACCACGAGAGAGGTCGGTATATGGCCGATGGAAATGCAGGACCTGATCTGAAAGACCTTATCGGACGGGCCAAGAGCAAGCGATACCTCACCTATGATGAGGTCAACGAGAAGCTGCCCCCCGGTGTTGTCGAACCCGAGCAGATCGACGAGATTCTCGCGCGACTAATGGCCGAATACAAGGTAGAACTTGTCGCGTCCGAGAAGAAGATCCCCGTCACCGACAAGAAGCTCAAGAAGCACGACGAAGAGGACAAGGCGGAAGAAGAAGAGGACGAGCTTCCTTCCGATGCCGACTCTATCGTGCGGGGCAACGACCCGGTGAAGATGTACCTTCACGAAATGGGGTGCGTCTCGCTGCTGACCAGGGAGGGAGAGGTCGAGATCGCCAAGCGTATCGAGCAGGGCGAACAACAGGTATTCAGTGTGATCATCGGCTGCCCGGTCACGATCAAAGAAGTGCTCGCGCTCGGCGACAAGCTGCGCAAGGGGACGATCCGCCTCAAGGAAGTCATCCGCGGACTCGAAGATGAGGACATGTCCGATGGTGACGACACGGGCCAGGTGGAGAAAGTCCTCAATTACATTGACGAGATGAAGGAATTTGACCGCAAAACCCAGGAACTCAGGGAAAAGCGGCGTCTGGTAGACGAGTCGGCGGATGGGGATGTCGCCACGCAGCTTGATGAGCAGCTTGACTTGTACGGCGGCAAGATCGTCGAATGTCTGAAGAACATTAACCTGAACAACAACATGATCGATCACATCGCGGGCAAGCTCAAGTTCCTCGTGCAGAAGCTCGAGGCGGCCGAAGACGAGCTGCGCGGGGTGGAATACGATCTGAAGCTCCCGTTGGACAAAGCAGTTGAGCAGATCATGTTTCTCAAGGGGTTGGTGGAAGAGCGCAAGCCCTTGAAAAAGCACACGATCATGTCTGCTCAGAGAGTTCTGGACCTTGACAAGAAGATCCAGAATGCGGTCCGCAAGATCGGCAGGCTCGAAGCGGAAGCCGGAATCGCCAAAGAAGAGCTGAGGGTGGCGCTCAGGAAATGCCTCGAAGGCGAGTACCTTGCCAGAAAAGCCAAGAGCGAGCTGGTCCAGGCGAACCTGCGCCTCGTGGTGAGTATCGCCAAGAAGTACACCAACCGCGGGTTGCAGTTTCTCGATCTGATTCAGGAGGGGAACATCGGCCTGATGAAGGCGGTCGATAAGTTCGAGTACCAGCGTGGCTACAAGTTCAGCACGTATGCGACGTGGTGGATACGGCAGGCGATCACTCGGGCAATCGCGGACCAGGCACGGACGATCCGCATCCCGGTGCACATGATCGAGACGATCAACAAGCTCATCCGTACCTCGCGCTACCTGGTTCAGGAGTACGGACGAGAACCCACTCCCGAAGAGATCGCGGAGAAGATGGAGTTTCCGCTGGAAAAGGTTCGCAAGGTGCTGAAGATTGCCAAGGAGCCGATTTCGCTGGAAACGCCTATCGGTGAGGAAGAGGATTCGCATCTCGGGGATTTCATCGAGGACAAGAAGATCCTTTCGCCGTCGGATGCCGTTGTGGGCATGAGCTTGACCGAGCAGATCCGCAAGGTGCTGGCCACCCTGACTCCGAGGGAAGAAAAGGTCCTCCGCATGCGGTTTGGCATCGGGGAACGTGCTGACCACACCCTCGAAGAGGTCGGGCAGGACTTCGACGTCACCAGAGAGCGCATCCGCCAAATCGAGGCCAAAGCGCTCAAGAAACTGCGCCACCCCTCGAGAAGCAAGCGGCTGCGCCCGTTCATCGAGGGCTAGTTCACCCTGGGGCTCGGCCCCAAGCATCTTCGACCGCTGCGCTGTGAGGATAGAATGGAGGCGCGGCGGTCGTTGCATGTACTGATTCCAATGCGCTCTTAAATGGCTATTATGGCATGACTCACAGGCGCCTGATGCCGAACGATAAAATCCCCCCTAACCCCCCTTTATCAAAGGGGGGAAAGCGGGTCCCCCCCTTTCGTAAAGGAGGGACAGGGAGGATTTTGGACGCTGTAGATGTCACTTGTCTGAACTAACATCCTATGAAAACGCCGGTAGCGCCGGCATCTTGCCGGTATTCTTCACGGCGTTTTCATCGTTCGTTGTGGCGATTCCCGCCATGGAAGTTGGTATGAAGCAATAAGGCTGGAGCATGAGTTCCGACAGCGAGTTTAGGCCCAGACTGAGAAACGTAGAACCGATCCGAGTCGTCGTGGAGGGCAGCGAGGCGATCGCGCTCAAAGACCCTCTGCAGTTGCAGGACCGGCTGTTGTGCGTCCGCCGGGAGGCGTTGCCCATACTTGCGCTCCTGGATGGGGATCACTCCTTGCTGGATATTCAGGCCGATTTGACTCAGCGGACGGGGCGGATTGTTTTCAGTGACGATATCAGGGAAATGGTAGACAGGCTCGATGAAGCGTGCTTGCTTGACAGCGATCGCTTTCGAGAAGTCTATCGCGCAAAGGTTGCAGAGTATCGGCGAAAGCCGTTCAGGCCGTCGTCTCATGCCGGAATAAGCTATCACAGTGACCCGCAGTCGCTCCGTTCGGAGCTGGATGGCTTCTTCACCGGTTCCACGGGTCCGGGGTTGCCTGAGTTCAATACCGACACGGCTCGCCCACTGGGGCTCATTGCGCCGCACATCGATATTCGCGCCGGCGGCGCGTGTTTCGCACACGGATATCATGCATTGGCCGCGGGTCCGCCTGCGGACGTGTACGTGATCTTCGGGACCGGCCATGCGGGCGTCGAAGGGATGTTTTCCGCAACGACGCTCGATTTTGATACGCCATTCGGCCGAGTGGAAACCGATCGTGAACTCATCGACGCGCTGGGGAGAGCTTTCGGCGCTGACCCGGCCGCTGAGGAAATTCTCCACGCGACCGAGCATGTGATCGAGTTTCAGGTCATCTTCCTCCAGTATCTCTTTGCGGGCCGCCACCGCTTCACTATCGTGCCGGTGCTGTGCTCGCTATCTCACCACCTCTTTTCCGACGATTCCGCTGAGAACGGCCGTCGAGAGCTTTTCGATCGATTCTGCTCGGCTATGCGGGACGCGTGCCGCTCGCGATCGGTTTGCTTCATCGCCAGCGCGGACCTGGACCACATGGGCCCGCGGTACGGCGATACGTTCGTACCGCACAAGGGCACGGTGGCAAGCTCGCTCCAGCAGGACAGCGAACTCATGGCTTGTCTTGAGCGTGTGGACGTGGATGGATTTGTTCGCGGAATCGCAGGAGACGATGACGCACGCCGCGTATGCGGTTTTTCTCCAATCGTTGCAATGTTGCATTGCATGGACGCAACGCGGGGGCGTCTTCTTTCGCTGGATTTTGTGCACGTGGACGAACACAGCTCTTTCGTCAGCTTCGCGTCGATGATCTTCCATTAATGGTATAATCTGCATCAGCCGTTCTCTCCGTCTTTCATCTTAACGACAGGTCACGGGAGCCCTGGAATGAAGCTTAGAGTGCTACTATTTGTGCCGGCGCTGTTGTGCTGCAACCTGGTGTGGGGCGGCGATCAGCCCGTCGCTCGCATCGAAACACAGGTGGTGCGCGTGCTCTCCACCAACAAAGCCGGCTACTACCACAAACCCTGGAAGAGCCCCAACTTCACCACCATGCAGGCGAGCGGCTTCTTCTTCAAGGACGAGAAGAACTTCCCGGGTCGCGAAGGACTGATTCTGACGAACGCGCACGCAGTATCGCAGTCCCAGAGCATAAAAATCTCCAACGGGCTGGAAAAGCGGCATTACGATGCCAAGGTCGTGGGCGTATGCAACTCAGCCGACTTCGCGGTGCTGCAACTCGAGCCCGAAGCACTCAAGATCTACGAGCGGCTCAATGGCAAGATCGTGCCGTTGGAGATGGGAGACAGCGACGCGCTCCGCTTGGGTGATAAGGTTCTCGGGTGGGGATATCCGCTCGGAGGAGAAAGCATCAGCAAGTCCGAACAGGGAGAGATCAGCCGCATCGAGGTGAACCGCTACGCTTATTCTCAGGAAAGCTGGCTCGTGTATCAGGCTTCGCTCCAGCAGAATCGGGGCAATTCCGGCGGACCGGTCCTCAAGGGCGGGGCGGTTGTGGGGGTCGCGTTTCAGGGCATCAGACAAAGCGATCGGATCAACTTCTTCATCCCTATCAACCTGGTCAAGAGCCTCCTCGGCGTTCTTGAGAAACAAGAACTCATAGTCCAGTGGCGCTACGTTGTTCAGCACATGTTCCCTCGGTTGAAGGATTACTACAAACTCAGTCCGGATCAGGGCGGCGTGTTGCTCGACTATATCATCCCCGACGGAGGACCGTACAAGTTCGGTCTCAAGGAGAAGGACATCATCTTCGAAATTGACGGGCATGCGATCGACAATTTCGGTGACATCTTCTTCAAGCCGCTGGAGCAGAAGATCTACTTTGCCGAGGTGCTCAACCGGAAGAAAGTGGGCGACCCACTCACGATCAAGGTCATTCGCGACGGCAAGACCGTCGAGCTTTCGGGAAACGTTACTGCAGGGCTTCCGCGACTTGTTCCAAAAGTCTTCGACGACGCCAACTACTTCATCTTCGGTGGAATCGGTTTTGTGGAACTCACGTTCAACTGTATTACCAACCTCGGAAAATCCGGCGACACCTTCAAGGAGAAATACCTCGACGAGTTCCCCGAGCGACCGTATGAAAAGATCGTAATCATTTCAGAAATATTCCCCGAATACGGTATCACCAAGACCGAGCCGTACCTCAAACGCGTCGAACGCATCAACGGAGAGAAAGTCCTCAACATCGAGCATCTGTACGCCACGATCCAGGCAGAGAAACAGCAAGGGAAGAAAAAGACGCTCCTGGAGATCTCGAGGAACCTGCGTCTGCCACTGGATTTGGAGCAGGCGGATGAGCTGGACCGTCAGGTGAAGTCCAAGTACGGCATCTTGTACATGAAGACGGAGGGCGGTTTCAAGAAGTGACCGTTTCCCTCTCGCCATCAGGATATATGTTTCTGTCGAACGGAAAGCACGGCTCGGGGAATTCCCAATAATCGGCTAAAACCTCAAACCGGCTGCGAAGTAAGAGCTGAAGCCTCCCGGATTGAATTCCGTTTGAACAGAAAGGAGCTGATACTGCAATTTGCCGCTGATCGAGTATTCGGCCGCGGCTTTCACGAATCCTAACCGGCCCACGAACGCCTCGAGGTCAGCGCCAGCATACCCTCCGAATTTGACCTGATTACCGTTTTGAGAGCGCGCTATCCTTTCGGTCACAGTACCGGCAGGCAATGTGGGACCGAGGGAGATCACGGTCCTCGCACTGTCCACGTTATAGTTGATGAGGTTGAAGAGAGGTCCCAAGGTTACGCCCAAGCGACCCAGTCCCCACATGGGAAACCAGCTCCGTGCCCCGAAACGCCACTCGTAGGTATTGATATTTGCGCTGTGACTAATGGTTTCCTGGAAATTCTCCAGCGGTTGCCCGAAATCGACCACCTCGAAATATGTGCGAGTGGGGAAGTTGCCCCTGGACTGACCGTCGACGATGACCTGGTACGCATGCACCGAAGTGCTACCCACTTGCAAATTCGCTGAGTCGAAAGGTGTGATGGGCCAGGCGCTAGTGTCGTCGGAAGCAAAGGGGAACGAATCGGTGAATGCCCGTCTCCGCAGTTGCGCTTGAGTCGTGTATATGTTGTTCGTACTGTGAGCCGTTCCGTAGAAAGAAAACCCCGTGAACAAATCGAAGTAATTGGAGACCTGCAACCCCGCTTCCAACGCGGGCGTCCAAAGCCTATCAGCGAATTCCCGACCGCTAAACGTACCGCCATTGAAGCGATAGATCAAGCTCGCCACTTCATTTGAGGCCGCACCTGTGGTGGCATTGTATGTCCCGTCAATGACGAGCTGGAAGGAAACCGTGGTGGTGCCGGATATTGTTGACGCGTTCGCCTGTCCCTGCGGGTTGTTCAAAATGAATTGGCCGGCGTTACGAGGAACACTGACTCCATTGCAACAAGTGCCGTCAATAGCGTGGATGACAATGAACCGGCCCAGAGGTTCGGCTGAATATACGGGGTTCGAGTCCGGCCAATCACTGCTTCCCCCGTTGCCGCAGTTAATAGTGGGGGAGCCGCAGGTGACAGAAAAGGGATTCCCCGGATCTCTGGGGTCGATTTGGCCGTTCTGGTAAATCCAGATGCCTGAAGTCCGCGGATCGCCTCCAGGAAGGCCAGTCGGTGGAAGGGGATATGCCTGAAGTCCTGTCCTACCGGTACCTGTCCCGAACTGAAGCGACCCATACGGTGGTTGCTGAACCGTAACATCATCAGGTCCGAAGGGTGGAGTACCGGGGTTGACGTACTGGTCCTCGTGGGCCACCGAGTCGAAGCGAAAATTCTTGATGTTTCGGAAACGCACACCCGCGCTGACATAAAAGAGCCCTCGGGACATGGTGGGCTCGTTCGGACCCACCAACGGAGGTAGCGTCTGCATGGGGGACCACGGAGGCGGGGCAAAGCCCTGAGCGGTGGCAAGGCTCGCCGAGATGATGCACAGGAGCCCGACAACAAGACCTAGGAGACCGGCTTCGCGGGTACGGAGTTTCATCTATGTAATCCTTGATTGATTTTCAGGGGCAGCGTTGAGACATCCCTAAACATCAAATCTTACATGAGCCTATTGGCTGATAGCTTTATACCACGGCGAAGGAGGGTTGTCAAATGATATTTCATAAGTTACAAGATGTTAAGGCAATTACCTAATGTTAAAGATGAGCTTTTGGAGCCACTGCTGTGCCGACGCGCAGGAAAAGATCTCGCGGCTGGATCGACCTCGGTCTCATCCTATGAGGCCGGCGAGCCATCCGCTTGTCGAGGTTCTCGCCCCTTCGTCGCGGGTATGAAGTGCACGTGATTCCAGACGATTAATACCAGTGCGCCTTCTAACATGTGACATTGAAAGGGCCGGCAGGGACGCCGGCCCCTACTATGTTTGGTGGCGGCGGGCCTCTGTGCCCGCCATTCTCAGATGCATGAAAGCGCATCGGTATAAGGTGGTGGTCAACGCGTTCAGCCGCCCAAGCTCGACCGAGGGCTTCGAGTCGGCAACGCGCTCGTTCACCAACAAAATGCGGGCGCCGCACGGTCTTGGGAAAAGGATCCGAATTCCAGACGAGGAAGGGGTGTTTTGGAGCGGTTCGCGGGTGCCAGAAGGGTTGAATTAGGGCCTGTTACAAAACAACCGTGTCAACTCACGACGCATCGTCACCCCGGATTTGATCCGGAGTCCAGGAGGATTCAATAACCTGGATCCCCGCTTTCGCGAGGATGACGGTAATCACCGCCGGCAAGTTAAGGGTCTGTCCCCAAATAAGTGTGACAGAATTCCGGGTGCCACTGCTGGCTTGACCAGCAGTGCTCTTCCATATCGATGCCTTCTCTCCCGATGCGTTGCAACGGTTATTCCAGGACGGCCCCTAATTGCCCCGGCGCGTTGCAACACTTATTTTGAGACGCTCCCTTAGGGGGGACTGATCCTCCGATCAATGCCAGTTGACAGGCACGCGGCTCAGGGCGCCTTTCCTGGTCTTGAAGACAAGGTGCCCGTTCTTCCTTCCAAAGTCATACAGTTCCCACGTGATTGCCACGTCATCCTTGCAGTATTGTTCCAACAGATCCATCCGACCTTCCCGAAACCATTTGACCGCCTCGAGGCCGTGTCCACTCTTGCCCTTCCCGAGCGTGTGCTGTGCCAGGTGGTCCAACGTGAGGCGAAATCCCAGCACTTTGCTCACGTCCACGAGAATGTCCACGTTCGGCCGTGCCCTGAGATTTTCTTTCGAATAAGCGCTGAGCACCTCGTAGTCGAACCGCATCTGATTGAATCCCACGACAAGGTCTGCGCTCTTGAGTAGGGCAATCAGTTCCTGCACGGTCTCCTCGGTGAAGGTGCGGAAGCCTTCGGGCTCGCAGTAGACAACGCCGATGGCCAGCCCCATTTTGGCGATGTTGCTCCATCCTCCGACCTCGTCCGCGAGTCTGCGGGTTTCCAGGTCGAACACCGCGATCCGTCGAGGAGTTTTCTCAGAATCGATATTGGCGTCTGGCGAGAGGCTTGGTGTTCCATTTCGTAAATACGGTCCCGCATCTTTCTGGTTCAGAATGGCGGTCTCGCCATCCTTCACAGTGGGGCCGGCCTCCGTGCCGGTCCTCGCCCAATGGCCGGCAGAGGCGCCGGCTCCACTACATGAGCAGGCATTGGTGGGACAGGCATCTTGCCTGTCACTTCTTTTGGCGACGACTTCCGAAGGGGACAGGCGAGACGCCTGTCCCACCACTCCTCGTCGAGATACGTTGCCGTAATTGGGAGACAGTGTACTTGGTTTTGGCTCCGCGGCCACTTCGTCGAGATCCGGAAAGATTGCGCTCTTGCGGCGCCGCTTTTTCACAGTTGGGGCAGGCCGCGCCTCGGGCTCGATCCGTGGTTCCGGTTGAGGCTGCCGAGGCTTCAACTGGCGGAGATGGTCCTTGTCCGGTTCGAGTAGGTACCGTACCACAGCAAGAGCTGCCTGCTTATCCAATGGCTTGTTGCCGGAGCCGCACTTGGGCGAGTGAATGCACGACGGGCAGCCGTCGTCGCAGGCGCACTCCTGCACGAGCGACCTGGTCTTTTCGAGGAGTTCGGTGATGTGATCGAACATGTGCGCGGCGAGGCCCACACCGCCGGGATGCCCATCGTAGATGAAGATCGCCGCGCGGCAAACCTGCTCGTGAAGAGGCGTGCTGATGCCGCCCACGTCGTCACGGTCGCACAGCGCAAAGAGCGGAAACATGGAAATAGCCGCGTGCTCCAGCGCGTGGATGCCGCCCATGAAGTGAAGTCCGGACTTCTCCACCAGTTCTTTGACCCGATCGGGGATCTCGATCCAGAGCCCGACGGTCTCGAAGTGGAGCGCCGGAAGCTCCAGGTCCACAACGCCGATCAATTCCTGGCCTGAAGTCCTCCGTTTTTCGTACGAGTGCACCCTTTCGGTGACCTTGAGTCTGCCAAGCCTGACGGTAAAGCCCGGGAAGTCCGTGGATGCCATCGGCGCGCCGAGGATCTCCGTGTCCTTTTCAGAGAGCCCGCGCGTGTAATAATTCACCTTCGCGGGCTTGACGAAAACATTCCGCCGGTTCAGGTCGAGTTGCGAGACCACATACTGCCGAGTACGATGGAGATACACTGCTCCTTCGTGGCATTCCGAAAACGCTCGCATCCCCGAGGTGCTGCCGATCATGCCCTTGCCGTCCTCCAGGAGAATCGAGTACGACTCGCCGATACCTCGCAGGTCCACGTCCCGGTGAGGCCTGCGTCGAGGGCAGTGCCACGCTTCTGTCTGCGGGTGTCGAAAGAGAATATCGACCTCGACAAGCTCTTCCAAGACCGCGTTCACGTTCGGTTCGCGGGTCCAATCCTCGTCCGGCCGTATCGGGACCTCTGCGGCAGCGCATTGTAAGTGGCGTTTGAGCACCTCACGATTGAAGGGGTCGATCACCGCCTCTTCGCATGACCGGCCAAAGAAGTCCTCGGGATGCTTAAGGAAATACTGGTCAAGCGCATCGTGCCCCGCGATAAGCACAATGGCGCTCGGACGGCCAGCCCGGCCCACACGACCGCCCCGTTGCCACGTGTTGATGATCGTGCCCGGATAGCCAACCAGGATACACAGATCCAGCCCGCCGACGTCAATTCCCATTTCGAGCGCGGAGGTAGATATCACCCCGTCCATCTCGCCCGAAAAGAGCCGCGCCTCAATTTCCCGGCGCTCCTCGGGCAGAAATCCGGCTCGGTAGGAACTGATCCGGCTTCGCAGGCGGGGTTCCTCCGCGATAACCCAGGTGGTGATGAGTTCAGTGATCTTTCTGGCTCTGGTAAAGCATATGGTCTTGAGCCCCGACTGGATGCCTTCCCGAAACAGTCGCGACGCGACGGTATAGGGGCTCAGTTGCGGGCTAAGAAAAATGAAATGCCGCGGAGAAACCGCCGCGCCGGACCGATCGACGACGACCGCCTCCTCGCCGATGAGCCTCGAAACAAAGGCGCCGGGATTGGCAATGGTCGCCGATGAGGCGAAAAAACGCGGCCGAGCGCCGTATTCGTTGCACACGCGCCGGGTCCTGAGTAACACCTGGGAAATATGGCTGCCGAAGATTCCTTTATATGTGTGCACTTCGTCCAGAACGATGTACGAAAGATTGGCGAGGAACTCTTTCCACGAGTCGTGGAAAGCAAGGAGGCCGAGGTGAAGCATATCAGGATTGGTGATGAGCACTCGAGGCGGGTTATGCTTGATCTTTCGGCGGACCGATTCGGGAGTGTCGCCGTCGTAAACTTCGGCTGTGAGCCCCGAATCCCCTGCCAACGAAACAAACGCCTCGCGCTGGTCTCGCTCCAACGCCTTGAGCGGAAAGAGAAAAAGCGCCGTTGCTGCGGGATCTTGAATCAGGCGATGCATCACCGGCACTTGATACGCGAGAGTCTTGCCGCTCGCGGTGCTCGTGGCCAGGACCACGTTTGCACCTTGCAGGGACTGGCGGATTGCTTCGGCTTGATGCTGATAGAGCGAACTGATTCCGGCTCGGTGAATGAGGCTGATCACCCGAGGGTCCACCCCTTCCGGGACTTCGTCGCACCGCGGGGGCTCTTCCGGGATGCGCTCATGGTGGACCACCCGCCACTCGGAGCGCGCTCGATCGGTCAGTCTCTCGAGGAAGGAGTCAAGCATGTATGGCATATCTTGAGATGTCAGATAGTTATGGAATGATATCCCACGAGCCACGGCGATGATATAGTTCAGGCTCACGCCCTGTCAACAAGGATGCGATAACCATGGAATCCTTTCAGTTTCGTGCGGGGTCACACGATCGCCGGCCGGCAAGACTGAATGTTTGTGCGTCGGACCCCGGCTTAGGGAGAAACACTTTATGTCCATGAAGAACCGGGTATTGAGCCTCATACTCGCCATATCTATTCCCGGGTTGGTCGCGGCGGCGCAGGCCACCGGGCCGTCGACCACTCCGCTCTATCTCGGGCCGGACCCGAACGTCCGCACCGTACCGGTGACGCTGGGAGAGATGACGGTCGTCGCGGTAATTGCAGATACGGACTTGACTCGCACCAGAGGCTTGCTCGGCTGGGAGCGAATCTCCGACGAGGCGGGAATGCTCCTCGACTTCGCAACTGAGCGGCAGGCGGCCATCCACATGCAGGGAATGAAGTTCCCCATCGACGCGGTATGGATCGATCGCAGCGGCGTTGTCACGATGGTCTATGAATCCATTCAGCCCGACTCCGGGCGCATCTACCCATCCATTTTCCCCAGCCGCTCTTGCCTGGAGTTGAACGCGGGCTTCTGCAAGAGGTACGGGGTCAAGATCGGGCAAAAGGTCAGTTTCGGTACTCCCGGAAATCGTCCGCGCTGATAATTCACTTACGACAGGCTTCAAGCGCTATTCGAACTTGTCATTGCGAATGAAGCGAAGCAATTGCCGTACCGTCCAATTCTGGGGATTGCTTCGTCGCTTTGCTCCTCGCAATGACAACACTAGACATCCACAGCGAAGCAATGGCCCTTTTGTTCTAAGGGCGAATTACGAATCTGCAAATCCCGATAGGCGTTGACGTTTGTCCGAAGATATGTCAAAAGTGACATAACAAGCGTATGTACGGTGGGTGTCGCGCTTTTTCGCTATGGGCCAGAGAAATTGGGCAAAAATCCCCCCTAACCCCCCTTTATCAAAGGGGGGAACCCGCTTTTACCCCCCTTAGTAAAGGGGGGCAGGGGGGATTTATCCCGCACAGAGACATTCCCTTGAAACGCCGAATGAATTCGCGCAGCACCCATGCACATCACCGTAACTCAAATTGACCGCTCCTCGCGGAGGATCTCATGGATTATCGATTTGTCAGGACTACATGCCCTTATTGCGGATGCGGATGTCAAATGCTCCTGGAAGTGTTGGACGGAAGACTCGTCGGCACGCTGCCGCTGAAGACGGCGCCGATGAACCACGGCAAATTGTGCATTAAAGGATGGAACGCACACGAATTCGTTCACAGCCCGGACAGGCTGACCAAGCCGCTAATAAGGAAAGACGGTGAGTTAAAGGAAGTCGGCTGGGACGAAGCCCTCGACTATACTGCGTCCAGGCTGCGGGAGATTCGAGACACGCATGGCGGCGAAAGCGTCGCTTTCCTTACCTCCGCACGCTGCACCAACGAGGAGAGTTATCTCCTTCAGAAGGTCTGCCGCGTGGGGTTCGGTACGAACAACATCGATCATTGCGCCCGTCTTTGACACGCGCCCACGGTGGCAGGTCTTGCCACCGCATTCGGAAGCGGCGCTATGACCAACTCCATTGCAGAAATGGAGGACGCGGACTGCCTGTTCGTCATTGGGTCGAACACCACCGAGGCGCATCCGTTAATTTCCCACCGCGTGTTTCGCGGCAAACTCAAGGGCGCGAAGCTCATCGTCGTCGATCCGCGCAAAATTCAGCTCACTCTCCAGGCCGACGTGCATGTTCGGCTGCGTTTCGGGACGGATGTGGCGTTCATCAACGGTATGATGCACGCCATCATTGCAAACGGATGGCACAACGAAGAGTTTGTATCCGAGCGAACGGAAGGTTTCGAAGAGTTTCGGAAGAACCTGGACAATTACTCGCCGGAAAAGGCATCCGAGATTTGTGGCGTTCCTCCTGAAGAGATCGTCAAGGTAGCGAAGATATATGCGACCGCGGAGCGGTCGTCGATTCTCTACACGCTGGGCATAACAGAGCACTCTCACGGCGTGGACAACGTGAAATCTCTCGCCAACCTGGCGATGCTCACCGGCCAAATCGGGCGGCCGTCCACGGGCGTCAATCCGCTCAGGGGACAGAATAATGTGCAGGGCGCCTGCGACATGGGCGGACTGCCCAACGTATATCCGGGATATCAGGTCGTCACCGACGACGCGGTCAGGAAGAAGTTCGAGGACGCGTGGCAGGCGAAGCTCTCCCCAAAAGTGGGCCTTATGATTCCCGAGATGATGGATGGGCTGGTGAGCGGCGCGGTGAAGGCGATGTATATTTTCGGAGAAAACTCCGTCATGAGCGATCCGCACACCAACCATATCATCCATGCGATGAAGTCCGCGGAGTTTCTCGTCGTGCAGGACATCTTCCTCACCGAGACCGCCATGCTTGCGGACGTGGTGCTGCCCGGCGCGTGCTGGGGCGAGAAAGACGGGACTTTCGCCAGCACCGAACGCCGTGTACAGAGGGTTCGCAAGGCAGTTGAGCCTCCTGAGGGCGCGATTCCGGACTGGCAGGTAATCTGCGAAGTCGGCAAACGTCTGGGACTGTCGATGGATTATGCCTCACCGCGCGAGATCTATGCGGAAATGGCTTCCTTGTCGCCGGCCTTTGCAGGCATCAATTACGAGCGGCTCGAATCGGGCGGCATCCACTGGCCGTGCCCTTCCTCCGATCATCCGGGCACGCCGTTTTTGCACAGCGGGAAATTCACGAGGGGGCGCGGGCTATTCTCAACAATCTCGTACCGGCCCCCCGAAGAATTGCCGGACGCGGAGTATCCCTTCCTGCTTACCACCGGACGGCGGTACGCGCACTACCATACGCGTACGATGACCGGCCGCTGCCCGTCACTGCACAAGGAAATGCCTAACGGCCACGCGCAGATCAATTGGGAGGACGCCATTGAACTCGGGCTAGAAGAGGGAGCCTTGGCGAGGGTGACCTCTCGGCGAGGTGAGATCGTCGCACCCGTGCGTCCCGGAGATGTGGTTCCACGCGGCGCGGTCTTCATGGACTTCCACTTTGCCGAGTACAACCCGAACCTGTTGCTCGGGCTGTCGTTAGATCCAGTCTCCAAGACGCCGGACTACAAGGTGTGCGCGGTAAAGCTGGAAAAGGCGTGATACCAATGTTCGTTCAAACAAGTGACATCTGAAGCCTCCAAAATCCCCCCTGTCCCCCCTTTACGAAGGGGGGGACTCGTATTCCCCCCTTTATTAAAGGGGGGTTAGGGGGGATTTTATCGTACGGAATCCGGTGGCTTTTCTGGGTTCCCGCCTTCGCGGGAACGACGCGCTCCCTGTGGGTTACCTACCTTCGTAACAAGGGGCATTATTTTAGCAGCCTATATAGTAGAGAGTTTCGTAAGTGGCTTGCCACTTTATCCCTGCTAAGGTGAGCAATTGAACAACGCGATATGCGCTGTAGGGGCGGGTCTGAGACCCGCCCCTACCCAAGGCCGTCGCTGACCGCCACGTAAAGGCATTTCTGAATCGATCTACCAAGATGAGGGATCTCCTGCTTCGACCGTCACCTCGCAGCAAACTCCCTTGCATTCAGAGATGAAGCGGTCCAAGTCGGTGTCGTCGCGTATACCGAGGCGTGTAAGGCAGAAATCATATCGGACGGGATCTTCCGGTTCGATGGTGCGGAACGCTTGGGTAATCTCCAGGGCTGTGCGGAGGTCCGCCTGTTTCCGCTTTGTCAGACCGAGCCGCAACGACAGCCTGTGCATGTGAACGTCCACCGGCACCACGAGTTTCGACCGCGGCACGCGATCCCAGCCGCCCGGATCTACTGCGTCCCGCCGCACCATCCAACGCAAGAAGAGGTTGTGCCGCTTGCACGCACTGCCGGCCGAAGGAGAGGGGAGTAAGCTTCGCGGCCGACCGGGGAAACCGGCTGCAAGTTCCCTCACGAGACCGGTTAAGGCTGGGATCACCGTATCGTGTTCGTCCTCAAGGCCGGCGCAGAAGCACGACTCAAGAGATTCCCACTGTTTGAGCACCCTCTTGATCCCGAAGAGCATCATCGCAAGTTCTTCACCCGTGGTAAACCGGTGCTTGAAGTCGCGAAACTGCGCTTTCAGCGAGCCCTCCGAGGCAGCCATCAGGAATGCGTGCGGCGATTCGAGGCGTTCAAGCACCGCCCGAACGCTCCTGAGGATCTGACGCACCGCTCCGTACGCAAGAGACGCGGAAACCAGCGCGACGATTTCGCGGTCTTTTACGTCCGGATAGGAAAAAAGAAACTCCAGCGGGTCGGGATGCACGTACTCGCGGCAGTTGTACATGCGATAGAGCCGCCGCAGGTGATCGTGATAGATCCGGGGCGGTGGCTTTTCACGTGCACTCCGTTCGGTCATGTGAGACGCTTGACTCCATCCGCGAGGTCTCGGAGCTCGGCCGTGTCCAGCAGCGTGATGCGCGGGCCGTCCAACTGGATGAACCCTCGTGTAGCCATCTTCGCAAAGATGCGAGACAGAGTCTCAGGGATGGTTCCGAGCATGCCGGCGAGCTGGTTCTTTGGCACGTCTAGTTCCACTTGGTTCGCGGTCCCCTGCCGATCGCTAAGGTAGAGAAGATGTGCTGCGATTCGTCCCGGCACTTCCTTGAGCGCGAGGTTGTCTACAAGAGCAGCGAATGTACGGAGCCGCCGCGACAAAACAGCAAGCATATTAAGCGCGAGCGAAGGGTTGCTTTTGATGAGGCCCACGAATGCGTCACGAGGGTAAAAGCACGCTGTGCTGTCTTCAAGCGCCGCAGCGTGCGCAGGGAACCGCTTGCCCTCGAACACGGGCACTTCGCCGAATGGTTCGCCCGGCCCGAAGACGTGAAGGATCTGTTCTTTTCCCTCCGGGGAGAGCTTGAAGATCTTCACTCGTCCGGAGAGCACCACGTAAAAGCCCAGCGCGGGCTGTCCCTCGGAGAAGATGGTTCCGCCGCGCTTGAACCGCTTCTCAACCCCGATCGAGTTGAGGTCGCGCAATTGCTCATCCGGCAGGCCGTTGAAAAGAGGGATCGTCGGAAGACTGTTGTTGGCTGCCATGGTGTAACAAGCTCCGATGACTTGCAGTGAAGCAGTGAGTCTACACGTGTGGGCTTCGATCGCTTGGCTCAAACTCTAAGCATATCATGGCTGGAAAGAGTGGAGCAACCCTACCGACGGCATTCGGCGTAAGGGTTCAGTTTCGTGGGGCGGAAGTCCCGGCCGAACTTGTCATTGCGAGCGTAGCGAAGCAATCTCCAACGCTTGACAAAAGGAGATTGCTTCGTCGTTTCACTCCTCGCAATGACACGTTTAATCGCGCGAGCCCGCAGGAAACTGAAGGAATACGCATTCGGCCGCCCATCGACGCAATCGGGAGACATCCTTCTCGGCAAACATCCTTGTGCACAAGCACGTACTCAGCTCTCGCGGGACATATCCTCAACTAACCGATTCAGGATCTCCTTGAACCACGCATCCGCGCAGGAGTCTCTCGCGTTTTCCAGGACCGTGCGCGCATCGTCACTGCCGATTCGTGCCAGGGCCTCAGCCGCGACGTAGCGGAGGTATCCCGGTTCCTGCTCGTCCATCACGATCGATGCCAATCCGGGCATAGCCGCCGGATCGGATCGAGTCATGATCTGATCGATCGCCTGTTGGTCCTTTTGTTCTCTGGCAATAGCGAGCAGTTCTTCAATGCTCTTGCTAGGATAAGACTTGCGGACTTCGTCCATATACCGTGAGTGAGCGACGCCAATGGCCATGGCAATGAGAATCGCAGACGAAACCGTTGTAACAGCCGTCCCCACAGTCAGCGATCGCTTCACTTTCTTGCGCCCACCCACGAAGATGAGCACGCCGCCGATGAGCATCGGTACCGCCACGCCGGACAAAACCGCTAATCTGAACATGACCTCCAAGCCGTACATGTCTCCCACGAAATGATTGGGATACTTGAGGTCATAAAAATTGTACAAGAGCGCAATAATGCCCAGGGACAGGCAAAGATATCCGACCCACAGCCAGATCCCGTTCCGATTAGCTGAGGAGGGTGATGTGTCCATAAGAACTCCCTAGAATCAAGCGAATCAGCGCTCGCATTCAGGAATTGGAACGAGACTGATCGATTCTGCGGCGCTCCGGCTCTCGGGGGCCGTCCGTAGTATGCTTGTGCAATCCTATCAGATGGTCGGTCGAAACACACGCATCGTCTTGTTTTGCTCTGGAACAGTCTTCGCAACCGGGCTCTGAAACCCATCTTTCGGGGCAGAATACTCGTCCGGGGCTTTCCCTCGTTCCGCGGCAGTAGTATACTGAGAATGGCCGGGGCTGTTTCGGCATTATCTTCAGAGAGGGGGTTCGCTATGTCCGTGAAGGTGTTGGTTACCAGGCACGTCAAGAGCGAGATGAAAGAAGAAGCAATCTCCATCGTGCGGGAGATCAGGTCCACGGCGACGCTCCGGCCGGGGCACATCTTTGGGGAGACGCTCTACAGCGAGGACAACCCCAACAAAGTGGTCGTTCTGAGCCATTGGGTAGACCGAAAACAATGGGAGGACTGGCTCGCGGACCCCGCGCGGCAGGACCTGGAACGTCGTCTTGCAGAATGCCTCCGAGAGCCTGAGAAAGTGGAGGTATTCCAAATCGGTGAGAAGCTGCCCGAGTGGGTCCACATGGCGTGAACGGAAGGGAAAGAATCGCTTGGTTTCACAGGGCGATTCACGTGGGAATGCATGAAATGCTCACCGCAGAGGCCGCGAAGTTCGCGGAAAACGATTTGTCGTGAAACGATGTGCGGCTAACACCCACGTTGGTTGCAGGGCGACGCCCAGCCGTAACCATTCACTTACGCGGGGGATTGCAGAATTTGGAGGGTGTGTCCTTTTGTGCCGATTTTTTCTCGCGTTAAGTTGCTTGGGGTTGTATAGACACGACCGCATATGATGATCGAGGGTG
>Ga0172368_10001146_pt1 | contig 36939 bp, 36 predicted proteins | sample Lak11m_FD_114540 | JGI IMG/M metagenome (GOLD analysis project Ga0172368, IMG submission 114540) | Freshwater microbial communities from Kabuno Bay, South-Kivu, Congo - kab_022012_11m | ecosystem: Environmental > Aquatic > Freshwater > Lake | place: Democratic Republic of the Congo: South-Kivu... | reverse complement strand
TTCCTTCTGGCACAAGTTCCGTACGACTGACTACTACGGGGGCTATTACGTCTATGTTTCCATGGACGGCGGCAGGAATTGGCTCGAGAAGGGTCACTGGAGCCGCAGGAATGTGACAGACGGGACCCAGGCGGATTGGCGGCGGGAGCAGGTCGATCTGACGCCCTATGCGAATTCCAAGAATGTCCTGATCAAGTTTATGTATTATTACGACGAATGGTGGAGTGCCGAGTACGGCGACGCCTACTGGTATATCGACGATGTGCGAATAGGCGAAAATGAGACTATCCCAACGAATATTGTCAAGGTCGCGGGTGACAACCAGACGGGTCGGACAGCAACGGCCCTGGCTCAACCTTTTATGGTTAAGATAATCGACGCGAACAGCCGCTCCGTAGCGGGGATCAAGGTGAACTTTGTCGTTAACGAAGGTACGGGCGCCACTTTGTCCACGGACAGCGGCACAAGCGATGCTGCGGGATACGTATCAACGCTTCTGACCCTGAGCTCTGTATCCGGCGCAAATAAAGTGACGGCTACCATCGACGGTTCTACCCAATCCATCAGCTTTGCCGCGACGGGTTTTGCCGAGGGGCAGGCGATGCGGATCAGCAAGGTCTCAGGCGACCACCAGGCGGGTGTCGTCGGCACCGCCCTGCTCAATCCACTGGTGGTCAAGGTCACGGATATCTTGGGTAATGTTGTGGCCGGAGCCAGCGTGATCTTTAGCGAAACAGCGGGTGACGGCGTTTTGACAGAGGATATGCCCATTGCGACCGATGCCAATGGTCTGGCCTCTGCCTCATTTATCTTGGGGTCGGCGACAGGGGTTTCCACAATCTCAGCCACATCCCCGGGCCTGCTTGGTTCGCCCCAGGCCTTCACGGTTTATGCGGTTTTACAGGGGGGGAGCCTGGGTGACACAGACGGCGACGGGATGCCTGATGCCTGGGAGACGGCCCACGGCCTTAACTCCAACGATCCGGCCGATGCCAGCTTGGATGCCGACAATGATGCTCTGACAAACCTTGCGGAATACATCCAGGGGACGAATCCCAATGAGGCCGATTCGGACCATGATGGCATGCCGGACAAATGGGAGGTCCAATACGGGTTTAATCCTCTCGATTCGACCGATGCCGGCCGGGATGCCAATCACAACGGCAAGACCAACCTCGAGGAATACCTGGCCCAGACAGTGCCCATCTACCAGCGGCACTTCACCGTAGCGCGGGTGACCAACGAGTCGATGGTGGTCTATGGTTTGGTGAGCATCGACGGGGTTGCAGCCCAGCCGGGTGATGAGGTGGCCGCAATCTGTCCGGGCAATGTGGTATGCGGGCAGTTTACCGTAGAAACAGCCGGACAGTACGGATTCATGCACGTCTACAAGGATGATCCCCTCACGGCGGAGAAGGATGGCGCGGCCCCGGACGATCTTGTGGTCTTCAGGGTGTGGGATGCCGACGCCGGGGTGGAGTTGGATTCAACGGCCCAGGTGATCACCGGGACGAACCCGCCCGGGTGGACCTTTGACGGGGACATCGGCAACTTCAACCTCAATGCCGGTGGCAAGCAGATCATCCCGTTGCGGCAGGGCTGGAATCTGATCAGTTTCGCCGTGAAGAACTGCTACTATGTGGGGGATGACGTTCCGACGGCGCCGATGCTGCAGGGGGTCAATTTCATCAAAGTGACAAGCATTGAAGATCCCTTGGCCTCCATCAGGGGGAAATATGAGGTGGTGCGGAGCTTTGATAGTCAGGGCGCCCACACCTTTGTGCCGAGTCTGCCTGAATTCAGCAATTTGAAGTATCTGGCGGTGGGTTACGGCTATTGGATCAAGATGAGTGAGGCGGCCAATCTGGAGCTTGCGGGTTTGAAGGCCCAGGCTTCCGACAGTTTGGAGCTCCACACGGGCTGGAATCTGGTCGGCTACTGGGCAAACGACGTGCGGTATACGGGCAGCAAGCCCACGGTAAGCTTCCCGCCCGATGCTACGGCCTTTACTCCTTTGAGCGGCATTGGAGATGCCTTTAGCACGATTGCGGGGAACTACGGGGTCGTGCGCTCCTTTGATGCCCGCGGTTCGCACATCTATGATCCTCTGCTGACCGATAACTTCAACAACCTCAAATATCTGGGGCCTGGTTACGGTATCTGGCTCAGGATGAAGACTCGTGATGATCTCTCTTACTGAGAGACGAAGGAGGTGGAAGATGTTTCAGCGCACTGTGGGAGTGTGTATAGTCCTGGCCCTTTTTTGCCTTGTTGCTTATCCGTCTGTGGTAACAGGGAACGGAAGTCGGGTTTTGCGGCCCACGCCATTGAGCATGGATTTTTACGGATCGATCAATGTAGCCCGTTCCGGAGACGAGGTTACAGTACTTACTGACAAGGGTGTGCTGTGCGGGCTGTTTGTTGTGGAGACGCCCGGTCAGTACGGCTTTTTGCATGTCTACGGCGATGACCGGGCAACTGAGGTTCGGGAGGGTGCGGAACTAAACGAACCTCTGTTCTTTTACTTGAACGGTGTGCTTCTGTCCCCTCCGTCCTCTATCGGCAAGCTTGTCTGGTTGGGAGACGGTCGGCGGTTGCGTGTGGATTTCCTGGGGAGATAGTCATGCCCGGAAAAGAGTTTAAAAAGTTTATTTGTCTGTTTGCCGTCGCAGTATCGCTTTTCATCTGCGCGGTTTCAAGTATCGGTGGTATTGCCTGGGGCGCAGAGAATTCCTTTGCGCCCCATTTCCCCGCTGCGGACATCTTGTATACTGATAAAGTTGCTGTTTATTATCTTCATTTGAAGATTGATGGTCTTCCCGCCCAGGCGGGTGACGAGGTGGCTTTCTTTGATCTCCGCGGAAAGATTTGCGGTTGGGCGATTGTGGAAGATGTGGCAGAGCTTGCCGTCTTTGTCTATGGTGATGATGGGAGCGTGGAAGGCGTTAGCGGCGGTCCAGCAGCGGGGGAGGCGCTTTCGGTAAGGGTGTGGGATGCCGGCGCCGGTGTAGAATTGTCCGGTTCTGCTTTGGCCTTGTCCGGCGGGGGAAATTCTGATGGCATTGTCCCTTCTGCAATTCCGCCTGTTTGGGGAGGTGACAATTTCAGGTATGCGTTGGATATCGATACTGCCACCCATTTTGGCCGGCCGACTCCGACGCCGCCAGTCAGTTATTATATTGGCCATGTTTCCATTAACGGGGCGCCTGCGGCAGTGGGTGACGAGTTGGCCGTCTTCGATCAGAAAGGGGTCCTTAGCGGCGCGGCGCGTCTCATGGAGCAGGGGGAATACGTGGTGGCCGTCTACGGTGATGACCTTACGACGGCGCAAGTGGACGAGGGCGCCGTGGAGGGCGAGATCCTGATATTCAAGATCTGGGACAGGAGCGCAACCCGGGAATATGGTGGGAGCGACCTGCGGCTGGCACCGGGTCTGCCTCGGGGGGAGAGCTTTTTCTCCTCGGCTTTTCCGCCCCTCTGGTCGGCGGAAAATGGTTATGTCCTGGATATCTACGCAGCGACTATGACAAAAGGCGATGTCAACGGCGACACCCTTGTCGATGTGGGCGATGCCATTTTAGCCCTGAGGGTGTGTGTGGGGCTCGCCTCTGTCGACGTTTATCAGCAGGCCGATGTCAGCGGAAACGGACGGATTGGCATGGAAGAGGCTGTCTATATTCTCCAAAAGGTTTCCGGATTGAGATGATGGGGTAGGCGGATGAGAGGGGAGGGTACTGCTCTCGTCTCAGTAGTCTGGGAGGACGAGGTCACTTAACGGGGGTCCTCAAGGAGATCTTTTTAAAGGCCAGGCATTCGCCGGGCCTTTATCAAAGTGCAGTCAAGTAAAAGCTGCCGCTTATGAAAGCCATCTCTTTCTTCTTTTATAATGTTTGGCGTCCTTAAAGCTCTTTTTCTTGCCGACATCGGAGAGTCCCAGGTAGAATTCCTTTACATCTTCGTTTTCTCTCAATTTTGAGCACTCGCCGTCGAGAACGACCTTCCCCATCTCCATTACATATCCATAGTCGCCGATGGAAAGCGCCAGATTCGCATTCTGCTCAACCAATAGGACGGTGGTTTTTTCTTCATGGCAGATTTTTTTGACGATCTCAAAAATTTCCTTCACCAGCAGGGGGGCAAGACCGAGGGAAGGTTCATCGAGCAGCATCAGCTTAGGGCGGGCCATCAAAGCCCTGCCTATGGCAAGCATCTGTTGTTCACCACCGCTCATATAACCCGCCACCTGGTTCCGCCGGTCTTTGAGTTTGGGAAAATATTCGAATACCAGATCGGTGTCGGTCTTTACATTATTCCTGTCTTTGCGGGTATAGGCACCGGCGATAAGGTTTTCGGTAACGGTCAGGTCCTTGAAAATTCTTCGGCCTTCCATAATCTGGGAGATACCCATCTTGACGATGTATTCGGCATCTTTATTATTGATCTTTTTCCCCATGAACTCTATGGAACCGTCCGTGACCTCTCCCTCTTCAGACTTCAGCAAACCTGAGATTGCCTTCAGGGTAGTCGTCTTTCCTGCGCCGTTGGCGCCAAGCAGGACAGTTATCTGCCCTTCTTTGGCTTCCAGCGACATTCCCTTGAGAACAAGGATAACGTCATCGTAAATAACTTCGACATTGTTGATTTTTAACATAGGACGGCTCCGTTGTTTGATCTTTTTCATAGAGGAGCAGGCAGGGCATCCTGCCTGCTCCCAAAACAATTAGTACTTCAGATAACCGGTCAAGGGTTCGATCTTGCCGTTTTTGATGACATACATCTTTGCAGAAATGTTAGGTTTTCTGATGTCTGACTTGTAGGCAAAGTCGGCGCTCAGTCCCATCATGTCGAATTTGTTGGTTTCCAAAACTTTTTTGATGTTGGGGCCGGTCAAATTGGCGCCGGCCTTTTTGAGCGCTTCGACAAGCATATAGGCAGAGATAAACCCCTGGGTGTAATTTACCGGCTGGGGATCATCATTGCCGGAAATTTCCTTGTGCACCTTCTGCATGAACTGGACGCCCTTGAGATTAGTTTCCGTCCAGAAGGCGAAAGGCATAGGGGCCATGTAGCCATTGGCCGCATCGCCAGCCATTTTGATCAGTGTTTCGGAGAAGGCCCAGTTCAGACCGATGAACTTTGTCTTCAAGCCAAGTTTCTTCGCATCTTTGAGAATTGTGGCGGTCGCCATCAGGGTATGCTGGTTGATGGCGTAGTCGGCATTTTTCTTCTGCATGTTGAGAAGCTGGGTTGTGGCATCGAGATCGCGCAGACCGATTATTTCCTTGTCAACAATTTCGACGCCGATTTTTTGGGCGAAATTCTCGGCATCCTGAATAGGCGAGCGACCGAAACCTGTGTCATTGTACAGCAACGCTACTCTCGGTGCCCGGCTTTTATCCTTCCAGGTGTCCTTGATCCACTGCAGGGCGAGTCTCGCCTGATCGGAATAGGAGGCCCCGGCGATGAAGTTATAAGGCGTTTTGTCAAAGACCAGGTGTTCGGAGTAGGAAGCAGATATGTAAGGAACCTTGTCCTTGGCAACCATCGGCGCCATGGCCTCAGTATCGCCTGTTCCCCAGCCGAGGATGGCAATCGCGCCCTTTGAGGTCATTTCCTTATAAGCGGAAACGGCCTGCGGGATTTTGTATGCATAATCGACATCGATCAGGTCAATCTGTTTGCCGTTGACGCCGCCATGTTTGTTGACATATTTGATGTACTCCCTTGCCGCAACAGCATAAGGCGCCCCGACGTCGCCAGTGGCGCCGGTGATATCGAAGATGCCGCCTATCTTGATTGTCTGCTGTGCGAAAGAGACACCACTGAGCAATAAAAACGATAAAGCAACCAATAGAACCTTTTTCATACTACCCTCCTTATATTGTTTTTCCGTTAAATTTGGAGTTGCCCCCACCTGAACATCACTTCAACAACAGGCCTTCCCTTAATAGGAAAATGGCCATAATTTCCAGTAGTTTTTAATCGTTTTCCACCGGTGGGCAAGCCCGTCCGGTTCGAAAACAAGGAAGAGAATAATGACGAGGCCGAAAACTCCCTCCCGCAGCGCGTTGAAGATGTCGATCAAGATCGGGTAGCTGTTGGAAAGAGGACCGCTTATCGCCCGGAGAATCTCCGGCAGCAGAACGATGAAAATGGTGCCGAGGATTGTGCCGTAGATGCTTCCGAGACCACCGATGATGATCATCGAAAGATATTGAATGGACACCATTACATTAAAATGTTCCGGGGTGATGATGCCGATATAGTGAGCCCAGAGGCTTCCGGAAACACCTGCGAAAAACGAACTGATGCCGAAGGCAATGAGCTTGTACTGAAAAAGAGGGACGCCGATGATTTCGGCTGAAATATAGCGGTCTCGAATGGCCATGAAGGCGCGGCCCGGTTTGGTACGCACTATGTTCTTGGCGATCAGCACCGCGAGAATGGCGAAGGCCAGGGCCAGGAAGTAAAACTTGAATTCGCTGTTGAACTCGAATCCGCCGATGCTTGCCGGCGAAGCGAGAAGACCCTGGCTGCCACCCGTTACATTGCGCCAGCGGATAAAGACAAATTCAAGGATAACCTGGGCGGCAAGAGTGGCAATTGCGAGGTACAGGCCTTTGAGCCGAAGCGACGGGATGCCGAAAATCATTCCCACGACGGCAGTAATAAAGCCGGCGATCAGCAGACAGGCAAAAAAAGGCAGGCCGAACTGATTCATAAAATAGCCGGAGGCGTACGCTCCGACGCCGATGAACGCACCGTGTCCCAGCGATATCTGCCCGGTGAACCCGGTGAGAATGTTAAGACCCAACGCGGCGATAATTGAGATCAGGACAGTGTCTGCAATGTGCAGCAAATATTTGGAGCCTTGAAACGCAAACGGAAAAATGACCAATAAGACGATGAGAACGGCAATCCAGAATCTGGATACCCTGGTTTGCCATATTGCGTCATCATCTTCGTATGTTGTCTTGAAAACTCCGCATTTAATTGCCATGAATTCCTCCGCTATATCTTTTCGATCTCTTCAGTGCCGAATAGCCCATAAGGCTTTATCATCAGGATTATTACCAGGGCGATAAAAGGCACTACCTCTTTTGTCCCACCCTCGAAAATCGGATCGAGGTAGATTCCGCTCAAGGCCTCCAGCACTCCAATAATGAACCCGCCGAGAATGGCGCCCGGAATACTGTCAAGGCCGCCCAGAATCACGGCGGGGAAAACCTTGAGGCCGAACGCGCTGAGGCTTGCATTGACGCCGTTAATATTGCCTATCAAAATGCCGCCGATGCCGGCGACAATTGCTGCGATAGCCCACGCGATGGCGAAGATTTTACTGATGCTGATCCCCATCGCCTGGGCCGCCTGCTGGTCATTTGCAACCGCCCGCATGGCGATTCCGGAGCTGGAAAACCGGAAATAGAGATTGAACAAAACCAGACAAATGATCGCGGCAAGCACACTGTACATATAGACTTGGGAGATCGCGATCCCCATGAATTTGATCGGTTCGGGAGAGAAAATGGCGGGGAAAACCATTGTGTCGGAGCTCCAGATAACATGAATGAAGCCCTGCATCAAACTTGCCAGACCGATCGTCAGCATGATAACCGAGATAATCGGTTCGCCAATCATGGGTCTCAGGAAAAGCCGCTCCAGCAGAAATCCGAGCATGGCAGCCGCAAGGAGGGTAACGACGAAAGAAACGAGGAAGGGGAGTTTCAGTGTAGTAACCAGCGTCAGGCAGATATATGCCCCGAACATCAGCAATTCGCCCTGGGCGAAGTTGATGACCGCTGTCGATTTGTAAATCAACACAAACCCCAACGCTACCAGGGCATAAATGCTGCCCACGACGATGCCGCTGATGAGCGACTGCACAACTTGCTCCATACTTTTATCTCCCTTTAAACGTTCCTGACCGCCATGACGGTATGAATGGTGGATGTCTTGCCATCCTGGAATTTTATCGTCGCATCTATCTTAATTGAATCCTTACCGGCGTACATTCCTTCTATGATTTCAGCGTATTTTTCCTCTACATAGTGCCGACGGACCTTTCCAGTTCTGGTCAATTCATCGTCGTCGGCATCGAGTTCCTTGTACAAAAGGACAAAGCGCCTGATCCGGGCGTTTTCCGGGAGCCCCTTATTCACCTTAATCGCCTCCTGATTGATCAGCTCGATAATTTCCGGTTTGGAGGAAAGGTCAGTATACGTGGTGAAGTTTATTTTATGGCGCTCCGCCCAGTTGCCGACAATCCCGAAATCGATGCTGATCATGGCAATGATGAAGTCGCGGTTATGACCGACAGTTACCGCTTCTTTGATGTAGGGGCTGAATTTCAGTTTGTTCTCTATAAACTGGGGTGAGAACTTCACCCCGTCGATCAAGCTCATTACATCCTTGATGCGGTCGATAACCACAATGTGACCATCAGGGGTGAGGTAGCCGGCGTCCCCGGAATGGAGCCATCCATCGATAACCGTCTTCGCCGTCTCTTCGGGTTGTTTGTAGTATCCGGCAAAAACAGCCGGGCTCCGCGAGAGGATCTCTCCGGTTTCCGAAATCTTCATTTCAGTTTCCGGGATAGGTTGCCCCATTGTATCCGGATTGATGTCGTTGTCCCTGTGGACGCAGGATATCCCGGCTATTTCCGTCTGGCCGTAAATCTGTTTCAACGAGATTCCGAGGGCATGGAAGAACTTGAACGTGTCAGGTCCGAGCGCGGCGCCACCGGTTGTTGCGGAACGGATGTTGCTGAACCCGAGGCGATCCTTCAGAGCCTTAAATACCGAATAATAGGAGAGGTAATAGATAATCTTGAAATAGAGCGGAGGGCTCTTTTTGGCAAACTTATACTCTGACCATTTTTCGCCGATCGGCAAAGAGGCGTTGAACACAGCCCTTTTCAGCCAGGAGGCGTCCATAACCTTTACCTGAACGCTGGCGCAGAGATTTTCCCAGACCCGCGGCGGTGAGAACATCACGTGAGGTCCTATTTCCCGCAGATCAGCCTGCGCCGATTCGGCGCTTTCCGGGAAGTTAACAGTCATGCCGAACAAGAGACTACTGGCAATCGCTATCATCTGCTCGCCCACCCAGGGCAGCGGCAGAAAGGAAACGATGTTGTCCGTTTCATACTTAGGGTCAAATTTGCCGAGATTGGAAGCCATGGAAATGAGGTTTTTATGAGTCAGCATCGCCAGCTTCGGCAGCCCGGTTGTCCCCGATGTTGTGCATATCCAGCAAACGTCGTCTTCCTTGGTGGTTTCCACGTTTTTTTCGAACAATCCCGGATGGGTCTTTTCGTACTCTTTGCCCAAAGTTATTATATCCGGAAAATGGGCTAGAATCTCATCGCCATATTTACTCATCCCCTTCGGGTCGTAGTAGATGACCTTTTTTATGTTCGGAAGGTCTTCCAGCATATCGAGAATCTTGTCCACCTGTTCCTGGTCTTCGGCGACCACGAACTTAGAATCGGAATGGTTGATGATATGGGCAATTTCCTTGAGAATGGAGTCCTGATAAATTCCCACTCCATATCCACATGCCGATTGAGCGGCTAACTCAGCAATAACCCACTCGGGCTTGTTGTCGCCGATAACTGCAATCTTGTCGCCTGGTTCAAATCCAAGGCTGATCAGACCGAGAGAAAAATATTTGACCTTTTCAAGATACTCCTGCCAAGTGAACGATTGCCAGATGCCGAGATCCTTTTCGCGAATGGCAATCTTACCGGATTCGTACCGCTTCGTCCGTTCCATCAATAGTTTCGGAAATGTATCCGCCGCCATGTTTCCCCCGTTATCTTCCGAGAAATACGCCCTCTGAATCCCCCAGATAGGCTTTTGCAACGATCTCATTTTTCTGAATCTCTTCAGGCGTTCCCTCCGCGATGCTTTCGCCGAAATCAAGAACCATCAACCGGTCGGAGAGGTCCATTACAACTCCCATATCGTGCTCAATCAAAAGCACCGTCATGCCCCATTCGGTATTGACATCCACTATGAAACGGCACATGTCTTCGGTCTCTTCGAGGTTCATGCCGGCCATCGGCTCGTCCAAAAGCAGGATTTCCGGCTCCAGGCAGAGCGCCCTGGCCATTTCCACTCGTTTCTGAAGTCCGTAGGATAGTGTACCGACATGCTTTTTCCGGATGTGTTCAATTTCGAGGAAATCAATGACATCTTCAACGCGTTTCCGATGTTTCACCTCTTCCCGGCGGCCGGGACCGAAATAGAGCATCGAGGCCAACAGGCCGTATTTTATATGAATATGACGCCCGAGCATCATGTTTTCCAGAACCGTCATGTTCTTGAACAACTCAATATTCTGGAAACTCCGGGCAATTCCCAGCCGGGCGATCTGAAAAGGCTTGAGGTGGGTTATCTCTTGGCCCTTAAAGATGACCTTTCCCTGCTGGGGATGGTAAAAGCCGTTGATAACGTTGTACATGCTGCTTTTACCGGCGCCATTGGGGCCAATTATTGAAAACACCTCTCCCTTTTTAACCGAGAAGTTTACCGACATCAGTGCCGTTATCCCCCCGAAGCTCAAGGTTATTCCCTCGCCCTTCAGGATAACCTCATCCCCAACGCGATCACTTGTCACAGCGCCTCCTGCGTATACTTATTTGAAGTCAAAAGAAATCAGACGGCCGTTTGGATGTGGAGGAGCCAGACAACCTCCAGCCACGGCTGCAGCCGGCAATTTTATGCTTGGATGGGCGGCTTATATTATTCCACTATTCTTCTGTCAAGACAATTTTTAAAGAAGTTTCCGCGGTCTGCGATTGCTCAAAGGACAGTTTTAAAGTAAAGTTGCTGCATTCACAGTTTAATTGGCAATAATCATCATAAGAAATCTGCCGAAATTCTATGCCTCAATATTTCCGATGTCTGCTGGAGGAGTTTCAGGATCGCTTCGGCCTTTTGAGGATTGAGGCTGCCCATTCCGCATGCCGGGGTGAGCAGACTCTGGCGGAGAATGTTTTCACGGGGGATGCCCTCGCTTTCAAGATATTCCATTCCTGTCCCCAGTTTGCGGAGAAGCTGCTCGGCTGTTTCTGATCCGTTGAATGAGCCGGTAGGAACAATACCCCAGGCAAGCGCCCCGCCGTTGCCGATGAACTTTCTGATATCGGCGGGATAGAGCATTACTTTTTCCATGTATTCAAAGGCGTCGAAGTTAACGATATCGATCCGGGCATTGAATATCATTGACCAGTCCGCGTTTCCGCAGCAGTGGATGCCGGCGATGCCTCCGGCCAGATGAATTGCGTCGGCTACCTCGTTTATTTTTTCAGCGACAAGTTCGGAAGAAACAGCCGAAAAGGCGGAGCCCAGCGATTCCATGGAAGGTTCATCCATAAAAATGATTACGGGCTTTCCAAAGGGCTTGAGCTTTTCGATTTGCCAGACGGCCTTCATAGCCAAAGTTTTGACCAAGACGTCGAAAAAGGTTTCATTGTGGATGATGTCGATTCCACTGTTGTCTTTCAGTGATGTACCGGCGGTGAGAGGCCCGGTTATCTGCCCTTTTAGATAAAGCGCATTTGCGGCAGCTCCTTTGTTCAGGGCTTTCAGAAAAGCATGAAAGCCGGAGGCGTAAGATTCAGACATTCTGAAGTATTCACAATCATTTTCCAGATACCGTGTAAAGAATTTTTCAAGTTCGCCCGTCAGGTCGGCGTCTGTGTTGAAAGAAAATTTATTTACATTATCATCGAGGACAAGGCCCGGCAGAGACTCATTGTATTGGGCGTCCATTTTTTCTCGAAAATTTTTTTGCGGGAGTTGTGGCCATGCCGGCGCTTCGTGAAGATAGCGGAACGCCAATTTAAGAGAGTCTTCCGGCTCCAGATGGGGCATGCTCCCAATTCCGGTTGCCAGGCAGTTGAAGATGTGAGCCATGATCTGTTTCCTTTCTCTGATAAAGGCTGGTTGATAATAAGTGAGGCGTTTTTCCGATTGTGGTGATGCATTTCACATTATGTTTGTCTGCCTGCCAAAACCGCATTCATGCTCCCAGTCTTATATCCATTCAGATCCAGTGTTACATAAAGGTATCCCAATTTCTTGAATTCCGCTTCCACGGCGTTTCTGTTTGCGGAGGCTGCCAGGCGCTGTATTTCATCCGGTTCTACCTCAATTCGCGCAATATTTCCATGGTGTCTGACCCGCACCTGAAGAAAACCCCGATCGGTAAGAAATTTTTCTGCCTTTCCTATGCGTTCCAGAATTGCCGGTTCAATCCTTGTTCCGTAGGGAATCCGTGAGGCGAGGCATGCCAGGGAAGGTTTGTTCCATGTCGGCAGGTTTAGTTGCCGGGAAAGTTCTCTTACATCGTCTTTCGTAAAGCCTGCTTCCTGCAGGGGGCTGATAACTCCCAGCTCTTGCGAGGCGCGCCTGCCAGGGCGGTAGTCGCTGGAATCGTCCAGGTTTGATCCGTCGGCGACGAAGCCGAGAGAATGCTGGCGAGCGATCTCAAAGAGCCTTGCGAACAGTTTCTTCTTGCAAAAATAGCAGCGTTCGGGGGTGTTGGCGGTAAAATCATTGTCGCTGGCCATTTTTTCCTGAATGGTTACTATCGACAATCCCAGAGCGTCGGCGATTTGCAGGGCCTGATCGGTTTCATTCTGGGTATATGATTCGGAGGAAAGTAGGACGCAAAGAGACCTGCTGCCCAATGCTTCCCTGGCGACGCAAGCAAGCAGAGTACTGTCGCAGCCGCCGGAATAGGCGACCACGAGGCCGCCCGTATTTTTCAACAAAGCGCAGAGTTGTCTGTGCTTTTCGTTAATTTCCCGAAGCATACCCAATGCCCCTCCTCATAACGCTATCATCGTTGGTCAAACTTCATCGTACAAATAGCTTTTTAATGATGTTTCTGCAAACGAAAAATGATATTGGTTCGGACCGTATCCGTTGCCATATTTGTCTTGGCACAAAACGGGCTGGAATCTGTAATTGGACAGGGGGCTGATTTGAAGCTGTTTCTGCTGGCTTTTCTAACGATCTACGGGGGATTTCACCTCCTGTTTTTTCTCAGGATTCGTGCTGCAATTGCAATGGGGCAAGGGGGCGGCGCTGTGCTTGTGATCCTGATGGCGGCGGGTTTTTCGGCCCCCTTGATTATCAGGGCCGCGGAGGGGGTGATAAGCGATTCTTTGGCTCGCGTTATCGCGGTTGCAGGCTATTCCTGGATGGCCTTTCTGCTGCTTTTTGTTGTTGTTTGTCTATTTGTTGAACTTTATAATCTGGGCATGATTATCGCGGTCAACAGATGCAATTGCCATATAAGCAGTTTTGTTCCCACTGCCGGCATGCGTTTTATGATTCCTGCGGCGCTCGCCTTTATCCTGACAATTTACGGGTCATTTGCAGCGGGTAGTCTCCGGACGGAATTTCTTGTCATCCATTCCGGGAAAATACCTCAAAAAATCGGTAAAATACGTTTACTTCAGATTTCCGACGTACATCTTGGCGGGGCAATGGGGGAGCGATATGTTTCCCGAATAATTCGCGCCGTCCGGGATGCAAATCCGGATATTGTCGTTTCTACAGGAGATTTCGTTGACGGCAGGGGAGAATATGCCAATGAGGCGGCACGCAAGTTCAACGAAATCACGCCCAGATGGGGAAAATTTTCTATTCCCGGAAATCATGAGCTTTATCTCGGCATCGACAAGGCTGCCAAATTTATGGACAATGCCGGTTTTGTCTTTTTGCGCAACCGGTCGGCAACGATTGCCGGGGTGGTTGATCTGGCAGGCGTTGATGACCCAGGCGGCGTCAGAAAGGGAAAGGGGGCTTTGGGCGATCGGGATATACTTTCCCCTGCGAATCCCAGCCATTTTAAGATTCTTCTGAAGCACCGCCCTGAGGTTGAAAAGGATGCCGTCGGTTTGTTCGATCTTCAACTTTCCGGGCATACCCACAAAGGGCAGATATTTCCCTTTTGCATATTTACAAAATTGGCCTTTCCATACCACGCGGGGGCTTACCATCTTCCCGGGGGTTCGCTTCTGTATGTAAACCGGGGCGCCGGCTTCTGGGGACCGCCCATCCGCCTGCTTTCCCCACCGGAAATCACTGTCATAGACCTGATCGCCAAATAGAACAGCGGCGATGGCTGCGGCGAAAATCATGATTTTATACTTTTACGTTGACTTCTTTTCGATATCGCTTTATTTTCCAGCACAAATACCACTGTGCGCGATTATCGGGAAGGGTTTTTTCCACCATCGGGGGATGATTACTGTAAAATTTTTTTGTCAGGGGGGAGGATTTTAATGCAGATTAAGGATGCGATTGCTGTTGTTACCGGCGGAGCCTCAGGAATGGGAGAGACATGTGTCAGGATGCTTGCCGCCCGGGGCGCAAGAGTGGCTATCTTTGATGTCGCCGCAGAACGGGGTGCAAAGCTTGCCGCCGAACTGGGCCCCGCTGTTATTTTCGTCAGTACCGATGTGACAAGCGACGAAAGTGGCAGGGCTGCTATCGAGAAGGCGGTTGCGGCATTTGGGACAATCAATGTGGCGGTCAATTGCGCCGGCGTTGGCGATCCGGGCAAGATTCTCTCGAAAAAAGGCGTCCTGCCGCTTGATTTTTTCACAAGAGTTGTCAGGATAAATCTGATCGGCACATTTAACATAACCAGACTGGCTATTGAGCAGATGGCAAAAAACGTGCCCAACGAGGAAGGGGAAAGGGGGGTAATCATCAACACTGCCTCCGTCGCCGCCTTTGAAGGACAAATCGGTCAGGCTGCTTATGGCGCCTCCAAGGCCGGCGTGGTGGGGATGACGCTTCCCGTTGCCAGGGAATGCGCAGATTACGGCATCCGGGTAATGGCGATTGCGCCTGGTCTGATAGACACGCCGATGATGGCGGGCCTTCCGGAGAGCGTAAGGGTGGAACTGGCCGGGACGGTGCCTTTTCCCAAACGTCTCGGTCGGCCGGCGGAATTTACGGCGCTTGTGCTCCACATATTGGAAAACTCCTTGTTAAACGGTGAATGTATTCGTCTTGACGGGGCGATCAGAATGACGGCAAGATAACCTGCGCGGGTTAATGCCTTTACAATAGGGGGCGTGCAATATGACTAAGGTTTTCAATATGAAGATCGATGACTCCGGGGTAGGTGTGGTTGTCTTTGATGTCGTGGGCGAAAAGATGAATACCTGGACTGAAGAGGCATTCAGGGATTTTGACGAGATTCTGCGAAAGCTGGAGGAGGTTCAGGGTTTGCGCGGGCTCATCTTCATCTCCGGAAAACCCGATAATTTTCTGGCCGGCGCCAACCTGAAGCTTATTTCGGAGATCGATGACGCCGATGAGGCGCGCCGCACCATTGGGCTTTTCCACTCGGCATTTGCCCGGTTGGAATCGCTGAGGTTTCCCACCGTTGCGGCGATTCACGGCCATTGTCTCGGGGGTGGGCTTGAATTTGCGCTCGTCTGCAAGGCGAGAATCGCCAGGGAAGGGAAGACCACTGTTATCGGGCTACCGGAAATCAATGTTGGCCTTTTTCCCGGGGCGGGAGGCACCCAGCGGCTGCCACGTTTGATTGGATATCCGGCTATGGAGCTTATTCTCAGGGGGACAATGTTGCCGGCGGCGAAGGCCTGTGAGCTGGGCATTGTCGACAGACTGATTCCGGCTGAAGCGAACCTGCTTTCCGAGGCAAAGATTTTTCTCGAGGATATCATTGCGGGAAGGGCTGAACTGAAGAGACCGGAACATAAATTTTCCGAGATAGACGCCGTAGCCGAACTGGCAAAAAAAGGAATCATGCAGGCTACAAGAGGTCGAGAGCTCCCAGCGCCTATGCTGGCGCTCAGGACCATGCAGGAGGGCATGAAGGTTTCCCTTGAACAGGGACTGGAGATCGAACGACGCAACTTTGTCGAAGTGGTTTTGTCGAAAGAGGCCAAGGGCAGCATCAATACGTTTTTCCTGAAGGGGATGACAGACAGGCCCGTGGCGATGATTACCGGGGGGGGTGTCCCGAAGCAGTTGAAGAAGGTCGCTGTTCTTGGCTTCGGCACCATGGGACGGGGAATTGTGATAGATATTCTCCGCAACACGGCAATTCCCGTTCTGGTAAAGGATATTCCCGAGGCTTTGGATGCGGGAAGGAACTTTGTCAGAAAGACGCTCGAAGGGATGGCGGAAAAGCAACGGCTCAAGTCGCCTGTCGATGAAGTGATGGCCCGACTGACAACCGTCTCTGAATATGTTGAAGCCTTCAAGGATGTGGATATTGTAGTTGAGGCGGTTTTTGAAGCGATTGCGGTAAAAAAGCAGGTCTATGGGGAACTGTGCGGCGTGGTTCGCGAAGACTGTATTATCGCGAGCAACACCTCTTCCATCCCGATTAATTCGATGTCGCCGTTTGTCAGCCATAATGAACGTTTTGCCGGACTTCATTTTTTTTCCCCAGTCTGGCTTATGCAGTTGGTCGAGGTGATTCAGGGCGACGCCACCGTTCGGGCGACAATCGACAACCTGCTCAATTTTGTCGGGATGATCAGGAAGCGTCCGATTGTCTGCCGCGATAACGCCGGGTTTGTCGTTAATGCCATGCTTTTTCCCAATCTCACCAATGCGTTTCAGTACCTAGAAGAGGGGAATGGGATCGAGAAGATAGATATGGCTATGACCCGCTTTGGCATGCCGGTGGGGCCGATTCGCCTTACCGATGAAGTGGGAATAGACATTCCCTACAAAGTTTTTGTCGGTATGGGCGTAAATCAGGAGACTCTTAAAAGAGTGGTCGAATCGGGGAGGCTTGGTCTCAAAAAATCGGGGAAGGGTTTCTTCTTGAAGGACGGCAGCGTTGATCCTGAAGTGTTACCGCTTATCGCAAAACGTCCGAATATTGACAGAAGCGAGGCGGAGATCCAGGCAGGCCTTCTGGCAGCGATGGTTCAGGTTGGCAAGGATCTTCTCGATCGGCGGATAGTTGACGATGTCCGGATGATAGATGTAGGGATGATATGGGGCATCGGTTTTCCTGCCGATAAGGGCGGGCCGATGAAATGGGCCGATCTGACTGGCTTGAGCAAACAGCTCTACGGCAAAAATTTTTACTGAACGGTCAGATGTTCTAAAAAAGGGCTTGCCGCATAAGATTCAATAGACTATAAACCCCGGTTCAATTCCTTTTCGGGGATTGGAAGGCTGGGGATATTACTGCGAAATGGGGGAAGGATGACTGAACCGAATTTTGAAAAAGGGGCGGGGCTTGTGCCTGCTGTCGTGCAGGACTATAAAACGGGCGATGTGCTGATGGTTGCCTATATGAACAGGGAATCGTGGCAAAAAACGCTGGAAACGGGCAAGGCTCATTACTGGAGCCGTTCCCGCAGGAGTCTCTGGCTGAAAGGAGAATCTTCGGGAAATTTCCAGATAGTACGCGAGGTAAGGATCGATTGCGATGAAGACACCGTTTTACTGAAAGTCGATCAGCAGGGAGGCGCCGCCTGTCACACCGGTCATCGTTCCTGTTTTTACAGGAAGATGGATGAAGGAGAGGGCGATTTTGTTGTTGTTGGGGAAAAGGTTTTTGATCCAGAGGAAGTGTACCGATGAATAATTTAAAAATAGGGATTCCCAAGGGGAGTCTGGAAAACAGCACTGTTGATCTCTTCAAGCGGGCGGGATGGAAAATAACGTATGACACCCGGAGTTATTTCCCGGATATTGATGATGATGAACTTTCGTGCACGCTGGTCCGTGCCCAGGAAATGTCCCGATATGTTGAGGATGGAACTATCGACTTGGGACTTACCGGCCAGGACTGGATTACCGAAAATGATTCGGATGTGGTTTTTGTCCAGGATCTTATTTATTCGAAGAATTCAACGCGGCAGGCCCGGTGGGTGCTAGTCGTCCGTGAAGATTCTCCGCTTCATTCGATTGCCGACCTGGAGGGTATGCGGATATCCACAGAACTGGTAAATTTCACGAAACGCTATTTTGCGGAAAGAAAAATCAACGTCCATGTAGAATTTTCCTGGGGGGCAACCGAGGCGAAGGTCGTTGAAGGGCTGGTGGATGCCATCGTGGAAGTAACGGAGACGGGCAATACGCTCAGGGCCAATAAACTCAAAATAATCCATGAACTGATGCGGACCAACACCAAGCTTATCGCCAATCGCGATGCCTGGAATGATCCATGGAAAAAACAAAAGATCGAGCAGATACGTGTTTTGCTGAACGGATCTTTGGAGGCAATGGGCCGGGTGGGTTTGAAGATGAATGTGGCCAAGGAGAATATTTCTGAAGTGGTGGCCCTTCTCCCCTCCCTGAAGGCGCCGACTATCTCGCATTTATATTCAGGAGAGTGGCTGGCAATCGAGACGATCGCCGCTTCCGGAATGGTGCGCGAGCTGATTCCGAAGCTGAAAAAAGCCGGTGCCGAGGGAATAATTGAGTATCCGCTCAATAAGGTTATCTGAAGGAGGGTGGAAGATGCGCAAGGCGGTCATCGCAAGAAAAACTGCGGAAACGGATATTTCGCTGGAGATAGATCTGGATGGCAAGGGGAAAAATCAGATCGATTCAACGATCCCTTTTCTCAACCATATGTTGCAGCTTTTTTCACGTCATGGGATGATAGACCTTGTACTGCGCGGTCGAGGGGATACGGCCGTTGACGATCATCACCTTGTGGAGGATATCGGCATCTGCCTGGGAAAAGCTGTCAAGGAGGCACTTGGCGACCGGGAGGGGATATGCCGTTACGGTTCGGCGGTTGTTCCAATGGATGAGAGCCTGAGCAGCGTTGCCATCGATATCTCTGGCCGACCTTGGCTCGTTTGGAACGCGGAATTCAGCGAACAGCTTGTCGGAAACTTCAATCCCACTTTGCTTCAGGATTTTTTTAAATCATTTTCCGACCATAGCGGAATAAACGTCCATATAACCGTGAATTACGGCAGGAACGGCCATCATAAAGCCGAGGCCATTTTCAAGGCGTTTGCCCGTGCGCTCCATGGGGCTGCGCAAGTAGATAAGCGCATCGAAGGTGTCTTGTCCACAAAAGGGCATCTCGAAGGGTAAAATATATCCTTGATCAGGAAGCTTTTTGAGCACCTGTTTTGAAGGATTCCCGATAAGCCGGGAAGAAAGCGATCAGCAAAATGTCTTGTGACATCAGGAAGAAGTTTACTGTTATTTTCGGCATTTGTTTTGTATTTTTCTTTGCCGGTTGCTCCCGCGCTGATTCGACGATTCCCGATGTTTCAGTTAAGCGCGAAACACTCCTCAAAATTGCTGTTTTTCCTTTCCAGCAGATTTTTCCTGAAGATTTACAAAAAGGGGCAGTGGAATCGCCGCTCACCGGGGCGGTTTTTGACGCCGTTAAATCATCCGGGAATCCGGAGGGCATATTGGAAGAGCGCTTTCGCGGCTATCTTGAAAAAAACCGGCATGAATTTGATTTCATTGCCGGAGAAAGGGCGGCTGCGGTTTTCCGAAAGGTTTCCACATCGTCAATGAAGATTTCGCTAAGGAGTGCGCTTTGTGAAGCGGGGAAGGAATTGGGCGCTGATTGGGTGGTTGCCGGATATCTTTATCGTTTCAGGGAGCTGCAGGGAGAATCCTTCTCGGCCGAAAGACCGGCGTCGGTTGCCTTCGAGATAGTAATGCTGAATGTTGATGATGGAAAGGTTGTCTGGCGGGGGAGCTTTGACCGCACCCAGCGATCGCTTTTGGAGAATCTCTTTCAGGCCGCATCTTTTTTTCAGGGAAGGGGGCGGTGGCTGAAAGCCGAGTCGCTGGCAGCGCAGGGGCTCCAAGAGGTAATGAAGACTTTCCCGGTTTATCCGCATCCGCAGGATTCCGACACTGAAGGTTTGGCAAGATGATAGTGATACCGGCAATTGATCTGAGAGAGGGACGATGTGTGCGGCTTTCTCAAGGTGATTTTAGCAGGGTTTCCATTTATGAGGGTGACCCGGCCTTCGTGGCCTCCGTCTGGAAGGAAAAGGGCGCCGAGCGGCTGCATGTGGTCGATCTCGACGGTTCCCGGGAGGGTAGCCCCAGGCAGCGGTCGGTTATTTCCGCAATAGCTTCTGCGACGGCTTTACCGGTAGAAGTTGGCGGCGGCATCAGAAATATGGAGACAATCGAGGGATATCTGCAAGGGGGAGTACGCTGGGCGATCTTGGGAACGGCGGCTTTTCAGGATCCTGCTTTTGTAAAAGAAGCATGTCGGGCGTTCCCCGGTCAGATCATTCTCGGAATAGACGCCTCGGGGGGAAAAGTAGCCGTTCACGGATGGACAAAGAGGACTGAAAGGACCCCGATAGAACTGGCACTGAGTTTTGCCGAGGATAATCCGGCAGCCATTATCTTTACTGATATCGCCAGGGATGGCATGGAAACCGGGATTAACAGGGATGCCACCGTCGCTTTGGCTAGAAAATCAGGTTTGCCGGTTATCGCGTCCGGTGGGGTTGCCGGATTGGATGATATAGAGCAGCTGCTCCCCTTGGAAAAGGACGGGATTATCGGGGTTGTAGTAGGCAAGGCCCTTTATACCGGGTCCCTTGCCCTTGACGAAGCGATAAAAGTCGCAACGAAAAGATTCTGAACGGGGGAAATTTATTCCGGGCGAAAAGGAGTCAGAGATGGATGATTGCATATTCTGTAAAATTGTGAGAGGGGAGCTTCCGTCAAACATTGTATATGAGGACGAACGCGTTTTGGCGTTTGATGATATACATCCGATGGCCCCTGTTCACGTCATTATCATTCCCAAAAAACATATTGCCACACTGCTGGATGTCGGAAGCGGCGAAACGGCCGATCTGTGCGCTATGATGGTCGCCGCTCAGGAAATTGCCCGCTTGAAAAAGGTTGATCAAAAGGGCTTTCGAACGGTTATTAACTGCAATGAAGAGGGTGGGCAGGTTGTTTTTCATCTGCATATGCATCTTTTGGGCGGTCGGAAACTGCGCGATGGTCTAAACTGAGGCTGCAGACAGAGGGCGTGACATTTGCAAGGGTCCATCAATGACGGAACAATCGAAGAGGTTCGAAGACGCGCTGACATTGTCTCTCTGATCGGAGAATATGTTGCGCTGAAAAAGACAGGAAAAAATTATACAGGGCTTTGCCCTTTTCATCAGGAAAAAACCCCCTCTTTTAACATAAATCCGGAAAAACAGATTTTTCATTGCTTCGGCTGCGGCGAGCACGGAGATGTTTTTTCTTTTTTCATGAAAATGGACGGCCTGACTTTCCCGGAGGCGATTCGCCGATTGGCTGGAAAATACGGGGTTGTTATTTCTGAAAGAACGCTTGGCAGAAACGATAGGGAACGCTACACCCTGAAAGAACAGATTGTCAAGGTAAACGGACTTGCCGTCGAATTCTTCACCAAAACCCTCAGATCGCAAAAGGGGGAGAAGGCGCGGGAGTATTTAAAAAAACGGGATGTCGGGCAGAGTGCCGTCGAGCAGTTCCGAATAGGATTAGCCCCGGAGGGGTGGCAGGGGCTGCTCGATTTTCTGGAGCGAAAGGGTGTCCCCGTCACGATTGCAGCTCAGGCTGGTCTGGCAATTCCCCGTTCGGGGGAGGGTGATAGAGGTTACTACGATCGGTTTCGGGACAGAATTATCATCCCCATCGCCGATACCGAAGGACGGGTTGTCGCCTTTGGCGGGAGGGTGATGGACACAGGCCTACCCAAGTACCTTAATTCTCCTGAGTCGCCGGTCTATACGAAAGGCAATAACCTGTTCGGACTTTTTGACGCCAGGGAGGCGATTCGCAGTAAGGGTTTTGCTGTTCTTGTGGAAGGGTATTTTGATCTCATTGGCCTTTGGGTTTCCGGGGTTAAAAATGTTGTCGCGACGCTGGGGACGGCATTGACCCGTTCCCAGGTGGAATTGCTGGGGCGTTACACAAAAAAGGTTGCTGCGGTATTTGATCCCGATGAGGCGGGCAGGAAGGCCCTTGCCCGGAGCATGGAACTGTTTCTGGCGGGTAACATCGAGGCGAAGGCGGTTATTCTTCCCGATGGTTATGATCCTGATTCCTTTGTGCGGGCCAAGGGCCGAGGAAAAATGGAGGAAATGTTGGCAGGTGCACGACCGATGGCCGATTATTACATCGAGGAAATTCTCGGTAATTCCCGATCGTTACAGGAAAGAATCGCCAAAAGAGAGGACGCTGTCGCCTTTCTTAAAAGGATAGAGAATATTCTGGAAAGAAATCAGTTTTTGAAAAAAATTGCTGAAAATCTTGGCATCGATCAGGATATCCTGAAGAAAGAGGTGGGAAAAACTTTTTCCACCTTGCACGCGCCAGATGGCCGCCATTCCGTAGCGCGCGCGGCAGGGGAACCGGACCGGCTGGAATTAAGTTTTATTCACATGCTGCTTGAAAGTCCGGAACTGATTGCCTTGCTCGGCGATGGCGATATATTTAAATTTTTCAAGTCCAATGGACTGAAAGCCGTGGGAGAAAGTTTGCTGCTTAATTTAGAAAAAGAAAGCGGAAAAAATTTAAATATGGTATCTCTACTTGACAGCATGGAGGATGAAGAAATAAAAAAAGCTCTTTATGCTCTTATGGTAGGCGATAATCCCTATAAAGGAGAGCAGCGGGATCGTCTCTTTGACGATACTGCAAAGCAGATCAGGCGCCGATGGTATAAAGAGCAGCACCGTATTTTCCAGGAGAAGATTTCCCGGGCGGAAAAGGACGGGGACAGGGAATTGTGTCAAAGTTTGTTGCAGGACAAGGAGAGACTCTTAAATGAAGAGAAGACTCTCGTTTGACAATTTCCGGAGGCCTTAGATCCGAAAGATGACAACCGGGGTTACATCTTGACTTTGCATTCTTAATGACAATGGCGGCGGGGGTAAATGCTATGGGAAAAGAAAATGAATCCAATGAATTTAAAAAGTTGCTTGCACTGGGTGTAGAGAAAGGATTTGTCACGTACGACGATGTCAATGATTTGCTGCCCTCGGATGTTACATCTTCTGATCAGATCGACGATATCATAATGCTCTTTGGCGAAAAGAATATTGATATCATCGACACGGAAAAAGGGGAAAAACTGGTTGTAAAAAAGGAAAATGAGGAACAGCCGGATGTCGTCAAACGAGACGATGTTATGAGTCTGCTGCCTGCCATGGGCAGAACGGGCGACCCGGTTAAAATGTACCTCCGGGAGATGGGAATGGTTTCCCTGCTCAGCCGGGAAGGGGAGATAGAACTTGCCAAAGTAATAGAGGAGGGCGCTCGCGAGAGTCTTGAGGCGGTCTTCAGCGTTGATGTTTCGGTAAAGGATGTCATTAATATAGGTAAGCAGCTCAAAAGCGGGGATATCCGTGTCCGGAGCATCCTGGACAATATTGACGACGAAGACGGGATAGTTGAAGAAGACAAGCACAACGAAAGGGTAATCAGTCTGCTTGATGCTGTAATGATTCTCGATGAAAAAAATGATTTGATCAAGAAAAAATTGAATTCTAAGAAAAAAATATCGGCGGGGGAGAGGCTTGCGCTACGTAAAGAGCTGGACGAAAACCAATTTTCGATAGTTGACCTCTGTCGAGAGGTTCGTTTCAGTCGTAAACAGATTGATCGTCTTGTCGCCAATCTTCGCGCCTATATAAATGAATTAAGGGTTGCAGATGAGATGATTAATCGCTGCAAGAAGAACACGGGCCTTTCCCTTGGTCAAATCGAAGATATATTGGCAAAGAAGGCAGAGTCGCAAAAAGGGGGGGATCTGGCAGCCAAAAAAGCCGGTTTGTCGCCGGAAAAACTCAAAGAGTGCGAAGTAACCATAAAAGAGGCAAATTCGCGACGTAAAAAGATTGCCCAGGAGACGGGACTTTCCATAAACGCCTTGAAGAAAGCAATGGTTGACATTGAGACGGGCAGTAGAAAGGCGGAAGTGGCAAAAAGAAGACTGGTGGAGGCGAACCTGCGTCTCGTTGTCAGCATAGCGAAAAAGTACACAAATCGTGGTTTGCAGTTTCTTGATCTTATCCAGGAAGGCAATATCGGTCTGATGAAGGCGGTTGATAAATTTGAATACCAGCGGGGTTATAAATTTTCCACCTACGCTACCTGGTGGATACGACAGGCGATTACCAGGGCTATCGCCGATCAGGCAAGAACAATCAGAATCCCGGTCCATATGATCGAGACCATAAATAAATTGATCCGGACATCTCGTTATTTGGTGCAGGAATTGGCCAGAGAGCCGAATCCCGAAGAAATTGCCAACAAGATGGAATTTCCGCTGGAAAAGGTGCGCAAGGTCCTAAAAATAGCAAAGGAGCCGATCTCGCTGGAGACTCCAATTGGCGAGGAAGAAGATAGCCATCTCGGTGATTTCATAGAGGACAAGAAATTTATGTCTCCATCTGACGCCACAATCAGTATGGATCTTGCCGAACAGACCCGCAAGATCCTTTCCACCTTGACTCCGCGCGAGGAAAAGGTGCTGAGAATGCGGTTTGGCATCAGCGAACGGGGGAATTATTTGGCGGAAGATGCCAATGAATCCAAGAATGCCGGTGCCCTGAACGATAAGCAGAGTGAACTCGGCACGGACCGTAAAGCTCGTAATACGGGGAAACGGCGTCTTCTTAAGGCAGGCGAAAATAAAATATTGACAAGAAACGCTGATGGGTATTAAGAAGCCCGCTGAAAAATTGTTTTTCGATATTTGAGTTCATCCTGAGGCTGCAAGGGCCCATAGCTCAATTGGTAGAGCCACCGGCTCATAACCGGTCGGTCCCTGGTTCGAATCCAGGTGGGCCCACCAGGGATGGAAGGGAGCGTTGTTTTATTGTGATAAATATTTTTTCCTCCATGAATGATAAAAAAACGCCCAGAAAAACCGGAGGCGCAAGTTGGTCAGTGAAAATGCACCTATATAGGTGCATTTTTTTTAGAAATTTGGCTGGCTTTGCTATTGCTGTTTGGCATAGGGGGTAAGGTTGAAAGAAATTTTGGCAATATTGGTTGGTTTGCAGAATATAGAGGCGGAGGCTGAAAAAATCCGTACAGCCCAGAAAAATCTGCCGATTCGTTTGAATTCGCTGGAAGAGGGCTTCAAGCTTTTTTCCGATGGAATTGAGCAGAAGCGAAAGGAATTCGAGGACAGGCAAAAACAGAAACGGGAGAAAGACCGCCTGTTGCAGACCGGGCAGGAGGCGCTGAAGAAAACGCGGGAAAGACTCTCGGATGTTAAGACAAACAAGGAGTATCAGTCGATGCTCAAGGAAATAGAAGTTGCCGAGGCCAAAAACGGTAAACTTGAGGATGAGATTATATCTTTGCTGGAGGGACTCGACGTTTTTCAAAAAGAAATGAATGCGACGGACGAGGAGCTTACTTTACGCCGCCGCAGCTATGAAGAGGAAAAACAGGCGGTACAGGGTGAGATTGACTCGCTGCAGGGGAAACTTGATGACTTTTTGTGCAGAGGTGAGAATCTCAGAAAGGGAATGCCTCCCGATATCTTGAGAAAATACGAGAGAATAAAGGTTATTGGAAACGGTCTGGCGGTAGTTCCTGTCTGGAAAGAGGTTTGTTGCGGTTGTCATATGGCGATTCCTCCCCAGATGTACAACGAATTGCAGACCAGTGAAGATATTATGACCTGTCCGAATTGCAACAGAATACTCTACTGGGAAGACCGGAATGCGGGCAGCAAGTGACAATTGAGACGTCAAAGCAGAACAGGTGATCGCGGTTGCGGGAAATCGCAACGGAGGAAAGTCCGAACTCCACAGGGCAGGATGGTCGCTAACGGCGACTGGGGGCGACCCTAAGGAAAGTGCCACAGAAAATATACCGCCTCTCCGCAAGGAGTGGTAAGGGTGAAAAGGCGAGGCAAGAGCTCACCAGTTTCCCGGGTGATCGGGAAAGCTTGGTAAACCCCATCCGGAGCAAGACCAAATAGGAGAACGGGACTGCCCGTCCCCAGGTTCTCGGGTTGTGTCGCTTGAGGCAGACGGCAACGGCTGCCCCAGAGGAATGATCATCGTCGTCTTTCGGGGAACCGGAAGGCGAAACAGAATTCGGCTTACGGTCTGCTTTGGCGTCTCTTTTTTAGTTTTCAAATATCTCGGGATTTTTTCATGAAAGTTATTTCGGCGAAATTTGTCCTTTCTGCGAAGGAACCTCGCCACTATCCCCCCGCCGGCATTCCCGAAGTGGCTTTTGTAGGGCGATCCAATGTCGGTAAGTCATCCCTGATTAATACGCTGCTCAACAGAAAAAGGCTCGCCCGTACCAGTACCACCCCGGGGCGTACTCAGGAAATCAATTTTTTCCTTGTCAACGACAGGTTTTTTTTCGTTGATCTCCCCGGTTACGGATATGCGAAGGCGCCTGAGGCGGTACGGCGGCAGTGGGGGCCTATGGTGGAGACGTATCTTGGCGAAAGGCAGACACTAAAGTTTGTGATCATGATCCTCGACGTTCGTCGCGATCCCTCTGATCAAGATATGCAGCTCCTGCGCTGGCTTGTGCATTATTCGATTGATTTCCTGCTGGTTCTTACCAAAACTGACAAAATTTCCCGCAATGAGCTGGTCGTAAGAAAACGTGCAATTGAAGAATTGATATGCGCTGACGTTAAACCTGATTTGCTTGTTTTCTCGGCAAAAACCGGTGAGGGAAAGGAGCCTGTCTGGCGGGAGATAGAAAAAAGATTAGCTTGACACCCTGTGTCGCGTTTGATAAAAACCCGCGTACGCTTCATGAGCTTATCCAGCGGTACCGCTACTGCCTCAATTTTTTTGATTGTTTCCGGGGCGAATCCGTGGAAAAAAGATAAGGGGCATCCTGATGTTTGTCGGCAGAATTGCAATTGTGACAGCATGAAAACATCCCGCCAGTACCGTTTTCTGAAAAATTCGCTCATCGAAGCAATTCTGTTGTTGGTTTTTTGGCTGCTGTTGAGCGGTCACTATGATTCCCTGCATGTTTCTTTCGGTATTTTCTCTGTTTTTGTCGTCATGCTGCTTAATTATCCCCTGAGAAAGCGTCTCTTCTCGCTTCATGAGAAGTCGGAAAGTCAGAGACTTTCCATACTGAATTTGACAGTGTATATCCCCTGGCTGATATGGCAGATTATCGTAGCGAGTCTGCAGGTGGCCTCGGTCGTCTTGCGTCCCCGTTGTCCAATCGATCCTTCATTGGTACGGTTCAAGACATCTCTGCAAAATACGAGCTACCGGGTGATACTCGGCAACTCCATTACGCTGACGCCGGGAACGATTACCTTGAAAATCGAGGGTGATGAGTTTCTTGTCCATTCGCTGATGGACGCCTCCTCTTCCGGGATTATCGACGGATCCCTACCCGGACAAGTGGCGAAACTCTTTGAAAAGTATCCCGGGAAGGTTGTGAAAGAGGTAGAGTTGACAAGGGCGTAATCGGTAAATCAAATGGACAGATTCTTCTTATACTACACGGTTATACTGACTTGCATTATATTTATCCCCCTTTACCGGGTTGTCAAGGGCCCCACAATTTTTGACAGGATGCTGGGCGCCGGGGCAATCGGTACCAAAACCATGGTATTGATTCTGGCGATAGGGTTTGTGTTTAATAGGTTTGACATGTTTGTCGATATTACCCTTGCCTATGCCGCCCTTAATTTTATCGGCATTATCGCCATTGCAAAATTCATATTAATCAGCAAGGTGGATCAATGATCGGCAACATTTTCGGCATTGTAGCTGTAATAGCGGGTGCTTTTTTCATGCTGGTCGGAAGCGTTGGTTTAATCAGACTGCCGGATTTCTATACCCGCAATCATGCTACAGGCAAAAGCGATACCCTGGGGATAATGCTCGTTATTTTTGGAATGATCCTTATCGAGGGGCTGACTCTTAACAGCGCCAAACTCCTTTTCATTCTCATTTTTGTTTTTTTGACGAATCCGACCGGAACCCATGCCCTGGCCAATGCTGCCTTCCTGAGCGGGCTAAAGCCATGGTTCAAAAAGGGAAACGACAAGGAGGAAAAACAATGCACTGGGAAATAGAGTCGATTCTCGCTGCTTTTCTCATTGTTTCAGCGGTTATTTCCCTGATGGTCAAGGATCTGTTGACGGCGGTAGTCACTCTGGGCGTCTTCAGTTTTATATCGGCCCTGCTTTACGCGGTGATGGGGGCGATTGATGTGGGTTTTACCGAAGCGGTAGTCGGTGCCGGGGTGACGGGCATCTTTTTTGTTGTCCTGATTTTTCGGACATCGAGAAGGAGTGGGGATTGAAAATAATCAAATGGTTGTCACTGGCGGCCTTTGGGGCGCTACTGATGTATGCCGCAACGGGGCTTCCCAATCGCGGGGACTCCGCCGCCGGTATGCACGCAATCAAAAGCTTGGCTGGATCTCCCGGTGCATCGTCTTTCTACATCCGTAATGCCCTTAAGGATGCAGAAACCCCCAATATGGTAACAGTCATCCTTGCCGATTATCGCGGCTTCGACACATTGGGCGAAGAAACGGTCATTCTCACGGCTGGGTTGATCTGTTTTCTGGTTTTACGAAAGAGGAAAAAATCCTTCAGGAATTCTCGTGAAAAAAGGCAGAGGGAGCATTAGTTTTTAGAGCATCATTTTTAAGGGGGTTACCAGAATGCTTGCCTATAAATACAATCCCATAATACTGACCGTAAGCGGAGCCGTCGCTCCCTTTATCATGCTCTTCGGGCTTTATATAATATTTCATGGACACTATAGTCCCGGAGGAGGGTTTCAGGGGGGGACAATGCTTGCGGCTGCCCTCCTGCTGATTCGTCTGGCCGCCGGTTATGATATCGCTCAGCTTCAGTTTAAAAAAATCCTGGGGACGCCTCTTGGTTCAATCGGCGTACTGATCTACTTCGGCACCGGTTTTACGGCGATGCTTTCGGGGGGGGAATTTCTCAACTACGCCTTTCTTCCCTTTCCCGGATTTACCGCGCCTGAACTTCGTTCGCTCGGGATTCTGATGGTCGAAATCGGCGTGGGCATGGCAGTCATGGCGATTCTTGTTGCCATCTACGACGATTTACTGGAGGAAGATCCCCATGAGTGATTTCATCCTGGGACACTACACCTACTGGGGTGTCTTTATCCTTATGCTGCTTGGCCTGTATGGGATGATTTTCAAGAACAATCTCGCCAAGAAGCTCATCGGGATGACCATTTTCCAGGTTTCCATCATCATGTTCTATGTGGCGAGCGCTTCCAAGTGGTCGTCAACGGTGCCTGTGCTCGATCCCGCGATAGGCGCAGCCGAGGCGGCGCGTTACATCAGTCCCCTTCAACACTGTCTGATGCTTACAGCCATTGTCGTTGGCGTTGCCACAAGCGGTGTTGCCTTTTCACTGGCCATCGTTATTTATCGTCATTATAAAACGCTGGACGAACCGCTTTTGATTGAACGGATGAAGGCACAGCCATGATCCAGAATTCCCCGGCGCTCATTCCGCTGACACTGCTTGCAACCGCAATTTCGATCCCGGTTCTGGCGCTAAAAAAAGAGAAATTTGCCTTTCCCATCGCGGTCGCGGCTTCTTTTTTTTCCGTTGTTCTGTCATTTTACAATCTTGCCCGGATTTTGGATGGCGCTCGCATCTCATATCATTTCGGTGGGTGGATTCCTCCCCTTGGCATCGAGTATGTTCTCGATCCTCTCTCCGCATTTATCGCCCTGGTGGTCAATGTTGTAGCCTTTTTTGTTATCTGGCATTCAAAAGGTTTGCAGACGGCGGAAGTTGCCGAGAAGCCGGTTCCGTATTATGCCCTGACGCTGCTTTTTCTCTGCGGGGGGAATGGGATAATCATCACCGGAGATCTTTTCAATCTTTACGTATTTATAGAAATATTCTCACTCGCCGCATACGGTCTGATCGGAATCGGCGAACGAAAGGCACCGGTTGCGGCGTTCCGCTACCTGATAATGGGAACCGTGGGCGCTTCCTTCTACCTGATCGGCGTAGGCTTTCTTTACATGGTTACCGGATCCCTGAATATGGCTGACGTAAAGGCGATACTGCCCCTTATTGGCCGGAATCCTGCGGTAGATGTTGCCCTGACGCTCATGGTGGCAGGCATTGGCATAAAGATGGCGCTTTTTCCTCTCCATGGGTGGCTTCCCGATTCGTACACCTATGCCCCTTCCACATCATCGGCGCTGATCGCCCCGATTGGCACAAAAATCGGCGCTTATGTAATTATCCGGATATTATTTTTTGTCTTCGGCGTTTCCTTCGTCGATAAGGATTTCCCAATTGCCGATTTTGTCGCCTGGCTTTCAGCGGCGGGCATCATCTACGGTTCCGTGATGGCGATTGCCCAGAAAGAACTGAAAAGGATGCTTGCCTACAGCAGCGTGGCTCAAATCGGCTACATAGGTCTGGGGATAGGGATGGCCAATCCGCTGGGGTACATAGGTGCAGTGCTTCATATCCTTAACCATGCCTTTATGAAGGGCTCATTGTTTCTTGTCGCCGCCAATCTGAGAAAGAAGATTGGTCATTCCGATATCGAAAAGCTGGACTCGACGTGCCTAAAAAGGCTGCCCTGGACGACGGCAGCCTTTACCGTGTCCGCTCTTTCGATGATCGGTCTGCCCCCTACGGCCGGTTTTTTCAGCAAGTGGTACCTCGCACTGGGCGCAGTAGACAAGGGCAACTGGATTTTTCTGGCGGTGATCATGGCAAGCAGCCTTTTAAATGCCGTTTATTTTTTCCGGATGCTTGAGAATTTGTATCTCAGATCGCCAAAGGTCCGTATGAGCGAGGAAACGGCTTCTCCGGAGGGCTGCGATTCTGCAGGTGCTTTCGTTGTTCCGGAGGGATGTTATTTGACAATTCCAGTAGTTATCCTTTCATTTTCGCTGCTCGCCATAGGGTTATGGAATTCGGCTATCGTGAAAGGAATTATTCTGAATATCATTCCGCCTGGAATGTAACGGACAGAAAAAATGACCGACCCTGAAATTTACCGATCCCTACTGCCTCTTTATCCAATCATGGCATCCCTGATTGCGGCTCTTCTCATTGCGTTGAGCGCCAGACATGTCTGGCTGCGGGAATTCTGGACTCTGGCGGCAAGCATTGCCAAATTTTCCTTCATTCTTCTGCTGTTGCCGGGAGTGCTAGCGGGGAAGGTTGCGGGCTTCACCTTTTGGGAAATCTCCCCAGGTATAGCGCTGGCGCTGAAAGCCGATTCTTTCGGTGTCTTTTTTGCGCTGATCGCCTCCGGCCTCTGGATTTTGACCTCCATTTACTCCATAGGTTACGTCAGAGGGTTGAATGAGCATAAGCAGACCCGGTATTTTGCAAGTTTTGCGATTTGTCTGTCTGCGACAATCGGCGTAGCATTTTCTGCCAACCTTATGACTTTTGTCTTTTTTTATGAGATTCTGACTATTGCCACCTATCCGCTTGTCGTACATAAGGAAACTCCCGCGGCGATAGCGGCGGGCAGGAAATACCTTATATATACGCTTACCGCTGGGGCTTTGTTGATTGCCGCCACTGCCTGGACTTATCGGCTGACCGGGACGCTTGATTTCAAAGCCGGAGGTATTTTGGGCGGTATTTTGCTGTCGCCGGGTGCTGTTTTGTTACTTTTTGCCCTTTTTATCGGCGGTGTCGGTGTTAAGGCCGCCATCATGCCGCTGCACAGTTGGCTGCCCGCGGCGATGGTTGCTCCGACTCCCGTCAGCGCCTTGTTGCACGCTGTTGCGGTGGTCAAGTCCGGTGTCTTCGGCATTGTTAGGGTTGTTGGCTTTGTTTTCGGGCCGCAATTGATGCGGCAATACGATCTGAATCTCATCCTGGCGATTTTTGCCGGCGTTACCATAATCCTCGCATCACTGCTGGCCTTCAGGCAGGATAACCTGAAACATCGCTTGGCCTATTCGACGGTGGGGCATCTGTCGTACATTGTTCTCGGCGCGGCCCTGCTTTCGCCGGCGTCGCTTATCGGCAGTTTGCTCCATATCGCCAGCCACGCGACGATGAAAATAACGCTCTTTTTTTGCGCCGGGGCGATCTACGTAACCCACCACAAGGGAAAGATTAGTGAACTAGATGGTATTGGAAAGGCGATGCCCTGGACGATGGGCGCTTTTGCCATAGGGGCGATTGGACTGGCGGGGGTGCCGCCGCTCAACGGCTTTGTCAGCAAATGGCAGTTGGGGATGGGGGCTTTGCATTCTGGTTCCTTTGTGCCGCTGGCGCTCCTTCTACTGAGCGGAATTCTCAATGCTGGATATTTTGCCCCGATTGTTTATCGGGCCTTTTTCAAGAGCCCCTCTGAACCTTTTTGCATGCGGGAGGCTTCCCCGGCACTGGTTATTCCGCTTGTCGCCACGGCCTTTTTGTCAATCTTATGGGGGATTTGCCCCGATCTTTTTCTGCATTTCTACAGCCTCGCTGCCCAGGTCAGCGGCAGCATATTGGGGGTAACCGGATCATGAATAAATTGCGCTGGGCGTTACTGGGATTGGGCGGCGCTCTTTCCATTGCGGCCGGTTTCATTTTCCCCGGCGAGGAGACTCACGGATGGTGGAGTGCGATTCCCGGGTTCTTCGCCCTGTTTGGTTTTTTCGGTTGTCTATTGATAATAGTGTTTTCAAAATTCCTGGGCAAAATTCTTTTGTACAAACGGGAGGACTACTACGATGGGAAGTGAAGCAAACGTCGCCCCGTTTATAGTCATGGCTGTAGGCGCCCTGATTCTGCCTTTCCTGCCAAGGCTCTCGCGCCCTTACGCCACGCTTGTCGTTCCGCTTCTTGCCTTAATGGCCGTCTGGTTTGCCCCGGTCGGCATAAACCTCACACTGAAGTTTATGGATTATCAACTTGTCTTATTCAAGGTTGATAGCCTCAGCCGGGTCTTCGGGACGATCTTTGCGCTGATTACCCTCATAGGGTCAATTTTTGCGTTTCATGTCCGGGAAACGGCTGAACAGGCGGCAGCCCTGCTGTATGCCACTGGCGCTGTCGGCGTTACGTTTGCCGGTGATTTTCTAACCCTGTTTTTCTTCTGGGAGCTGATGAGTCTTCCTTCCGCATATCTGGTCTGGGCGAGTAAAACCGAGGAATCCGGCCGGGCGGGGATGCGTTATCTGCTCTTTCACCTCTTTGGCGGCGCGCTTCTGCTGGCCGGAATTCTTCTGCATACCGCGGAGACTGGCCGTATCCTGATCGAACAGCTTCCACCCGGCAGTTCGTTTTCATCCTGGTTGATTTTGGCCGGGGTCGCACTTAATGCCGCGGTAGTGCCTCTGCATGCGTGGCTTCCCGATGCCTATCCAAAGGCGACGGTGACGGGTGCTGTCTTTTTGAGTGCCCTGACGACAAAAACTGCCGTTTACGTTCTGCTGAGGATATTTCCCGGCTGGGAGGTTCTCATTTTTCTCGGCGTGTTTATGGCGCTTTACGGAGTTGTCTTTGCCGTTCTGGCGAACGACATTCGCGGACTCTTATCGTACCATATTATCAGTCAGGTGGGTTACATGGTTGCCGGCGCCGGGATCGGGACGCAACTGGCAATTAACGGGGCGGCAGCCCATGCCTTCAGTCACATACTTTATAAGTCGCTTCTTTTTATGGGGGCAGGAAGCGTCATCTTTACCACGGGAAAGAGCAAAATGACCGAGTTGGGCGGTCTGGCGAAAAAGCAGCCCCTTGTTTTTTGGCTGTATATGATCGGCGCGTTTTCTATTTCTGGTTTCCCCCTTTTTAACGGCTTCATCAGCAAATCGATGGTCATTGCCGCAGCAGGGGAGGCGCATCACACCATCGTCTGGCTCCTTCTGACACTTGCCTCTGTTGGGACTTTTTTACATACCGGCTTGAAACTGCCTTACTATACATGGTTTGGCGAGGAACGGGGATTGACACCGACCGCTTTGCATCTGAACATGTATTTAGCGATGGCCGTTGCGGCCTTTTTCTGCGTATTATTCGGGGTCATGCCCGGCCTTTTGTACGATATGCTGCCCTTCAGCGTTTCTTTTGCGCCATACACGGTTACTCATCTCACCGAAACTGCTCAGATATTGATTTTCACATTTGTCGCCTTCTGGATTTATCGGAAAAAGGTTGCCGGTGAAGCGGGGATCGCTCTTGATGTCGACTGGTTTTACCGGAAGCCGGCGAAACTGGCCGAAAGAATTTTTACCGTGAACGTGGAGGCGGTTTTCAACCGGGTGGACAAGTTTGTTGAAAATTTTGTCCGCAGCCTTACTGCCATCAGCCGGAACCCGCTTGCCTTTTTTATCGGCAGCGGCGCCGGCCGGGACTATAGTCCAGACGATTATCGACCGGCGGTAGGAGTCTTGATTGTCGTAACGCTCCTTTGTTTTCTGCTGTTTGCCGGGTGGGGATGGTTTGTGTAATTTACAAAGGCAGGCTGATTAAAAAGTTGGCCAATTCTTTCGCGCTTCAAGGAAAAAAATCTTGACAATGGGCGGCTTGATTGTTAGACGCACCGATGAAGTAAGGGAGCCTTTGAGCGGCTCAGGCGCATCTTGATTGGAATTGAGTTTAGCATGACTAATTTAGAAGAGTTTACACCGGTTGCCCTTTTCAGTCTGGTCGCAATCCTTTTTGCACTTTTTTCCATTGTTCTGCCCCACCTCCTTGCTCCTAAAACCAGAGGCGAAAGTACACAGGGCACATACGAATGCGGCATCCCGCCGTTCGGTAGCGCCCGCGTAAAATACGGCATTCACTATTACATCTACGCGCTGATCTTCATTGCCTTTGATGTTGACGTTCTCTATCTTTTTCCCGTTGCCTTGAGTTATGCGAGGGGGGAGAGAATTCATGAATTCTACGCATTGCTTTCCTTTGTCATAATTCTTGCCTTGGCTGTAATTTATGCCTGGGGGAAAGGGGTGTTTACCTGGAAAAGGAAAATCTCCCACCTGTAAGTTTCGCTGCCCTGGACAAGGTGCTAGAGCTGGCACGGGCCAATTCCCTGTGGCCGGTTACCTTCGGCCTTGCCTGTTGCGCGATAGAGATGATGTCCTCGGCGATGGCCCGTTTTGATATTGACCGGTTCGGGGCCGGCGTTTTCAGGCCCTCCCCCCGCCAGGCGGATTTGATGATTGTCTCTGGTACCGTAACGAAGAAGATGGCCCCCGTTCTTCTCACCCTCTATGAGCAGATGCCCTCGCCGAAATGGGTGATTGCGATGGGCAATTGCGCTATCTCCGGCGGCCCATTTGTTTTTGAAGGACAGTATAACTTGATCGAGGGTGTCGATAAGCTTGTCCCGGTAGATGTGTACGTGCCCGGTTGTCCGCCGCGGCCCGAAGGACTTCTCGAAGGTTTTCTAAAACTCGAGGAACAGATAACAGGGAAGAGAAGATTCCCGGGACCGGTAGAGCGATGGTAGATATAACAAAAGCGGAGCTGAAAGCGGCATTTGCCGATCTGTCGATAATCGAGGAAGACTACTGCCAATGTGGTTATCACCTTTCGGTAGATTTAACGACGAAAGATATACTGGATGTGGCTGATTTTTTCGATGAACGGCATTTTTATCTCGCTGTTGAGCTGGGGGTTGACTACAGGGAATATCTTGAAATCGTCTATATTTTCGCCAGCCATTCCTCCCTTTGCAAGGTGAAAGTCACCCTGAAGCTCGATCCCTCCCATCCTGCCGTCCCGTCGCTTTCCAAAATTTATGATTGTGCCCGCTGGTATGAGCGGGAGATTCACGAGTTTTATGGCGTTCGTTTTGCCGGTCACCCCGATATGACCTACCTGTTTCTGCATGAGGGAATTGACTTTTATCCGTTGCGGAAGGCTAATGTTCCGGTTCCCGCAGAAGACAAGGAGCTGTTGAGCTCTTTTTCGCCGGAGCAGCGGGAGGACGCGTTAATTGTCAATATGGGCCCCCAGCACCCGAGTACTCACGGTGTTTTGCGGGTTGTTTTGCGAATGGATGGCGAGTATATCGAAGAGGCGTACCCGGTGCTCGGTTATCTGCACCGGATGCAGGAGAAGATGGCGGAGAATCGAACCTATTATCAGTTCCTTCCCAACACCGGGCGGATGGACTATCTGGGGGCGATGTCGTTTAACCTGGGGTATGTCACGGCGGTGGAGCGTCTGGTCGGAATCGATGTCCCGGCGCGCGCCCATTGCGTGCGGGTAATTGCCACTGAATTAAACAGAATCTGCAGCCACCTTCTTTGGGTAGGCGCCTACCTTGCCGATCTGGGAGGGCTTTCACCCTTTCTCTACGCCTTCGACGACAGAGAGCATATTCAGGACGTGCTGGAGGCTGTCACCGGTTCCCGGCTTACCTACTGTTATTTCCGTTTCGGCGGTCTTTACAACGATGTGGATGAGGCCTTTATAGCGGGGACAAAGGCCGTCATTGCCCGTATGCGGGGGCGCTTTCCGCTTTATGAGAAACTCGTGAGTGGCAATGTCATCTTTATTAACCGGACAAGGGGCATTGGCGTAATCACAAAGGAAAGGGCGAGAAAATATGGTGTTTCCGGCCCGGTTTTGCGCGGGGCAGGGATCGGTATGGATCTGCGGAAAAAGGAGCCTTATGCCGCTTATCCGGATCTGAATTTTGAGATTCCCACTGGACGCAACGGCGATGCACTTGATATGTATCATATAAGAATCAGGGATATGGAGACCTCCCTGGATATCATCGAGCAGGCGCTGGCCCGGCTTTCGGAGGGTCCTTTCATAATCGAGAAGGCGCCTAAGAAACTCAAACCCCGGAAGGGGGATCTCTATCATGTTGTTGAAACTCCCCGCGGCGAGTTGGGGATCTACATCGTCAGCGATGGAAGCGACAAACCGTACCGGATGAAATGGCGGGTGCCCTCGTTTTCCAATCTGATGGCGTTTCCCGAGCTTGCGAAGGGCAATCTGCTGTCCGATGCCGTTGCC